>Ga0075420_100004921_pt1 | contig 11713 bp, 13 predicted proteins | sample SoiMetdeltSBSDD4_FD_75296 | JGI IMG/M metagenome (GOLD analysis project Ga0075420, IMG submission 75296) | Bulk soil microbial communities from a Populus tree surrounding site in Tennessee, USA - Soil MetaG P. deltoides SBSDD4 | ecosystem: Environmental > Terrestrial > Soil > Tree plantation... | reverse complement strand
TGCCTGCGGTCGGCGGCGCGGCGACCCGGCCCGAATCCGGCCTCGGCGCGGAGTCCAGGACGGCGCCGTTCGACCCCATGGCCGAGATCGAGGAGGAGTTGTTTGCGGCCACGCCGCAAGCAGCGTCCGTCGTCGTGCCGCCCGCATTCGACCCGGCCGCGACGCTGCGACCCAGCGCGCCAATGCCGACGCCTGTGGCAGCCGTTCCCACCGCGGGCAGGACCCCGCGCGTGGCGCCCGCCGCCCCAGCGGTGCCGCAGCCGACGCCGGGCGATCCGCTCGCCGCGCTCAAAGCGATGACCGACGAGGAACGGATCGCGCTCTTTACTTGAGCATTTTCAGGAAAAGTGGAAACCGGTTTTCCGTTCGAAAATGCGATCAATGCAAAAACGCTGGAGCATGTTCTAGCGGAAGGACCGGCGACTACGCCACCAGGCGATAGAAGAGCTCCGGATCGACATTGCCGCCGGAGAGCACCGCGACCGCGATCTTGCCCTTGACGTCGATCTTGCCCGCCAGAAGCGCGGCGAGCGCTGCCGCCCCGCCCGGCTCGACCACCAGCTTGAGCTCGTGAAACGCGAAGGCGACGGCCGCCGCCACCTCCTCGTCGCTCACCACGGCGCCTTGGCCGACCAGCGTGCGATTGATGGCGAAGGTGAGCTCGCCGGGAGTTTGCGCCATCAGCGCATCGCAGATGGTGCCGGTGAGCGCGGCGTTGCGTTCCCGCTTCCCGCTCTTGAACGAACGGGCATGATCATCGAAGCCCGCCGGCTCGGCGGTGAACAGGCGCGCCTGTGGCACCCGCGCCTTGACGGCGAGCGCGATGCCGGCCGTCAGTCCGCCGCCCGAGGCCGTCACCGCCACTACGTCGGGCGCAAGTCCGAGCCGCGCCAGATCCTCGACGATCTCGCTGCCGGCGGTGCCCTGCCCGGCGATCACGAACGCATCGTCGTAGGGCGGCACCAGCGCGGCGTGCCGCTTCTCGGCGATATCGCAGGCGATCGCCTGGCGGTCCTCGCGGGCGCGATCATAGAGCACGACTTCGGCGCCCAGCGCCGCGGTGCGCTCCCGCTTCGGCCGCGGCGCATCCGAGGGCATCACGATCACGGCTGGCATGCCGAGCAGCCGGGCCGCCGCGGCGACGCCCTGGGCGTGGTTGCCCGAGGAGAATGCAACGACCCCGCAGGCGCGTTCGCCTTGCGGGATCGTCGACAGCTTGTTGTAGGCGCCGCGGAACTTGAACGAGCCGGTGCGCTGCAGCGTCTCCGCCTTGAGAAACACGTGCGCGCCGGTAAGCGCGTCGAGCACTGGCGAGGTTACCAACGGTGTATGCAAGGCGACGCCGGCCAGACGCTGTGCGGCGGCGTCGACGTCGGCGGCGGTCGGCAGGTTGGTGTTGGGCGATTGCGCCATTGCGGGCGACGGTAGCGCCGCGACACCCTCCCCGGCAAGGGCTCATGACTGGCGCGCTTGTTCCCGATCGCCGGTGACCCGAGATCGCTGAAATCGCGCTAGGCGGCAATTTCGACGTCGTCGTCGGCCAGCGGCAGGTCCACGATCGCCGCCGCCTGCCCGCGCGCCGCGTCGGTCCACCGCAGCACCTCGAAGCGCCCGTCGAGGTGTTCCACCACCGCCGTGCAGCTTTCCACCCAGTCGCCGCAATTGATGTAGCGGACGCCGAAATCGTCGTGGATCACCGCGTGATGGATATGGCCGCAGATCACGCCGTCGACCGCGTGGCGGTGTGCTTCCTCGACCAGCACCCGCTCGAATTCGCCGATATAGTTCACCGCGTTCTTCACCTTCAGCTTCGCCCATTGCGACAGCGACCAGTAGGGAAAGCCCAGGCGCCGGCGTAGCGCGTTGAACACGCGATTGACCGAGATGGCGAGGTCAATAGGCGTGGTTGCCGAGCAGCGCGAGCCAGCGCGCCTGCGTGACCACCAGGTCGAAATGATCGCCGTGAATGACCAGGTAGCGCCTGCCGTCGGCGGCGAGATGAAGCGCGTGCTCGACGACCTCGACCCCGCCGAAATGGGTGCCGCAATAGTCGCGCAGGAACTCGTCGTGATTGCCGGGCACGTAGACGATGCGGGCGCCCTTGCGCGCCTTGCGCAGAAGCTTCTGCACCACGTCGTTGTGGGCCTGCGGCCAGCGCCAGCTCGACTTGAGCTGCCACCCGTCGACGATGTCGCCGACCAGGTAGATCACGTCGGCATCGTGATGGCGGAGAAAATCGAGCAGCCGCTCGGCCTGACAGCCCTTGGTGCCGAGATGCACGTCGGAAATAAAGAGCGCGCGAAACCGCCGCGTGCCGGCTTCCGTCACAGTGCCGTCGTCCTCGCGCGAATCGACATGCGACGACGGCTAGCACGCTCGTGTTGCGCTGCGATGACATGGGAGGAAGACGGACGCGTCACATGGGCGTCACGGCCTTCGTGACATAGCTCGCAAATGACGATTTCGATCTGGATTGCCGGGGCCGTCGGCATTGTCGCGACCACCGTCCACATCGCCAGCATACTGATCGTCGTCCAGCGGTCCCGACGGGCGAAACGGCCCGTGCATGGGCTGCCCGACGCCCCGGCCATCAGTCTCGTCCGGCCGGTATGCGGCATCGACAACTACGTCGAAGACACGCTGCGCTCCGCCTTCCATCTCGATTACCCACGCTATGAGATCGTGTTCTGCGTCGCGCTGCCCGGCGATCCGGTCGTTCCGCTGGTGGAGCGGCTGATCGCAGCCTACCCGCAGGTTCGCGCCCGCCTCCTCGTCGGCAACGAGTCGATCAGCGACAATCCAAAGCTGAACAACGTCTACAAGGGCTGGCGCGCCGCGCAGCACGATTGGATCGTGATGGCAGACAGCAATGTCCTGATGCCGCGCGACTACCTGTGGCGCCTGCTGGCGGCCTGGCGCGACGACACCGGGCTGGTCGCCTCCCCGCCCGTCGGCTGCCGGCCCCGCGGCTTCTGGGCCGAGCTCGAATGCGCGTTCCTCAACAACCATCAGGCGCGCTGGCAGCTGACCGCCGACCGCATCGGGCTCGGCTTCGCCCAGGGCAAGTCGATGCTCTATCGCCGCAGCATCATCGATGAGGCCGGCGGCATTCGCGCGCTGGCGACGGAGCCGGCCGAGGACGCGGCCACCACCAAGATCGTGCGCAAGGCCGGCCTGCGGGTTCGCCTGGTCGACGCGCCGTTCGGGCAGCCGCTCGGCGAGCGCTCCGGCGCCGAAGTGTGGCTGCGCCAACTGCGCTGGGCGCGGCTGCGGCGCGCATCGTTCCCGGCTTGCTACGCGCTGGAACTCGCCTCCGGCGGCCTCTGGCCGCTGATCGCGGTCGCCTGCCTGGCGGCAGGGTTGCAGTGGCCCTGGCTGAGCGTCGCGGCCTTTGCGGCCTTCTGGTTCGGCTGCGAGGCCGTGCTTGCGCGCGCGGCCGGCTGGCAGCTGGGCTGGCGCTCGCCGCTGGCGTGGCTGTTGCGCGATCTCTTGCTGCCGGCGCTCTGGATCGGCGGCTGGGTCGCCACCGGTTTCGTGTGGCGCGGACAGCAGGTGGAAATGATCGAATCCCGCCGCGCCGTCTAAGTCCGGAACTCGCACCGCCGTTTCATGATCAGGAACTGCACCGGAGCGGCCGGGTTTCCGTCAAAGCAGAAGCCCCGGGACGGTGCCCGGGGCTTCTCGATTCGATCGTGTCGTCTGACCGCGATCAGTATCTCGCTGCGATCGGAGCCTTGCCCCAGCCGCCGAGGCGGAAGTTGAGACCGGCTTTCACGACGCTCTTGGTTTCGTCGATCCCGTAGATGAACGGACCGCCAGTACCGGCGAAGGTAAGGTCACGGCTGCCGAAGTCGTAGTAATTGTACTCGATGAAGCCGGTGAGGTAGTTGGTGAATGCGTACTCACCGCCGACGCCGATCGTCCAGCCGCTGCGGGTCGCGCTGACCGACGCGCTGCCCGCCACCGGATCGATGAAGTCGTGGTCGTCGCGCTCCCAAGCGCCGCCGCCCTTCACATAGCCCAGGAAGCGATCCCACGCATAACCGATGCGGCCAGTCACCGAAGCCAGGGATTTCACCTTGGTGTGATTGGTCGAGCCGGGGAACAGGAGGCTAGCATTGCTGCCGTCGGCGTCGGCCCAGGCGTAGTCGCCGGCAATGCCGATGACGAACCCGCCCGCGAACTGGTAATCGCAGCCGGCCTGAACGCCGCCGAGCCAGCCGTCCGCATCGTGCGTTCCGTCCGACTGCCCGAAGAACACGTCTCCGGGCTCGCGAACGGACCATTCCTTCCGCGTCCAAAGGGCACCCACGTGGCCGCCGACGTAGCAGCCGGTCCAGCTGAAGTAGACCGGCGGCGGCGGCGGAGCCTTGTAGACCGGCTGCCGCACCCGCAGGTCGGCCGCCATTGCAGGGCTCGCGATCAGCAGCGCCACAAGGCCTGTCAGGACTGATTTTTTCATTGCCTCCCTTTTTGATCTGCACTTGAGCCGAGCTTGTACATCCATCGCGCCCAAAAGTCCGTGACATTTGGGACACAGGTGATCGAAATCGAAAAGTTCCAGCTTCGGTAGGATGCAACCAGTGCTGCTGATGGAACTTTGGTCGGGTCGAAAACAGACAAGGTAAATGGTTGGTAAATATCGAATAACGACTGTTGCAGCGGGGCATTGGGCTGCTTCGGAGACGATGCAAAGTTGCAACGTGCAAGCAAAAGGCCGCCAATGCATGGGCTGGCTGCGGGGGCCCTAGAGGCAACGTCCAGGCCGGTGGCTGGAACGGCAGGCGGGTGGCAGACGAAGGCCAGGACTTCCTGATATCCCGGTGCGCGGGAGATCAGCAGCATAGGGCAAGCGGGCGGCCGCCGATCCGACCGGTCGGGCGAACGCGAGCAGCACGGGAGACGAGACCCATGGATCTTGGGATTGCCGGCCGCCGGGCCATCGTGTGCGCATCGAGCCGCGGGCTCGGTCGCGGCTGCGCCCGTGCGCTGGCCGAGGCCGGCTGCGAGGTGGTCATCAACGGACGCGACGCCAAGGTGCTGGCGGCAACCGCCGCCGATATTCAGCGGGCGACCGGCGCCAAGGTGCACGCCGTGCAGTGCGATGTAGCGACCCCCGAAGGTCAGAAGGCATTGCTCGCCGCCTGCCCGGAGCCGGACATTCTGGTGAACAACAATGCCGGTCCGCCGTTCCGCGATTTCCGCCAACTCACGCGAGCGCAGATGATCGACGGCGTGATCGCCAACCTGGTGGTGGCGGTCGAGCTTACCCAGAAGGTGATCGACCCGATGGTCGCCAGGAAGTTCGGCCGCATCGTCAACATCACCTCGGGCTCGGTGAAGATGCCGCTCGCCGGCCTCGATCTTTCCTCCGGGGCGCGCGCCGGCCTCACGGCCTTTCTGGCCGGCGTTGCCCGCTCGGTCGCCGGGGCGAACGTCACCATCAATTTCCTGCTGCCGGGCGCGTTCGAGACCGACCGGCTGCGCTCGAACCTCGAGGCGAACGCCAAGGCCAAGGGCATCCCGTTCGAGCAGGCCAAGGCCGAGCGGATGGCCGTGGTCCCGGCCAAGCGCTTCGGCACGCCGGAGGAGTTCGGCGCCGCTTGCGCGTTCCTGTGCTCGGCGCCGGCCGGCTTCATCACCGGTCAGAATCTGCTGATCGACGGCGGCCAATTTCCCGGCGCGTTCTGAGCCAACGCCCAATGCGTACGGGGCCGGCCTGCGCCAGCCCCGTCGCACCCCCCATCCATCGATCAGCACTCGCAAGAAGCGCCAAGCCGATGGCGCGTCACCTGCGTCCCCAACACGCGTCCCCTGCGGCGCGCGCGTGATCGATGGGGCCCACCGCGATCCTGACGAAGGCGGTATCACCATGCAAACATTTCGACGTCGAAACCGGACCAAGGGAGCGCGATTGTCCCCTGGCGTTGCCGATATGCCACAACGGCCTTGCGTTTGACCGGTCTCGAGGGCTGCTCAGCGCGCCCAAAACCTCACGCGCAGCGACCTTGCCCGCCGCATCCATCCGACGCATGATCCGCGCGCCTTCAATCGTCTGCCCGCCCAGCCTCAAGGAGAACATCGTCCATGAAGCTCGTTCGCTTCGGCCCGCGCGGCCGCGAGAAGCCCGGTATCATCGACGCCAAGGGCCGCATCCGCGACCTCTCGAAGGTGGTGCCCGACATCGCCGGGGACGTGCTGTCGCCCAAGGGCCTGGCCAAGATCCGCAAGGCCCCGATCGACAAGCTGCCGTTGGTGAAGGGCAATCCGCGGATCGGCGCCTGCGTCGGCAAAGTCGGCAACTTCATCGCCATCGGGCTCAATTATTCCGACCACGCCGCCGAAGCCGGCATGCCGATCCCGAAGGAACCGATCATCTTCAACAAGGCGCCGACCTGCATCTGCGGGCCCGACGACGACACCATGATTCCGAAGGATTCGAGCAAGCTCGACTGGGAAGTCGAGCTCGGCATCGTCATCGGCCAGCGCGCCCGTTACTTGTCGAAGGACAAGGCCCTCGACGTGGTCGCTGGCTATTGCCTCGCCAACGACGTCTCCGAGCGCGTGTTTCAGATCGAGCGCGCCGGCCAATGGACCAAGGGCAAGGGCTCGGAAACCTTCGGCCCGCTTGGGCCCTGGCTCGTCACCAAGGACGAGCTCAAGGACCCGCAAAACCTCGAAATGTGGCTCGACGTCAACGGCGAGAAGCGCCAGCGCGGCAACACCAAGACCATGATCTTCGACTGCCGCCACATCGTCTGGTGCTGCTCGCAATACTTCGTGATGGAGCCCGGCGACGTGATCATCACCGGCACGCCGCCCGGAGTCGGTCTCGGCATGAAGCCGGAGCCGAAATTCCTCAAGGCCGGCGACGTGGTCACGCTCGGCATCGACGGGTTGGGCGAGCAGCGCCAGAAGGTGGTGAAGTTCAAGATGTGAGGCTGCGGGGCGCTGGCGTCCACGGATTGCCGGCGCTACGCGTCCCGGCCGAGGCGCCGTCACCACCAGGCGTGAAAGTGGTGCACCGGTCCGTGTCCGGACCCGATCTCGATCCGCTGCGCCGCCGCGATCGCGGCGCTGACGTAGGCCTTGGCGGCGCTGGCGGCCGCCGCCAGATCGAGGCCCTTGGCGAGACCGGCGGCGATCGCCGACGACAGGGTACAGCCGGTGCCGTGGGTGTTTTCGGTGGCCACTCGATCGGCGGCGAGTCGGGTGAACGACGTCGGCTCGACCAGCAGATCGACGCTCTCCGGGCCGCCGCCGTGGCCGCCCTTGATCAGCACGGCATTTGCGCCGAGCGCCAGCAGCCGCTCGGCCTGCTCGCGCATTTGCGTTTCGGTCGACGCGATCGGCGCCTCGAGCAGCGCGGCGGCTTCCGGCAGGTTCGGAGTGATCACCAGCGCGCGCGGGATGAGCACGCGCTTGAGGGTGTCGATGGCGTCGGGCGCCAGCAGCCGGTCGCCGGACGCCGCGATCATGACCGGATCGAGCACGACCTTGCGCTGCCGCCAGCGCTCCAGCCCGGCGGCGATCGCCTCGATCACCGGGCTTTGCGAGACCATGCCGATCTTCACCGCGCTCACCGCGAGGTCGGAGAACACCGCATCGATCTGCGCGGTGATGAAATCCGGCGGCACGTCGTGGATCGCGGTGACGCCCTTGGTGTTCTGCGCGGTCAAGGCGGTGACCACTGAGGCGCCGTAGACGCCAAGCGCGGAGAAGGTCTTGAGGTCCGCCTGAATGCCGGCGCCGCCCCCGGAATCCGAGCCCGCGATGGTGACGGCGATCGGGCTCACGTCCGCGCTCGCTTCGCCCTCGCCGCATCCACGACCGAGCGCAGCTCGCGGGCGGCCGCCTGCGGATCGGGCGCGAGCGAGAGCGCCGAGATCACCGCGATGCCGTCGGCGCCGGCCGCGATGGTCTCGCCGGCGTTGCCCGCGTCGATGCCGGCGATGGCGCACAGCGGGAAGGCCGGCGCGCGGCGGCGAAACACGGCGGCGATGCGGGCGAGGCCGCCTGGTCCGATCGGCGTATTGGGATTGTCCTTCGAGGTGGTCGCGAACACGCCGCCGATGCCGACGTAGTCGAGGAGATCGAGCGGAGCCGCCTCGGCCTGCGCCACGGTCTTGATCGAGAGCCCGATGATCGCCTGTGGGCCGAGCAGCCGCCGTGCGTCCGCGACCGCCATGTCATCCTGCCCGACATGGGCACCGTCGGCGCCGGCGGCGAGCGCGACGTCGACGCGGTCGTTGACCAGCAGCGGCACGCCGAACGGCGCCAGCGCCGCCTTGATCGCGCGCGCCCGCTCGACCATGCGACGGGTGTCGCTGTTCTTGTCGCGCAACTGCACGAGGGTGGCACCGCCTTGCGTGACCAGCCGCGCCAGCTCGGCAAGATCGCGGCCGCCGTCGCGGTCGGGATCGACCAGCGCGTAGAGGCGGACATCGACGGTACTTGATCTGGGCGCCTGCATCTTAGCTCGCTCTACCAGTGGTCAACCGGGCCACCGATTCGCAGCCGGGCAGACCGTACATGAGCGCTGTGCCTCCCCGCTATCCCCGCCATTGCGCGCCCGAAGGCGCGCCTTGTCAATGCGACCCGATTTTGCTGGATTGCGGGAGTCGGCCGAGGGCCGCACGGAGGCAGGTATGGTCCCCTTCTTCGTCCAGATCAAATGCCAGCTCGGCAAGTCCTACGAGGTGGCAAACCGGCTGGCGGACGCCGAAATCGCCTCCGAAATCTATTCGACTGCGGGCGAGTTCGATCTATTGGTGAAGTTCTACGTCGAGGACAAGATCGACATCGGTCATTTCGTCAACGAGCAGGTGCAGACCATCCCTGGCATCCAGGACACCCGCACGATCATCACGTTCAAGGCTTTCTGACCAAGGTCGTGCCGTTCACCCCACGGGGGACATCCATGAAAATCGTCGAGATTTTGCCGCGCAAGAAATCCGCGCTCTACAGCATCCTGGTCAAGCGGCAAGCGGCCATTCGTCGGACCGGCCGCGGCACCTTCGTTCAGTCGAGGCCCGGGGGACAGGGAACGGCGACGTGGAAGCACAAGAAATACCGGGGATCGGTCAGCCTCAAGCGCGGCGCCGCCGAGGTGGTGACGGCGAAAATCCGCTCGAGTGCGCCCGAGGATGAGCGCCGATTGCTGAACTCCTTTCTGGGCTTCGTCGATCGTCAATGCGGCGAGCAGGTGCTTTCGATCACCATTCATTACGGCTGATCGGGACATCCGTTCACGTTCCCGTCGGCGGCCCCTCGGCCGCGCGCACGCGCTGCAGTCCGAGCTGGCGCTCGCGCCAGATCACGAACAATCCGGCGGCGGCGATGATCGCGGCACCGACGAAGACATAGACGGTCGGCAGCTCGCGGAAGAACACGTAGCCGAGCACGAAGGCCCACAGCATCGAGGTATAGTCGAACGGCGCGACCAACGAGGCCGGCGCCAGGCGGTAGCTCTCGGTGAGCAGGATATGGGCGAGGCCGCCGAACAGGCCGACCGTCACCAGCGCGGCAAGCTCGGTCCAGCTCGGCTCGAGCCAGCCGAACGGCCAGGTGGCGAGCCCGGCGAGCGCGCAGATAAGCGAGAAATAGAACACGATCGAGGAGGTGGTCTCGGTCTGGGTGAGCCGGCGGGTCTGGATCACCGAGCCGGCGCTGCAGAAGGCCGCGATGATCGCGAAGATGATGCCGACCGTGCTCGCCGCCATGGCGGTATGCTGCTTGAGGTCGAAATGCGGTGCCAGCATCACCAATACCCCGGTAAACCCGACGATCACCGCCGACCAGCGATAGATGCGCACGCGTTCTTTGAGGAAGATCGCCGACATCGCCACCGTGATCAGCGGCGCGGCGAAGGAGATCGCGGTGGCGTCGACGATCGGCAGCCGCGCGAGCGCCGAGAAGTTGAAGAACATGCCGCCGATGCTGATCGCACCGCGTCCGGCATGGCCGAACGGGCGACCGGTTCGCACCGCCGCCGCGAGCTCGTGACGCCAAGCATAGATCAGCACCACCGGGATGATCGCGAAGGCGGAGCGGAAAAACACGATCTGGCCGACCGGATAGGTCTCGCCGAGAAAGCGCACCAGTGCCGACATCGCGGCGAACAGGAACGCCGATATCAACTTGAGCAGGATCGCCTTGAGGACGTTCATTTCCGGCGTGGCGCCCCGCCGCCGGAACCGGCGGCCATCGGTGAGGCCGTCAATTGACCACGGCGCGTCCGCGGGTGGAAGCCATCGCCGGGCATCGCCGGCAGCGGCCTTGACGCGGCTGGGAAAAAGGCGGGGAATCGTGCCGGCCGGTCCCGAACCGAATTCACGAACCTGGCGCGCAGACAAGTGCGCAAAAATTTGCGTTCGAATCGGAGGTCCGCGCCAAATCCTGGAGGATTCGACAATGCCGACTTACATCGTGCTTGCGAGCTTCACCGAACAAGGCATCAAGAACGTCAAGGACAGCCCCAAGCGGGCGGACGCCTTCAAGGACGCTGCGAAGAAGAGCGGCGCCACCGTGAAGGAGATGTTCTGGACGCTTGGACAATACGACATCGTCACCATCGTCGAGGCGCCGGATGACGCGACCATCACGGCGATCGGATTGAATGCCGGCAAGCAAGGGAACGTGCGCACCCAAACGCTGCGTGCCTTCTCGGAAGCCGAGATGAAGGGCATTCTCGGCAAGGTGGGGTAATTGCTTTCCCTGGCGTAGGCCGCACCGTTATCTGCTTCCCGCGCTTCGCATCGGGACATCACGGTCACTTCGGTCCCTCGACTGGCGGCAGCGATTTCACGTAGATCGCCATCGCCGCGCGGTCCTCGGGCGCAAGCTGCCCGGTATTGCGCACGACCGCGGTCATTGCCCCGCCGACCGAATCCCCGTTCGGCATTTCGCCGGTGGCGAGGATGAGCGCGATATCTTTGTCCGAATAATCGCCGATCCCGGCCTGGGTGATATTGGGTACCGACCCGTCGCCGCCTTCCGGATCGGGACCGCCGGCGAAGCGCTGCTTGCTGACGATGCCGCCGAGAAAATTGCGCGGGCTGTGACACTCGGCGCAGTGGCCCGGCGCGTTGACCAAATAGGCGCCGCGATTCCAGTCGGCCGGTTTGGACGCGTCGGGCTTGAACGGCTGGCCGTCGAGGAAGAGAAATTTCCAGGCTCCAAGCATGCGGCGGATCTTGAAGTGGGCCGGCAGATCGTGATCGCGCGCCTTGCCGGTGACCGCCGGCAGGGTCTTGAGATAGGCGAACAGGTCGCGCACGTCCTCCATCTTCATCTTCTGGTAGGAGGTGTACGGGAAGGCCGGATAGTAGTGACGGCCGTCGGGCGACGTGCCCTTCCACATGGCGCTGACGAAATCCGCTTCGCTCCAGCGGCCGATGCCATCACGCGCATCCGAAGAGATGTTCGGCGCATAGAACGTGCCGAACGGCGACTTCAGCGCCATTCCGCCGCCAAGGCGCGTCTTGTCCTCCTGGTCGGGCGTCGCGTGGCAGGACGCGCAGCCGCCCGCGTAGAACATGGTCTTGCCGTTCTCGAGATTGGGCGTGTACGACGGGAGCGCGCTCGCCGGAACCGTGCCCGGAATGGTCAGGAACCAGAACACCGCGGCGCCAATGACCGCCAATACGAGAATAGCGAGCAGGAATCGACGCATGAGACAGGTTCCTGGAGATCCGCCCGGCAGATTGGGCGT
>Ga0075420_100004919_pt1 | contig 11716 bp, 6 predicted proteins | sample SoiMetdeltSBSDD4_FD_75296 | JGI IMG/M metagenome (GOLD analysis project Ga0075420, IMG submission 75296) | Bulk soil microbial communities from a Populus tree surrounding site in Tennessee, USA - Soil MetaG P. deltoides SBSDD4 | ecosystem: Environmental > Terrestrial > Soil > Tree plantation... | reverse complement strand
AGTATTTCGCGGGCATGGTGAAGCAGCCGCTCGAGAGCACGCCGGGCTCGACTGCGCTGTACACGGATTGGAACATGGTGCTCCTCCAGTTCATCATCGAGCGGTTGACGGGGCAGACACTCGATCAGTTCGTCGAGGCGCGCGTGTTCGGCCCGTTAGGCATGCGCGATACGCGCTACAACCCGCCCGAGTCACTCAAGCCGCGGATCGCTCCGACGGAGATCGAAGACTTTCGCGGCGGTCAGGTGTGGGGCGTCGTTCACGACGAGACCGCCTGGGTCCTCGGCGGCGTGTCGGGCAACGCGGGGCTGTTCTCGAGCGCGCGCGACCTCGCGGTGTTCGTGCAGATGCTGCTCAACGGGGGCTCGTACAACGGTGTGCAGATCCTCAAGCCGTCGACGGTGGCGCGGTGGACGGCCCGGCAGCGTCCCGATGCGAGCCGAGCGTTAGGCTGGGACACGCCGTCGCCGAATTCGAGCGCCGGTCGGTACTTCTCGGCGCGGAGCTTCGGTCACACAGGCTTCACGGGGACGTCGATCTGGGCGGATCCCGAGCGGGAGCTGATCGTTGTCCTGCTGACGAACCGGGTGAACCCGACGCGTGACAACCAGAAGATCGGTCCCCTCCGCCGCGCCGTCGCGGACGTCGTCCAGGAGTCGATCACGGACTCTCCTCTGCGCTTCTGGGAGGAACCACCACCGCCTCGGCGGTGAAACGGGGCACGGGCCATGGGGTCGGTGAGCGGCTGCCAGCGCGCGCCATCGGCTGTCCTCCATGGACGGGCCGAGCGCGCTGTGAGTCATCAGTCGTGAGTCCTCAGTCGAAAGTCTGCAGTCATCCAGTGAGATGCCGCTTCAATGCGCTGGGGTTCGGTCCGCGTTCGCGCGCGTCAGCGCGCGGTCCGCGTCAGTCCGCGTTCGCTTTTGCCGCCACTCTACTTGCGATGATGCATCGTTGGCGCACGGTGCCCCCATAGCACCCCTCGCGGAAGGAACAAGTGTCGTGAAGACCTGACGCGGACTTGCGCGGACGGCGCGCTGTCGCGCGCCGGCGCGGACTGCTCCGTGATTGATACCGCGGCGCTCCGCTACGGCGAGATCGTACCGGTGTTTCCACTCAGATGGAACGCTAGCGGGTCCGGGATCTGACCACACGCTTGAACTGCGGTGACGGACCAAAGTTGAGTACGAGCCCCACCTGGAGCTTCGAAGCTTGCAGGTAATTGAGCACCTGATCTCGATACGACGCATGGATGGTGCGCGCTGCCTTGATCTCGACAATCACCTTGGACTCCACGACGAAATCGGCGATACAGCGACCGACGAGCGTGTCCCGGTAGTAAACCTCGAACGCGACGTTCCGGTCCACCCGAAGCCCGCGCTGCGGAGCTCCACGGCGAGCGCGTTGGCGTAGACCGATTCGAGAAACCCCGTACCGAACGTCCGGTGAACGGTGAACATCCCGCTGAGGATCACGTCGGTGATCTCTCCGTGCGGAAGGCTGTCAATGTTGCCATTGCGAGGCCGACGTGGTTCGAGCCCCCGACTGCCAATGGTTTCCATGGCAGGAACGTACGATCAGAACGCGGCCGGCACCGCATCGATGCCATGCAGACATCATCGCGATAACGCGGAGAAAGTAGTCAGTCATCAGTCATCAGTAAGACCCTCGGGATGCTCATCGTGGCATCCCGAGAGTTCCTTACTGATGACTAACGACCTATGACTTGAGACTGAGGACTGACGACTCGCTATGCCCGATCGCGATGGTGGCCCCACGGGTCCTCCGAAGGAAGACCACGTGAGGGCGCGTCCATGTCCAGCCGTCAGAAGTCGTACCGGATACCAACCTGCGCCTGCCGCGGGGCCAGGGCACCGCTGGGCAATCCGAAGTCGGCGCGGCGATTCCCGGCCTGGTCGTTCAGTGTTCCGTTATACCCCGACCAGTTCACCCAGTTGAACAGGTTGAACACCTCGGCCGACAGCTGAGCACGCGTGCCGCCGATCGTGAAGTTCCGAGCAAGGCGGAAATCGACGGTCTTGTACATGTCGTCCCAACCACCATCCGTTACCTGGGTGCGCTCCCCGTTCGGCCAATCATCCGTCGTTAGGCCCGACAGATTCACGTCGCGCCCATCCGTTACCGCGAACGGGCGCGACGAGGCGAAGATGCCGACGCCCGAAAACTGGAACCCGAATGGCAGCGGATAGATACCCGACAGCACGATGCGGTGCCGCTCATCGCCCGACGTCTCCTGCATCGTGAACTGCGACGGATCCGCATACCCGCCGAGCCCCTCGAACTGCGCCTCGTAGAAGCCAAGCGTGTACGCAACGCTCGCGCGCGTCGGACGCAGCGGGTTCGCCGAACGATCCCACGTTAGGCCGGCCGTGAACGCCCGGAAGCTCGCCTCGCCGAAGTCATCCCAGATCGTGACGTTGCCGAAGTTCGGGTTGATCTTGCGCCGCGCCGCCTGGCCGCCGGAGGCCGGCAGGAGCGGGTTCGCGTTGTAGTTCACGTACAGATCACGACCCTGCTGATCGACGAAGTCGAGGTTGAGCACGAGCTCATCGTTGATCACCTGACCGAGCCCGATCGACGCCTGAATCGTCTTCGGCTGTTTGATGTCGTTCGCCACGAGCGTGATGTTCGGGCGAAGCACGATACCGCCGTTGATCACCTGCTGGCGCAGCTGCTCGGCCGTGGCGTTGCCCGGATTCTGGATCGTGTAGCTACGCCACCCCGCCGCCTGGACCTCGGCGAACGCGTTCGTACTCGGGAAGCGACCGTTCATGATGCCCCAGCCGCCGCGCAGGAACGTGCGATCCTTGCCCGTCACGTCCCACGAGAAGGCAATGCGAGGGGCGATGTTATCCAGATCGTTCTTTCGGTCGCCGTTGTTGATGAAGCCAGGTAGCGACGCCACGAGCTGGGCATCGCTCGACCACGGATCCTTGAAGTCGTTGGCCAGCGTGTTGATCTCGGCGTCGTACCGCAGGCCTAACGTGAGCGTCAGGTCATTGGTGGCCTTCCACTCATCCTGGAGATACGCGCCCGCGACCCATCCGGTCGCCTCGGCCTTCGCGTCCTGGTCGGTGGTCGGGTTGAAGAAGCCGACGCCGATCGTGGCCCGGAACGGCACCGTGCTCGAGTCAGCCAGATACTCGAAGAACCCGTCTCTATTCGACGGGAGGAAGCTCGATGTGGTGACGTGAGTCAACTCGGCGCCGGCGCCGAGGATGTGTTTGCCACCGGGCAGCGTGTACGTGAGCTTGTCGATGAAGCGCAGGTGCCGCTCCCGGAGCACGAGCGGGAACGTGTTACGGCCGAAGTTGAGGCTGGGATACGCCCGGCGCGGGCCTGGGAAGAGCGGCTTCTCATCGTGGTTCCACGCGAGCAGGTGAACCGACGCCTGATTCACGACGGACCCGGTCGGCGTATAGGTGTCGCGCAGCTGTAGGCTGTGAATGTTGTATTTCGCCGTGAGGCCCGACTCGCGTGATTCCGTCGCACCGAAGAACGTCTCGGAATCGTAGTAGCGGCCGGCGTAGATGAAGTCGCCGGTGTGCTTCTCGGTGAACGGCGACGTCAGGCGCAGCACGCCCGTGTGGTTCTTCGTCGGCGCGCTGAACGTGCCCGCGAACGAATCCCACTTGGTGGGGTTGTACGCCGGACGGCCCGGCACGACTTCGATGTTGTCGTTCGTGTTGCCGAGCTCGTAATTGGCCGCGAAGAACAGCTTGTCCTTGACGATCGGGCCGCGGAGGTTGAACCCGAACTGCTGGCGGTCGTAATCCGTCCGCTGGTACGTATCCGGAGTGCGCGCACGCGTTCGGCGCTGGAACTCGTCGAGCGCGCGGAGACCGTTGTTCTGGAAGTACAGGAACGCCGATCCCTTCATGTCGTTCGTGCCGCGCTGCGTCACGCCACTGATGATGTATGAGCCACCGCGCGTGAGCTCGGCATCATACGGGTTCAGGTAGACGCGGAACTCCCGCAGCGCTTCCTGCGGAATCGGCGAGCCGGTCTGCGGAATGCCGACGAGGTTGCCGTTGAACATCGATTTCCACTCGACACCGTCGAGATAGAAGTTCCAGAAGCGCAAGTCGGCAAGCGATCCGGCCGACGGCAACGAGCGACCGGCGGTCGGCGCATACGTTTTGATACCCGGAACGATCGCCGCGAGGTTGATCGTGTTGCGTGTGTTGAGCGGCAGGTTCTGAATCTCCGCCGTCACGACCGGCGTCGAGATGTCGGTGCGTTGCGCCTCGAACGTCGCGCGCGTCTCCCCGGTCACCTGCACGCCGCTCAGTTCGGCCGCCGCTTCCTGCAGCGAGAAGTTGAGCGTCGCGCGCTGCCCGACGAGGAGACGCACTTCCTGACTGGCTGGCGCAAACCCAATGCGCTGCACGCGAACCTCGTAGGTGCCTGGCTGCAGGCCGACGACGGAGTAATCGCCACCGGCGGACGTTCGCGTTCCGCGAACCTGATTCGTCTCACGGTCGGTGACCGCGATCTGGGCATCGGGCACTGGCTGTCCCTTCGACGTGACGCGCCCGGTCAGCGAGACCGTCGATTGGGCCGCGACCTCCGTCGCAGTCGCGGCCGCGACCACCGCGGCCCCGGCGGCGAGCCTGGCGAACGACGAAACGAGTCGCCAGGCGGTGGACACGAGCACGGAACGAGGCCGGAAAACGACTTTCGAATCGAGCTTCACACTCGCCTCCGATGTGACTGTCGAACAACGGGAACGTGCTGTTGGGAGTGTCGCCATCACCTGTACAACAGGAACGGCTCGCGGATGCCTCGGAACGACTGGGCCTGCTGGTCCCACTCGTCGAACAGCGCCCGCAGCGTTCCGGCATCGACCGCGCTGCGAAAGCGATCGGTGCCAGCGAGCCGATCAACGGTCTGCATGCCCGGCTCGCGTCGATTCGCGCCAGCCCATGCGAACTCGTTAGGGTAAAGTCGCCGGATCGTGTCGATGAGGAGCATCGCCGTTCGCACCGCGCGGAACGACCCACGATCCGTCACCACCAGACGGACACCGGGAATCGTCTGACCCGGAAACCGCCGTCCGTCGGGCGCCACCGGAATGCTCACCGCCTCGAAGCGAACGCCCGGCAGCGCGAGCGCCGTCATCTCACGAATCACGTCGTCTGGACGAAGCCACGGCGCACCGGTCTGCTCGAACGGCATGTCCGTTCCTCGGCCCTCCGATAGATTCGTCCCCTCGAGAAGCACCGTTCCGGGATAGAGCACCGCCGCCTCGAGGCGGCGCAGATTCGGCGACGGCGGGATGTACCTGAGCCCTGTCGCATCGAGTGTCATCTCGCGACGCCACCCCTCGACGGGAACGACGTGCAACGTCGCGCCGATTCCGAACCGCGCGTTGTACATCCTGGCCAGCTCGCCGACGGTCATCCCGTGTCGGAGCGGGATCGGATACATCCCCACGAACGATGCGAATGCCGGATCCAGCACCGGCCCCTCCACGATCGCTCCGCCGATCGGGTTGGGCCTGTCCAGCACGGCGAACGGAATCCCCCTTGCCGCCGCGGCTTTCATCGAGAGCGCCATCGTCGAGACCCGTGTGTACGGCCGGGCTCCCACGTCCTGGACATCGTACATGAGGACGTCGATGTTCCGAAGCATTTCCGGCGTCGGCTCTCGCACTTCGCCATAGAGCGAATAGATGGGAAGCCCGGTCTTCTCGTCGGTGCCGTTCAGGATGGGCTGGCCGGCGGGGGCGTCGCCGCGAAGGCCATGCTCGAACGCGAACAGCGCCGTCAGCCGGATGCGCGAGTCGCCCGCCAGGAGGTCGATATTGTTTCGGCCCCGCGAGTCGATCCCGGCGACGTTCGTGATGAGCCCGATTCGCTTGCCGCGCGCCCATTCCGGCGGGTTCGCGACGAACCGATCGAGCCCCGGACGAACGGCAGGAGCGCCCGGCATCGCGGTGGAGCCGATGGCCGTCGACGCCGTCGTCGATCGAGAGGTACAACCGAGCACGGCCAGAAGGGCCAGAAGAACCCGGTGTACCGCGAATTGCCCGGAACGCACGCGCCAAAGGTGCGGACAAATGCGCAGCCAGCGCAAGCCGTTTGGCCCACCGAAGCTCGCCCTGGCAGCCCCGTCCAGCAGGGAGCGCCACGTGCCACCTGCGGTGACCCACAAAGGTCAGGTCACCTGGGGTCGGCTATTGCGCTCGCAACGCGACCAGCGGATCCACCCGCGTGGCGCGACGTGCCGGAACCGCGCTCGCGGCCGCGCCAAAGACGAGAAACACCCCTGCCACGAGCCCATAGACCCCGGGAAGCGACGCCGAGCCGCCTTCCAGAAACGCTCCGGTGACACGCGCCAACGCCCACGCGACCGGCACGCCGATCGCGAGGCCGATGGCCGTTAGGCGAAGGCCCTGCCGCACCACTGCCCAGCGAAGCCTGCGCGCGTCCGCGCCGAGCGCCATCCGAACGCGATCTCGCGTGTGCGGCGGGCCACCGAGTAGGCGATCACGCCACACAGCCCGATCGATGCGAGCACGAGCGCGCCGGCGGCGATCACCGAGAATACGACGCCGATCCAGAGCGTCTGTTGCCGCGGAGATCCCATCTCGTCGGAGAGGCGAGAGACACGACCGAGCGACTGGTCTGGATCCACGGTGAGCAGCGCACGGGCCACCACCGTCGCCACTGCCGTCGGGTCAGCGGCGTGCATTACCAACTGCTCGTTTCGCGACGTCGCCTGGCTCGCCGGAAAGTACACGGCCGGCTGCAACCGCGTTCTGGTGCCGCGCGCGCCGCCGATCATCAGGCGAACGTTGCCCACCACGCCGACCACGGTGACCCATTCGCCGCTCGCCGCCAGGCGAAACTGGCGGCCGATGGCGTCGGCGTTAGGCCAGAGCCTGTCGGCGACGAGGGCGCCGACCACCGCGACGCGGGTCGATCCCGAATCATCCCGCGTGGTGAACACCCGCCCCCGGACGATCGGAAGCTTCACGGCATCGAAGTACTCGGGGGTCACGACGTAGCGTCCCACGCCCGCATTCGCGCGCGGCGACGGATCGGGTTGGCTCCCGCCGAGCGGGACGAGGATCGCTCGCGGCAGAAACGAGTCGGTGGTCCACGCGGCGCCGCGGAGGCTGTCCAGATCGCCCCGTACGGCGGCAGGGCCGATCCCCGGCACGCGCCTGACACGGTCGAGGGCCGCCTCGAAGTACGTGGCACGGCGCTCCGCCGTCGGGTACGACGAGGCGCTCAACCACGGCCGCGCGACCAACACCCGCTCCGCCTGTAGCCCGAAGTCGATGCGTTGCAGCGACCGGAAGCTCTCGAGCATGAGGGCCGAGCCGGCAAACAACACGAACGCCGCGGCCACCTCGACGATCACCAGCACGCGACTCGCCCGCAGCTCTCGGCGCGATCCCGTCTCCCCCGCCGCTCCGAGCTTGAGCGAATCGGACAGCTGCACGCGTGTCGCCGTCAGCGCCGGCCCGACTCCAACCGCGAGCAGCGCGACGATCGAAATGCCGGTCGTGAACGCGAGCACGCGCCAATCGATTCCGAAATCGAGCCACGATGGCATGTTCTGGGTGGGAACCGCCGCCCAGGCGATGTCCAGCATCCACGTCGCGAAGACGACGCCAGCGACGCCACCGGCCACGGCGAGCAGCATCGTCTCGGTGATGTGCTGCCTGACGAGTCGCGCTCGACTCGCTCCGAGCGCGGCACGCACGGCCATCTCCGCGCGGCGTCCCGCCGCGCGCGCGAGCAGGACCGTGGTCACGTTCGCGCAGGCAATCAGCATGAGAAACGCCCCGGCGCCCATCACCATCCACTGAAGAGGTCCGGGAATCGCGCGCCGCTCGATGATCTCCGAGCGCAGTGCGAGCGACCATCCTTCCTGGGTGGCCGGGTGCGCACGCGCCAACGACGCTCCGATCGTCGCGACGTCCGCACGTGCACCCTCCAGTGTCACGCCGTCGCGCAGCCGGCCCGCCACGGCGACCGATCGCTCGAGCCACTCCGGGGAGCCCGCCCGCCACACCAGCGGACGCCAGTAGTGCTCGCGCATCGGGAAATTGAATCCGGGCCCCATCACACCGACAATGGTATGGGCCATACCATCGATCCTGGCTGTCGATCCGATCACACTGTCGCTCGTGCCGAGCCGAGTCGTCCACAGCTCGTACGAGATGACGATGACCTTGGCGTCCTCTGTCGCCTCATCGGCGGTGAACACCCGACCGCGGAACGGGCGCACGCGCAGCACGCGGAAGAGATCGGCCGTGACATGAACGCCGGTGATCCGATCCGCGCCGGTCGCGGCGCCAAGAGCGACGTTCGCGCTGCGCACCTGATACGCGGCTACTGCATCGAAGCTTCGATTTCGCTCGTGCACCGCCTCGAACGCCGCCGGCGACATGACGCTGTACGTCGAGTACTCGCGTGGATGGTCTTCGCCGAGCGCAACCAACCGATGGGCGTTGTCGTAAGGCAGCGGACGAATGATCGCGGCGTTGACAATGCTGAACACCGCCGTCAGCAATCCGATGCCGAGACCGAGTGTGAGCACCGTCGCGGTCGAGACGACCCGTGCGTTGCGCAGCGTCCGCGCCGCGTAGCGAACGTCGCTCGCGATGTCGTGAATCACCGGCCTCCTGGAGGAGCCGCAGGGCGAAACGCTACGCCGACACGTTACCGATCGCCATGGGGATACCACCGTACGACGGTAGCCCTCGCCACGTGGAGCACCGTGAGGGACGAGCCGTCGAAAGGCACGGGCGAATGACGCGCTCCCTCGTTGACGTCCCGCTATCTTGCCGTATGCTCTAGCCCGCCCTTTTTGCGCTGATTCTCATCGTGACCGAGCTGCTCGCCGACCTCCAGGCCCACTTCGCTGACAAGTACGTGCTCGAGCGCGAGCTCGGGGGCGGAGGCATGTCACGCGTGTTCGTGGCGAAGGACGAGCGGCTCGATCGGCGTGTCGTCATCAAGCTCCTGCCCCCAAGCGTCACCGCCACGATCTCCGCCGATCGGTTCAAGCGCGAGATCATGCTCGCGGCCGGCTTGCAGCATCCGAACATCGTGCCCGTCCTCAGCGCTGGCGAGTACGGCGCGCTGCCGTACTTCATCATGCCGTTCATCGACGGCGAGTCGCTGCGCGCCCGCATGATGCGTGGACCGCTCTCGGTCCGCGAAACGGTGACGATCCTCAAGGACGTCGTCCGTGCGCTCGGTTTCGCCCACGGCCGCGGGATCATTCACCGCGACATCAAGCCCGACAACGTGCTGCTCGCGTCAGGCACCGCAGTCGTCACGGACTTCGGCGTCGCGAAAGCGCTGTCGGCATCGCGGCAGCAACAGGGCGTGCGGACGTCCGCGCCTACCATGACTGGCGTTGGTACATCGCTCGGCACGCCGGCATATATGGCGCCCGAGCAGGCAGCCGCCGATCCGTCGACCGATCACCGGGCCGATCTCTACGCGCTTGGCATCGTCGCGTACGAGATGCTCACCGGCGCCCCACCATTTCACGGCCGGACGCCGCAGGCGCTGCTGGCCGCGCAGCTGTCCGAGATCCCGGCGCCACTGACGTCGCGCCGCTACGACGTCAGCGTGCCGCTCTCGACGCTCGTTATGCAGTGTCTCGAGAAGGAGCCCGCCAAGCGACCGAAGACCGCGAACGACGTGCTGCGCGCGCTCGACGATCCGGGCATTCTGGTGAGCGATGCCTTTCCGGCCGCCGAAGCGCCGAGGCAGCGGCGACGACGGTTCATGGAGCTCGGCGTCGGTGTGCTCGTCGTCGCCGCGGTCGCCGCGGCGTGGGTTCTCACCGAGCCGGAGCCCACACCTGGGACGGCCGCTGACTCTGCCCGCATCGCGTCCGCTCGCCGGGATTCGCTCGCGCGCGCGGCAGCGAGCGGCTCGGCGCCAGCCGCCGGCCCCCGGTCGGTCGCGGTGTTTCCGCTCGTGAGCGTCGGCAACGACGCCCAGGCGAGTCAGGCAGCGGAAGGGATCACGTCCGAGCTCGCGACCGCGATCTCGCGCGTGAGCGGCATCCGTGTGTCATCGCAGACGACAGCCGCGGCGGTGCGCCAGGGCGTGCGAACACCGGCGGACGCCGCACGGGCGCTGAACGCGACGATGCTGGTGGAAGGAACCGTGCAGCGGGTCCAGACACGTCTTCGCGTGAGCGTCCGGCTCGTGAGCGTCGGCAACGACTCGACGGTTTGGGCGAGCACGTTCGACGGTACGACGACCGACGCGCTGGCGCTGCAGGACTCCACGGTGCGCGCGGTGGCGGCGGCCGTCGCCGCCAGTCGTTAGGTAAGGCCGGACGTCGGCCGGTTCAGCGGACGCGGAACGACACCTCGCCGCGGAATTCCGGCGACAGCGCGTGGCGCAGCTTGAGCGTGTAGGTCCCTGGCCCGGAGCGGACGCCGAAGCGCACTTCCATCACGCCCGATGCCTGGCCGGGCGCGATGTCGCGGGCCGAGCTCACGGCTGCACAGGAGATGAGCGGCTCGTAGCGGTCCATGGTCGCGGTGCTCTCGATATCGGCGTCCTGGAACAGACACTCACGCGCCGTGAGCGACACGCTCGATGAGCCGGTATTGACGATCACGGACGCCACTACCAGCTCGGCTGTATACGGTGATCCCGCAACGGGGGCCTCGACGCGCGCTGTGAGGCGCTGCTCGAGCCCTGATGGACCGGCTGTTCGGCCATCCGGTGCGGTGATGAGTCTCGCGGCTCCGGGACCCGAGAGTGAGTTGTCGTCACACGCGCCGAGAACCGTAATCGATGCGAGCACAACGAGGGACATCAGTCTCCGCCCGCCATGGATGGGCGCGGGGCGAACGAGTGGTGACGACACTGCTGACCTCCGGAATGAATGCGTCGGTCGTTCGGTGCGGAGCACGTTAGCTCGATGCTTCGAGATGATGCGGTGTCCTTTGCAGAACCTTCAATCGCCGGACCTGGTCACCCCTTCCTGGGACGAGCAGGGCGCCCGGGCACGCCGAGCACCGACGTCATTCCGACCGAAGCGAGGAATCGCGATCTTCCGACTCCAGATCACCTCGTGAGCCATGGAGACCATGCAGTCACCTCGGTTGATCGCGGCCACTGGCTGCGCGCTGGCGCTGATCGCCTGCGCACGTCCCTCGACGACACCGACGCCGGCTGTCGCCCGGATCGCGTTCGCGACCGGCGATTCGGTCGCGGTCGATACCGTTGCGCCCGGGATCGTTCACTACCGCGTCACGCGGCCGAGCGGTCCCTTCAAGGTGCAGATCGTGACCGTTCCGGTCGGCTCTCGGTACGAGCTCATCGCCGCGCGCGCCCACGACTCGCTGTTCGGACGTGAGCGCGTGACCGACATGGTTCGCCGTCGCCAGGCGCGGGGCGAGCGAATTCCCGTCGCGCTCAACGCGGATTTCTTCGACCTGCGCGGTGGCACCGGCGTGAACGAGAACAACCAGATTCTCGATGGGCGGGTCTGGAAGGCGACCCCGGTCACCGATTCGCCGTTCGATACGTTCCGCAACGCCCACTCCCAGTTCGCCATCGGTGCCGATGGCCGACCGTATCTCGATCGATTCTCGTACGCCGGAACGATCGAGGGCGGCTGTGGGCGGTTCTCGCTCGACGGCATCAATGGCGTTCCCCGCGTGCCTAACGCGCTGGTGCTGTTTTCCTCCGCGTTCGGC
>Ga0075420_100004916_pt1 | contig 11719 bp, 10 predicted proteins | sample SoiMetdeltSBSDD4_FD_75296 | JGI IMG/M metagenome (GOLD analysis project Ga0075420, IMG submission 75296) | Bulk soil microbial communities from a Populus tree surrounding site in Tennessee, USA - Soil MetaG P. deltoides SBSDD4 | ecosystem: Environmental > Terrestrial > Soil > Tree plantation... | reverse complement strand
GGTGTCGAAACGCAACGGAAAACTGCCGATCAAATAATCTTTGGCGTCGCTTAATTCCTGCTCCGCCACCGGCTGTTCGCGCATGCGGCGCATCTCTTCGGTCGCAATGCGAATCGCTTCCAGGGCGGTCTCGTTTTTGGTTTGCATGATGAACTCGAACGCGCCGTGGCTTTTTTCCGCCGCGAAGTAACTGTAAACCGAATACGCCAAACCTCGTTCGTTGCGGATCGAATCCATGGCGCGAGAAGAAAAACCGCCGCCGCCCAAAACATAATTCATCACTTGGAGGGCATAGTAATCGGGATTGCCGCGCGCGACGCCGTTATGGCCGAGAACGATATTCGCCTGGGTGAGATCCTTGTTGATACGCAAGACTTTCGACTCGCCCACATTGGCCGGCACCAGCGCCTGACCACTCGGTTCGCCCTTGGCCCAGGCTCGGAACGCGCCGTTCAGCGCCTTGGCGATTTCCTGCTCCGACACATCGCCGACTACGGCGATGATCGATCGGTTGGGCCGATAATTGCGCGCGAAGAAATCGCGCAGGCTTTTTTGCTGCAGCGCTTTGACCGACGCTTCGCTGCCTTCCACGGGTCTGCCGTAGGGGCTGTCGGGAAACAAAGCGGCGGCGAACGCTTTTGCCGCCACGATGCCGGGCTCTTCTTCCGCTGCCCGGATGGAGGCGATGATCGCCTGCTTTTGGCGATCGATCTCCGCCTGAGGAAAAGTCGACTGGGTCAGCACGTCGGCCAAAAGCTCGAGTCCCGTGGTGAGATCTTTTTTGAGCACCGTCATGCTCACGCTGGTCGTGTCCTGACCGGATCCAGCCTCCAAACTGGCGCCAATGAAATCGAGCGTGTCGCTGATTTGCACCGCCGTGCGCTGCTTGGTGCCATAGATCAGCAGCTTCGAGGTCAAATTGGCCAAGCCCGCTTGATCGGCGGCCTCGTAACGCGAGCCGGCCTCGATCAGTAATTCTATCGATACCATCGGCAGCGCGCGCTGCTCTGAGGTCAATAGAACCATGCCGTTGTTGAGCACCGTTCGTTTTGCTGTCATTCCCGCCTCAGCAGAAACCGGGCCGCGCACGAGTGCCAAAAAAACCCATAAGCTTAGACAAACTTGCTTCATTGGGCTTTGGTCGGAATCAATGTTCCGACGGTCCGCGTGTCCGTTTTAAGATACTGGCGCGCGACCCGGCGAATATCATCGCGCGTCACTTTTCTGATGCCGTCGAGATAGCCTTCCATCTGCTTCCAACCGCCGGCGGCTTCGTAGGAGCCGACCTTCATCGCCTGTCCGAAAACCGAATCCTGGGCAAAAACGAAAGCCGCTTCGATCTGGTTTTTGGCTTTCTGCAATTCACGATCGCTGATCAACTCGGATTTTACTTTCTCCACCAAGCGGTCGAGCTCGCGCTCGAGATTCGTCGGCTCAACGCCGGGAAGAAGCTGTGCGGTGATCGAAAAACCCATCGGATCGATCGCCACACCGCTGTAGTCGGCATCGACATTGCGTACCAAGCGCTTTTGATAAACCAGCTCATGATAAAGCCGCGAGCTCCGCCCCCCCGCCAGTACCACCGACAGCAGATCGAGCGCGAAGCTGTCGGGGCTCTTGAGATTGGGCGCATGATAAAACAGCAGCGTCACCGGCAGCTCGGCTTCCTTTTTAACAATCACCCGGCGTTCGCCGCGTTGCTCCAGTTCCTGGGCCAGCACTTTAGGCGGCTCAGCGCCGCGTGGAATCTTGCCGAATGCCGCGCGAATTTTCGCCAGGATGTCGTCGCTGGAAAAGTCGCCGCAGACAACGATAAAGGCGTTGTTGGGCTCATAGTAGAGCTTATAAAAGTCGACCAGATCCTGGCGCGTGAGATTTTGAATGTCTTCCATCCAGCCGACTACGGGACGGCGATACGGATGAATCATGAAAGCCACCGCGTTGGCCACTTCACCGAGCGCCGCCGCCGGGTTGTCCTCGGTGCGCAGCCGGCGTTCTTCTTGAATGACTTTCTTTTCCGCCTCAAAGTAAGTTTCGCCCAGCAAGGCGTTGGTCATGCGATCGGCTTCGAGCTCGAGTTCGATGCCGATCTTTTCCCGACTCATGGTCGCAAAGTAAACGGTCACATCCGACGAAGTGAACGCATTCGAGCGTCCGCCATTTTTGGCGATAATGCGCGAGTACTCCTCCGGGCCGGTTGTCGGCGTACCCTTGAACATCATGTGCTCGAGAAAATGCGCCAGACCGCTCTTGCCGTCTTTTTCATTGCGTCCGCCGACGCGATACCAGACTTGAAAAGTGACCGCCGGACTCTTGTGGTCCTCCAACAGGAGAACTTTGAGACCGTTATCGAGAACGAACTCTTGAACCTGAGCGGCGTATGCAGTGGGTCGATGGATAGCCAATAGCAGAATTGTAACAAGCAAAATCCGGCGATGCCACATGATTTTCACGTTAATGGATGAGACCTCAAAGTCAAGCTAAGCCAGCGCTTGCGCGCGCGGGCGCCGCGCCAGAAAGATCAGCAGCGCCGAGAGCAGATAACTTAGCAAGAAGATCATGAAGACAGGTCGATAACTGCCGGCATAATCAAAGACGATTCCAGCCAGGAGCGCGCCAAGACCGAGTCCGCCTTTGTGAAAAGGATCGAGCACGCTGCTGATGGCTCCAAAAGAACCGCGCCCGAAATAGCGCGCAATTAAAATTTGCATAAGCACGCCGGCGCCGCGCGCGTTCAAACCGAAGAGCAAGGCAAATAAATAAGCGGCGCCGGCCGTGCTCACTTGCATCAGCAACCCGACCGATGCAGCGGAAACGATCATCGTCGCGACGCTCAAGCGGCGCGGATGGAGACGTTCAGCGAGCGCGCCCCAGAGCCCATTGCCGAATGCGCCGGAGAGCGCCATCACACTTACCGCTCCCGCGGCGATCGTCGGCGCGATCCTAACATCGGTGAAGTAGGCGGCGGTATGAAATGCCACGCCGCCGGTGCCGATGGCGGCAAGAAACGCACTGCTCACGAGCAGCCAGAGCGTCGGGCTGCGCACCGCCTCAGCCCGACTCCAACTCCGCTCCGCGGTGGCGCTCCCGGCACTGTACATGTCCATCGATTCAGTCTGCCGACTCGGCGGCGCGGCAAGTCCATCGGGATGTAAGCCCAGATCTTCCGGCCGGCGGCGCAAAAAAATGAGCCCGGGAATAACCACGAACCCCCACAAAGCAACCCCCAAAGCCAAAAACGCGCTACGCCAGCTGTAGCGCAAAACGAAAAATTGATAAACCAGGGAAAGGACCGCCGATCCAAGCGGTGTTGACAGGGCAACCAAACCCATCACGCGTGGCCGTTTTAGATAAAACCAATTAGCGGCCGTGGTGAAGGCGATCATGCCGCACAGGAGGAACTCGGTGAGCGCTCGCGCGGGCACAAAAGTCACGTAAAACTGCCACGGCTCCGTGCTGAGACTCACACCGAAAGCGAGCAGGCCGACCAAAGCACCCCCCGCCGGCAAGAGAAGACGCGGCCCTAAGCGGTCCGCGATCGGCCCAAACAACGGCGATAACAGACCGCCGAGACAAGCTCCGAGCGTAATCGCCGCCGCCGTCAACGTGCGACTCCAACCCAAGTCTTCGCTGATCGGCTTGAGCACCACCGCCATGGTGATATTGCTGACCCCGGCGGCTAAAAAACCCGCCACCATCGTGATTGCGACGATCAGCCACCCATAAAAGAATGGCAGGATCACGCATCGCCCTTCGATCGGTGACAATTCACGATTGGCGGTTCTTTCATCGGGTCAATGTCATGGAGTCGATGAATTCATTCGTGGAGCGTCACGACTGGCGTCGCAATATTTTTCAGGTTCAAAAGAGTCCGGGCCAGAGACGAAAATAGATTTGAGTCGAGTTGCCAAGAACGATGGCAAGTTAATTGAAGACTCGCCGGGTCGCTTCACTGCGCCGTTGCCCGCGATTCCGCGCCGTTAAACCACTTCGTTTAATTTAGAAACAAGCGCGCGTAGGTTTCGATCCCCAAGCCGACCAATACCAATCCAAGGCCGCGGATAAACGCTTTCAGCGCCGGATTTTCAGGTTCGCGGCCGATCATCTTGAGCTCCGGCCGGTCCTTGTAGTCGCGCATCAAGTTCATCGAGCTTTTCATCCAGATCGCGCCGATCAGGCCAATAACGAATCCCGCGCCTTCGAGGTCCATCCGCTCGACTCCTCCTTACGTTTTTCTTGGATCGATTTGGCTTGGATTTATCGCGGACAAATGGGCGAGCTCATGGCCGTGCTCTTCCCAATTTGTCCCGTCGAACTGACTTATTCTGATCTCCTTGACCGTGGCTGGTTCGAGACAGCGCACGTTGATGCTGTAGCCGTCGGGGTTGGAGCGCGGCACATAAAAGGATTTGATACCGCAAATTTTACAAAACAGATGCTTGGCAACGCCGGTGTTGAATTTATATTCGGCAAGGAACTCGGAGCCTTGCAATAGCGTAAACCGGTCCTTAGGAACGATCAGATGAAGAAATCCGCTTTTGCGGCAAATCGAACAGTTGCACTCGGTGGCTTCGATGTCGGCGGGTGCCGCGACGGCGAATCGCACCCGGCCGCAGTGGCACCCGCCGAAATGTTCGACGAGATATTCGTGCGCTTGAGCCAAGCCGGTCAAGATACTACGCGGCCTCTTCCAGTTGCTTGGTATAACTGCCGGAACGCGCGGCGCTGTTCATTTTGGCGCGATGATAGAAGATCTTTTGTGCGGCGGCGACGTTGCCAGCCTCTCCTTTCCACGCTTTGAGCGCCGGATCTTGCAGCGCGCGCGCATAGGAAAAGCTCACTTGCCAAGGCAGCGGGCCCGACTTGTTCATCGCATTCAAGTGCTCGGTCGCGCTCACCGCGCTTTGACCACCGGACAGGAAAGCGATGCCCGGCACGGCGGCCGGCACCGTGCGCTTCAGGCATTGGATCGTTCGCTGGGCGACCTCGTCAGGTCCGGCTTGTCTCGGATTGTCCTTGCCGGAAACGACCATGCTCGGCTTGAGGATCATTCCTTCGAGGTGAACTCGGTGCAGAAAAAGCGCCGTGAAAGTGACTTTCAGCGTGTGCTCCGTCACTTCCTGGCAGCGTTCGATCGTGTGATTGCCGTCGAGCAAAACTTCCGGTTCGACGATCGGCACGATGCCGCCCTCCTGACACAGCGCAGCGTAACGCGCGAGCGCTTCCGCGTTGGCCGACAGACCCGTATAAGTGGGAATGCCGTCGCCGATCGTGATCACGGCGCGCCACTTGGCAAACTTGGCGCCCAGCTCTTTGTACTCTTTGACGCGCGCGCGCAAACCATCCAATCCTTCGGTGACAGTCTCTCCCGGAAAAAAAGGAATATCGACGGGCCCCTTGTCGACTTTGATGCCGGGCATGATGCCCTTCTTGGACAATAACTCGGGAAACGGCGTGCCATCGCTCGCCTTGGTGCGCAAAGTCTCGTCGAACAGAATCACGCCGCTGATCGCTTCCTCGATACCTTTAGTGGTAAATAGCATTTCGCGGTAGGCGCGGCGGTTGTTTTCGTTCGAATCTATTTGAATGCTGTCGAAGCGCCGCTTGATCGTTCCCATGCTCTCGTCGGCCGCCAATATCCCCTTGCCTTTGGCCACCAGCGCTTGCGCGATCGATTCGAGTTCTTGCTTGGACATGGAGTTCATTCCTCCTTAAATATGAATTATTTTAAATATGAATTATTTCGCGAGCCCATCTTTGCATTCCACTCAAACCATAGCAAGCTTTTAGCGGCGACCGCCATTGTCTCACCCGGCCTGCTTTGATAGCTTGAAATTCATTATGGTGAACCTACTCCTCCACTGGTTTATCAGCGCCGCGAGTCTGCTGATCGTCGCCTATATTTTTCCCGGCATCGAGGTGCGCGGTTTCGGCACCGCACTTCTCGCTCCGATCGTCATCGGCCTCGTCAACGCGACCATCGGATTCATTCTCAAGATCCTTACCCTGCCGCTCACGCTCCTCACTCTGGGGCTTTTTTGGTTGGTGATTAATGCGCTGATGCTTCAGCTCGCCGCCATGCTCGTGCCGGGATTTTACATCGCCAGCTTTTGGTCGGCTTTTTTCGGCGCCATCGTACTGAGCCTCGTCAGCACAACCTTGAACTCACTGATTGCGTGACCTGAAGCTCATTTCTCCGGCAAGCCAATCGCCTCGGTCCAATAACTCGCGTCGTAGAATTTTTCCGGCGGCGCAAAGGGCGGTTGGTACACGCCCATTTCTTTGCGCAGCTCGATCACGCCTTGCAGCGCCGCCGGATTGATCCGCGCTTTCGGCACGACTTTGCCGTAGGCATTTTCGGCGGCGGTGCGACTCAGTTTCTCTTTTGCCATCATCAGAGCGATCGTCTCGTCGCGGTTTTCGGCACGGAGCAACCAGTCGGTGGCGGCAACCCAGGCGCGGATGAAGCGCACGGTGAGCGCGCGATGCGCCAATAACCAGCGGCGCAGCCCCCAGCCGCAGGTCAACGGCCAGCCCGGCACGTAGTCTTCCGAATTCGCCAGCAGCACGCCGCCGGCCGCCAACGCCTTATCGGATGCCGGCGGCGTCAGCATGGCCGCGGCCACCCGGCCTTGTAAAAAAGCTTCGAGCCGCACCGGCGAGCTGCCGATGATTTCGATGTCGTAATCGGTGTCGTCCATGCCGTGGGTGCGGAGAATTTTCTTGCGGATGAGATCGAGATTGGAATCACCGGGATCGCCGGCCAACAATTTGCCGCGCAGTTTATCAATGGAATCCACGCCCGGCCGGCCGATCAGATAGGCGCTCAGCCCCTCTTCGGCCTGCATGAAAAGCAGGTAATCGACGCCGTCGGTGGTCGTGCGCGCGATCATGGTGTCGGCGCTGCTCAAGGTAAAATCCCAGCGCCCCTCGGCCATGCCCTTGTTGTGGTCCGGTGCGTAGGTCGTCTCGTGAAAGCGGACTTGCAGATTTTCTTGCGCAAAAAATCCTTTGTGCTCGGCCACAACATGGGGAATCCGCCGGAGATAGCCGGTAATATTCAGGACGTCCATGGAACCTCCTCCGTGCGCTTCTTCTATCGCCTCAAGCCGCGCACCTCAAGCCAGCGTGGTTGGCTTCATGAAAAGATCCATGTAGAAATTGATTCAAAAACATTCGAGGATCTCGCCATGAAACTCAAAGATAAAGTCGCGGTCATCACCGGCGGCGGCCGCGGCATCGGCAAGGCGATCGCTCTGCATTACGCACGCGAAGGCGCCAAGCTCGCTCTGTGCGCGCGCACGAGCACGGAGCTGGATCAAACGGTCGACGAGATCCGCGCGCTGAAAACAGAAGCCGAGGGCTGGACTTGCGACGTTTCCATGGAAGATTCCGCCCGAGAGTTTATCGCCAGCGCGGCGAAAAAATTCGGGCGCATTGACGTGCTCGTCAACAACGCCGGCGTGATGACACGCCCGGCGCCTATGAACGAGCTCGATGTGAAAAAATGGGATTACACCATCGCCGTCAATCTGCGCGGACCGTTTCTGATAACCCAGGCCGTGTTGCCAATCATGGTAAAACAGAAAAGCGGCTCGATCATCAACGTCTCATCCATGATCGGGCGCGGCGCCTACGCGAATTTCATCGCTTACGCGACATCAAAGTGGGGATTGGAAGGATTTACCCAAACCCTCGCGGCAGAAGTGCGATCGAGCCATATTCTGGTTAATTCCGTCGAGCCCGGTTACGTCGCCACCAAGCTCACCGGCTATCACGGCAGCAAACCGGAATCGGTGACCGAGGTCTTCGTCTATTTAGCTTCGGATGAAGCCAGAGGAGTTACCGGAAAGATGCTGAGCTCATCGGCCTGGAAATCGCAGATCAGATGATGCACGGCAACCTGGAAACAATCGTCAATCGATAGTGAGCACCATACACTTCGCGCTGCCGCCTGCTTTGATGAACTCATCGAGAGGAGTCTCATACACAGTGAAGCCCAAGCCCTGTAGTTTTTCTCTTGCTTCAGGACAGCCGTCGTTCATCACGATCGCGTTCCCGGCGACGATCGCGTTGCAGGCAAAGCGCTGCGCCTCTGCGGCGGCGACAGGAATTAACTCCGCGATGTGGCTCTGCAAGACATCCCGCGCGTACCGATCGAACGCCGGCGGATAATAGAGGGCACGGCCCGCGCCGAGCGGACAAAAACAAGTGTCGAGGTGATAAAACCAGTCGTCGGTCAGCTCCAGAGACAGCACTTCGCTTTCGATGATTTCGGCGACGCGCTGATGAGCGAGGATATCTGAGCGAATGTGGTAACCGGCAAAGCAACCATCGCCGCGGCTCAGCAGGTCCCCCTCACCCTCGAAGAAAAATTCGTCTGGTAGCCGAACGATTTCGAATCCTTGCCGAAGAAACCATTCGACGAAGTATGGCGCTTCGCCGCGCCGTACGTCGTGGCGAAAGTTGCTCGTGATAAACTTCTTCCCCGACACGACGCCGGCGTTGGCGCTAAAAACCATGTCCGGCAACCCGGCGATCGGCTCGACAAGATCGATCTTCGAACTCAGGCACGTCTCCAGGATTTGACGCAGGTCCGACCACTGCCGATGCGCGTGCTGCCGATCGGTCTGCCGGTCTTTGCTCATCCAAGGATTGATCTCGTATTCTATGCTGTAATGATCCGGCGGGCACATCAACAGCCGCATCGAATCCTCCCTGCTGGGTCGACGGGCGACATTACACTGCGCCTAGAGTGTTGTCGTCCTGACGGAGGTACTGAGAAAGCTCGCGTAAAAAAGGCTCGACGTCGGTAACCAGGCCGATCGCCTGAAAGGTTCCTCGATCGCTGAGCTTGGTGACCACGGTTGGATTGATGTCCACGCACACGGTCTTGACCGTGGCGGGAAGCAGATTACCGGTCGCGATCGCGTGCAGCGTCGTGGCCATCATCAAGGCAAAGCTCACGTCGCGCGCCTTCTCGCGCATCACGTCCTGAGCCTTGAGGGTATCGGTGATCACATCGGGAAGCGGTCCGTCATCGCGGATGGAGCCCGCTAGCACAAAGTCCACGCCTTTCTTGACGCAGCTGTAAAATATGCCGCGCTGAACCAAGCCCCGCTCGACGGCTTGGCGGATACCGCCCGCTTTTCTGATCGTGTTGATCGCCCGCAGATGATGCTCGTGGCCTTCGCTGGCGCGGATGTTCTTGTCTAAATAGACACCTAACGAAGTGCCGTAGAGCGCGCTTTCGATATCGTGCACCGCCAGGCCGTTGCCGGCGAAGAGAACTTGGACAAAGTCATTCTCGATCAGCTCGATGAGATGGCGCGACGCGCCGGTGTGCACGAGTCCCGGACCGGCAACGACCAGGATGCGGCCCCGTTCGCCTCGTGTCCGGCGCATGGAGTCGGCGATCTCACGGATCAGTAGTCCCTTGGGCTGCTCCGTCGATACCGAACTGGACATGAACTCGAAAGGCTCCCGTGGCACGCGCCGCTCCATAGGCACAACCTTCACGCCGGCATGGCCGACCACGATGAGATCGCCTTTTCTCGCACGATGCATGGGAACGGTTTCCGCACGCCCACTTGCCGGAATCATCCGGATGGCGCAATCCATCTCGGGATGTTCAACTTCAATCCACTGCTCATGGAGGCGAATCAGAGTCGGCAGATTGGTCGTCGCGTAGAAATGATCGGGAAAGATTCCGTCTGCGGGGGCGGGTTCGAATTGAGCGGTCACGTCTTCCGTCTCCACGGGCAACGCGCCGTGCTCTTTTACCTTGAGCAAGATTTTTTCGAGCAACTCTTGCGTGGGCGCGTCGATCTGAATCCGCGCCGAGCTGCGATCGGCTCGGCGATGTCCGATATGGATGTCGAGTATCCGAAACTCGGCGCCAAGATTGATAATCAAATCGAGGATCTTGGGGAGAATCAGCGAGTCAATGATATGACCGGAAATCTCAACGATGCTCCGCGCCATAGGAACCTCTCAACAACAATCATTGTACTAGCCGGCGCGGCCAACGCAACATAAAGATTCTTGCCATCCCCGCTGCGGGCGATCTCAAGAATACCGGCCCCGAAGCGCGATCAAGCGACATCCGGGCGAATTCCGTCGAGCCCGGCTACGTCGCCACCCGCCCACTGGCTTTCCGGCAAACAAACCGGAATCGGTGACCGATGTGTTTGTTTTAACTCGCTTCGAATGAAGCCAGAGAAGTTACGGGAAAGATGCTGCGCTCGTCCTGTTGCAAGGGGACAACTAAAATTACGCCGCGCCGGCGGTTTCCCACCGGCGCGGCGTTCAGCGTCATTGCCCACGAAAAAGATTAGATCCCCAGCAGCTCGATAATTTTAGCTTGATCAAAACCGACCACCGACTGGCCGTCAATGATTATGACCGGCGTGCTTTGAAAGCCCTGATCGAGCAATTCCTTCAAAGCCGCTTTATCCGCGCGGACATTTTTCTCGACAAACTCAACGCCCTTTTGAGATAGAAACTCCACCTCTTTGTGGCAAGGCCCTCAGCCCGGTTGGGTGTAGACGATCACCGATTTAGCCATACTTCCGACCTCCACGAAAAAATCGCACGATGCTACATACCCAAAATACCATTTCCCAAAGTAGCGTGCAAAACTTGCTCGTTTTGTCGGCAAGCGAATCACCTCAAGTGAAGCCGCTGAATGGCATCAATTTTAGCCCATGAGCTTCACCAGCAGCCGACAACCATGCTAGTCTAAGTTTGCAATATGTCGCCCAAAACCCGAAACCGATTGTCCCTGAGACATTGGTTGGCAGCCAGCGTCGCGCTCGCAACGATTGCCGCCGCGCTGACGGCCTGGACTCGCGAAGCCAACCTCATAGTGCCGAGCGCGATCGACGAGCTGTTGCGCCATGTGAAATTTTTATCCGCCGCGGAGCTCACCGGGCGCGGCGTTGATACCCCGGGGATTAAACTCGCCAGGGATTACATCGCGGCCGAGTTCGCCAAGTCCGGTCTAAAGCCCGGCGGCGACAACGGCAGCTTCTTGCAAAGCTTCGACGTCGCAGTCGGCGTTAGCGTAACAGGACCGAGCAGCCTCGCTCTCGGCAGTAACCGGCCCCTGGAATTGAATACCCAATGGATCCCGTTAGGTTTATCGACCTCGGACAAAGTCCAAGCCCCAATGGTTTTCGTCGGCTACGGCATCACGGCGAAAGAATCCGGATACGATGACTACGCCGGCGCCAACGTCAAGGGAAAAATCGTCCTCGTCTTGCGCTACGAACCGCCGCCCAAGAGCGACGCCAGCCCCTTCAAAAAGTTTCCCAATTATTCGAGTCATGCGGCGCTGCGCAGCAAAGCGAACAACGCCCGCGCGCATGGCGCGGCGGGGATGATTCTCGTGGATCTAAACAATTCGGGTGACGAAAAAACGGAGCTGTTATCGACCCGGAGTAGCTTATGGCGCGGCGGCAATAGTCTGGTCGCCGCCCAGATAAAGCGCCGGGTCGTGGAAGAATGGCTTGGCGCGCACGGCATCTCACTTCGAGCGCTGAAGGAGGAAATCGACGCGAACGAGAAACCGGCCTCTAAGTCCATTTCCGACGGCATCGTGAGCCTGCAAGTGAGTTTGCGGGAAGATCGCCAGCGGACGGAAAATATCGTTGGCATTCTCCCCGGCGCCGATGCCGCGCTGGCACAAGAAAATATCGTCATCGGCGCGCATTACGAT
>Ga0075420_100004915_pt1 | contig 11720 bp, 12 predicted proteins | sample SoiMetdeltSBSDD4_FD_75296 | JGI IMG/M metagenome (GOLD analysis project Ga0075420, IMG submission 75296) | Bulk soil microbial communities from a Populus tree surrounding site in Tennessee, USA - Soil MetaG P. deltoides SBSDD4 | ecosystem: Environmental > Terrestrial > Soil > Tree plantation... | reverse complement strand
TCTGCAAAGAATGCAATGTCTTCTTTATCGACACCCATTTTGATAAAGTAATCCCAGAAGTAATGATCCTTGTTTACCTTACCACAAAGCAGATCATAAGTAAGCCATCTTCTTTTATTTTCAAATTCGGCCTGGTAAGCGAGCAACGAGGTACTATGAGTTTTCGACAGGTCTTCCGTTTGAACCAGTTTTGCTTTAGAATTTATTTTTCGAATGGCACGCATGCTTAATACAACTCCTTTAAGTTGATTTAGCAGCATCTTGACAAAACTTAATTCGTTCGTTTTATGTGGATACCATAAACCATACAAACCACTAAATCGTGCAGTGGTCAATGGTTCATTCACAGGGGTATAATATTCAAGCCAGGGAAATTTTTTTGCGACAGCTTTTGCATATTTAGCGAGTTTATAGGGAAACTCTTTATCGCCAAGGTCAGTAAAAGCAGGACCGCTTCCATGGTGCACTAATCCGGCAATGGGAGTGATACCGTGTTCACGGATCGAATCAAGTTGTTTTTCTGTCCAACTCCAATCGATGGTTTTGTTTTGATGAGGCTGATGAAATTCCCATAAAACAGGATACCTCAGCTTTCTTATCCCTAATGATGATATTTCCGCAATATCTCCTGGTCGCGAATAATGTCCCGAATAAAGGAGCTGATCACGAAAACTATCCTGTACTCTATTGATAGTACATTCAATGCCTCCCCAAATCTCAGGCCTGCAGTACTGGTACCTTATGTCCGTTGAGCTGCGTTCCATTTTGCTGTTCTTTCGATCCCATAATTTTTTTAAACAAGGTCAGAGATTGCGCTACCACCTGGTCCATATTATAGTATTTGTATGTTGCCAATCTTCCTGTAAAATGAACATTCGGTGTTTCGTCTGCTAAAGCCTGGTATTTTTTATACAATTCTGCATTCTCCGGCCTCGGCACAGGGTAATAAGGATCACCCTCATCTGTCGGATATTCATACACCATGGTGGTCTTAGGATGCTTTTGGCCCGTGAGATATTTAAATTCGGTTACTCTTGTATAGGGATGTTCGTTTGGATAATTTACGGTTCCTGTTGGCTGGAAAACTTCTGTTTCAACTGTTTCAAACCTGAATTCCAGTGAACGATATGGAAGTTTGCCATAGCAATAGTCAAAATAATAATCGATAGGTCCTGTAAAGATCATCTCCCGGTGTGGAATTAATCCTTCAATCTCTTTATAATCGGTATTCAACATTATTTTAATACGTGGATGAGAAAGCATTTTCTCAAACATCTTTGTATAACCATGCAATGGCATTGCCTGGTAAGTATCTGTGAAATACCTGTCATCTTTATTGATACGGGTTGGAATTCTTGCAGCGACAGATGCATCCAATTCACTCGGGTCCAAACCCCATTGCTTTTTAGTATACCCTTTAAAAAATTTCTCATATAACTCCTTCCCTACTTTGCTAATTACCACATCCTCTGATGTGATGATCCGGTCTTTCCTTTCAGCCTTATCAGCCAGGAACTTTTCAACTTCTGCTGAACAAAGATTAGTTCCATATAATTTATTAATTGTATTCAGGTTGATCGGTATGGGAACCAGCATTCCATCAACGCTTGCCAATACACGATGTTCATAAGGTCTCCATGTAGTGAACTTGCCTAGATAATCAAAGATCTCTTTACAGTTTGTATGAAAGATGTGGGGCCCGTATAAGTGTACAAGTATTCCATCGCTGTTATAATAATCGTATGTATTACCACCAATATGATTTCTCTTGTCTATGATCAAAACTCTCTTGCCGGTCTGACTTGCCAGGCGCTCTGCGATGACAGCCCCGGCAAACCCGGCTCCCACCACTAAATAGTCAAACATAGGTTTGTGATTCATTTTCATGCTTAATAGTTTTTAGATTTAAAGACTTATTCATAAGGTCATTCATTTTTTTCCAGATATCATCCCATGACATTGTTTGCAATAAACCATCAACTTCTTTCATCCATGTCTTTCCTCTTTCGGTTGATATGTATTGTTCGATGGCTGCAATAAATTCAGCAGGAGTATCTGCAATGCTTACCAATTTCTTATCGCCATAAGGATGTACGACATCATGTACCGAGGTTGATACGACTGGTTTTCCGGCTGCAAGAAATTCCGGCGTTTTCGTTGGGCTGATGTATTTGGTAGCCTCATTTAATGCAAAAGGCATCATGGCAACGTCCCACCCGGCGAGATATGACGGCAACTCATCATAATGTTTCATTCCCAGGAAATGAATGTTCTTTGTTTTTGGCAAGGTTGCCGGATCAATCTTAGCCGTTGGACCGATGACAACAAAATGCCATGCTGGTTTTTGTTTGGCAGCTGACCTGAGCAATTCGATATTGAAACGCTCATCCACTACGCCATAAAAACCGATTCTTGGATGTGGGATGGACGCCTGGTCATCAGGGTCGTTTTCAAAATTTCTCGCGCTTATAAAATGATCCACATCGATACCGCTTGGAATACCATGAACATTGGGATGAAGATCCTTTTTCGCTTCATATAAATGCATTCCACCTGTAAATACCAGGTCAGCTTTTGCAAAAAGCCTTTTCTCCCACTCCTTTATTAATGGCGAAGCAAACTTGAATGATGAAAGCTCATCCATACAATCATATACAACAAGATCGGATCGAAGATGATCACTGAATGCAAGTGACAATGGAGTATAATACCAGGCAACATGCTCTTTGATCTCCATGGATGCCACGAATATCTGTAGCAAATGCCTTAAGGGTTCGGTACTATTTGCTGTATCACTGGTAATGTGTGGAGTTACAACACATACACCGCTATCAGGATCTTCAAAAATTTCGTTGTATTGAGATGGAGCGTCGTAAATGGGTTCTTCGAAGAAAAATACTCTGCGATGTTTTGCAAAGCGGCTCATCAGGTGCTGGGGACGTTGATATACAAAATTCCAGCGCAGGTGAGAAAAGCATATTAGATCAGTGTTCCTTCCCGAAGGTGGTGTCATGAATTTCTTTTCATTTTGTTTATAAAGAATTATGCCATAACATTTTTGAACAGGAACACATTGATTAAAAGGGAATAGAAAGTCAAACGTTGTGGAAAAAAATTTGAGTGAACATTATTTGTCCGCCATTAATAAAAACTGTGTGGAATTTTATTCTCATTATGTTAATTTTTGTAATTACAACACCGAGATAGTGAATTAAAAGATAGATAGCGACAGCACGTATTGAAAAAAAATAAAAGATTGTTTTGGCTTAATGAACTATTCAGTCAACATCTTTACACAAGCCTCTCGCAATGACGCAGACTCAGCCTAACAGAATAAACCTCAGATCGAAAGAGGATACGTCATTGCGAGGCTTTCAAATAGAACCAAGAACTTGTCAGGTAAAATAGGCCGAAACAATCTAGCTTATAGAAAACTGCGTCGACTGAAGTGACGGCACGTCCGGATAAATTTTTACAAAAAGAATTTTGAGTAGTGTTGTTGGCTTTCATCGTTGAGCGAGTTAAAGACAGGCCCAATCTGTTTGAGATCGGAGATACTTGAATTCCCTACACGGTTGTCATTTATAATTCAGTTCGGCGTGATCGGGTTTTTCGTAACTTCCATCCACAAAAATCATAAGTCAATGCCTGTTTTCACACTCCGGATCAATGGCAAAGAATACAAAACGGATGTTGCCGCCGACACTCCTTTGTTATGGGTATTACGGGATCACCTTGGATTGGTTGGTACCAAATACGGTTGCGGTATCGCGCAATGCGGTGCCTGCACCGTCCATATCGATGGTAATCCAGTTCGCTCCTGTACATTACCCGTCTCAGCCGTTAAGACTGCAAAGGTCACAACGATCGAAGGCCTTTCAAAAGATGGCGATCATCCTGTGCAGCTTGCATGGGATGAGATAGACGTCCCTCAATGTGGCTATTGCCAGGCCGGGCAGATAATGACGGCTGCTGCATTATTGAAACGAAATCCCAAACCAACAGTACAACAAATTGAAGACGCCATGCATGGCAATCTATGTCGTTGCGGTGCGTACCATCGCATTCGTGAAGCCATTATATCAGCAAGTAAAAAAATCTAATCTATGTCAACCTTAAACAAAACAAGCAGAAGAGATTTTCTAAAAATAAGCTCTCTAACAGGCGGCGGTCTTGTACTTGGGTTTAGTTGGTTTGGAAGTGATGCTGCGCCGGTTATTTTAAATTCATCCACTGTTGCTGATCTTAATTTCAATAGCTATCTGTCGATAGCAACTGATGGAACTATTACAATCCTCTCTCCAAATCCCGAGCTTGGGCAAAATGTGATGACATCTTTTCCGATGATCGTTGCCGACGAGCTGGATGCCGATTGGAATAAAGTGAAAGTGATACAGGCACCACTGGACAAAAAATTTGATCGCCAGTTAACAGGTGGTAGCGGCGCCATCCCCCATTCCTGGAAAAGGTTAAGAACAGCCGGGGCAACGGCAAGATATTTATTGATTGCCGCTGCCGCAAAAAAATGGAATGTCGATGCAAGTGAATGCACAACTGAAAATAGTTTTGTGATACATACAAAAACAGGTAACAAATTAAGTTATGGTGAACTGGCAGAGGATGCATCGAAGATCACTGTGCCCGCTGACGTGCAACTAAAAAACAGGAAAGATTTTAAGCTGATCGGTAAAGCGATCAAAAATGTAGAGAACAAAAACATCATTACCGGTAAAGGGATTTTTGGACTTGATGTGTATCGTGATGGGATGGTATATGCCATGATTCAAAGACCGCCGGCATTTGGCACTAAAATAAAATCAGTAGACGATAAAGCTGCGAAAGCAATGCCCGGAATTATTGATGTAGTTACTTTTAAGAATAATGTGGCTGTTGTTGGTAAATCAACCTGGGAAGTAATGAAAGCGAGGAAAGTTCTAAAGGTGGAATATGAAAAAGACGGAAATATAGAGAGCACCGCAGATCACAATCAGCTTTTTACTACAATGCTGAATAGCGACAACGCACAGGTAAGAAGAAAAGATGGGGATGTGGAAACTGCTTTTAAAAATGCTGCAAAAGTTATTACGAGTGAATACCAATGTCCCTTTCTTCCTCATAGCCCGATGGAACCCATGAATTTTTTTGCTGATGTTCGTGCTGATGGCGTTGAACTGATTGGTGCCACACAAACTCCGGGCAGTGCACTGACCCAGGTATCAAAACTCTTGAATATCCCTGAAGATAAGATCAATGTAACGATAACAAGATTAGGGGGAGGATTTGGAAGAAGGTTAAAATTCGATTTTGTGGTGGAAGCAGCAGAGCTATCAAGCATTATAAAAAAACCCGTAAAACTTATCTGGACAAAAGAAGATGATATGACGGGCGGAAGTTATCGTCCTGCGGTTCGATATCGTTTTCAGGCTGCATTAGATGCCAGTGGAAACCTGATCGGTTACAAGTTAAGAGGAGCAGGAATAAATGTTGGTAACTCAACAAGAGAAAATAATTTTCCTTCAGGCGCGGTAGATAATCTTCTAATTGACACCGTCGATCATCAATCTCCGATCACTACGGGGGCATGGCGGGCTCCCGTAACAAATTTCCTGGCTTATGCTGAACAAAGTTTTATCGATGAAGTGGCGCATGCCGCGGGAAAGGATCCGGTTCAATTCAGGCTTGAGCTTTTACAAAAGGCAAGAACAAACAAAGTAGGCACGATTAACTATAATATCGACCGGATGGAAACGGTGATTAAAACTGTGGCAGAAAAGTCCGGCTGGGGCAAGAAGAAAGATGTATCACTGGGTTTCAGTGTTTATTTCTCGCATCAAAGCTATGTAGGCCAGGTTGCTGAGGCCATTATGAAAGATGGAAAGCCCGTTATTAAAAAGATATATGCAGTTTCCGATTGTGGTGAAGTGATCAATAAGAGCGGTGCACTGCAACAGGTAATGGGCGCTATCGTCGATGGATATGGACATGCTATGTTTGGAAAATTGAGTTTTAAGGAGGGAGCACCAGAGCAAACCAACTACCATAATTATCGCATGATACGAATGAAAGAAATTCCCGAGGTAGATGCGTATTTCATAGACAATGGAATCGACCCGACAGGATTGGGCGAACCCGCTTTGCCTCCTACCGGTGGCGCCGTAGCCAATGCCATATTTAAAGCAACCGGCATCAGGTTGAAGCAGCAACCATTTGTTGATGAGAAGTTGTTTAATCCTGCTTAAGACGGATGGGACTTTTGACAACTCAGATAAAAGAATTTATACAAAAAACAAAACTTGGATTCATCGCTACCATTTGCCCCGATGGAACTCCAAACCTTTCTCCAAAAGGAACGACAATTGCGTGGGATGATGATCATTTAGCTTTTGCAGATATCCACTCACCGGTCACGGTTCAGAATTTATTAAATAATCCTGCCGTTGAAATTAATATAGTGGATGTATTTACAAGGAAAGGTTACCGGTTTAAGGGAACCGCAAAAATTTTTTCAGAAGGTAATCTCTTTAATGAAGTAGTTTCTTTTTACGGCGAAGCAGCTTCAAAGTATAAGATCAATCATATTGTATTGATATCAGTAGAAAGAGTACTACCCATCACCTCACCGATCTATGACACCGGTATCACAGAAGAAGAAGTAAAAAATAAATATATCGACTATTGGAATTCGGTTCACCCGAAATGATCTGATATGGTTTGACTTTTGCTGCAAGTCGTAAAACCATAATGATGAAAGAGACCAATAATTATCCGAAATACGAATCCTGCATCAAAGCCTGTCTTCGTTGTGCTGATGCCTGTAATCATTGTGCCAGCTCGTGCACGCAGGAAAAAGATATACATATGATGGCCAGATGCATTCAACTTGATATGGAATGCGCAACTATTTGTTATGCGGCGGCTCAACTGATGAGCCTTGGAAGTGAATCGGCAAAAGCAATTTGCCAGGTATGCTCCGATATTTGCTGGCAATGTCACGAAGAATGTTTTAAACACCAGACCGATCATTGCCAGGAATGCGCAAGGGTTTGTAAAATATGCGCGGAAGAATGCCAGAAAATCGCAGCCTGACATTATTTTTGAAAACTAAAATTGTCTACATGAGCATGATTGGTAACCTGCTGAGGGTCTCAAACGCTGAGCTTGAAAGTTATTTAGAAAATAGTTCTTTATTAGAAGACAGACTTTATGACAACGACGCAGAAGATCCAAACCTGACTGATATTGATAAATCATGGGAGGGAATATTATTCCTATTGACCGGTCAAAATATAGAGACACTTGATCATCCTATGGGTAAAGTTTTATTTAGCGGTCAACTGATCGATGCGGAACAAGATCTCGGGTATGGCCCCGGAAATTATTTAACCCCCGAGCAGGTAAAAGAAGTCAATTCACAACTCTCACAGCTTTCGCCGGAAGAATTGCGGAAAAAATTTGATGCAAAGCGAATGATGCAGCTCGAAGTATATCCGAACATTTGGGAGGAAGAAGAAGTGGTTGATTATTTGCTCGGATATTATGAAACAATTCGGGAAGTGTATGCGACTGCCACAAAAAACAGTCAGGCGGTAATAACCTTTCTTAACTAGCAAAAATCACTCTGAATTAACATTCAGGCAAACTGATCGGAACATTCACCGCCAATCCACCATCAGCAGTTTCTTTATATTTTGTATTCATGTCCTTGGCAGTATCCCACATTGTTTTTATCACTGCATCCAAAGAAACTTTTGCATAATCAGGCGAGCCTTGCAAAGCAAGCTGCGATGCAGTGATCGCTTTTATTGCACCCATTGTATTTCTTTCAATACATGGTATCTGCACAAGACCGGCAATAGGATCACAGGTTAAACCAAGATGATGCTCCATGGCAATTTCGGATGCCATCATTGCCTGCTTTTGTGTGCCACCCATACATTCGGCTAATGCAGCTGCAGCCATTGCAGATGATACTCCTATTTCTGCCTGGCAACCACCCATCGCAGCCGAAAGAGTAGCCCCTTTTTTAAAGATACTTCCTATCTCAGCGGCAGTTAATAAAAACCGGATGATCTTGTCATCATGATTCCCATCTCCAAATACAATATAATAATGTAACACGGCCGGTATCACACCTGCTGCTCCATTCGTTGGCGCTGTCACGACGCGTCCAAATGAAGCATTCTCTTCGTTTACTGCCAACGCAAAACAGCTAACCCAGTCAAGAATATATTTAAACGAATTGCCACCGGCTCTTATGGTGGCGATCCAGCTTTGGTAATCACTATATTTTTTACCACCTAATAATTTTTTATTCAATTCAGCAGCGCGTCGCCTTACATTCAATCCACCTGGCAGCATTCCTTCTGTATGACAACCCCGATAGATACATTCACTCATTACTTTCCAAATCTTCAATACTCCTTCTTTTGTTTCTTTTTCCGTTCGCCAGGCATGCTCATTCTCCATTACTACTTCATTAATTGCCATCCCTGTTTTCATACACCAATGCAATAGGTCATTGGCATTATTAATGGGAAACGGTAATTGAACATCTGCAGATGAATTTCGCTCCTCTCCTTCTTTCACCACAAATCCGCCACCAACACTATAATATGTTTCTGCCACTGCTTCACCATTTTTACAATCGGCTAAAAAACTCACAGCATTAGGATGATATGGAAGCGACTCACTGAATAAGAACTCGATATCCTCTCTTGGATCAAATTGTACCTCATGCAAACCACCCAGCAATAATTCCTTCATGGCGGCAATATCAGCAATACGGCTATCAATTGCTTTTACATCAAACGTAACGGGGTCTTCACCACATAATCCCAATTGTATGGCAATGTCAGTTCCGTGTCCTTTACCGGTTTTTGCCAGCGAACCATACAGTAACACACGAACGGCTACCACTTGCTGTAGTAAATTCTTGCTGATCAGAGTTTGCACAAACCTTTGCGCAGCACGCCACGGACCAAGCGTATGCGAACTGGATGGTCCCACCCCTATTTTTAAAATGTCAAAAACTGATATGGCTTCGTATGACAAGTTATTAAGGTTAAGTTTGAGATTCAGGTTTAGGCGGCGGTTCGGAGCGGCTTAATAATTCACGATAACGCTGTTCATACTTTTCCCATTTCACTTTTACAGAAAAAACCGAGATAAACACTACAATTGCCAGAACAGCAATGATCAAAACAAGAATAAGCGATTTAAAAGACGGGTAAGTTTTTGTGATACTTTCGACCCTTTTATCCCAACCCGACGTGAAGTTCACGAACATGGCCAGAGCAAATAACACCCCAAAAGGCAGGCCGATTGCTATCTGCTTAAAGAACCTTTTCTGCTTTAACCGGTTTTGTTCCCAGTACCTGATGAAATCCTGCTCCTCTTTTGAAAACATAAAGCAAAAGTACAAAGGCCTGCCAGCATGTTGTTACGGCGCCTTAAAATATTTATCTTGTAGCCTGTTAAAATCAATATCTTGAAACTATCACCGCTTTTATCCCAATTCCTTTTTACCAACAGACAACTTCATCTTGCCGGTATCGGCAGATTTGATCTCGATAATGCAGGTACGATAACCTTTACTCAGGATGCTTCCGTAAAGGAAGATCCCAATCTTGTGAGTTTTATTGCAGAGCAAACGGGTAAGATGAAAAGCCTTGTGGCTTCAGATCTCGATTCGCACCTTGAACTGGCAAGACAATTCTTACATATCGGTAAACCGTATCAATTCGAAGACATAGGCACCCTGACAAAAAACAAATTCGGGAAATATGATTTTACTCCTATATACACCTCAGCAGAAAAATTAAAAGAAACCCACGGCGAGGGACGGGACATGACCTCCACTACTGAAAATTCATTTACCGACTATGAAGAAATGTTCTCTCCTAAAAAACCAAAAACACTCACGGCGAGAAGAATTGTGACCTGGGTGATCGCCCTGGCAGGTTTATCACTTGCGGTCTTTGGCGGTTACCTGGTTTATAGCAAAACCAAGAATAAAAAGGTAATTGTTGTCAATAAAGAAGAGGCTCCGGTTACGCAACCAAAGCCGCAGCAGGATAGCTTACCCAAAACAATTGATTCAATACCTGAACCGGTACCGCAAACGACCGCAGTTAACAGCTATGGGATGTACCGGTTTGTAGTAGAGAGAGCAGGTAGACAGAGAGCTCTCTATCGTTACAATTTTTTAAGAGAGAATTTTATTGATGTAAAGATGGACACCAAAGATTCAGTGTTATTTAAACTCTACTTCTTATTACCAGCGTCCCCAAAAGACACTGCACGAAAGAGAGATTCGCTTCAACGATTGTACGGAACTCGAGGTCGGACCATCGTCGAACTCAATTAATTTTTTAAAAATCTTTTACTAAGTGTTGATTTTCTGATAAATTGTCCTTAACATTGTTGCCCCTCGAAAAACCTCCGCACCAAATTTCTCCCATCCCTTATTCTTAAGAATTCCGTAGCCGGGAACTTCCGCATCCTTTTTTCTGATTAGTAATACTGCTTATATGAAAATCGCTCAGCATTTTCGTGCATTCCTCGAAAGTCATAATTATTTGCAACTGCCACAGATCGGCAGATTTGATCTTGTAGGTGAAGCACCGTCTGAGAATGGTTATTCCCGCAAATGGATCAACTTTTCTGCAAATGGCAACCAGGAAACAGACCCGGAGTTAGTGGCCTTTATTTCCAGCAACATGAAGCTGGAAACAAGTATTACGACATCCGATCTGTGTTGTTTTATAAGTACACTGAAAGAAATGCTGATCCAGGGTTTTGAAGTTGAGATCCCAGGGATCGGTTATCTCCATTTTGAACCGACGAACGTCCTGAAGTTCTCAGGAAAGAATCTTTATAAGAACCCGGTACAGAAACGCTGGAAACGCGTACCAGCTGCATTGTCACAATCTTTTTGGCTATAACTGTCTGCTTGCTATATGAACACACCGGGCTGTTGCGAAAGTGACAGCCCTTATTATTTCAAGCTAAGGAAGATTGATGAAACTCCTTGCTTCTCATACCCCCATACCATATCAATTCTTTACACCAGCTGTTAGCGATTTGCTACGGATCAGTAAAATGGCAAACAGCCGCCCTAATGCAATTAATAACTGAAAAGAAGGGTTCAAACTTTATTTTTTTTTACTTCACGGGAGGTAATATTCCTCTCCATGAAATCCTTAAGTGGCATAATCTTGGTTTTTGTTAAATAACCAGCATAGAGCCAATAATAAATGGGCATTCAGCTCATTTATAAAAAAATGGTTATTATGTCTGTAAAAAAACTAAAGAAAATAGAGTCCTTGCTGTTCGATGTGATCATCTTCTGCACCGATGAAGCGAAATGTGAGCCGGATGTAATTGAGGAGCTGCACTCGTTGAAGGAACGGGTGTATAAGTTACAAAGACGTGTTCCCAATGATGGACAAAAGAATGAGCCAGCGAACAACAAGACTGATTAGTGCCGTCTAGCATTAATACTACAATACGGGGTAGGACAAACATTGAAATCGTTTTTGGCACCTAGTCCCACATCAGGCCCGATACTTAATGAGTGGGAGGATTGGCCGTTCAGGCACATTGTGATGGGTGCAACTAAAATTATACCCAATAACTTTTTTGAAATCAGTTACAATTAAGTTTCGTAAGGGATATCCAAAGATTGATGGTCTTATCAGTGAATCAACTACTGAATGTAT
>Ga0075420_100004912_pt1 | contig 11721 bp, 10 predicted proteins | sample SoiMetdeltSBSDD4_FD_75296 | JGI IMG/M metagenome (GOLD analysis project Ga0075420, IMG submission 75296) | Bulk soil microbial communities from a Populus tree surrounding site in Tennessee, USA - Soil MetaG P. deltoides SBSDD4 | ecosystem: Environmental > Terrestrial > Soil > Tree plantation... | reverse complement strand
TTGGGGCGACGATGTCTGTAGCGGCGAGGGCTTCGGCGTGCACGGTCGGCGAGATTACCAACGAAATGCGCCACCGAGTCCACAGGGCATTCGTTGAAATCCGCTCTGTAGAATGGATTCCATAGTGTCGCTTTATATCCTAGGCTGGCTCGGACCATGCGATGCCGGGACGCTGCTCGATGGGTCCGAGCTGTAAAGTTGGCGCACGGAAGAGATCCTTATGAGTGATCGCCTCAAATTTTATGGCTGGGGCATCGAGAACACCGGGCTCGACGATGAAGAAAGAGCTCGGCTGTTCCGCTTTCTCTCCGATCGCTTAGGGATCGAACTTCGTCCCATCGCGGCGCCGCGATTGGCGGATATCAGTTTGCCGCTGCCGCGGGTGATGTCGCCTGCAACGATGGCCGGCGTGTTCACGGACGACCCCTATGAAAGAGTCCTGCACACCTATGGGAAGTCTTATCCGGAAACCGTCCGCGCCTTTGAACGCGACTTCGCGGATGCGCCAGACCTCGTCGCCATTCCCGCAAATGAAGCCGATGTAGGCACCATCCTGGATTGGGCAGGCGGTGCGAACGTCGCCATCATTCCTTTCGGCTGTGGTTCTTCCGTTGTTGGAGGCGTTCAGCCGATTGTCGGTGACCGGTACGCCGGCGTCGTCAGCCTCGATTTGCGTCGGCTTGATCATGTTGTCGAGATTGATCAGACAAGCCGCGCCGCGCGCATTCAGGCGGGAATTCGCGGCCCGGCCATCGAGACCGCATTGAAGCCGCATGGCTTGTCGATTCGACACTATCCTCAAAGCTTCGAGTTTTCCACGCTTGGCGGCTGGATCGCGACCCGCTCGGGCGGGCACTTCGCCACGCTCTATACCCACATCGACGACTTTGTCGAAAGCATCCGCACCGTAACGCCGGCGGGCGTCATGGAATCGCGCCGGCTTCCCGGATCAGGCGCCGGGCCAAGCCCCGATCGTATGATCATTGGCTCGGAAGGTGCCCTCGGCGTGATCATCGATGCCTGGATGCGGCTGCAAGACCGGCCCTGCTTCCGGGGCAATGCTGTCTTCGGCTTTCCGGACCTCTTTGCGGCGGCCAAAGCGGTGCGCGCCGTCAGCCAGTCTGGCGTCTATCCCTCGAACTTGCGCGTCTTGGACAATCAAGAGGCAGGCAACAACGGCGTTAACAATTATGAGGAAACCCTCTTGATACTCGGCTTCGAATCGGCCGACCACCCGATCGATGCCTGGATGATGCGAGCCATTGAGCTGATCAGCGATCATGGGGGGCGGCGACATCCTGACGAGAGCGCTGCCCTGGCTTGGCGCAAGGCGTTCATCCGCATGCCTTATGCGCGGGAACTGACTGTCCCGCTCGGGGTCATCAGCGACACTTTCGAAAGCGCCGTGACCTGGGACAAGTTCGAAACCTTTCATATGGCGGTGAGTACGGCGACGGCGGAGGCGCTCGAGGAAGCGACCGCCAGAGCCGGGACAGTCTCAACCAGGTTCACGCACATCTATCCCGACGGCCCGGCGCCCTATTACACTTTCAACGTCTTGGGCACGCCCGGGCGACTGATTGAACAGTGGCGCCACATCAAGGACCGCGCATCGGAGGCATTGCTTGCAGCCGGCGGAACGATCACCCACCATCACGCAGTCGGACGTCATCACATGCCTTGGTACCTCGAACAACGCCCCACCCTGTTCGGCCGTGCGCTCGAAGCCGCCAAAACTGTGTTTGATCCTGCCGGAATACTCAATCCGGGAGTCCTGGTGAGATAACCGACCTCGCGCTGATTACCGCCATCGGATCTTTCCGCCTCATCGCCATCGAGCGGGTGCTGAGCCTCCTCTGATCCAGGAGGTTCACTGCTCCTGAGGTTAAATCCCACTATGGTCTCCGATTGTTCTCCTTCCCCTACGCACCCAAGGGTTGTATGCAATTAATGACAAAGCTGCCGGGGAAGGAAAATGTCAAAGAAGAAGATCTACAGTGCGATCGACGCTGCCGCCATGAGGCGGCGAGGAACGACGTCTCTGTCCGTGGGCCGGCGGGAGCTCTGCGACTACGTGACGGATATCGCTTCGGAGTTTCGCCAGGCAGCCAGCAGCAACGACATGAAGTTTCTCTCCTATCTCCTGGCGATGGTCGTTGAAGAGGCCGTGCATCAATCGCGGGTCATCCCAGAGCACGATTCGCCATCAAGCGACTCGCCTTCTGACTCACCAACATCCGATCCTCAGTTTTATTCCACTGGAGGACCAAACTCGGCTGAGCGTTGAGGGGGAGCAACGACATGCGAGGCAAAGCCATCGCCGACATCATCGCTGAATTTCAGGGTGTCCCGCTCGAACTTCCAAAATTCAGCGACCGCAAACCTGTCGATCTGCCCAAAGCGGCAACAGCATTCGCGCTGGCCGGCGTGCCCCGGTATGCAAGGGCGGGCTGGCCCGAGCTGTTCTGGCCATGGCGCAGGCCACGATTCCGACCAGGCGAGCAGCGTGAGAATCTCATTCGTGCCGGGGCGCTCATTCTCGCCGAGCTCGAGCGGCTCGATCATCAGGGAAGTTGACCGCCGGAGAGGCTGATCCGCCCAAGGCGCAGAGCAGCCCGCCGGCTGGCGAGCATGGGTCAGTATAGCTGAGACTTAGCGGTGACTGCCTCCAAGGCCACCTCATCAGGAACAACTTCAGCAGCAATGACTGCACTGGCCGTCGCCTGGACAAGGTTTGCAGACTTCCCGAGCTGACCTGCTTTCTGAGAGGGTAGATCACCACAGAGTGAAATCCGGCCGAGCAATCATCAACCAGAAGATGGCTGCCACCGCCCCAAACGCTGGAAATCCGAAATAAAACCATGTCCAGAAATAGCGATGATATGAAGGAGGTAGATCTGTCCTGTCCTGCACGGCCTGTGTTGCGATGTCGCGCAATTGCATCTGGATCCATACCACCGGAAGCCAGAACACGCCTGTGACGATGTAGAGTCCAATCGACGCGACGATCCATCCCTCCGACATGGAATACCCCACCTCGCGAACCAGGAGGACCCCAGTGACTGGCTGCGCCACCACCGCCGTCGCGGTAAAAAGGAAATCGGCGATCACGACAATTCGTGCTGCCTCGGCAACGAGGCGTGGGTCGCCGGTTCGATGTGCCATCAGCATGAAGAACGCAATGCCGGAGCCTGTCCCGAGCAGCACGGCAGCACCCACGACGTGCAGATACTTCAGCACGAAATAGGTGGTCATCGGTCAGTCCGAATACCAAGAGCGACCACAATCAGCGCCATGATAGGCCAGATCTTTAGCATCGGCCCGAGCGGGTCGAACCAAAGGCTGGGCAGAAGGATGGTGCCGGCAGTCGCATAGAATGCCGAGATTGCGAGAGCACCATAGAGCGCAATGCGGCAGGTGCGGCGAAAGGCAATGCCGATGCCGATCACAATGTCGGAAATCGCGCCGAGCACGATACCGAGAGGAGCCATGTGGTCGACACCGGCGGCCCGCATATAAGCCATGCCCACCTCAAATCCCGGCCCAAGGGAGACCACGCCAGTTCCCACCCAGAAGAGCACCAGGGTTAGGAAAACGAGGAACTTCGCGAAATAGAGCTGAGCGAACCATCGCTCCTGAACCGACGGCGGCGTTGCAGTCAGCACCTCGCTGAGTGTTCGTGGGCGGACCCCCGTCATTTGCATCCAGGGCTCAGGATCACCTACAGCCCCGCGGGTCATCTCCAGACGAGCATTGCTGCGGATGGGCGGCCGCCAGCCCAGCCAGCTGAGGAAATCGCCTGCCAGATAGGGGAGCTTTGCCAATGCTGTCGGCACCTCGATAGAGCGGGCCGGGGCCCAGCCGAACCATTGGCGATAGGCGGCAACGATGTCATTGAACGATTGCCTTTCGAGGCCACACAGTTCGAGCGTTATCCTCGAGGGTGATCGCGGATCGAGAAAGAAGACGACTGTCTGTACGACATCGTCCAATTGCACCACCTGGAGCGGCGCGGTTTCTGGCATTTTCGGAATGATCGGAAGGGCGGAAGCACCGCGAAACAGCGCACTGCCGCCGAAAGCAGCATGGCCTATCACCACCGACGGCCTTAGGATCACCCAGTCGATTGGCAACGCTGTCAACGCAGCGTCTCCGGCGCGCTTCGAAGCCGAGAACTGGCTAGGAGTAGCCCTATCAACGCCAATCGCGGAAAAATGTATAAAGCGTCTCACACCCGCAGCGGAGCTTGCCTCAAACAACTTGCGGACGCCTGTGTGATGAATTTGTTCGACCGAACTGCCCGGCGCGTTCTGGAGAGCACCGACGCAGTTGATGACGGCATCGACTCCGGTCAGCAGTTCGAGCCACGTCTCTTTCGAAGTTTTGGTGATATCGCATTGAACTTGTCGCCATGCGTCCGGCAGCGGAGACTTGCCTTGGTGAGTCACCGCCACGACTTCATGCCGCAGGACAATCAAATGGGCTGCAATGGCGGAGCCGATGAAGCCTGAGGCGCCTGTGATCAGTATTCTCATTTTTCCAGTGCGAGCATCAAGCTTCTGCAAGGATCGCGACGATCGGAGATCTCTGGTTCATTCGTCGTATGGCTGCAATCCGGAAATGCCGGACCGTTGAGCGCTGTTCCATCACCGCAAAACGCGAACCATGACAGGGACAACCCGCAGCATTCGAAGCTGTTCCAGTGAAGGTGGCATCCAAGACGAGGAACCAAGGCATAGACTGGTCTGTTCCGGACGGACAGAACTCGCGGGCGGTCGCCTAGCCGCGCGTAGGTCAATGGACGCGGACGCAGATCGTCGCCGCCCTGTTCGCAGGAATCATCGTGGCATTCGTGGCGGGGGTTCCTGCTAGCTTAGTCCGGCGGCGAGCAGAGTCTCAAGCAGCCGGCGTTGGCGGCTTCAGGAGCTCCATCCCCTGCTGGGCCACAGCTGCAGTTGCCTGCTCGCCGCCCGCAACCTGGACCGTCGGATAGGCGAACTTGATGCCGTTGGCGTCGAAAGCCCGTTTGATGAGAGTATAGGCCCGACGCCTGATGGCAAACTGCTCGCCCGGCTTCGTCATTATCTTCATTCGGATCTGGATAGCGAAATCTCCGAACTGTTCGACGCCCTGCATCTTCAAGCTTTCCAGGATGAACGGCGCAAGCTCCGGATCGGCCTGCAGCTCTTTTCCTATTTCCTTTATGATCCTTTTTATTTTGGCGAGGTCGGTGTCGTAAGTGACCCCCACCATGATCTTGTCGATCGCCCAATCGCGCGAGTAGTTCGTGATTTTCTCGAGCGAGCCGAAAGGAATCGTGTGCAAAGCGCCGCGCTGGTGCCTGAGCTTGATCGAGCGAAGTGAAAATCCTTCGACAGTGCCGCGAATATTTCCGCTTTCAATATATTCGCCGACCCGAAATGCATCATCGAGCAGGAAGAATATTCCCGAAATGATGTCCTTGACCAAGGTCTGCGCACCGAAGCCGACCGCTACGCCGACGACTCCGGCCCCGGCGATCAGCGGGCCGATTTCAATCCCGACGGAGGAAAGCGCAACGAGGGCCGCCATGACGATCAGGACGACGAACAGCACGTTCCTGAGAATCGGCAGAAGCGTGCGCAATCGCGCATCACGGCGCGCTTCATCTCCATCAACCTCGCCGGTAGCTGCCGTGAGCCGACGATCGATCCAGGCGCGTGCGACGTACCAGGCGAAGTTGGCGAGGAGCACGATGATCACCACGTTGATCGCGCCGCGCAGCAGCCGGGTCGCTGTCGTTCTGCCTTCACTCAGGCTGCCGAAGTCAAGGCCGGAGATCCAGGCGATAAGGCAGGCGGCGCCGATCAACAGCGCGGCCCTCATGCCACGCTCCCATGTGACTGTGGTGAGCGAATGGACGGCGCCATCGGTTGGCTCGGCTCCGGCTGGCCGCAGGACATGAGGAACTGCCAGATGATTGATGCGAATTGCGATCCACAGCAGCAATAGAATGACGCCGATATAGAATGGCGTCGCGGAGCCGGTGAACAAAAGCAGCCAGACAACTACGAGATAGAGCGAAAGGAGCGCAGAGGCGATCCAGTGCTTATGACCTTCTCGCGGGCGGCTGTCCAATGCCGGATAGCGCCACACCACATACAGGGCAAGCCCGAGCAGCACGATCCCGCACAGCACCCCGAAGAGGTAATCCCCGACGCGACTGACGCCCAGCGATGGCAGCAGGTCAAAAGTTACTTTGACGACCGAGAAATAGGCGACCAGGATACCCGACCAGATGAACCAGAACCGCGCTGTCACGTCGGCCATCGGAATCATGCGAAAGCGTTCGGCACCCGGTGCCAGAACGATTCGTCCGAGCACCATGGTCAGCCTGACCACCAGGAAGGCCAACAGATAGGAGAGCACGACCTCTCTGAGGACGGGAGGCCAGTCGAAGAGCAGAAACGCGCCGACACTGCCGATGGCGTAGGCCAGCAACACGCCCATGCCGTAGATCGTCCGCGTCCACGCCGCATGCAGTCGCTTCTCCGCAGTATCCAGGTTCAGCGCAATCATTGAACGGCGAACGCCGGCGGTCGCCCACCAGAACACCCACTCCACCCCGAAGCCGAGAACCGCAAACAGCGCAAGAAGAGCGACGATGCTGACGGGACCTCGTTCCTGGACTTCTGCCGAAAGCGTGGACCAGGCTTGGAGTAGCTCGCCAGGTAGTTTTGGAGCCGCCGCTGCGAGCTCGCGCAGAAATCGACGCGTCGAATCGATATGACCGACGATCACCTCCTGAAAGCTCGCCGATCGAGTGACCACGGAGCTGTCCACGGGCGTCGGAGGCTTGCTCTTTGCCTGCGTTTGCAGCCATGCCTGAATCGATGGATCGCCCAATAGGTCGGTCAGTGCACGGAGCTTTTCCGGGGTCGGTTCTGGCGTCTGGGCAAGAGCGGATCGTCCGACCAACAGTCCGGCGAGCGCGATCATGAGAATCAGGAGGCGGCAAAAGCGGATATTCATCGGGCGACATGTTTCGTCATGGCAATGGTTGTCCGGATTCATACCACAACATTGGCCGGTGGGATCCACAGACCTGGGACCCAGGGTTTTCGGTTTCTTAACCAGCCGCTCAGTTAGACCCACCTTCAGCCGGAAAGCGGTTCGCCCCCTGCATTGCGGCGGGTTCGGCGGCCAGGGCTTTGCGGCCATGCCTGGCGGAGCGGGCCAGGGAACGTTTGTTCCGCGCGCCGCTGGAGTTCCTCCTCGTGGCGACGAAGATAGAGCACCCCGACAAGGACGGACGTGACCGCGATGGAGACGATGGCAATGGCGATCGGACCGGAGACCGACCTGACCTTCTCACCGAACAGATAGGCTCCGAATCCGAAAACCACCGCCCAACAGATCCCCCCGCAAGCATTGAATAACAGGAATCGCGGCCAGGGCATTTGATCGACACCGGCGAGAACGGCCGTCAATGCCCGCAGGAGCGCGACAAACCTGCCGATGAATACGATCTTGCCGCCATGGCGGAGAAACAGGTAGCGGCCCAGTTTAAGGCGTGCCTCGGTGAGGTTCACATACCGCCCATAGCGGAGAAGCAGGCGCAATCCAATCGTTCGTCCTAGCACATATCCGATATTGTCTCCCAGAACTGCCGCGGCGGCGGCCACGGCCACAAGGAGATAGGGATCGATCCCTTGGGTGCTCCCGGCGTAGATGCCTGCCGCCACGAGGGTCGTCTCTCCCGGCAACGGAACGCCCATGCTCTCTGACATCACCACGATGAACACGATCCAGAGGCCGTAATCCTGGATCAGATGCTGGATGGTGGTTTCCGAGAGGACGCTCATCATGACAAACCGCTGAGGATCGTATCGCGGCGCTCGCCAATCGCTATAGATGTCTCGATCCTGACTCGCCTAGGCTTCTCGAACAATCTCCTGGAGGATTCCTAGCGTATCCGCGATATTGGGCGGCGACAACGGTTTCGCACCAATGACCATGCAACTGCCTCGCAGGCCACATTGCACGGGTAGGATGACAAAGAACCGGAGCGACGATCATGTCGAAATCATCACCCGAACTGGCGTCCTATCTCGATCTCGCTGATCCGAACTTCTCAGTTCGGTCAGGTTCAGTCCGCGACGCCCGCCAGAAGAGCTGGTTCGCGCGAACGCCCTACGGTGTTGCAGTCCTGCGTTACCAGGAGGTCGGCGAGTTGCTGCGCGACCCGCGTCTGCGGCAGGGCAGCTATAAATGGCCGGCCCATAACCAAGCGACTGGTTCATTCGCCGACTGGTGGTTGCGCATGCTCCTCAACCGGACCGGCGCCGACCACGCGCGGCTGCGTCGGCTGGTCAATCCTGCTTTCTCACCTAAGCTTGTTGCAGCGCTCCAGCCCCGGTTCGAGGCAATTGCCAATGAGCTCATCGACAAGTTTGCGAGTAGGGGTCGATGTGAATTCATGGCCGCTTTCTCCGAGCCATATGCGACCCGCGTCGTCTGCACCCTTCTCGACCTTCCGGATGAAGATTGGCGAGACCTCGCCACCACTGTCGGCAGAATGGGGCTCGCGCTCGGGGTCACCTATCACGCCGACCAAGAAACTGTGAACCGAGCGACGGACCGGCTGTTCGAGTACTCCCGGCGGCTGATCGAGGAACGTAGGAAAGCATCTCGAGAGGATCTCCTCGGACTTCTCCTCGAAGCCAACAAGGACAAGGACGCTCTCAGCGACGAGGAATTGGAGGATATGGTCGTGCTGGCGATCTTTGGTGGGATCGATACGACACGCAACCAGATCGGTCTCGCCATGAGCCAATTCATCGAGCATCCCGATCAATGGCAACTGCTCGCGAAGTCACCAACACTTGCGCGCGCCGCCGTAGAGGAGGTGATGCGTACCCGACCAAGCACCACATGGGTTACCCGCGAGGCGCTGGAGGATTTCACCTACAATGGTGTCGAATTCAAACAGGGCACGACAATCCATCTCTTCACTGAATCCGCCGGCACTGACCCGAGTGCTTTCGCGCCTGGCTTCGACATCACCGTGAGTCGCCGACAGCACTACGGATTCGGGGGTGGAATACACCATTGCCTTGGACACTTCATCGCTCGGGGCGACATGACGGAGGCCATGAGATTGCTGGCTCAGCGGCTCCGAAATCCTGCCTATGACGGCCTGCCGGTCTGGCTGCCCGACAGCGGCAATACGGGACCGATTGAGCTCCCGATCAAGTTCGATCCGCAAGCCTGAGTTTCAGGAGAGGCTGGTGGGTCCTAAAACCGGGCGAACACCCGCAACTTCCGTCATGGTCTTTTCTCTTACCACAACACAGGCGTTGAGCGCCGCGACGACGGGCATTGCGACACCGGCGTCGGAGTACCTCGTCTTCACCTTCATCGCCTCGCTGGTATTTGCCGGTATCCATCTGCTTGGGCGCGCGATAGCGCTCCGGCGAACGAGGCGGCGCAATGTATGGCTGTCGACAGCGGGCGGGATCTCGATCGCGTATGTCTTCGTTCACATCTTGCCAGAGCTTGCCCACCACCAGGATACGTTTGCCCCGCATACCGGGCCGCTCAGCTTCTTGGACACCAGTGAGCGCGACGTCTATCTTGCAGCCTTGTTGGGTCTGGTCACCTTTTATGGACTGGAGTTGTGGGCCCGCTCCTCAGCAAGCCGCCGGGCTACTCGTGACGGGGTGCGACGCCCTTCGAGCCGAACCTTTTGGCTACAACTCGCCCTTTACGCCACCTTCAATGTAATAATCGGCTATCTTCTTCTCGATCGCGAGGAGACAGGCATATTGAACCTGCTCACCTATGCGGTTGCGATGGCGATGCACTTCGTCGTCGCCGACCAGGGTCTGCGCGAACAGTTCTATCCAGCCTATGATTCAAGCGGCAGATGGATTCTCGCCTTGGCGCCGATCTTGGGCTGGGCGATGGGGGTGTATATCGATATACCATCGCCCGCGGTCTCAGCCTTGTTCGCCTTCCTGGCTGGCGCCATCATACTCAACGTTCTGAAGCATGAACTGCCCGAGGAGCGCCAAAGTCGGTTCTTCGCCTTTGCCCTCGGGGCCGGCCTCTACGCGGCTATACTTCTTGCAACAGACTGAGGAGACCCGACCTGCAAGTGCCGGGTGGGCTCGCTTTCTCCGAATTCAAGGAGAAACGAGGACTGGCAGGCCGTCTCTGTCAGCCAGACGGACGGAATACGTGATCACCGCTTACCCCCCGGAGAGAGATCGACGTCGCATGGCGCCGCGCTTTGCTGCGCAGCCTAAAATCTTTGTTTGTCCTCCTTGGAAAAAGCAGCGTACGGTTGTAACGTCTACTTGTGGACGAGGCGTCCTAAGCCGGGGGAACACACATGAACACTATTCTCGACGAGATCACTGCCGAGCGGCAAACACTTGCGGAACTCGGCCTTCCACCGAAAGGTCGGCCAATGCATCGCAGTGATCTGGCGAGGGCCGCCGCCGCCCTGGTGCTGTCAAGCGTCGAAGGTTTCGCCGAAGCCGATTGGCCGAGAGTTTTCTGGCCATGGAAGCAGGCGCCCTTTCCGCTTGGAACACCGCGCGAGAACCTTCTGCGCTCGGCCGTTCTCATAATCGCGGCAATCCGAAGACTCGATCGCCGCGCTACGGTTCGAGGAAAGGCATAAGGGCAGGGCGGCTAGCCTTCGAGGGTTGCAAGGAGAACTGCCAGGCGACAACCTGCAGCGAACTCCTCGCGGTCGACATATTCCTTGATCGTATGAATTTCATACTGTCCGGCGCCGATCGTGACGGTGGGCACGCCATGCCTGAACAGCCAGTTGGCATCGAGGCCGCCATTTGAGAACACGGTGGTCGGCCTGAAGCCGAGCGCTTTGACGGCCTTCTTGCCGTGTGTCACCGCCGGCTCGTTATCTTTCATGTGAAAAGGCGGATAGGCCGGGCTCGTTCGAAACTCCACCCGGGCTGTCTCGCCATCGGTATCCTTCACCATTTTGGCGGCCTTTTTAAAGGCCTCGCGATATCCCTCGGCAATCGACGCAGCGAACGTCTCCTCGGGGCTCCTTGCCTCGCCTTTGATATGGACGTAATCGGTCACGACATTCGTGGCATCCCCCGCCGCCTTGCCGCTCTTGCCGCCGAATATCCCCGGATTGCTGGTCCCATGACCATTCTTCTTCACGACCTTGCCAAACCAGCCTTCACGCTGGGCCTCTGCCAATGCCAGAGCAGCCGCCAACGTCGCCGAAATGCCGCGTTCGGGTGCAACTCCCGCATGCGACGCCTTGCCAAAGATCTCGGCTTCCCAATTGATCTGGCCCACAGCGCCGGTAATGAGTTCGGACACCAATTGGCCGTCCACATTGAAGCACATCTTCGCGCCGCCGAGATCCTTCGGATTGAGTTCACGTGCGCCATGGAGCCCGCTCTCCTCGCGCACGGTGAACAGCAAGGTTATCGGCGGGTGCGGCAGCTTCTGTTTCAGCAGCGTCTCGGCAAGTGACACCAACACGGCGCATCCGGTTCGGTTGTCGCCGCCCAGCGCTGTCGTTCCGTCGGAGACGATCCGCTTGCCCTCGATCCTTGGCTTCGCACCCGCGCAAAGCGGCACCGTGTCGAGATGCGTGGCAAAGAGTAGGCGCGGCCCCGATCGCGTACCCGGCAGATCGGCATAAAGATTGCCAGTCTGCGTCGGCACCGGGATTCGCTTGTTGGCATC
>Ga0075420_100004911_pt1 | contig 11723 bp, 11 predicted proteins | sample SoiMetdeltSBSDD4_FD_75296 | JGI IMG/M metagenome (GOLD analysis project Ga0075420, IMG submission 75296) | Bulk soil microbial communities from a Populus tree surrounding site in Tennessee, USA - Soil MetaG P. deltoides SBSDD4 | ecosystem: Environmental > Terrestrial > Soil > Tree plantation... | reverse complement strand
CATGACCTCCTGCAGCTGTCGCTCCGACATCACGGCGCGCGCCACGCGAGACGAGTTGAGTTCGGCGACGAACTGATTCGAGCGGCGTGCCTGCTGCAGCAGGGCCATGGTGTCGCCGCGCGACATCTGTCCCGACCGCTGCAGCGAGTCGCGTCGTGCGGCCGCCCGTACGACCGCCGCCGGCGGAAACTCGCGATAGATCTCCGCGGAGCTCATCGCGAGCGTTTCGTAGCGAGAGAGGAACTGGTCCGTCGCCGCGTCGGGAATTCGCGACGGCTCCAGCTGAAGCGCGATCCACTTGTCGACGCCCATCGCGCGCACTCGCGCTGCATCGCCGGGTCGCGCGCCGAACGTCAAGCGACTGATCACGTGCGCGACCTGCTGCGTGGCATCCTGCTCGCGAGTGCTCGCACGAGGCCCGCCGATGGAAGGCGAGGCAGCCGGGGCCGCAGCGGCGCTGGCAACGACGTACGTGCCGAGCACGCACGCCGAGAGGAGCGAAAGAGTTACGTGACGTCTTTGCATGATGAGCATGGCTCGGGAGTCGACTGAGTAGACGGCCCTCGCGAGGTGCTCGTTAAGCCTGCGGCCCCCGCGCATCCGAGGATGTTGGCCTTCTCTTTGCCCTTTCGCATGTTGCGCACTCGAGACCGCCGCGCCGATCGCACGATGACGGAGGCCATCACATGAATTCGCCTGGCTCGACACCCACCAATCTCGACCGATCGACGCGCGGCGCAACGGCGCTCGCTGACTCGGCCCGACCACGCTGGACTCTGGCCGCGCTGCTCGCGTTAACGGTCGCGGCGTGCGAGGTCGTCGACCGCAAGTCGGCCGCGACGACTGGCGACAGCACGACGGCTCCTGGCGTCGTCGCCGACAGTGCGCGCGGCACCGTTGCCACCGCCGACTCGGCCACTTCGCCCGCGGTGGCGCCGACGCCGACGTTGCCCGGCGACAGCGCCGGGACTGCGGTCACCGACGATACGCTCGCGGTGCGCATCTATCCACCAGAGCCGCGGCGTGGCGGCGTCGTGTTCGCTTTCGCGGAGGGCGTGAAGACGCCGACGCCTCGATGCACGTGGAAGAACGCGCCCATCCCCTGTTATCACGTCAACGAAGGCACCGCTGTCACGATCCCGCTCTCCGCGGACGAGGAGGCCGGCACGTTCACTCTCACGATCGAGCGACCGTCGGGTCGGATTGGACGACGCATCACCGTCGCCGACCGCGAGCTCGGGCGCGAGCTCATCTTCCTGACTGACAGCCTGTATGCCCGGGCGACGAATACGCGGGAGATCGCGCGTGATGCGCGCGCGGTTCGCGGGGTGGCGTCGGTGGAGTCGGGCGAGCGACGCTGGTCAGGGCGCTGGCGCGAGCCCGTGCCTGGCGCTCGAAGCGCCGGCTACGGCGTGGAGCGCTATTACTATCGCGCGACCGACTCGACGCGATCGATCGCGCTCGATTCACAGGCGCGCACCCGGGGAACGTTCGCGGCAGACACGACCGACACTGCGTTCCCGGGCGCTCCGTCATGGCGTCACGCGGGCATCGACATTGCGGCGACACGCCGCGCGCCCGTGACGGCACCAGCCGCGGGGCTCGTCGTCGACGTCGGAGACTACATCCTGTCCGGGCGCACGCTCTTGATCGACCACGGGCAGGGCGCAGTGTCAGCGTACTTCCACCTCGACACCACGCTCGTCTCGAAGGGCGACCTCGTTCGCGTCGGCCAGCGCATCGGACGGGTCGGCGCAACCGGGCTCGCCACGGGCCCGCATCTGCACTATGGCGTCTATCTCCACGGCAAGGACGTCGATCCCGTCGCGTGGAGAGACATGCCTCAATGGCTCGTGGCGAAGGACAGCACGTCTCGCTGACTCGACGTCGGGTGCCGGGTGGTCGTGCACCCCGCACCCGAGCTATTCGCTGCCGGGCGAGTCCCTCAATACGTATCCGACGCCTCGAACCGTATGCACCAGAGGCGCCGCGCCGTCGACCTCGAGCTTCTTCCGCAGGTAATTGATATAGACGTCGACGATGTTCGTCGTCGGGTCGAACGGCTGCTTCCACACCTGCTCCGAGATCTGCTCGCGCGTCACGGGGATACCCGCGTGCCGCATGAGGTACTCCAGCAGCGCGTATTCCTTCTGTGTCAGCGCGAGCTTTCTGCCGGCGCGTGAGACGTCTCGTGTGATCGGATCGATCGAGAGATCGCCGACGCGCATCATCGTCTCGCCGGCGCGAATCGAGGCGCGGCGGAGCAGTGCCTTCACTCGCGCCAGCAGCTCGTCGTAGTCGAACGGCTTCGCGAGATAGTCGTCGGCACCGGCGTCGAAGCCCGTCACCTTGTCGGACACCGTATCGCGCGCCGTCAGCATCAGCACCGGCGCCGTGAATGCCCGGTTGCGGAGCTCGCGCGCCACGTGCAGTCCGCTGCGCTTCGGCAGGCCAATGTCCAGTATGACGAGGTCCGGGCGATGGTCGAGTGCCATCTGAAGCCCGCTGTCCCCGTCGTCCGCGGTGAGCACCGAATACCCGTTGTCCGACAATGTGCGCTGGAGCACCTCGAGCACTTCTCGACGGTCCTCCACCACCAGCACTGTCGATGTTGGTCGTTCGGTCGTTGCCATGCGGGGAACATTATGGTTAGTGGCCTCGCCAGCAAGTCGCGCGTGCCTAACCGCGGCCAGGTTCTTCCGAGAATGGGCTCCTGGTGACCCCGCTGGCCGCCTTCATCCCCTTGAGCGCGCTGTGAGCCCCGGTTTGTTTTCGCGCGATGACTGAATCCCGAACGGCGCTTGGAATCCGCGTCGGAACCGTGGCGGCTGCCGCGACCATCGGCGCGATGATTGGCCTCGGGCTCCGACACGGGCTCGCGCTTCGGCCGTTCACGTCGACGGGCGCGGCGCTTCTGGAAAGGCTCGGCGTCGGCGCCACTCGAGGTGCGCTTCCCGTGATTCTCGGCCTGTCGCTCGTCGCCGCAGCGATCATCGTGTTGGGCGTGTGCTTCACAGTTGTCGCTGCGCCGCTACGCGGGCTGCGCCTCCTCGGCGTCGCATTCGTGTTCGGCGCGCTTGGCTGGGCCGTGTCGACGTACGTTGTTCCCTCCATTCTCGCGCCGAGCGCCGGTGCCGTGCTCGGCCCCGCCCAGCAGGTATTCGTCTTCGCGCTCCTTGCCGTCGGGTTGGTGGCAGGTATGCGACTTGCCCGCCCAACCATGCGAGTCGAGTAAGAAAGACGGAATCCGCGGGAACCTCAGAGGCGTACGCTCAGTATGTGTCGTGAGGAGCGCGCGCGGGGTCTACCTCAAATACGGGGTGGTCAGCGCTCGTCGGCGGGTGACGGGTTCGAAACGCACGTTGAACGTGTCACGCGTTGGTCCCCGCGGAGTTTCATTCACAGGGAGGGGTGATGGACATCCTCGTGATGCTCGAGGACAACCCCGAACACTCGACAATGCTCGCGCACGTGAACTCGGTGCCGGCGCCGCTGAACTCCGAGCGGCCGCCACGCGATGTTGTAACCCTGTACGGGGTGCCGAGTCCGGAGTCGCTCGCATTGGCGCTCGCGGCCGCCGTTGAGTCACGGCGGTTGCCCGACGAGCGTTCGGACACGATTCGCCATCTCGGCGTCTGGCCGGAGCGTGGCGCAGTCGGAGATGCGGCCTGGCGGGACATGAGCACAGGCCAACTGCTAACCCGCGATCTCGACATCCCGCTCGAGACGCTCGTCGACACAGCCCGTCAGCTGCTCGGCGAGTGCGGACAAACCATTCGGCGACTGGTCGCCGGCCTGACGATGCCCGACTGGCCGGAAGGCGCCCGCCGAGCAATCAGCTTCTCGTTCTCACCGATGGTCGCGCTGTCGCTTCCCGGTGTCGCGGTCCAGATGGACGCGATGCTCGAGAGCTTCCGCGAAGCCGACGGAATCACCTTCGACAACGACGGAGACTGACCGAACGAACTGATCTTTGTCAGAGATAGTGAACGGCCACCTGAGCAAGCTCAGGTGGCCGTTTCGTTTGCAGTCGTCAACGAATTGCTGGGTGCTGGGTGCAACCGCACCCAGCATCCAGCAGGCCTCTTGACGAACGTGAACCCCGACGCCAAATCCTGACTGGCAACGAACCCCCTATTCCATGCAAGGGCGCTCCACCCAGCAATCACGCCGCCCAACACCGGGCGGCGCTCGCGTCTTCGCGGACGACGCAGGACGATTGTGGAATGCCTCTCACGCAACAGGAACGGTCGATGCGGCCGTCGTGTTCACGTGCATCAGCGACTCGCGACAAACCGCGCGCGCGATCGCGGTGCCGGTGAGCTTCGCGATGACCGACGCGGCCGATGATGTGCTCCGCACCTGGCTCCGCGAGGCGCCGCGGATGGGGCTCCTGACTTGAGTGCCACCTAGGAATCACCCGAGCAGTCGAGGATACGAGCAATGCGGGAGTATCGCAGCGCAGACATCCGGAACGTGGCCGTCGTCGGTCACGGAGCGAGCGGGAAGACCACTCTGGTCGACGCGCTCGCATTCGTTTCGGGCTCGAGCAAGCGCCACGGCTCCGTCAAGGACGGAACCGCGCTCACCGATCACACCGCCGAAGAGATCGATCGCGGTTTCTCGATCAACCTCGGGTGCGCGTTTGCCGAGTGGATGGACACGAAGATCAATCTCATCGACACGCCGGGGTATCTCGACTTCCAGGGCGACGCGCTCGCTGGCCTCGCGGCGGCGGACGGTGCGCTCGTGGTGGTGAGCGCGACCGCCGGCGTCGAAGTCGGAACGGAGAAGATGTTCCGGGAAGCGGTGAAGCGCGCGGACCCGGTGCTCTTCGTCGTGTCGATGATGGACAAGGAAAACGCGAACTTCGATCAGATCTATCAGCAGATCAAAACGCGGCTCACGTCGAAGGTGATCCCTGTCGAGGTGCCGATCGGCGACGGCCCGGAGTTCCGCGGCATCATGAACCTCTTCGCCAGGTGCGCCTACGTCTACAAGCCGGGCACGAAGTCGGGCGAGTACGAAGAGGTCGACATTCCGGCGGATGGGCAGGACACGTACGATCGCTATCACCAGGAGCTCATCGAAGCGATCTCCGCGACCGACGACTCGCTGCTCGAGCGCTATCTCGAGGGCGTGGAGATCGGGCGCGATGAAGCGATCAACGGGATGAAGGAAGCGATGAAGCGCGGCGATCTCTTCCCGCTCTTCGTCGTCTCGTCCGAGAAGACGTACGGCATCTCGGCGCTCCTCACCGAGATCGTCCAGCTCATGCCGTCGGCGTACGAGATGGAGGAGATCCACGCCTTCAAGGGCGCCGAAGGCGACAAGGTCGTCGAGATTCACGCCGTCGATACGGCATCGTTCACGGCGCACGTGTTCAAGACGACGTCGGAGCCGCACATCGGCGAGGTCACGTATTTCCGCACCTTCTCCGGCGTCGTCACGAACGGGCAGGAGGTGTACAACGCCACACGCGACGGCGTCGAGAAGATGGGCCACCTGAGCGTCGCGCAGGGGAAAGAGCGCATCGAGGTGCCGCTCCTGCATCCCGGCGACATCGGATGCGTGGCCAAGATGCGGAACACGCACACGAACGACACGCTCTCGACGAAGGACCATCCGGTTCGGCTGCCCCAGATCCAGTTTCCCGAGCCGATCGTCACATTCGCGGTCAAGGCTGCCGCGCGGCACGACGAGGAAAAGCTGCAGCAGGGCATTCACCGGCTGCACGACGAGGATCCGACGTTCGAGACTCGTTATGTGCCGGAAACACACGAGACCGTGATCAGCGGCATGGGCGAGCGGCATCTCGAGGTCGCCATGTCGAAGCTGCGGCGGAAATACGGCGTCGGGGCCGAGCTGCTGCGTCCCAAGATCGCCTATCGCGAGACGATCACCGCGAAGGCCGAAGGGCAGGGGCGCCACAAGAAGCAGTCCGGCGGACGCGGCCAGTTCGGCGACTGCTGGATTCGCATGAAGCCGACGCCGCGCGGGAAGGGCTACGACTTCATCGATGAGATCGTCGGCGGGTCGATCCCGAGCAAGTTCATTCCCGCCGTCGACAAGGGCATCCAGGAAGCCTCCGCTCGCGGCGTGCTCGCCGGATATCCGATGGTCGACTTCGCGGTCGAGCTATTCGACGGGTCGTATCACTCCGTCGACTCGAACGAAATGTCGTTCAAGATGGCTGGCATCCAGGGATTCAAGACCGTTGCACCGAAGTGCCGCCCTGTGCTGCTCGAGCCGCTCGACGAGATCGAGATCACGACGCCCGACCAATACCTCGGCGACGTGATGGGCGATGTCTCGAGCCGACGCGGCAGCATCCTCGGCACGGACTCGGTGGGTGATGGCGGCGGGACGCGAGTGAAGGCGATCGTGCCGCAAGCGGAGATGCATCTGTACGCGACCGATCTGCACTCGATGACGCACGGCCGCGGTACGTTCGTGCGTCGCTTCTACGGTTACGAGCAGATGCCGGGTGAAGCCGCACAGCGAGTGATCGAGGAGTCGGCGAAGATCAAGGAAGGAGAGCTGGCCGAAGTGTGAGCCGGCGGCACGGGGTCAGGGTCGCATTCCGTTCGCGATTGGTGAGTGATCGCGATCCATGCGGAATGCGACGCTGACCCCTTCGTGTTTCCTAGTGTGATGCCTTGACGACGGTCGCCGTCGCTCCGACGGCGAATACCTCGCCGCCACCCTCGTGGCCGGTAATGCCGAGGAGAATCTGTGTGGTCTTCGAGTCGAGCGTCGTCCACGCCGCGCCGTTGAAGCGAAACAGCACGCCCTCCTCACCGGCGGCGTAGATGTCGGTCGGGCCCGTACCCCACACCGCACGCAGCGCTTTGGAGGTCGGGTTGGGAAGGGCGTACCACCGAACGCCATCGTAGCGGATCGCCGTCCCTCCCTCACCGACGGCGTACACGTTGTCGGGACCCGTGCCCCAGATGCTGCGCAGCTGGAACGACGTTCCGCCCTGCATCGGCATCCAGCGCGATCCGTCGAAGTGCAGGACCGTGCCCGTGTCGCCGACTGCGTAGACGTCCGTTGGACTGGAGCCCCACACGTGTCGCAGGAAGCGCGAAGTGGGGCTCGTCATCGTGCTCGCCGACTCGCCCGTCAGCGCGAGGATGGTTCCGCCCTCACCAACGACGAAGCTGAGATCCCGATCCGCCGTCCACACCGATCGCAGGAGCACCTGCTTCGGGCTCTTGACCGTCGTCCACCGGACACCGTCGAATCGCAGAATCGACCCGGTGTCTCCGACGGCGTAGACGTTGGTCGGTCCGCTGCCGCTGATGCCGTAGAGATCGTTCGTCGGTGGGGTATTCTCGATCGTCCACGCCTGTGACTGGCGGCGCAGCACGAGCCCGCCGAGTCCGACGGCGTACGGCTCGCCGGCACCGACCCACACCGAGAACAGCGTCGGCGCGGTGACGAGCGTGCTCCAGACGCCACCCGTCTCGCGCGCAACGGTGCCGGACCAGCCGGCGACGAACAGTTGGCCCGAGACCCCCCACACGGCGCGCAGGTTCTGACGCGACGAGCCGTTCAGGACGACGGACCAGGTCGTGCCGTCGAACCGAAGGATCTCGCCGGTGTTGCCGACGGCGTACATGGCGTTAGGCGCGCTTCCCCAGATCGCGAACAGGTGCTTCCGGGTCGGGCTCGCGCCGACCTGCCAGGACGTACCGTCGTAGTGCAGCAGCGAGCCCTGGACACCGACCGCATACACATCGTTAGGTCCGCTCCCCCACACCCCGAACAGGGCGGCTGTGACGGGGCTCGCCATGGCCGACCACGAATTGCCGTCCGAACGCAGCACGGCGCCGTTCTGGCCCACCGCGTACAGGTTCGTCGGCGACGAGCCCCAGATCCCCCAGATCTCCGTCGGTCCCGCACTGTTAGGCATGATGGACCAGCGCGTACCGTCGAACCGCAGCATCGTCCCGCCCGTTCCCGCAACGTAGACGTGCGTCTCATCGATGCCCCAGACGTCGAGAAGCGTCGCGCTGGTGCCGCTCTGCATGGCGGTCCACGCGGCCCCATCGTAGCGCAGGATCACACCATTCGCGCCGACGGCGAACACGTTCGTCTCGCTCGTTCCCCAGATCCCGACGATCGTCTCGCGCGTCGGCGTCGCCATCGTGCGCCACTCGTCGCCTGTCCAGCGAAGGATGGTTCCGTCCTGGCCGGTGGCGAAAACAGAAGTAGGACTCGCCGCCCACAGCCCGAGGAGGGAAACCTCGGTCAACCCCTGGCGGTCGATCGACCAGTTGGTCGCGGGCGGGGTTCCTGGACGGATGGTGATCGTCGACGTGCCTCTGAGCGGTCCGATGCTCGCGGACACCTGCGCGCTTCCGCTCCCAACCGCCGTTACCACTCCGTCGGTCGTTACGCGTGCCGCGGTCGCATTGCTCGACTCCCACCGCGGCGTGATGCCCTCGACGGGGTGGCCATCGCGATCGAGTCCGAGGAACTCGAGGGGCACCGTTCCGCCCACCTCGAGAGTCAGGTGGGCCGGAACGACCTCGATCGATTCGACCGGGCTGCCAGGCCCGACGACCTTCTCATCGTCGCACGCCACCGCTCCGAGGAGGAGGGCCGCGCCTGCCGCCGCCCAGACGACCGACCGCGCTGCATGCCAACGGGGTTGGCCCGCTGCGACGAGCGGAACATGCCATGACATCAGGGTAGGTACCGACCGAACTGGTGCATTCAGTGCCATCGAAGGTGAGCTGTACGATGAGAGACGCCGGTGCACGTGTGGACGTCAAGCGCATGCCGGTCGCGAAACGTATGTGTGGGGCACCGCCAAATACACCGGTGGGCGGCAAGAGTAACGAGCTTGAACCCCCCTCGCTCAACCCCGCTGCCCCGAGGCGTGCCACGACGAGCGAGCGCCGCAATCCGATCGTGTGCGGCGCGCGTAACACGAATGTCAGCTCAGACACTCCGCACGCACCGCTCCCATGCGCACTCCACTCGCGCTCACTGCGCTCGTCTTCGCGGCGATCGCCGATGTCTCGTCAGGCACAGCGACGCATCACGTCGTGAACACACGCGACGCGTCGATTGCGATTCGAACGTTTCAGTTCTCGCCCGATACGCTGCGGGTGAAGAGCGGGACGCGCGTGGTGTGGACCAACGCCGACGAGATCGAGCACACGATCACGTCAGGCGTACCGGCGGAGCCGGAACTTCGTTTCGGCGGCGTCGTCGACACGCGCGGCGCCACCTATGCGGCGACGCTCGAGAAGCCGGGCACCTACGCCTACTTCTGCGATCGCCACCGGTTCATGCATGGAACCGTCATCGTCACCCGTTGAACCACCGAGGATCACTGCCATGAATTTCCGGATCAATCGCGCGGCGCTGCTCGCTGCCGTTACCGTCGTTGCCACCGGCAACCCGAGCGTCGCGATGGGCGCGCGCGATACCGCACACGTGCACCGCTCCGCAGCGACGGCGCCGATCCCGGCCGCCGAGCTGCGCGCGAAGCTCAACACTCTGCTGCAGGAGCACGCATACCTCGCCGCTGGCGCGACGAACGCCGCACTCGGTGGTCGTCAGGCGGAGTTCCAGGCCGCGGCCGGCGCGCTCGATGCCAACTCGGTCGATCTCTCGAAGGCCATCGGCATGGTGTACGGCCCGGGCGCCGAGACTGCGTTCCTCGCGCTGTGGCGGAAGCACATTGGCTTCTTCGTCGACTATGCGACGGGCGTAGCGACGAAGGACAAGACGAAGCAGGAGAAGGCGGTCAACGATCTCGTCGGCTATACGGGAGACTTCGGTGCGTTCCTCGCGTCGGCGAACCCGAACCTTCCGAAGGCCGCGGTCGCCGATCTGGTGAAGACGCACGTGCTCACGCTGAAGGACGTCGTCGATGCCCAGGCCATGGGTGATCAGAAGAAGGCGTACACCGCGCTTCGGTCCGCCGCGGGTCACATGATGATGATCGCGGATCCGCTGGCGATGGCGATCGCAAAGCAGTTCCCCGACAGGTTCGCGAACTGAGAGTTGGGGACTGGGGACCAGGGACTGGGGACCAGGGACCAGGGACCAGGGACTGGGGACTGGGGACTGGGGACTGGGGACTGGGGGTAACTACGCAAACCCTCGGGATGTCACTCTCGCGTCGAGAGGCATCCCGAGGGTTTCCCCAGTCCCCGGTCCCTAGTCCCCAGTCCCCAGTCCCCAGTGCCCAGTCCCCAGTCCCTAGTCCCCAATCGTGTCTACCTCTTGGTGATGACCTCGATGACGCCGCCCGGATGTCCCGATCCCCACTTGAGCTGCGACTCCGACGCGCTGAAGTACCGAACGATGGCGATCGATGACGCAGGGATCTGGCGCAGGTGGTCGACCGGGCCATAACGAGTGTTGTCGACGTAGATGACGACATCGCCGCGCGCCTGGGCGTTCATCGTCGCCGGCTGCTGGCGACGAAGCATTGTCGGACGAAGCTTCTGGACCGCCTCGAACGCGTTCTGCACCGCGGCCTTCCCGATCTCGTCGGCAGTGATGAGGTTCGGGCCGGGTCGTACAGCTCCCGACCGCTGGCTGGATGTAGACGAGCAGGCGGCCACGCCGAGCGCGAGCAACGCTCCCGCGCAGAAATGGATCATGGATGTGGCGGACAATCCGAGTTGGCCGCGTGCTGCTCGACGACGCTGACGAGACCTGACTTCCATGTGAGTCGCTCTCCTTCACGGGATGGCGAAATCGCGAGCGCGGGAACCTGGTTTCGGAAGATCGCGGGCTGTCCGCGGTCGAAACGCCTGACCCTACGGCCACGTCCGAGCCTTCGCAAGCTGAGCCAAAGCAGCGAGGCCGCCGATCATGTCGGCGGCCTCGTTCAACGACGTCGAACCGATGACCGATCAGCCGGTCGCCGAGCGACGACGTCTCGGGACCTTGCCGTTTTTCGCCGCGCCTTCCTTCGGCTTTCGCGACGCGCCCTTGCCGACGGCAATCGGCACGATGTCCGGCACATCGACCGGCTCGCTGCCGCAGCCGCCACCCTGCCTGGGCTGCTTGTACACGTAGCGCTCGCCCGCGTAGTTGCGGAACGTCACGGAGTCGTCGGTGATCTCTTCGACGTATTCGGGGAGCAGCGGAACCTTTCCGCCACCGCCTGGCGCGTCGATCACGAAGTGCGGCACCGCGAGTCCCGACGTCCAGCCGCGGAGCGCCTTGATGATCTCGAGTCCCTTCTGCACCGATGTGCGGAAGTGCTCGCCACCCGCGACCTGATCGGCCATGTAGATGTAGTACGGACGCACGCGCGCCTTCAGCAGCTCGTGCATCAGCTTCATCATCACCTTGGGATCGTCGTTCGTGCCCTTGAGCAGCACGGTCTGACAGCCCAGCGGAATGCCGGCCTTGGAGAGCATGTCGAGCGCCTGCCGCACGCGCGGCGTGAGCTCGTCGGGATGATTGAAGTGGGTGTTCATGAACACCGGGTGGTACTTCTGCACCATCTCGCAGAACTCCGGCGTGATGCGCTCCGGCAGATGCGAGGTGATGCGGCTCCCGATCCGGATGATCTCGACGTGCGGGATCGCGCGGAGGTTCTGGAACAGATACTCGAGGCGCCGGTCGCTCAGCATCATCGGGTCGCCGCCGGACATGATGACGTCGCGGATCTCCGGATGCTGGCGGATGTACTCGAACGCCGACTCGTATTGATTGAGCGGAATCTTCTCCGGATCGCCGAC
>Ga0075420_100004909_pt1 | contig 11729 bp, 7 predicted proteins | sample SoiMetdeltSBSDD4_FD_75296 | JGI IMG/M metagenome (GOLD analysis project Ga0075420, IMG submission 75296) | Bulk soil microbial communities from a Populus tree surrounding site in Tennessee, USA - Soil MetaG P. deltoides SBSDD4 | ecosystem: Environmental > Terrestrial > Soil > Tree plantation... | reverse complement strand
CGAGGCTGATCATCGATCGGGATGCGTCGGAGTGGTCGGTAGCAGGCGCGTCGACGGACACGCAACTGACGACGATGGTAAGCGGCCGAATCGGCGAGAAGGGGACCACGGTTCAGGTTCCGCTTCCCGATTCGCTGGCGTTGATGGGGGAACCGGTGGTGTTCGGCACGACGAACTCGCTCGTCCTGCCGGCCTACTCCGCGATGACGAGAGGAACGGCGCCGTCGATCCTCTCGATGGCGCTGCTGGGTATGTCACCCCTCAGGACGGAGCTGTGGCGCGTGGCCGCGACCGGCGTGCATCGGGTCGTGTCGCTGCGTGGCGTGCCGCAGTGCGGCGAGCCGCTGGATGGTGCGGCCGCGTGCGTGGTGCGCGAGTCGAATGCACTGTCGTTCTACTCGTTGACGGCGGACGGCGTGGCGACAGAGATCGGGCGGCGCCGTGGCGCGGATCTCGGGGTCATGGCCGTCGGCCCGGGTCTTCACGCGGCGTCGATGGCGTACGATCGCTCGATGCTGATCGTCGACATTGCTGCGCGGCGCATGACGCGAGCGCCGCTCCCGGAGGGCAGCGAGTTTCCGGCGGAAGTGCGCAGTGCCTCCGGGTATGCCGTCGCGCTCGGCTACTCCGAGAATCGGCGAACGACGGTCCGGCGGTACCGAGTGAGCCCGTAGCCAGAGGCGCAGCCGAACCGCGCTGGAACGGCTCTGGGACTGGAAGCTGGAACTGGTTGCTGTGCGCGAAGGGTCAGAGTCGGACGTCCATCCGTCTACCGGATCCACAGCGGAGGTGGACGTTGGACTCTGACCCCTTGGCAACCAGTCAGTCAAACGGCCTGAGGCTGACGGTCCTGCTGCCTAACAACCGTCGCGCTTCGGTCTGACGCTGATCGAGCTCGGTCCGCAGCACCCGGTACCGCTCCACCGCATCGCGTCCGATCTTCTGGTCGGCCCGGTTCGTGAGCGAGTAGAGGTACTGGATGTGTGCCTGGAGCTCGGGCTTGCTGTACCGCACCGACGGCGTCACGAGCTTCGCCCGCAGGTCGTCGAGCCGACGCAGCGTGTCGGCTGCCGCGCCGCTCGCCCCGCGAAGGCGTTGCCGAGCGGCTTCGACGCTCGCCACGAGCTGGTTGACCTCCGTGACCAGGTCGCGAACGCGCACGTTATGCTGGAACTGCTCGCGGAGGTCGGCCATCGTGACGCCGTCCTTTTCGTTCCGTGGGTCGAGGCGGACGCTCAGCAGCTGCGTCATCGACTTGCCGCCGGAGCTCAGCCGCAGGGTGTAGTTCCCGGGCACGACGGTCGGACCTCCGCCCCGTCCGCCGCCCGTGCCCTGGCGGCTCGGGTCGAACGGCGGGGCGAGCGTGAGGTCCCACGTGAAGCGATTCAGTCCCTCCTCGTTAGGTAGCCGAGGCGTGCCGATGGTGACCATCTCGGGCGCGCGCATGCCGGGCTGCTCCGGAAGCTCCTGGCGCTGGCCGGGCGCGGCGCTCGAGAATCGGCGGATGACCGTGCCACTGCCATCGAGCACCTCGAGCGTGACGTCGGCCGAGCCGATCGGCAGCCAGTAGTCGATCATCGCGCCAGCCGCCGGGTACTGTGGGTCGGCGGGGTTCGTTCGGCTCGATTCGACGCCCCCGAAGCCGGCGCTGTAGCGGAAGCGATACGCCTGCCGTGGCTTGAACAGGTGTGCCGTTCCGGTTCCCCCGCTTCCGGTTCCCGTGATCGCGTCGGAGAGCTGATGCAGTGGCGTCACGTTATGCAGGATCCAGAACGACCGCCCCTGCGTCGAGATCACGACGTCCTTCTGGTGGACCTTGAGGTCGGTGACCGGGGTCACCGGGAGGTTGAGCTGCAGCGGCTGCCATCGCTTCCCGTTGTCGAACGAGACGAACAACCCGAACTCGGTACCCGCATAGACGAGTCCCTGTCGGTCCGGATCCTCGCGGGCGACACGCGTCGGATGGTTGTTCGGGATGCCGTTCGAGCCATCGGTCAGGCGCGCCCACGTCTTCCCGTAGTCGTCGGTGCGCCAGATGTAGGGCCGGAAGTCGCCTAACAAGTAGCACAGCACCGAGTAATAGGCGGAGCCGCGCCGGTGCGGCGACGCGTCGATGCTCTGGACCCGACAGCCGGGCGGCTGCTCCCGCGGCGTGATCTTCGTCCACGTCTTGCCGTTGTCGCGCGTGATGTGGAACGGCCCGTCGTTGGCGCCCGTCCAGATCACCCCGGCCTCGAGCGGCGACTCCTCGATCGCGTAGAGCGTGCTGTAGTACTCCTCACCGGTGACGTCGAGCGTGATCGGCTCGCCGGATGGATGTTGCTGGCGCTCCGGAGGATTCCACGTCAGGTCCGGCGAGATGCGCTCCCACGTCACCCCTTCATCGCGCGTGCGATGCACGTACTGTGACCCGTAGTAGATCGTGCGCGAGTCGTGCGGCGAGATCTCCATCGGCGACACACGCTGGAAGCGCAGGATGAGATCCTTGCCCGGGTTGCCGTAGAGCGATTGTGCGCCGACCCAGTAGTGCTTCTCCTGGCCGGTCCGCATGCTCATGCGCGAGTACTGTCCCTTGCACGACCCGTAGACGGTGTCCGGATTCGTCGGGTGCGGCATGATCGGGCCCGTTTCGCATCCCGGGCCGCTCGTCCACGACTGCATCGGGTCGTCGGGATTTCCGCTCGCCGGCGGCAGGCTCGGGAGAATCAGCGTCGAATTGTCCTGCTGTGCGCCGTACAGGCGATACGGGAACTGGTTGTCCACGTACACCTGATAGATCTCGGCCGTCGGCTGGTTGTACTGCGTGCTCCAGGTCCGCCCGCCGTTCAACGACACGTTCGCGCCGCCGTCGTTCGCCTGGATCATGACGTCCGAGTTGTTCGGATTGATCCACAGGTCATGGTTGTCGCCGTGTGGCGTGCGCAGCGGCTGCCACGTCCTGCCCGCGTCCGTCGACTTGAAGTATCCCTCCGCGCCGGCGTAGAGGACGTCGGCGTTCCGTGGGTCGGCGGTGATGGTCACGTAGTAGAACGGCCGCGTGATGATCTGCGCGAACGTGCTGGCGACCTGGAACGACTGACCGCCGTCGTCGGAACGGTACAGACCACTCCCCGGTTTCGCCTCGATGAGGACGTAGATGCGATTCGGGTTCGCGTTCGAAACGGCGATGTTCGCCTTGCCGACGAGCTCGTTAGGTAGGCCGTTCGTCACCTTCGCCCAGGTGTCGCCGCCATCGGTCGAGCGATAGATGCCGCCTTCGCGCGCGCCCGAGATGATCGTCCACGGCTTTCGCTCGGCGCGCCACATTGCGGCGAAGATCACGTTCGGGCTGTTGGGCTGGAACTCGATGTCCACGGCGCCCGTGCTGTCCGACACGAAGAGCACTTTCTGCCACGTCCGGCCGCCGTCCTTCGTGCGGAAGACGCCGCGTTCGGCGTTAGGCCTGAAGGCGTTGCCGATGGCGGCGACGAACGCGACGTTCGGGTCCGACGGGTGGACGCGAATGCCGCCGATGTGCCCCGACTCGCGAAGGCCGAGGTGCCTCCACGTCTTGCCCGCGTCGGTGGACCTGTAGACGCCGTCGCCGATGGACACGTTCGAGCGCAGGCCGTCGGAGCCCGTGCCGATATAGATGATGTTCGGATCGGAGAGCGCGACCTCGATCGCGCCCATCGACGCCGAACCGATCTGCCCGTCGGTGATGGGCAACCAGCTCTGCCCGGCGTCGGTGGTCTTCCAGACGCCGCCGCCGGTCGGGCCCATGTAAAAGGTCGCCGGCTGCGACGGCACGCCCGCAACCGTCGTCACGCGGCCGCCGCGAGCCGGGCCCACATTGCGCCAGCGAAGTCCCGTGAGCAGCTCGGGATCGAGTCGCGTCACCGGCGCAGCCGTGACGGACGTGCGTGCGGGCACAGGGGTCGCGCGCGTGGCAGGCTGAGCGGCGAGTGAGGCGGCCGTGACAGCAACCGCCACGACAGCGCGGAGCGCGGAGTGAGCGCACCGATTCGACATGGGGCAACCTCGGTGAAGGTATGCACTTGCGTTACGTCGGGAGCCCACGGCGCGTTGGCCCGGGGCCAGCCACGCGTGAACCTAGCGCCGGGCACGCCCGTCCCCAAACTCAAGTTGTGATACCAACTAATTGGTCAGGTAGTTGACGCGGCCCGGCCCACGACGATCTTCCCTATCCCAACCGAATTGACACTCCGCCTGCGTTGTCCTGTGTGTTCCACATCGGAGGACCGTAATGAGACGCTCCCGCCCGCAACTGCTTCTGAGCACGATCGCGCTCGTCGCTGCAAGTGTCTCCTGCTCGGATGGCGGGCGTCCCGTGGCTCCGGTGCCAGCGGGCGCAGGCTCGCCGACGGCGTCGGCCGCGCGGAACGATGCCGGCGTCGCGGCTCAGGATGGCATCGCGGACATCGACTTCGGCCGCATCAACACCGGAACGGACTACCCGCCGCCTGAAGGCCATGACCGCTCGTTCCACTCGTACGACAAGATCTCGCCGCGCACGGTCGTGATCCCGGTGGGCGGTACGGTTCGCATGGCGACCGGCGTGTTTCATCAGGCGGCCATCTATGATGTAGGCACGACGCCGGAGGACATCGTCCTCTCGCCGGCGACCCTCGACGACATCAACGTGCCGTTCCCGCCGGGCGTACTGCCTGATTTCGTGATCAACGATCCGACGAACCGTCTGGCCCTGAGTCCGGTGTTCTTCGCACCGACGACGTGGACGGCGCCGGCGGTCTTCGATCGCCCGGGCACGTACCTCATCATCTGCACGATCCTGCCGCACTTCGCGGGAGCCAAGATGTACGCGTACGTGATCGTGAAGTAGGTCACAACGAGGCGGGTGACGGCGCGAACTGCGCTGATTCCTGTGTCGAGCACGACGGTTCGGTCGCTCGATAGCTGGACTTCACGCAGACCGCGCCGTGGCAGTTCGAGGCTTCGGGACGGATTTCCGTCCCGATCACTCATTCGGGCGGGAAACCGGCTATACTTCGTCTCGCCCCCGTACCTGTTCGAGCTCGCGCACCCGATTTAGGGCGTTCCGCGGTCACAATACCTGATTCAGGGTCGTCGACCACGCCGCGGCAACAGTTGCTCCTCGAGGCCTTATGCCGTCCGCCCGTGCGCCACAGCTCCCAGACCCAAGGCCCGAGTTACACCGAGCACTCCAACTGTCGCAGTTCGACGACGGGGCGTCGATGCGCACCTTGCAGGTCGAGCTCGTGGCGTACGCTCACGCCCTCCGCGCGGCGATGTTATCGCCGGTCGTCGTGAGTCGCATGATCCGAGCTCTCGTGGACGACTCGCTGCCGAGCCGCATGGTGCCGATTCGAACCAGTGAGGATCGCACGCGGCTGCTCGCGTTGGCCGCGGAGTGGAGCGCCGCTCCGGGTTTCTGAGCAGCGGGGCGGCACTCATCGCCGCTTCGTCGCCACCTGCAGTTCAGCACCAGAACGGCCGAGTCGTTAGGCCATCCGGCCTGTGCCACCTCCCACGCTCCGGCGTCGGCGTTGGCGATCGTCGTAACGTGACCGACATCGGTCGTCATCGCATGTCATGGACGCACATCACAACACTCCTCTCCAAGGACCGGATGCTTCGACCTCTTACGGACAGTTTCGAGTTTGATCAGGGAGGCCGCGTCTTCACGTGCAGCGTGGAGGCGTCACCAGTGACGGGCGGCGAGGCCTGGTGGTGGTTTCGCGTGTCGACCGAGCGATCCCCGCAACGCTACGCGCCGTTTCGCCACGTCGAGAGCGACGACCACTGGGATGTGCAGCGACGAATCGTGGCGTACTACGACGACCTGCTCGCTCGGCGAGCGATGCCCGCCGAGTCGCACTGGCGCCGCGGTCGGCCGGCCGCAGCCAAGTAGGATCCGTCGCCGGCGCTGATTTCGACAGGCGAGCGCCGCGAGAAAGGGGAACTGCCCCGGGAAGCTGAAGTATCCCGATCGGCAGTTCCCCTTTTTGCATCCGCATCACCGCGTCATACGCAGGTCGGAGCGCGCCACTCGACCTGCCCCTCTGCGTCCCTCGCGGCCCGGCGGTTGACCCTTTCGCCAACCGTCACGGGAAGAGCTCAGTCTGGCGGGATGTTCTGGTTGACGCGGAACAGGTTCGTCGGGTCGTACTTCCGCTTCACGGCCACGAGGCGCTCGTATTTCGCCGGACCGTAGGCAGCTCGCACCCGATCGGTTCCCTCGGCGCCGAGGTAGTTCACGTACACGCCGCCGGAGGTGAACGGACGCACCGCGTCGCTCGCACGTCGCGCCCACGCAATGTGTGCGTCCGCTGGTGCGTCGTCGGCCCAGCGACCGATGACCACCAGGTTGAACAGCCCATCGCGCTGCGAGTACGCGGTTTCATCCGCCGGAATCCGCGCCACCGCGCCGCCGACCTGCTCGATGAGCAGCGCGGAGAGCGGCGACGTCACCGAGCGGAACGTGTCGATCATCGTGTCGATGGCCTCGTCAGGCAGGCCACTCAGGAAGTCCGAGCGCCAGTAGACCTTCAGCCCGGAGGGGAACCCTGCATCGAGCATCGTCTGCAGGGCGGTGTACGGCATCTCCGCCACCTGGTCGGCAACCGGACCGAGGTCGCGAAGTGGCTGAATCGCGGCTTCCCCCATCGGTGCGGCGCCGTTGTACGCGGCGAGAACCGCGACGATCGGCACGCCCTCGGGCGATGTCATGAGTGTGGCGAACATCGTGAGCTCGTCGCTCGCCGACGCCGCGAGGTCGCGATACCGCCGGAGCACTTCGCGAGCCCGGTCGAGCGGATACACGAGCATGCCGCCGTAGACCGCGCTCACCGGGTGCAGCCGGAACTCGAAGGTCGTCACCACGCCGAAGTTGCCGCCGCCACCCCGGACGCCCCAAAACAGGTCGGGGTTCTCGGTCGCGTTCGCCCTCCGAATCTGACCGTCTGCCGTCACGATCTCGACACCGACGACGTTATCCGACGCGAGCCCATAGCTCCGCATCAGCCAGCCGAGCCCGCCGCCTAACGTGAGCCCACCGATGCCGGTGCTCGAGATGAGACCGCCGGTGGTGGCCAGCCCGTATGCGGCCGTTGCCGCATCGAAGTCGCCCCAGCGGGCGCCCCCCTGCGCGCGCGCGATCCGTCGCTGCGGATCGACGGTCACCGCTCGCATCCCCGAGAGATCGAGGACGAGACCATCGTCGCAGAGGGCGAGCCCCCCGGCGTTGTGACCACCGCAGCGAATCGCCACGAGCAAGCCGTGCTCGCGCGCGAAGTTCACGCCAGCGACGACGTCCTCGGTCGAGCTGCATCGCACGATGATCGCTGGTGAACGGTTCACCATCCCGTTCCAGACCTTACGCGCGTCATCGTATCCGGCGTCTCCGCGTCGGATGATCGTGCCTGTAAGCCTCGTGCCGGTGGGCTCCGTCGCGCCGCCAGGCACTGCAGTCGTCGGCATGGTCGTCCCTCCATACACTGCATTTCGAGCTTCGAGTCGACGCCGGCGTCGGCGGCGGGTCCCCAATATCGGCACGCGCGCGTCGAGATGCGAGTCGCCCCGAGGCCGAGGGGGTGTCGCGTCGGTCCGGTCACCCGCGGACACCATGGAGTGGTCCTGCGCGAACGGTCGGCTGTATCTTCGGCGCCATGGACCCGCTCAGCGACGACAAGATCATCGACTCGTGGCACAAGAACGCCACGCCATGGACGTCCGCCGTACGCGAGCGTCGGATAGAGAGCCGCAAGCTCGTCACCGACGCCGCCGTTGTCGAAGCGGTCATGAGCCGGCAGCCGCGGTCGGTGCTGGACATCGGATGCGGCGAAGGCTGGCTCGCGCGAGCCATCTCCGCACGTGGCGTCGCGACGGTGATCGGCGTCGATGTCGTCCCGGCACTCATCGAGCAGGCACGCGTCGAGGGCAGCGGTGACTTCCGTGTGTGCTCGTACGAGAGCATAGCTCGGGGCGAGCTCGACGTATCGGTGGACGTTGCCGTCGCGAACTTCGCCCTCATTGGGAAGGAGACGGTCGATGCGCTCATTGGCGCGACGCCTTCGCTGCTCGCCCCCGGCGGCGCGCTGGTCATCCAGACGCTGCATCCACTCGTCGCCACTGGTGACGTCCCGTACGAGGATGGATGGCGCACCGGATCCTGGGCCGGGTTCAGCGACGATTTCACCGACCCGGCGCCGTGGTACTTCCGCACGACCGAGACGTGGGTGCGACTCATTGCGCACAGCGGACTTCGCCTCGTCGAGATGCGCGAGCCACTGCATCCCACAACAGGGAAACCGGCGTCGGTGATCTTTATTGCCACCGCTGGCTAGCCGCTGACGTCCTTACTATCGTGTACCGCCTCAGCGTCACTCCGCGGTCATTCCGGACGAAGCGAGGATCGCAGTTGTCGCGAAGAGGCGTGTCATCCTGAGCCGTCAGCCGCCCGCCCTCGAGGAACCGCCCGCAGGCGGGCACCCGGCGACGAAAGGGAAGGATCTTCGGGGTCCCGATCGAGGGCTCTCTGTCGGGACGACGAAGATCCTTCGCTGCGCTCAGGATGACACCCGCCAGTCCTCGGAATGACCACGCTGTCAACCGATCCCGGAGATCGTCGGATGGCCCTCCTTTCCGTTCGTTCACGCGCGTTCGCGTTTGCGCTCGCGCTCGGTTCACTTCCCTCACTCGTCGCCGCACAAGCGACGACCACCGGCACCGTTCGCGGGCGAGTCACCGACGCGACCAGCGGACGTGCCCTCCCCGACGCCCAGGTCGGCGTCGATGGCTCCCGCCTCGGCGCCATTACCGGCGCGAACGGCGAGTTCACCATTACCCAGGTACCACTCGGTTCGCGCACGATCACGGTCCGACGCCTCGGCTACCAGCCCGTGACGCGGTCGGTGAACGTCACCGCCGACGGCGCGACCACCGGCGACATTCCACTCAGCGCGAGCGCGCTGAATCTGACCGAAGTCGTCGTCACCGGGTCGGCGGCGCCAACGGAGCGGCGCAAGGTCGGCACGAGCATCGCCTCGGTCGACTCCACGTCGATTGGCCGAGCGCAGGCGACGACGCTCGATCAGGCGCTGCAGGGCAAGGTGGCCGGCGCGCAGATCACGCAGAACTCGGGCGGTCCGGGCGGCGGCGGAATGTCCGTTCGGCTTCGCGGAACGAACTCGTTCATCTCGGGCTCCGACCCGCTCTACATCGTCGACGGCGTCATCATCGACAACGGCTCGGCGCAACTCGCCGACCTTGGCATCCGGTCCAATCCACAGAACCGGCTCGCTGACCTGAACCCGGCGGACATCGACCGGATCGAGGTCATCCGCGGTGCCGCCGCGGCCGCGCTCTACGGCTCGCGCGCGAACAACGGTGTCGTCCAGATCTTCACCAAGCGCGGCACGATCGGACGGCCGAAGTTCACGCTCAACTCCCGGGTCGGGATGAGCGAGCTCCGCGAGCAGCAGCCGTTCAACCTGTATCCGTTCAACGAGAACGGGCGGCCCGTCAATCGCTTCAACTACCAGGACGACATCTTCGAGCGTGCCGCATCGACCGAGCAGAACCTGACGGTGGAAGGCGGGAACGAGGCGACGCGATACTACATCAGCGGCAATTATGCGGACGAGGACGGCATCATGAAGACGACGTCGTCGCGCCGGTTGGGTGGACGCGTGAACCTGCAGCAGCAGCTCGCGTCGCGGCTCGTCGGCAACGTCACCGCGAACTACATCACGACCGACAACCAGATGCAGGCGTTCGGCGAGCAGAACGACTACGGCATCATGGGGTCGCTCTTCTTCGCGCCGACGAACGTGGACTTCCGTCCGGTGAACGGCGTCTACCCGCTCCCGCCGTCGCTCGGCACGAACCCCCTGCTCGCGATCGATCGCATTCGCAACCCGCAGTCGATCGAGCGGTTCATCGGCTCGTCGAAGCTGACGTGGACGCCGCGTGACCGACTGCTCCTCGACTATACGCTCGGCGTCGACAACGTGGGTTTCGAGCAGCGGCAGTTCGTGCCACGCAACGCCGTGTTAGGCACCGGACCCCTCTCGACCGGGCGCTCGCAGTCCGTGTTCCAGAACACGCGCGTCATCAACCAGGACGGCGTGGCGAGCTACAACTGGGCTCCGATGGGGTCGATCGAGCTGCGCACCACCGGCGGGTTCAACTTCACGTCGCAGCACGTGCGGACGACGTCGTCGACGGCGAACGGGCTTGCGCCGCTGGGCGAGCTCGTGAGCGCGGGATCGGTGTTCTCGGGCGCGCAGACCGAGGTCGAGCTCCGCACGCTGGGCTTCTACGCGCAGCAGGAGCTCTCGTGGGCGGACCGGCTGTTCCTGGCCGGGGCGGTGCGGATGGACGCCTCATCGACGTTCGCGCCATCGGAGCGGTGGCAGGCGTTCCCGAAGTTCTCGGCGTCGTATGTCGTGCTCGACGAGCAGCCGGGGATGGTGAACAACGTGCGCCTTCGTGGCGCGCTCGGGTGGGCGGGAAGCCAGCCGGGCATCGTGAACGCGTACTCGCAGTACATCAGCTATGTCGCGACGCCGTTCGCCGGACGTCCGGGCTTCTCGAACGACATCACGTTCGGTAACCCCGAGCTCAAGAACGAGCGGGCACGCGAGTGGGAGATTGGCGCCGAGGCGGGTCTCGTGAGTGGTCGAGTCGGGGTCGAAGCGACGTATTACGATCGCCTCGTCGATGACCTTCTGTTCTTCCGCCCGCTGCCCACGAGCACCGGCTTCTCGCGGCAGTTCGCGCCGATCGGGGCGATGTCGAACAAGGGCATCGAGCTGATGCTTCGTACGACGAACGTCGACACGCGGAGCCTCCAGTGGGCATCGACGGTCACGTACACGCACAACAGGAACAACGTCGAGCGTCTGGACATTCAGGACTTCCAGTCGGCGGGCGGCTATCCGAACCGCATCCGGACCGGCTACCCGGCGGGCGTGTTCTACGGCTCGTACGCTGGCCGCGACTGCCAGACCGGCGCGTTTCTGGTCGACTCGTTAGGCCGCTATCGTCGCAGCAACCAGACGGTGGACATGGGCGCCACGCTCGCCGCACGCCAGGCGCTCTCGGGCGGCACGTGCAACGACTCGCTCAACGCGATCATCGGCGACCCGAACCCGAACTGGATGGGTTCGCTCCTGAACGAGTTCACGATCATGCGGAAGCTGCGCGTTCGCGCGCTGCTCGACGGCGTGTTCGGTAACGACATCATGAACCTCTCGACGCGCGCGCAGAACGCCGGCATCGCGAGCAACTCCAAGGAATACGAGCGCGAGCTGCTGCCGTACGGCGACCCGCGGAAGCTCCCGCCCGGCTTCAACGCGCGCACGCAGGGCATCTTCGAGTACTGGATCGAGGACGGCACGTTCATCAAGCTCCGCGAGCTGTCGGCGAGCTACACGTTCGACATGCCCGCGGTGCGGGGCGTGTTCCGTGATGGCATCGACGTGACGCTCTCGGGGCGCAACCTCTGGGTGTGGACGGACTACAGCGGCTACGACCCGGAGATCAACCTGTTCGGCACGAACGCCGGCGGCATCGGCTCCGTGCAGACCACGGCGGCCGATCGCGGCTTCGACTTCGGTGGCTACCCCATTCCGCGCGTGTGGGCGATCAGCGCGCGTTTCACCTACTGACCCTCCGGACCACAATGCGCATGACCAGACGTTGCGCGGTGGCCGTGGCCACTGCTTCGCTTGCTTCGCTTGCCG
>Ga0075420_100004907_pt1 | contig 11730 bp, 15 predicted proteins | sample SoiMetdeltSBSDD4_FD_75296 | JGI IMG/M metagenome (GOLD analysis project Ga0075420, IMG submission 75296) | Bulk soil microbial communities from a Populus tree surrounding site in Tennessee, USA - Soil MetaG P. deltoides SBSDD4 | ecosystem: Environmental > Terrestrial > Soil > Tree plantation... | reverse complement strand
AGCCGCCCCGCTCGCTCAGCGCCGCCGCTCCCTCAGGACTCACGCGCTTACAACCCCCGCGTCTCTTGACACCGGTCCTTCCATATCAGTTCAGCTTGGCCCTTACGGAGTGGAGCGTGCGGGCGAGCTGCTGATCGGTCGGCGCCAGGGTCCGCGCGGTCTCGAGCTCGCGGAGCGCGTCCCACCAGCGGTTGCGCTTGATGTAGATGCGCGCCAGGTTCATGTGCGGGAACTGGCGCGGCTCGTACCGCGGCGCGGTCTTCGCGCGCTCGAGCCAGGGAATGGCCTCGTCGAGCTTGTCCTGCTGGATCAGGTAGACCCCGATGTCGTTGTACGGGTTGCCGAAGTCGGGATCGACCTCGATCGCCCGCAGGCACTCCGCCGTCGCCTCCTCGAGCCGTCCCTGGAACGAGTACGTCCAGCCGAGGAACGTGTGCGCCTCCGCCGTGGGCCAGACGGCGATGGACCGGCGATATGTCTGGATGGCGCCGTCCAGGTCGCCGGCCATCTGCTGGCGGTACGCATCACGCCACAGCGCGATGGCGCGCTCCCGATCAGTCTCCGGCCCCTCGCTCACAGCCGTGGCCGGCGATCGCTCCAGGGGGCGATGGCCTCGAAGGCAGCCGCCGCGCGCAAGACGGTGGCGTCGGCGAGACGGCGACCGACGATCTGGAGCCCCACGGGGAGCCCGTCGCGGGTGAAGCCACAGGGCACGGAGATGGCGGGCATGCCCATCATGGCGAAGGGATATGTGAACGGAAACCAGGCGATCGGCGACGAAACCCGGCGGCCCGCGATCTCCCTCGGGTACTGCACGTCGAGCGGGATCGGCGGCACGGCGGTGACCGGCGTGAGCAGCAGGTCGAAGCGTTCGAAGAACTCGCGCACGATGTGCCACATGGCCGTGCGGCGATGCGTGGCCCGCTCGTAGTCGACGGCGGTCATCCCGCTCGCCCGCTCCATGCGCTCCACGAGGATCGGGTCCATCTCCGCTTTCCACTGCGCGAGATGGTGCTGCTCGGCCGCCGCGCGCAGCGGCGCCGTGAGGTCGAGGAACAGCGTCTCGGGATCGTCGAAGCCGGGATCGCTCGCGTCCACCGCGCAGCCGAGCTCGGCGAACCGGCGGGCGGCGGCAGTGCAGACGGCGCGGATCTCGGGATCGAGGGCGGCGTAGCCGAGGTCGGCACTGAACGCCACCCGCAGCCCGGCGATGCCGCCGTCGGCGGCGCGGGCGAAGGTGTCCGGGCCGAGCGGGAGCGAGCTCGGATCGCGCTCGTCGGGGCCGGCCATCACCGACAGGAGCAGCGCGGCATCACGGACGGTGCGCGCCATGGGCCCGACGCACGAGAAGCTCGTCCAGCCATTCGCCGCCGGGTAGCGCGGTACCCGACCCACCGTGGGCTTGAGCCCGACCACGCCGCAGCACGCGGCTGGCTGACGGATCGAGCCAGCCAGGTCGCTGCCCTCGGCCAGCGGCCCGAGGCCGGCGGCGAGCGCGGCCGCGGCGCCGCCGCTCGAGCCGCCCGGCGTGCGGTCGAGGTTCCACGGGTTACGCGTCGCGCCGAAGATCCGATTGTCGGTGACGCCCTTGCAGCCGAATTCCGGCGTGTTCGTCTTGCCCAGCACGATCGCGCCCGCCCGCCTCGCGCGCTCGACCACCGGCGCATCGGCCTTGGGGATGTGGTGCTCCCAGATGCGCGAGCCGAACGTCGTCCGGATGCCGGCCGTCGCCGTCAGATCCTTGAACGAGATCGGCACCCCGTGGAGCGGACCCAGCACCTCGCCGCGTACCACGGCCGCCTCCGCCAGCCGGGCCTGGGCGCGCGCGGCCTCGGCGGCCACGGTGCAGAACGCGTTGATGCGGGGATTCACCCGCTCGATGCGAGCGAGGACGGTCTCGGTCACTTCCACCGGCGACACGCGGGCGAAGCGGATCTCCGCCGCCAGCGTCGTCGCGTCGAGCCAGCAGAGATCCTCACTCACCGTCGGGCTCGGGCACGCCGGAGGTATCGACAGGGGCGATGTGCGCCATGTCGGTTTCGAGCTGAAGCGTGTCGGCGATTTTCGTGTAGCTCGAGAACATCTGCGCCACGCCGACGATCTCCACGATGCCGCGCTCGCTCACGCCGAGACGCCGCAGCTCGGTCAGGTGAAAGCCGAGCCCGAACGCCGAGCGGGTGGTCAGCGAGACGGCGAAGGCGAGCGCCTCCTTGTGACGGCGCGTGAGGCAGCGGTCCGCGAACGCGCGCCTGATCGCGGCGAACACGTCGGCGAGGTACGCGGGGTCGCGCGCGATCACGCGCAGCGGGGCGGGCACGTCGGCGCCGCCGTAGAAGCTCCGCACGTCGGCGAAGACGGCGCAAGCTTCCGGACCCGCGTCGGCGTCGCTCAGCGGCGGCAGCGCGGCCGTCAGTCCGTCGGCGGCGACATTGAGCGCGTTCGTCACGCCGACGACGAAGGCGGCCTCGTACCACGGCGCGTCCCCAGCCAGCCCCTGCAGCTTCCCGGCTGCAGTGTGCGCCTCCACTCAATAGGTGCAGGCGTTGGCGCCGCTGACGACGGCCGCCACCATCTCCTTTTCGGCCCGCGTGAACTCCCCCGCGGCCATCGCGCGCTTCATGGCGCGGCCGTGCGGCCCGCCGAAGTGCGGATCCCACGCCATCACGCGGCTCATCGCCGGCGGCTCCTTGAAGTCATAGTCGAACCACGCCTTGGACAGCTCGAAGAGCCGCCGCGCCGGCTCGGGATACTCGGAGGCGTCGCGCAGGCGAACCGTCGGCATCCCGATCACTCTTCACCTTTCTGGCGCTCGAGCACCTTTGCGGTGGCGCGGCCCTTGTCGGGCACGGGATCCTTCACGATGCCGTAGGCGTCGCGCCCTTCGTGGCCCTCGGGCAGATACTCGGTGATCGGCAGCCCCTCCGGCGTCACGAACAGCAGGCAGTGGCAGTACTTGTACTTCTGCATCTCGTCGCACGCGCAGATCCAGCGGCGTAGCTTTGCTTCGGCCTGCGGGTCCGGATAGAAGTTGCACGGACACAGCGGACGGCCGACCTGCTCGATGTGGCGCGCCAGCCCCTCGACGACCGTCTGGGTCACGCTGCGATCGGGATGCAGGAAGCTCCCGGACTTTTCCGCGTATTTCGTGGCGTACGCCCACATCTTGTCGACGTTCGCCTTGGACGGCTCAGCCATGATCGGCACCCTCCGCCAGCGCCTCGTCGATCTTCTTCGGATTGAAGCCGGCGAGCTTGTGCTCGCCGATCAGGATCACCGGCAGCGACGTGAGCCCGATCTCCATCAGCTCCTCGCGGGCGCCGGGATCACGCCCCACGTTGCGCTCCGTGAACTGCACGCCCTTTTGCGACAGATACTCTGTCGCCCGATGACAGGGCCCTCAACCGACGTTCGTGTAGATCGTGACCTTCGGCGCCATCGAATCTCCTCTCTGTGTCCTAATCTGCACGGACGATGTAGCCGACCCGGATCGTGCCTTCGGTCAGGATCTGGGCGCGAAGACCGCCGCGATGGATGAGCCCTTTCATCACGCCCGGCGTCGTGAGCTTGTCGAGATACCGGCACGGCTCGCACAGCCGCGTCCCGCGAAGCCGCACGGTGCCGATGCGGAACGTCGTGCCGATGAGATGGTTGAGCGGGACGCCCTGCGTCGCGATGTTGCGCCGTGTCTCCGCCGGCGTGAGCTTGATGTCGAGCGCGTCGACGGCCTCGATCTCGATCAGCGTGATCTCGCGGCCGCCCTCGGACGGCTTGCCGGAATAGTGGCCACGACCGGTGTAGTAGCGATCACCCTCCAGACCACGGCCGGGCACGGCCCGGGCGTCGTGCACCGACACCATGGGCGCGCCGGCCTCGGGCGCAACATGGATCGAGACGACATTTCCCTGCCACATGGGCCGGATTGTAACACCGGCCGGCACGGTTCCTGCTTCGCCATGCGGACGATGCTGACTCCTGATTCACTCTCGGACGCCGAGGCGCGCGCCGCCGACGCGCAGTTCGCGGGCCTCACCGGCGCCGTGAACCTGGACCGCAAGCTGCGCGCGAATCCCGGCATGGCCGCGCGCTTCGAGGGCGCTCTCACGCGCGCCATCCGAGCCGCGTATCGTGACGCGACGGAGATCGACTCCGCGCACTGGCTGTTGCAGCGCACGCTCTATCGGGTGAATCGGCTCGGCCTGTTCTGGTACGACGATCCGCGTCGCTACGTCAACGAGCGCTCGCCGTACCTCATGGCCGTGCGGGAGCGTATCGAGCACGCGTGGCAGGAATGGGAAGCGCGGGACCTGGACGCGCCGGGCTTGCGCCGGCTCGAAACGCCGCTCGCGCTGCGCGCGCGTGTGCGCGCCGATCTGACGGCGGCGCCGTCCGCCGCCGGGCGCTACTTCGCGCAGGCGACGACGACGGCCGGCTACTGCCGCCTCGTGCAGGTCGCGGCCCTCGAAGCGTCGAGCGAGGTCACGTATCTATCGCGGGCGCTGGCCGGGCCCGCGAACGACATCCAGGCCACGCTCACGCGCGTGCTCGTCGAGCGCCAGCGCCAGTCCACGTTCTTTCAGACCATGCTGGAGGCGTGCGGGCTCTCGCTCGCGCCGGAGGCGTACTTCGAGCTGGTGCCGTGGGAAGTGCTGGCGTCGATCAATCAGTGGTTCCTGCTCTCCGATCGCCGGCGACACTTCCTGCGCTACGTCGGCGCGCTGCTCCATCGCGAGACGTCGGCGGCCGCCGCCTTCGGCGAATACCGCGCGGCGGCCGCGCGCCTGGGCCTCAGCGGGCCGGCGCGACGCTACTGGGACGCGCACGTCGCGCACGCTCCCCGCCACGGTCGCTGGCTGCTCGAGGGCGTCGCGCTGCCGCTGGCCGCGCACCACCGCGCCGACGCGTGGGAGATCGTGCTCGGCTACGATCAGCAGAAGCGCATCGGCGAGCGTGCGGCGGCCGCCATCGCGCGGTCGGCCCGCGACGCCGATCAGGCGGCCACGCTGCGCGCCGCCGCCTGACGGCGTAGACTCGCTCGCATGAGCGCGCGCGGCGATGTGCCGCCCGACCAGGTCCGTCTGTGGTTGCATCGCGTCGCCGGCTGGGTCGCCGACCATCGGGACACCATCGCCCAGCAGCGCGTGACCCCCGACGTCGCGCCCGAAGACATCGCGGCCGCCTTTGCCGCGCCGCCGCCCGAGCACGGCGAGAAACTGGCGGCGATCTTCGAGGACGTCGAGCGCGTCATCGTCCCCGGCCTCGTCCACGCGGGCCATCCGGAATTTCTCGGCGAGCGCGGCGCCTCGCTCACCACGCCGGGCATCATGGGCGAGTGGCTCGCCGTCGCCCTCGGCGCCGGCGCCCCCGCCTCGGCGACGGTGGCCGCGCTCGAAGCCACGACGCTGCGCTGGATTCGCTCGCTGCTCGGCGTGGCCGACACCTTCGACGGCATCGTGCACGATTCGGCGGAGGCGGCGACGCTTCACGCGCTCGCCGCCGCCCGGAACGCCGCCCACCCCGACGGGCGTCGCCGCGGCCTGATCGGAGCGCCGAAGCTGATGATCTACACATCCGATCAGGCGCACGCGTCGGTCGAGCAGGCGGCCATCACCCTCGGTCTCGGCGCCGACAGCATTCGCCGGGTCGAGACGGATGCCGAGCTGCGGCTGCGGCCGGCCGCCCTCCGCGCCGCCGTCGCCCGCGACGTCCATGCGCGCCTGCGCCCCCTGGCGGTCGTCGCGACCGTGGGGACGCCTTCGTGCGCGGCCGTCGATCCTGTCCCCGCGATCGCGGACGTGTGCGCCGAGCACCGGCTGTGGTTGCACGTGGACGCGTCACACGGGAGCGCGCTCGCGCTCCTCCCCGAAGGGCGGTGGGTCCTCGATGGCGTTGCGCGGGCGGACTCCGTCGTCATCAGCGCACACGGCTGGCTCTTCGTCCCGCCCGATCTCACCGTGCTCTATACGCGGCGACCGGAGCTTCTCGAGGACTTCGCACGGCACGAGCGGCACGGCCTCGGCGCTCTGAAGGCCTGGATCGCGCTGCGTGCGGCCGGCCGCGCGGAGCTCGAGGCGCGCGTCCGGGAGCACGTGCGGCTGGCGCGCCGCTTCGCCGACTGGGTCGAGGCCGATCCCGACTTCGAGCTGATGGCGCCGCCGGCGATGGCGGCCGTCTGCTTCCGCGCCCGTCCCGCCGGAACGAGCGGCGCGGATCTGGACGAGCTGAATGGCGCCCTCGTCCGTCGGATCACGAGCACCGGACGCGTCTATCTCACCGAGGCGCGCGTGGGCGGCCGCGTCGGCATCCGCATCGCCGTCGGCAACGTGCTGACGGCGGAGTCTCATCTCGCGGATGCGTGGATGGTGGTCCACGACGCGTTCGACCGCACGCTCGTCGACTGACCTGGTGCTCCACACGAGACGAGCGCCCCGGGAATGCCGGGGCGCTCGCGTTGCACGTCTCGAACGTGACGGTGCTCTCTAGCAGGGCTCCGAGCGCAGCGTGAGCTCGATCTTGTCGCCCTTCTTGTAGTCGCGCAGCGTCTCGGCCGAGCCCTTGAACTCGTGCGTGCTGCCGTCCGGGCGCTTCACGGTCAGCATCCCACTTTTCGGATCGACCTTCGTGACCTCACCCTCGATCTTCTCGGGGGCCTTCGTGGTCCGCGTCGTGCTCGAGCCCGGGGATGCCGATGGCTGGCACGGCGCCTTCGTGGCCTGCGCGAACGCCGGACCGACGATGAGCATGGCCGCGGCGGCGAACGCCGCCAGGAGTGTCAGAGTCTTCATGGCGGCCTCCTCAGTTCTTCTTGGTGATGTCGTAGATCGCGCCGCCGACCGCACCGACGCCGGCGCCGATGAGCGCGCCCTTGCCCGCTCCGTACCCCGTCCCGGCGCCGACGGCGGCGCCTGCGCCCGCTCCCACTGCCGTACCTGCAGCCGTACCGCAACCGGAAAGCGCCATGGCGAGCATGGACATCCCGACCGCGGAAGAGATCAGCGTCTTCATGGACAGATCCTCCCGTCTGATGCGAAGTTGCAAGCGTCGGACCATCGAAACGTGGTCCGGCACCCTCACCATGTAGGACGCGCGGCGGGCGAAGGCTGTTCAGCCGATGCGGATGTCGAGCCAGCCGTGGGGTGTGACGGCCAGGCGCTCGCCCTCGCGCACGAGCACCGTGGTCGTCGCGGACTCGAGCAGCGCAGGTCCCTTGGTCTCCCAGCCGGCCGGCAGCTCGTCGAGCCGGAACACCGGCACGTCGATCCAGTCGCCGAGATAGACGCGCCGGCGCGCGGCGGCCGGCGTCGTGCGGCGCTCGGTGACCCCGCGACCGGCCGGCAGCGGCGGCAGCTCGCCGACGACGGCCACGCGCGCGTTGACGACCACGACCTCCTGGCCCGGCGCGCTGTACGCGTAGAGCTCCTCGTGACGCCGGTGGAAGCGCGCGGCGATCTCGTCGAGGAGATCGGCGCGCGCGAGGTCGATGCCGTCGAGGCTCACCTGGATCTCGAAGATCTGCTCGCCGTAGCGCACGTCGACCGAGCGGCGCACGCCCACGGGCCCGTCGAACGCGCCGAGACGCTTGCGGCCGTCGGCCTCCATGCGCGCGAAGATGCGGCGGAGCGCGGCGGGAGCCAGCCGCGAGACCTCGCTCACGTGCGAGCGCACCAGCTCGTAGCGCAGGTCGGTGGCCAGCATTCCCCACGCCGAGAGAACGGCCGCGACGTTGGGCACGATCACACGCCGGATCTCGAGCAGCCGGGCGACCTCGGTGATGTGCAGACCGGCCGCGCCGCCGAACGACACGATCGCGAACTTTCGCGGGTCGACCCCGCGGCGCACCGACACGATCTTGATGCCCTCGGCCATGTTCGTGTTCACGACCTTCGAGATCCCTTCGGCCGCCGCGAGGCGGTCGGTGCCGAGCGGCGTGGCGATGCGGTCCACGGCGACCTCCGCGGCGCGCCGATCGAGTCCGAGGCGGCCGCCCAGGAAGTTCGCGGGATCGAGAAAGCCGAGCACGACGTTGGCGTCGGTCACGGTGGCCCCGGTGCCGCCCTTGCCGTAGCAGGCGGGCCCGGGATCGGCGCCGGCGCTCTCGGGCCCGACGTGCAGGATGCCGCCTGCGTCCACCCGCGCGAGCGAGCCGCCGCCGGCGCCGAGTGTGTGGATGTCGAGGCTCGGCAGCGCCACCTTCGCGATGCCGACGGTCTTCTCGCCCGTGAGCTGCGGCACGCCGCCCTGCAGCAGCGCGATGTCGGTGCTCGTCCCGCCCATGTCGAAGGTGATCAGGTTGCCCTCGTCGAGGAGCGTGGCCGCATACCGCCCGGCCGCGAGACCGCCGGCCGGGCCCGACAGCACCGCGCCGGCCGCCAGCCGCGCCGACTCCCTGATGGGCGCCACGCCGCCGTGCGATTGCATGATGAGCACGTCACCGCGATAGCCGTGTGCCCTCAGCCGGGTGGCGAGGCTCCCGAGGTAGCGGGCGAGCGCCGGCCCCACATAGGCGTTGACCACCGTCGTCCAGATGCGCTCGTACTCCTTGATCTGCGGCAGCACCACCGACGAGAGCGACACGTACGCCTTCGGCAATCGCCGGGCCACGGCGCGCGCCGTGGCCGTCTCGTGGCGCGGGTTGCGATACGCGTGCAGATAACAGACGGCCACCGCGTCGACGCGGGCGCGGGCGAGTCTGGCGAGCGCGCCGTCGAGGGAGCGCGCGGCGAGCGGGACGGTGACGCGGCCGTCGAACGCGATGCGCTCGCGGACGCCGAGGCGGAGCGCGCGCGGCACCAGCGGCACCGGCGGCGGCATGCGAACGTTGTAGCGATCGTCCTTGAGCCCCTCGCGCATCTCGATGATGTCGCGGTGGCCCTCGGTGGTGAGCAGACCGACCCTGGCGCCCTTGCGCTCGAGCAGCGAGTTGGTCGCCACCGTGGTGCCGTGCACGATCCGCTCCGTGCGCGCGAGGAGCCCGTCGAGATCCGTTCCGCACTCGGCCGCCAGCAGGCCGAGCCCCTCCATGAGCCCCTCGGACTGATCCCGCGGCGTGGACGCGCACTTCGCGATCACCACGCGCCCCGCCTCGTCGACGGCGGCCAGATCGGTGAACGTGCCGCCGACGTCGATCCCGATCCGAAACACTAATAGAGTCTCTTCGCGTAGCCCTCGTCGATGTGCCGGGCGAGGTCCTCGACGCTGCACGCGGGCTTCGCCGCGTCCCAGAACATCTGCGCGGCGGTGGCGAGCCGCTCCACCGACGGCCAGCGGTCCGGCTGCCAGAGGCAAGAGCGAATGAAGGCCTTCGCGCAATGGAGGAAGACCTCCTCCACCTCGACGCCGATGGCGAGCAGGGGCCGCTTGCCCTGCGCGTCCATCGACGCCAGCAGTGCCTCGTCGCGTGTGACGCAGGCGCGGCCGTTCACGCGCAGCGTCTCGCGGCGACCGGGGATCAGGAAGATCAGGCCGACATGCGGATTGGTCAGGATGTTCCGCATCCCGTCCAGGCGCTTGTTGCCGGGACGGTCGGGGATGGCCAGGTGGCGCTCGTCGAGGACACGGACGAATCCCGGCGCGTCACCCTTCGGCGAGACGTCGCACTGTCCGGCGGCGTTCGCGGTGGCGACCAGCACGAATGGCGCGTGGGCGATGAAGTCCTGACAGTGCGCGTCGAGCGCGCTGATCTGCTTCTTGAGCGCCAGGTCGCTGGGGGTACCCACCAGCGCCCGCAGCGCGTCCTCCGTCGTCACGGTGTCACGGAACATGGAGCTCCTCCTCTCCCGCCTCGGGCCGCACGTCGAACGCATTCAGCGTGCAAGCCAGCATCGCATAGTAGCCGATGGTGGCCGTCAGCTCGACCACCCCTTGCACGCCGAGCCGCGCGCGCAGCGCCGCCACCGTCTGCGGGTCGGCCCGGTGGGTGACCAGGAGCTCGCTGGCGTAGCCGACGATCTCCGCCTCCTCCGGCGTCAGGCCGGCCGGCGCGCGCCGCTCCCGGATGGCCGCGATCGCCTGCGGGCTGACGCCGGCCTTCCGCGCCTCGCGGACGTGATACGCCCACTCGAACTGGCAATCGAACGCGCGCGCGACCGACAGGATGACGAGCTCGCGGTCCGCCGCGGACAGCGCGGAGTCGAACCGGATGTAGGCGCCGAGCTCGGCCGTGCGGTCGGCCAGCACCGGGCTGTGCAGCAGCGCCGCGAACGGCCCCACCACGCTGCCCCGGCTCTTGGCGATGCGTCGCCACACCTCACGGTGCGCCGGCGCCATCTCCTCGGCCCGCGCGATGAGCGGGATCCGCGCCATCAGTCGATCGCCACGTGCACGGCGTTGCTGAGCCGGTCCATTCTTTCGCTGTGCCACGGATCGGCCACGCGGTTGTTGGTCAGATAAGCGAACGACACGCCCGAGTCGGGATCCGCCCAGCAGTACGACGACCCGACGCCGCCGTGGCCGAACGTCCGCGGCGACGCCAGCGAGCCGAGGCCGCGAATCGTGTCGGTGGTGCCGCGCAGATGCGGGCCGAGGCCGCGATGCATCGGCATTCCCATGTGGCCGTCCACGCGGTCGCCGGTGTAGTTGCGCAGCACGTACTGGATGGTGCGCGTCGAGAGCAGCCGGCGGCCGGCGAGGGTCCGCCGTTCACCAGCATCTGGTAGAAGGCCGCCATCGCGCGGGCGGTGCCGTACCCGCCGCCGCCCGGCGTGCCGGCACGGCGAAAGCGCGCGTTGTTCTCGTCGGCGCGCTTGACCGGTCGTCCGTCTGGGCCCGGCTCGTGCATGTCGGCGGCGCGGTGCTGCACGGCGTCCGGCACGCCGACGAAGAGCTCGTCGCCGAGGCCGAGCGGAACGATCACCTCGTCGCGAATGAAGCGCCGGTAATCCACCTTCGTCACCGACTCGATCAGCGCGGCCGCCGTCCAGTGCGCGGCGCGACCGTGGTAGTGCACGCGCGAGCCGGGCGCCCACTCGAGGGCGTACTCGCAGACGGTCTTGCGGAGCAGCTCGTGATCGTCCCACGCCTGCGACGGCATGTCGGCGTTCGGAAAGCCCGCCTGGTGTGAGAGCAGCTGGATGAGCGTGATCTCGCCCTTGCCGTTCGCTTCGAACGCCGGCAGGTGCGCGGCGACACGATCCGTGAACGCGAGCGCGCCGTGCTCGGCGAGCAGCCACACCGCGCACGCGGTCAGCACCTTCGTGTTCGAGTAGAGCAGCCACAGCGTGTCGTCGCTCGCCGGCACGCGGGCGGGATCGAGCCGCGCGTCGCCGAAGGAGCGGAGCAGCGCCAGCTTGCCGTGGCGGGCCACCGCCACCTGCGCGCCGGGGTAGCGCCCGTCGGCGACGTGAGCCGTGATCTGCGCGTGCAGGCGATCGAGCGCGGCGGCGTCGAGGCCGAGGTCGGCCGGCGAGGCGGGCGTCAGCGGGAAGCTCATGCGGGTCTCCGCGGGTAGCCGAGAGTCTTGAGCGACTCGGTGATCTCGGTCAGGATCGCCGGATCGTCGATCGTCGCCGGCGCCGTGTACTCGGCGCCGTCGGCGATCTTCTTGATGGTGCCACGCAGGATCTTGCCGGAGCGCGTCTTGGGCAGGCGCTTGACCACGGCCGCCGTCTTGAACGCCGCCACCGGGCCGATCGTGTCGCGGACCTTGTCCACCAGCTCGCGGACGATGTCGGCGTCGGAGCGCGCGACGCCGGCCTTGGTCACCACGAAGCCCACCGGCACCTCGCCCTTGATGTC
>Ga0075420_100004906_pt1 | contig 11731 bp, 12 predicted proteins | sample SoiMetdeltSBSDD4_FD_75296 | JGI IMG/M metagenome (GOLD analysis project Ga0075420, IMG submission 75296) | Bulk soil microbial communities from a Populus tree surrounding site in Tennessee, USA - Soil MetaG P. deltoides SBSDD4 | ecosystem: Environmental > Terrestrial > Soil > Tree plantation... | reverse complement strand
ATTCTCGATCACATGTCTGCGCTTGCGGACCCGATTCGCTGCCGGATGCTCGTGCTCCTCGAACGGCACGAACTGACCGTCTCGGAGCTGTGCGCGGTGCTGCAGATGCCGCAGTCGAGTGTCAGTCGGCAGCTCAAGACGCTGGCGGACGATTCGTGGGTGGTCTCCCGCCGGGACGCGACGAGCCGCTTCTACAGCATGTCGGTGGACGACCTGGACCAAGGCGCCCGGCAACTGTGGCCGATCATCCGCGAGCAGCTCGCCACGTCGCCCGCGGCGACCCACGATGAGCAGCGTCTGCGGGGTGTGCTCGCGCGTCGCCGTACGAAGTCGGAGGAATTTTTCGCGACTGCCTCCGCGGGCTGGGACCATCTGCGGGAAGGGCTTTTCGGTGACACGTTCTATCTGTGGGCCGTGCTCGGGCTGATTGACCCTGCCCTGACGGTGGGGGATCTTGGCTGTGGCACGGGTCAGCTCTCGGCAACTATCGCCCCTTACGTGGGTCGGATCATCGCCGTGGATGCGTCGGAAGACATGCTCGAGGCTGCGCGCAGACGGCTCGCGGAGTCGACCAACGTTGACGTGCGCCAAGGACAGCTTGAGGCCCTCCCGATCGCGGACGGGGAACTGGACGCCGCGATGCTGTCGCTCGTTCTTCATTACTCACCCGACCCGTCGAAGGCGCTCACTGAAGCGGGACGTGCTCTCAGGCCAGGCGGGCGCATCCTCGTCGTCGACATGCAGCCTCACGAACGTGTTGAGTATCAGCAGCAGATGGGCCACGTATGGCTCGGGTTTTCTGAAAAGCAGATCGACAAGCTGCTTGCCGGTGCCGGTTTTGGCGACGTCAGACTGCGTCCGCTGCCGGTTGATCCGGATGCCAGGGGACCGGCGCTCTTTGCGGCGGTGGCCAGGCGGCTTTAGTAGGCCGGGTCTTTAGTACGTAGGCCGGGTCTTTAGACCCGGCGAACATTACGTAAGGCCGGGTCTTTAGACCCGGCAGACAGATGACCCGCGACGATTGACGCCGCGGGCGATTGAGGAGACAGCAATGGCAACAGTTCTGACCGAGAAGATTCATGCGTTTGAGGCCGCGACGAAGGCCGGACGTCCCCCGTTCAAGGTGGCCGATCTCACCCTGGCCGAGTGGGGTCGCAAGGAGATGCGCCTCGCCGAGCACGAGATGCCCGGACTGATGGCACTCCGCAGCCGTTACGGCGCGAAGAAGCCGCTTGCCGGTGCGCGCATCATGGGCAGCCTGCACATGACGATTCAGACAGCCGTGCTCATCGAGACGCTGACTGAACTCGGGGCTGACGTGCGCTGGGTCTCGTGCAATATCTTCTCAACGCAGGATCATGCGGCCGCGGCGGTCGTCGTAGGTCGTCCCGAGACGGGAGGCACTGTCGCCCAGCCGAAGGGCACGCCAGTCTTCGCGTGGAAGGGCGAGACGCTCGACGAATACTGGTGGTGCACGGTCGAGAGCCTCGTGTGGCCAGACGGCTCCGGCCCGACGCTTATCGTCGACGATGGGGGCGATGCAACGCTCTTCGTGCACAAGGCCGCCGAGTACGAGAAGGCGGGAACCGTGCCCGCATTCAACGCCGAGAAGGAGCCCGAGGAGTGGGGCGTCATCCTGAGCACCCTTCGCACAGAGCTGAAGGCCAACCCGGGCCGGTGGACGACGGTCGCGAAGGGTATTCGTGGTGTCAGCGAAGAGACGACCACGGGCGTCCATCGCCTGTATCAGATGAAGGACGCTGGCACGCTCCTGTTCCCCGCGATCAACGTCAACGATTCTGTGACTAAGAGCAAGTTCGACAACATCTTCGGTTGCCGCCATTCATTGCCCGATGGCCTTGCGCGTGCCACCGACGTGATGCTGGGCGGGAAGGTCGCCCTCGTCCTCGGCTACGGTGAAGTGGGGAAGGGTTGCGCGCAGGCGTTGCGTGGACAGGGCTGCCGCGTGATCGTGACCGAGATTGACCCCATCTGCGCGCTTCAGGCGGCGATGGAAGGGTTCGAGGTGAAGACGCTCGAAGACGTCGTTTCAACAGCGGACATCTTCGTCACCGCGACGGGCAACTTCGACATCATCACCGTCGAGCACATGGCGCGGATGAAGGACAAGGCCATCGTTGGCAACATCGGCCACTTCGACAACGAGATCGACATGGCCGGGCTGAAGAAGTTGAAGGGCATCGAACGTATCAACATCAAGCCGCAGTACGACGAGTGGAAGTTCCCCGATGGCCACAGCGTGATGATTCTGGCCGAGGGTCGTCTGCTCAACCTTGGTTGCGCCACCGGTCATCCGAGCTTCGTGATGTCGGCGTCGTTCACGAATCAGGTGCTCGCTCAGCTCGAGCTGCACGCCAACGCCGAGAAGTACGGTATCTCGGTGACGATGCTGCCGAAGGCGCTCGATGAAGAGGTCGCCCGGCTACACCTCGATCATCTCGGCGTCAAGTTGACGACGCTGTCCAAGGACCAAGCGGAATATATCGGCGTGCCCGTGGAAGGCCCGTACAAGCCGGACCACTATCGGTACTAAGGCGGACGACATTACGTAGGGCGGGTCTTGGGACCCGCCCGAAAAATAACCGCGTGGTATTCCTATGCCGACGATATGGCGCGTCGGGCTAGCGGTGCAGACGCCCTTTGGAAAGGGCGTCGTTCGCGAGGTGCGCAACAGGGGCCAGATTCTTGTTGAGATACACGAACGGGCTCTCCTCGTCCACGAGGCGGACGTGTCGCCGATTGAGAGTCGAGGAACCGCTCGCCGAGCGCCCCGGGGTAGGGCTGATATTCCTGCTCTCGTGGAGCCGCCAACGCAATCAAGTCACGTTCCGATTGAATACGACCTCCACGGTCTGACGGTTGAAGAAGCGCTGTCGCGTGCGTCGCAAGCCGTGAACGACGCACTGCTCGCGAACCTGCCGCATGTGCGCTTTATTCATGGGCGGAGTGGCGGGCGCATTCGGGGCGCCCTCCATCGGTGGCTGCGCGAGACCCCAGGAATCCAGGGATTTCGTCTCGACCCGCGTAATCCTGGTGTTACTGTGGCGACGCTATAGGCGGGCGCGCGGCCCGAACGCCCTCGGGTCCAGAATAGAGCCATGCAATTTACTCCTCGCCATCTCTGTCTGGCTGCAGCGGCCATCGCGCTGACGGCATCCGCGTCCCAAGCTCAGGTGTCGCCGAGTGGGTTCAGGGCGAGGGTGCAGCTCGAAATGAGGGCGACTCCGGCGAAGGTGTTCGATGCCTTGGTCCAGGTCTCGGAGTGGTGGAGTCCGAAACACACCTACTCGGGCGACGCCAAGAACCTGTCGCTCGATGCGCGGCCAGGCGGCTGCTTCTGCGAACGTCTTTCGAACGGGGGTGGCGCGGAGCACCTTCGAGTTATCCACGTCGTTCCGGGTCAGATGCTGAGAATGTCCGGGGCTCTTGGGCCGCTGCAGGGACTCGGCGTCGCCGGGAGCCTTAGCGTGGAACTGAAGCCGTCATTCTTTGGTACGAGTGTCGAGTTGATTTACTCGGTAGGCGGCTTCAGCGAGGGCGGGTTCAATCAGTTGGCGCCGGCCGTACAGGGTGTGCTCACCGACCAGATGAATCGACTCAAGGCATACGTCGAGACGGGACGACCGGGTCGGGACTGAGGGGTTGAAGACGCCCTAGTGCGCCGCGACGCCCGTCGCGCGAACCGACTGCATCACTCGCGGATGTGCGGCGAGAATCCGCAGCATCCGCCGCAGAGGTTCGGCGGCGCCCCAGAGCAACTGATCGCCCACTGTAAAAGCCGCGAGGTAATGACCGCCCATCGCCATCTTGCGGAGACGCCCGATCGGCGTCCGCAGTGTGCCGGTGACGGTAGCCGGTGTCAGCTCGCGAAGCGTAACGTCCTTCTGGTTGGGGACGACGTCCACCCACTCATGAGCCGAAGCCAGCAGCGTCTCGATCTCGGCGAGCGGCACATCCTCGGTGAGCTTCACGGTGAGCGCCTGGCTGTGGCAGCGCATGGCACCAACTCGCACGCAGAGGCCGTCCACAGGCACCGGCAGGTCCTCGCGGCCGAGAATCTTGTTGCACTCGGCCATACCCTTCCACTCTTCCTTGCTCTGGCCGTTGCCGAGGTCCTTGTCGATCCACGGAAGCAGGCTGCCTGCGAGCGGATGACCGAAGTGCTCGACGGGAAAGTCCGTGCTGCGAAGCGTGGACGCGACGGTGCGGTCGATGTCGATGATCGCGCTGGCGGGATCGGCCAGGAGGGTTGAGACCGACGCGTGTGCGGCGCCCATTTGCGACACAAGCTCGCGCATCTGCTTGGCGCCCGCGCCCGACGCTGCCTGATACGTCATCGCGGTGACCCATTCCACGAGTCCCGCGCGAAAGAGTCCGGTCATCGACATCAGCATCAGGCTGACGGTGCAGTTGCCGCCGATGAAGTTCTTGCCGCCGTTTTCGAGCGCGCGGTCGATGACGTCCCGGTTCACCGGGTCCAGGACAATCACCGCATCGTCTTTCATGCGGAGTGTCGACGCCGCGTCGATCCAGTAGCCCTGCCAGCCGGCAGCGCGGAGTTTCGGATAGATCTCGGTTGTGTAGTCGCCGCCCTGGCAGGAAATGAGGACGTCCTCTTCGGTCAGTGCCGAGAGGTCGTAGGCGCTCTTGACCAGAGGTGTCGCCTTGCCAACCTGCGGACCCTCGGCTCCAGCCTGGGATGTGGAAAAGAATACGGGGTCAATGATGTCGAAGTCCCGCTCCTCGCGCATGCGCTGCACGAGCACGGATCCGACCATTCCCCTCCAACCAATCAAGCCTGTCTTCATTCGCGTATCCGTCCGTAAAGCGTTCTATTGTACCAGCGTGCGCGTGATTTCGGCCCGATATGCTTGATCCGTTGCTGCTGTCGCAGGTACGTCCTTCCGACTGGGTGAGTCCCACGCCTGCGCGGCTCTACGACCTGGTTGTTCTCGGGGGCGGTACGGCTGGCCTCGTCTCGGCCGTCGGAGCGGCGGGCCTTGGTGCTCGTGTCGCGCTCGTCGAGCGGGCGTATCTCGGCGGCGACTGCCTGATGACCGGATGCATTCCGTCGAAGGCGCTGCTCCGATCGGCGCGAGCGGTTGACGAGGGCCGGCGGGCGGGCTCCGTCGGTGTCCCCACCGTGTCGACCGTCGATTTCGCCGCCGTGATGGCTCACGTGCATGCGCGTCAGGCGTCGCTGGCGCCGCACGATTCGGCGGAGAGGCTGCGTGGACTGGGCGTACACGTGTTTTTCGGAGACGCTGCCTTTAGCGGTCGGCGGACCCTCCTGGTAGACGAACGCACGCTCCGGTTTCGCCGAGCGGTCATCGCCACCGGCACGCGTGCCGCCGTGCCTGACATTCCAGGCCTCGATAGCGTGCCGTATCTCACCAACGAGTCTGTCTTCAACGTGACCGCGTGCCCGAAGCACCTGGTTGTTCTCGGCGGTGGCCCTGTTGGTTGCGAGTTGGCTCAGGCCTTTGCACTGCTGGGTTCGCGGGTCACTCTCATTGAAACTGCGCCGCGCATCCTGCCAAAGGAGGACCCGGATGCATCCGCCGTTCTGGCAACGAAACTTGCCGACTGCGGTGTGAAGATCCGCACATCGGCTCGTGTCGACAAGATATCGCCGGCGTCTGGCGGGGCACTTCTGTCGCTCGGATCTGAAGCGATCACTTGTGACCAGCTCCTCATCGCGACGGGTCGGCGGCCGAATGTGGAAGGCCTCAACCTCGACCGCGCCGGCGTCCGGCTGGGCGATCACGGTGTCGATGTAGACGACCATCTGCGGACGGCAAACCGTCGAATCTTCGCAGCCGGTGATATCTGCTCGCCGCTCAGATTCACTCACGCTGCGGACGCAGCCGCCCGCATCGTCGTTCGAAACGCACTCTTCTTCGGTCGCCAGCGCGTCAGTCGGCTTGTCGTGCCTCGATGCGTCTATACGTCGCCAGAGATAGCCCACGTTGGCGTCGAAGCAGCGGCATCGAGCTCAGACGTGAAGGTGATTACAGTGCCTCTCGCTGACGTTGACCGCCCCGTCGTGGACGATGAGCGTGAAGGATTTGTGCGGGTGTACCACATCGGTGGACGCCTGGTCGGCGCCACCGTGGTGGCACCTCACGCCGGTGAGGTGATCGGGCTGCTCGGTCTCTGCATCCAGCAGGGCACGACGCTCAGCGACCTCTCGTCGACGATTTTTCCGTACCCCACCGTCGCGGAGGCGTTGCGTAAGGCGGGGGACAGTTATCGCCGTGAGGGTCTGACCCCCTCCCTCGGCGCGTGGCTCACGCGCTACTTCGGCTTATTGCGGTGGGACTGATGGAGAGCGGCTACCGGTACCGTCCGGAGGTTCTCGAGGCGCTGCTGAACCACGGTGTCCGCCCCACCTCATCCACGCCTCCCGCGCTTGTCCACGAGTTTGTGAGCGATCTGTACCGATTCGAACTGCGACGGTTGCGCGACCAGCTCGTGCGCCGCGAGATTCCCAAGGCCGGTTACTACGATCGAGTCGTCGCGCTCCGGCGGAAGTACCCGCTTGTCTCGCTGAAACCCGAGTTGTGGGCCGAGGAAATTCAACCGGGTTGATTATTGATGGCGACCGGTATCATTGCGCTATGTCGGTGATCAGTGCGATGCGGTCGAAGCTTCCGACTACGGGCGTGAGCATCTTCACGACCATGTCGCGGCTCTCGGAAGAGCACGGCGCCATCAACCTGTCGCAAGGCTTCCCTGACTTCGACTGCGATCCCGCACTGGTCGAAACGGTCGCGAAATACATGCGCGGTGGCTTCAATCAGTACGCGCCGATGCCCGGCGTGATGACGCTCCGCGAAGCGATCTCCGACAAGATGAACCAGCTCTATGGTCGCCGATACGATCCGGCCACCGAGGTGCTGATAACCTCCGGCGCGACCGAGGCACTCTTCAGCACTATCTGCGCTCTGGTCCATCCAGGCGACGAGGTCATCCTCTTTCAGCCGGCCTACGACTCATATTTGCCTGCGGTCCAGTTGAGTGGAGGGGAGGCGCGTTTCGTTACGCTGCGAGCCCCGGACTATCGGATCGACTGGGATGAAGTGCGCGCCGCCATCTCTCCGCGAACGCGCGTGATTGTTCTCAATTCGCCCCATAACCCGACCGGGACGATTCTGACGCCGGATGACCTCGCAGAACTAACCCTTGTCCTCGACATGACGGACGCGTTCGTCGTTGCCGACGAAGTCTATGAGCACATCGTTTTTGACGGCGCGCGCCATGAGAGCCTTGCGCGGTATCCTTCGATCGCCGATCGCGCCGTCGTCATCAGCTCGTTCGGCAAGACGTATCACACGACGGGCTGGAAGGTTGGATACGCAATGGCTCCAGCCAGACTCACGGCCGAGGTGCAGAAGGTGCATCAATTCGTGACGTTCGCGGTGAATACCCCGGTTCAGCACGCGTACGCGGAGGTTGTCCGTCAGGATCCGCTGTGCGCGTCGCTCGCCCCGTTTTACCAGCGCAAACGGGACTTGTTCCTGTCCCTCATCAGTGGCTCGAGATTTCGTCCGCTTCCGTGCCGCGGCACCTACTTCCAACTCCTCGATTACTCTTCGATCAGTGACCAGGATGATGGGACGTTCGCGCTGGAACTCATTCGTCAGCACGGGGTGGCTGCGATTCCGTTGTCGCCCTTCATGCGTGAGGCCGGACGCGGGGGAGTGTTGCGGTTCTGCTTCGCGAAGCGTGACGAGACGCTCGAGCGTGCAGCGGAAAGACTCGCGAGGGTGTGAGTGAAGTTTCTGGGACTGGCGTGGATCCTTGCGGCCGCTGTCCTGTCCCAGGGGCTGGCGCCGGTCCAGGACGAACGCGCCCTGCCGGAGCCTGAGCCCTTCTATGAGGCCGTCCGGCAGAACATTGCCCGGGCGCAGCGTGAGCAGAATCGCTACGCCTACAAGGAACGCCGGACCGACATACACACCAACCCGTTTGGTCGTATTGGCACCGGTGGCACGCGGGTGATTGACGTAGTACCTGCCCCGGATGGACTGACGGCGATAAGACGTCTCATCGAGCGGGACAGCGTCCCCGTGCCGGATCCTCCTCCCGAGCGCATCAATCTTCCGCAACGACGCAATACGAATGGCTCGCGCAACGTTGACGACATCACTCAAACCCTCAAATTCACGATTGCCAAGCGCGAGATAGTCGGGGGCCATTCATCGATCGTCGTCTTGTTCGAACCGCGGCCAAACGCAAAGCCGACGACGAGGCAGGGGCGCCTGGCGCGTGCGTTCAAGGGCACGATGTGGGTGAACGAAGCTGCTCTCGAAGTTGAGCGGCTCGAGGCCACGGCCATTCAGGACATGTCGATCGGACTGGGATTCGTCGCGCGAGTGAGGAAGGGTGCAACGGTCAGCGCCGAACGAAAGCCTGTTGACGGAGGGATGTGGATGCCCACCTCACTCCGGTTCAACGGGGAAGGTCGGGCGATGCTCTTTCGAAAGCTCGATGTGGACTACGCGATGGACTGGTTCGACTATCGGCTGGTCGCCGCGGCGCGCTGACGCACGCCGGCGGCCCTAATCAGGCTGGCCGCTACTCCTGCTCGCCTTTATTCCTGCTCGTCGCCATCGTCCGGGACTCCGGTCGCCGGCTCGTCCGGGAGAGCGGTTGCGATGTCATCAATTTCAGGCGTCGCGGCGTCTTCGAGGTCGTCAACGGCGTAAATACGGCCGCCCGCCTTTTCCTTGATCGGTCCGCGCGGACGATGTTCCTGCTGCTGTTTTTTCGCGCCACGCAGACGGCGAGGTGGAGCAGGAGGGCCGAAGTTCGCGGAGCGATCACGGCCGCCGCCTGGACCACCAGGGCCTGGGCTAAATCCACCGGACCCGCCGGGGCGTGGCCCACCGAAGCCGCCGCCCGAGCCGCCCGGTCGAGGGCCGCCAAAGCCGCCGCCGCCACTGAAGCCGCCGGGACGGGGTCCGCCGAATCCACCACCTGGAGGACGCGCCGGTGGTCGATCCTCGCGGGCGCGTGCCTCACTCACCGCAAGGCTGCGGCCCATGAACGGCTGCGCATCGAAGCGTTTGACGACCTCTTCGCCCACGGACCGTTCCGTGAATTCGACGAACGCGAAGCCGCGAGGCCGGCCGGTTTCACGGTCGACCGGCATGACCACGTGCGATGGTTCTCCGACGGGAGCAAAGTGACTGCGGAGGTCGGCTTCTGTCGCGCCGTAAGGCAGGTTCCCGATAAACAAACGAACTGACAAGTGTTCCCTCTAAGAAAGACCGCTAGATTCTATCCCAGAAGCGACCGACGGCGGCGGCGTCAACCTCCGCTTCCTTTTTGCTCAGGCCGGCAAGGGCGGCGGCTCGACCGATCACCCGGGCAGGCGTCATTCCGGCCCGACGCAGCTCCCGAATTCCGGTCGCACGTCCAGACTTGCTCAATTTCTCGCCCGACCCGTTCAAGAGAAGCGGATGGTGGGCGAAGACCGGGACCGTCTCTCGGCCCAGCAGCCGCGCCAAGTGGAGCTGGCGGCCGGTTGACGTGAGCAGGTCCGTGCCACGGATGACGAGGGTAATCCCCTGGTCCATGTCGTCCACCGCAACGGCGAATTGATACGTCCAGTGCCCGTCGCGGTCTCGGATCAGAAGGTCTCCAGACTGCGTGGAGGGTTCCTGGCTCTGTGGCCCGAGGAGGAGGTCGTCGAAGCGCTCGCTGCCCGGCCTGATTTCGACGCGAAGAGCCGGCGACTCGTGCGCCGTGAGGCCCAGGTGACGGCACGTTCCCGCATAAGGTCCGCTCCCGATGTGACGACGGGAGCATCGGCAGGTGTAGACGTGACCCGCCTGTGCCAGAAGGGACAACATCGCCTCATAGCGCTCGCTGCGATCGCGTTGACGAAGCGGGGGATACCGACCCTCGTCTGAGATGAAGCCGAGCCAGTCGAGATCCTCGAGGATCGCGTCTTCGAACTCGGGACGACACCTGATGCGGTCGTGGTCCTCGAGCCGGAGCAGGACGCGGGCACCCAGAGCGTGCGCGATCCCCCATACATAGATCGCGTTGACCACATGTCCGAGGTGGAGGTAGCCCGTCGGCGACGGCGCGAACCTCGTGACGAGCGGTGCGTCCGTTCCTCCCAAGCCGGTAAGATCGAGGCGACCCATGACGTGCTTTGATGGTACCGGAGGTAGCCGCGATTGGTTCCGTGGTTGAGCCCCAGTGATCCCTTTCCGCCGGTCGAGCGGGCGCTCGTGGAGCCGAATGGGCTGCTTGCGGCGGGTGCCGACCTCTCGAGCGCCAGGCTCATCGATGCGTACTCACGCGGCATCTTCCCGTGGTTCAACGACGAAGACCCAGTGCTTTGGTGGAGTCCGGATCCGCGCATGGTTCTCTTTGTCGATGAGCTGCACCTTTCCCACTCGCTTCGTAAAGTCATGCGGTCGGATCGATTCACCGTTACGGTCGACCGCGCGTTCGAGGACGTGATGCGAGGATGCGCCGGGCCGCGTGGCCGACAGGACGGCACGTGGATCACCGAGGACATGCTCGAGGCGTACGCGGACCTGGCGGCGAGCGGTGTGGCGCACTCTGTGGAGGTCTGGTCGGGCGGAGCCCTCGTGGGCGGCCTCTATGGGGTGGCGATCGGCCGCATGTTTTTTGGAGAGTCGATGTTCAGCCGCGTCAGCAACGCGTCAAAGGTCGGGCTGGCCGTTCTCGTCCAGCAGCTCCAGCGATGGGCGTTCGAGCTGATCGACTGCCAGATGGCCACCGGTCACCTTGCTTCGTTTGGCGCGCGTGAGATCCGCCGCACAGAGTTTCTCGAGGTTGTCCATCGCCTCACCAGAGCGCCCGCCGTTCCGCTGCCCTGGCGACTCGACCCCGACCTCCGAGGCGGAACTGGAGGTCCGCCATACAATTGATCCATGGGCGATCCATCGACCCGCGAGCGCACGCTGAGCGAGGCGCGTCCTGAGACCGAGTTGCAGCGTCCTAGGATGTGGAGGGTGTTGCTGCACAACGACGACTACACGACGCAGGAGTTCGTCGTCTGGGTGCTCGAGACCGTCTTCCACAAAGGGCGGGGTGAAGCGTATTCGATCATGATGAACGTGCATCGCTCGGGACTGGGTATCGCCGGCGTTTATACCCACGATGTGGCGACTACGAAGATCGCGTCCACGAAGCACCTCGCGGAACAGCACGAATATCCCCTTCTCGTCACCATGGAGCCCGAGGATGAGTAAGCCTCCCGTCCCGTTTGCGCCCGAGACGCTCGACACGATCCAGCGTGCCTTCCGGCTGGCCACCGATCGCCGACACGATGTCGTCGGACTCGAGCACCTGCTGATGGCCCTGCTCGAAGAATCGCACGCGCGCCGCGTGCTCTCGGCCTGCGGCGCCAAGCTTGACGTGCTCGAGGCGCAGGCCACGAGGCTTCTGGACACCGCCTTTACACCGGTTCCTGTTCCCGACACTGTGGAACCGGAACCGTCGCTGGGCTTCGACCGCGTGATTCAGCAGGCCATGGTGCACGCCGCGGTCTCGAGCGCCAAGCATGTCGACAGTGGAAGCCTGCTGGTGTTCATGCTGCAGGAGGAGGAAAGCCACGCGGCGTTCTTCCTGAAAGAACAGGGTCTCGATCGCCTGACGCTGCTCCGCGTGATCTCGCACGGCGTGCCCGAGACGCCGGGGGCGCTCGCGCCAGGCGGGGGCG
>Ga0075420_100004903_pt1 | contig 11734 bp, 10 predicted proteins | sample SoiMetdeltSBSDD4_FD_75296 | JGI IMG/M metagenome (GOLD analysis project Ga0075420, IMG submission 75296) | Bulk soil microbial communities from a Populus tree surrounding site in Tennessee, USA - Soil MetaG P. deltoides SBSDD4 | ecosystem: Environmental > Terrestrial > Soil > Tree plantation... | reverse complement strand
CGGGCCAGCTCGTGCAGCCGCCGCCCCCCGACCTTCTTGGCCGAGACCATGGGCGGCACCTGCCGGATGGTGCCGGTCAGGTCGGCCGCGGCGGCCCGCACCTCGTCGGGCGTGACCGCGTCCATGTCCCAGGTGCCGGTCACCTCCCCCGACGCGTCGAGGCTGGAGGTCGCCACCCCCAGGACGGCTTCGCCGGTGTACGTCTTGTCCAGCCCGGACAGGAAGGCGAGCAGGCGGGTGGCCCGCCCGACGCCCAGGATCAGCAGCCCGGTGGCGTCGGGGTCGAGCGTGCCGGCGTGGCCGACCTTCCGGGTGCCGAGCAGGCCCCGGGACTTGGCTACGACGTCGTGGGAGGTCCAGCCCGGGGGCTTGTCGACCAGCGCGATGCCGTTGGACGTCACTGAGGCCCGAGGTCCCGGAGGATGGTCTCGACCCGCTCGGCCTGGCGCAGCACCGGATCGGGCCGGAAGATCAGCTCCGGCGTCCGCTTCAGCCGGGCCTGGCGGGCGATGGCGGCCTGCACGCCCCGCCGGGCCTCCTCGAGCGCCGCGGCGACCGCGGCGGCGGCGTCCTCCACGTCCTGCGGATCGTCGCCGTGGTCCAGCAGCGACGTGTACCAGACGGTGGCGTGGCGCAGGTCGGGCTCGACCTCGGCGGCGACGACGGTCAGGAAGCCCAGCCGCTCGTCGTCGAGGCGCTCGATCTCCTCGGCCACGATCTCCTGGATCAAGTGGTTGAGGCGGGCAGTGCGGGGAAACTCTCTCATCGCTATTCCTCCTCCTCGATCCAGCGCCGGTCGACCCGGAGCACCTCGACCTCGGGGAACGACCAGACGAACCTCTCGACCTGGTCGAGTACCTCGATGAGCTGCGCGTGCGACCCGGCTACCGCGGCCACGCCGACCGCGGCACGGTGCCAGGTGTTCTGGTGGTCGATCTCGGCAGCGGCGACGCGATGCCGCTTGCGGAGCCCCTCGACGAGCGGCCGCACGGCCGATCGCTTGGCTTTGAGGGACCGGCACTCCCGGAGATAGAGCTCGATCCGCAACGCGGCCGCGTGCACTTCGTCAGGTTAGGGCGCTTCAGGAGCGGGGGATCTCCCGCTCGTCGAAGGTCTCGATGACGTCGCCCTGCTTGAGGTCCTGGAAGTCGGACAGCCCGATGCCGCACTCGAAGCCGGACTGCACCTCGCGCGCGTCGTCCTTGAACCGCTTGAGGGAGCTGACCGTGCCCTTCCAGATGATGGTGCCCTCGCGCAGGAACCGGACCTTCGAGCCCCGGGTGATCGTGCCGTTGGTGACGTAGCAGCCGGCGACCTTGCCGACCCGCGGCACCGTGAAGATCTCGCGGACCTCGGCCTCGCCGGTGACCACCTCTTCGAACTCCGGCGCCAGCATGCCGACCATCGCGTTCTCGATGTCCTCCAGCACCTGGTAGATGATCTCGTAGGTGCGGATCTCGACGCCCTCGGCGGCGGCCAGGTCGCGGGCCTTGCGGTCGGGTCGCACGTTGAAGCCGATGATGGTGGCGTTCGACGCCGAGGCGAACTGGACGTCGTTCTGCGTGATGCCGCCGACCGCCCGGTCGACGAACGCCAGCGTCACGTCGTCGCGCTCGAGCTTGCGCAGCGCCTCGGTGAGCGCCTCCAGCGAGCCGATCACGTCAGCCTTCAGGATCAGGTTCAGCGTGGCCTTCTCGCCCTGCTGGATCTGCTCGAAGATGTCCTCGAGCTTGGCGCCGCCGCTGGTAACGGCGGCCTCGCGGCCGAGGTTGGCCAGGCGGTGCCAGTGTTCGCGGGTCGCGGCGACCGAGCGGGCCACCTTCTCGTCCGGCGCCACCACGAACTGGTCACCGGCATCGGCGACCTCGCTCAGGCCCAGGACCTGCACCGGCGTCGACGGCTCGGCCTCGCGGACGTTCATGCCGCGATCGTTGATCAGGGCCCGGACCCGGCCCCAGGCGGCACCGGCCACCAGCGGGTCACCGACCCGCAGCGTGCCCCGCTGAACCAGGACCGTGGCGACCGGTCCCCGGCCCACGTCGAGCTGGGACTCGAGGACCACGCCCGCGGCGCGCCCGTCGAGGTCCGCGGCGATCGGTGGCTCCTGCACGTCGGCCACCAGCAGCAGCGTCTCGAGCAGGTCGTCGATGCCCAGTCCCTCGCGGGCCGAGATCTCGACCATCTCGGTGTCGCCGCCCCACGCCGTCGGGTTCAAGCCCTGCTCGGCGAGCTGCTGGCGGACCCGGTCGGGGTTGGCGTCCTCGCGGTCGATCTTGTTGATGGCCACCACGATGGGGACGTCGGCCGCCCGGGCATGGTTCAGCGCCTCGACCGTCTGGGGCATCACCCCGTCGTCCGCCGCCACCACGAGGATGACGATGTCGGTGGCCTGCGCACCCCGCGCCCGCATCGCGGTGAACGCGGCGTGGCCCGGCGTGTCGATGAAGGTGATGTGGCGGCCGTTCTTCTCGGTCTGGTAGGCGCCGATGTGCTGCGTGATGCCGCCGGCTTCGCCCTCGATGACATTGGCGTTGCGGATGCGGTCGAGCAGCTTGGTCTTGCCGTGGTCGACGTGGCCCATGACCGTGATCACCGGCGGGCGGGCCACCCGGCCCTCGGGATCGTCGTCGAACAGCTCCTCCAGGCCCAGCTGGCTCTGCAGCTCGACCTCCTGCTCCTCCCCCGGGTCGACGAGGCGGATCTCGGCCCCGATCTCGGCGGCGAACAGCTCGATCATGTCGTCGCTCAGCGACTGCGTCGCGGTCACCATCTCGCCCTGCTGCATCAGGTAGCGCACCACGTCGGCCGCCGTGCGGTTCAGCTTGGGACCGAGGTCCTGGGGAGTGGAGGCGCGCTCGACCACCACCACGCCCTCGGGCACCGGCGCCGACGCCGGGGTGTAGGTCGGGACCTCCATCGGCTGGAGCTCTTCACGGTTGCGGCGACGACGACCACGCCGGCGCTGCTGCTGGCGCGGGCCACCACGGGCCTGGCCCGGACGACCTCCACCACCACCCGGCCCACCGCCGGGGCCACCGCCGAAACCGGGCGGCCCGGAGGGACGACCGGCACCACCGACGAACGGGCGGCTGCCACCGCCGCCGCCACCACCGCCGGGCGCCGCGCCGGGGCCGCCCCGGCCACGACCGCCCGGGCCACCGGGACCACTGGGACGGCCGCCGGGCCGCCCACCGCCCCCCGCGGACCGGCCGCCGAGGCCGGGCGGGGGCGGGATCGGCTTGCCCGAGGACGAGACGGGAGGCCCGGGAGGCGGGGGGATCGCCCGGCCGGACGGTCCCACCGGGGACCGGGGCGCGGCGGGCGCGGACGCGCCGGCACGCGCCGCGGGGGGCGGCGGGGATGCCGCCGGGCGCGGCGGACGAGGGGCACGAGCCGCTGCTGCGGCGGCGGGGGCCGCCGGCTCGGGACGCGGACCAGGCTGCGGGGGCTCGGCCGGGCGAGGAGCGGGCTGCGACGGCTCGGCGGGGCGCGGCCCGCGCGCGGCGGGTGCCTCGGGACGGGTCTCGGGCCGCCGGGCCGGGCGATCCCCACCCGACGACGTCACCAGCCGCGGCGGCCGGGCCGGCAGCGTGCTCGGGCGCACGGCGGCCGCTGCCGGGCGGGCCGGCTGCTCGGGCGCGGCGGGACGGGGCCGGGGTGGCGGCGGGGGCTTGGGGGCTGCCGGGCGGCCCGCCTCGGGCGCGGGGGTCGGGGCAGGTGCGGGCTCGGGCACCGGCTCCTCGGCCCGGGGCTCGGGCTGCGGCGCCTTGGCCGCGGCGGCGGCTGCGGCCGCTGGCTCGGGCGCCGGCTCGCGCTCGGCCGGAGCGTCAGCCTTGGGCGGCCTGGCTGGCTTAGGTGGCTTCTCGGCCTGAGGGGCCTTCTCGGCCTTGGTGGCCTTCTCGGCCTTGGGCGGCGCGGCCTCGGGCGCCGGCTCGGGCTCGACCGGAGCCCGTTTGCGACCGACGAGGCCCTCGCGCTCGGCCCGTCGCCGGACGCGGTCGGCTTGCGCCTCCTCGATGCCCGAGGAATGCGTCTTCACCCCGATGCCCAGTGCCAGGCAGAGGTCGAGGCACTCCTTGTTCGTCAGCCCAAGCTCTTTGGCAAGCTCGTGGACCCGGATCTTCGCAGCCAAGTTCTTCCAGACCAGCCTTCATCATGTCGTTGGGCGCGCACCGCGCAGGGGTTGGCGCGGTACGCGGCCCTCTATCCTCGCGCAGACCGGATGACCGGCACGAACACGATGGTCATTCACGCCGGCGAAAGGCCCGTGCAAACGCTTTCCGACGCTCGGCGACGGTTCGGCACGCTTCGAGCGTGTCGGCGCACAGCCACGCGCCGCGACCTGGCAGTCTACGGCCCCGGACGATCGATCCGTCGGACCGGCGCACGAAACGCACCAGCTCGGCCTGCGGCCGCCGCCGCCGGCAGCCGATGCAGGTCCGGATCGGCTCGGTGATGCGGTCGCTACTCCTGGCTCTCGCTCACCCGCTCGGCCTGGTCCCCCGCGGGTGACGCGTCGCCTTCGACCTCCGCTGCCGCAGCTGCCTCGCCCGCAGCTGCTTCGCCCGCTTCGTCGCCCGCCGCCGCGTCGGCCGCCAGGTCGTCGCCCCCGACCTCGGCCTCCCCGGACTGCGCCGAGTCGACCGGCGCTGGCTCGGCGGACGCTGCCTCTGACTCCGGCTCAGCCGACGCCGCGTCGGCCGACTCCGGCTCGGCCCCGGCCTCCGCCGACCCGTCGTCGCCCGGCTCGCCATCGGCCGCGGCATCGGCGCCGCCCGACGCCCACTCCTCGGCTGACACGGCCGGCCCACCCTCGGCCGGCTGCCAGACCTGCTCGCCGGTCTCGGGGTTGACCACCCACTCGCCCTCGGCCCAGTCCTGGTTGCCGTAGCTCTCCTCCTCGGCGAGCTGGCTCTCGCTCTTGATGTCGACCCGCCATCCAGTGAGGCGGGCGGCGAGACGGGCGTTCTGGCCCTCCTTGCCGATGGCCAACGAGAGCTGGTAGTCGGGGACGATCACCTCGGCGACGCCGGTGGACTCGTCGATGCGCACTTCCTTGACCTTGGCCGGGGACAGCGCCTTGGCCACGAACTCGTAGGGATCGTCCGAGAAGGGGACGATGTCGATCTTCTCGCCCCGCAGCTCGTTCACGACCTGGCGGACCCGGGCGCCCCGCGCGCCGACGCAGGCACCCACCGGGTCGACGTTGCTGTCGTTGGACCACACGGCGATCTTCGTGCGGTGCCCGGGCTCGCGGGCGCAGGCCTTGATCTCGACGATGCCGTCGGCGATCTCGGGCACCTCGAGCTTGAACAGCTCGAGGATCAGGCCCGGATGGGTGCGGGAGACGACGATCTGCGGGCCCTTCGACGTGCGGCGGACCTCGACGATGTAGGCCTTGAGCCGGCTGTTCGCCTCCGGACGCTCGTGGGGCACCTGCTCGGCCTGGGGCAGCAGTGCCTCGACGGCGCCGAGGCTCAGCAGCGTGTAGCGGCTGTCCCCCTGCTGGACGGTCCCGGTGACGATGTCGCCCTCGCGGCCGGCGTACTCCTCGTACCGGCGCTCGCGCTCGGCCTCCCGGATCCGCTGGGTCATCACCTGGCGGGCGGTCTGCGCGGCGATCCGGCCGAAGTCCTTGGGCGTGACGTCCATCTCGGGGCCGGTCGGCTCGCCGTCCTCGTCGATGTCCTGCGCGTAGACCCGGATATCGAAGTTGGTCGGGTCGATGGTGACCCAGGCGTACTCGTGCGCGCCCGGCATGCGCTTGTACGCGGACTCCAGGGCGTCGGCCAGCGCGGACAGAAGGGCCTCGACGGAGATGTCCTTCTCGGCGGCGAGCGCCTGGAGCGCCTCCAACATGTCGGGATTGCTCATGGCCTGCGTTCCCTCTTCTTCCTACTGCTGCCCGACGCCGCTTCGGCGTGCCCGGGCTTGGGGGCCGGTGTTCCCCACTCGAACACGGTGCGCGCCCGTTCGATCTCGCCGTAGGCCAGCGTGCGCAGGGTCGCCCCGTCGGCGTCGTCCGCTGCCTCGGGCTCGCTGCGGACCGTGATGCCCCGCTCGTCCGCCGTCGCCAGCACGCCCTCGACCCGCCGGTCGCCGACGACTTCGGGCGTCGTGCGGACCTTGACCACCTCGCCGATGGCCCGGGCGAACTGCTCCGGTGTCCGCAGCCGCCGCTCGACCCCCGGGCTCGTGACCTCGAGCGTGTAGCGGGACGGCATGGGATCGGCCGCGTCGAGGGCCCGGGACACGGCGCGGGTCACCCCGCCGAGGGCCTCCAGGTCGACCCCACCCTCCCGGTCGACGACCACCCGGACCAGCGGGCCCTGCACATCGACGTCGTAGAGCTCGACGTCGTGGGCGGGCAGGATCGGCAGCACGATGTCGCGGACCCGGTCGGCCACATTCATCGGTGCTGCACCTCCTCGTCGTCTTGCGGGCGGCCCCTCATACGAAAGGCGTGGGCACGGCCCACGCCTTCCCTCGAAGGTATCGAACGGAACGGACGTTGCAGTATAGCGACGCGCCCCAGACGGCGGAGCGAAGGAGCCGTCAGCCGGTCAGTGCGCCAGCCGGTCAGTACGCCCGGGCGACGTAGGCGACGAGGTCGTCCTCGTCCTCGTCGTCGGGCACCGACCCGTCGGCCCGCTGGAGGCAGCGCACGGTCACGCCCCGCCCGGCCAACCGGGCCTCGGCGGCCCCGCGCACCAGCTCCCACGGGAGCCGGGCCACGCCGGACTGCGCAGCCTCGGCCGCATCGTCGAGGCTCGCCACCTCGCTGGTCTGGGCATCACGGGCCTTGGTGGCCTGGGCCAGCATCTCGTGCTGGATGTCGTCGAGCAGGCTCGCCGCTCGACTGCCCGCTTCGCTCAGCGGCACCGCCTGCTTCTCGCCCCGGTCCCGCCGGACCAGCGTCACCTGGCCCTCGGCCAGGTCGCGGGGCCCGACCTCGACCCGGAGCGGAACGCCCTTCAGCTCCCAGTCGGTGCTCCGGCGACCGAAGCTCTGCGCCACCTTGTCGTCCAGGACGGCGCGGATCCCGGACCCGACCAGCTCGTCGGTCAGCCGACGCGCCGGCGTGGCGGCATCGTCCTCGTCCTTGACCAGCAGGACCACGGTCTGGATCGACGCCAGGCGGGGTGGGACCAGCAGGCCGTCGTCGTCGCCGTGGCCCATGACCAGACCGCCGATCATGCGGGTCGTCGAGCCCCACGAGGTGGTCCAGCAGTGCTGGGTCGCTCCCTGGTCGTCGAGGTAGGTGATGTCGAAGGCCTGCGCGAAGTTGGTACCGAGCTCGTGGCTGGTCGCCATCTGCAGGGCCTTGCCGTCGCGCATGACGGCCTCGCAGGTCATGGTGTTGATGGCGCCGGCGAACCGCTCGGCCGCCGTCTTGCGTCCCACGATGACCGGCATGGCCAGGACGTCGACCATGAAGCTCTCGTAGACCTCGCGCAGGATCCGCGTGGCGTAGGCCGCGGCGTCCTCCCGTGTGGTGTGGGCGGTGTGGCCCTCCTGCCAAAGGAACTCGCTGGTGCGCAGGAAGAGGCGGGGGCGCAGCTCCCAGCGGACGACGTTGGCCCACTGGTTCAGCAGCAGCGGCAGGTCGCGGTAGGACTGGATCCACTTCGCCATGTACTCGCCGATGACCGTCTCGCTGGTCGGCCGCACGACGATCGGCTCGGCCAGCTCCTCGCCGCCGGCGTGGGTCACCACCGCCAGCTCGGGGCTGAACCCCTCGACGTGCTCGGCCTCGCGGGCCAGGTAGCTCTGGGGGATGAACAGCGGGAAGTAGGCGTTCTGAGCCCCGCAGGCCTTGATGCGGAGGTCGACCTCGGCCTGCATCCGCTCCCACAGGGCGTAGCCGTAGGGCCGGATGACCATCGTGCCCCGGACGGGGCCGTTGTCGGCCAGCTCGGCCTTGGCCAGCACGTCCTGGTACCAGCGCGGGAAGTCGTCCGCCTGGGCGGTCAGAACCTTCGCTTTGGCCATCCGGCTTGTCTAGTCCGTCGCGGAGCTGCCGGTGATCACCAGATCGCCGTCGATCAGCTGGTAGCGGACCTGAGTCTGCTGATCGGAGCAGCAGTGGGCGGCGGTGGCGCTGTAGGAGTCCCAGGTGACCACGATGTCGTCGCCCTCGATGCCGACGGCGCCCACGGTCGGCGGGAACCGGGACTGGATGGACTCCGGCGCCTCGGCCAGCGACGCCGTGGCTTCGGGCCGGCCGGAGTCGACGTCCCACACCTCGACGGTGTCCTCGGTGCCGTTGGCGCCGTAGCTGCACACGGCGTGGACCACCGCCTCGTCCGTGCCGTCACGGTCGAGGTCGCCGTATGCGACCGTGCCGTCGACCGAGAGCCGCGCGAAGCGGTCGTCGTCGAGCAGCCCGCTCTGGCCGCCCTCCACCGCGATCGTGCCCGGCTCCTCGCCCGCGAGGCCCTCGCCACAGGACGCACCCGGCTGGGCGATGTCACCGAAGTCGAGCAGGCGCACCGCCTGGTCGCCGGCCACGGCGGGCAGGCCGGCGGCCAGACCGGGCACTGCCGAGCTCCCGCCACCGTCCCCCGCCACCACGCTCGAACCCGCCGAGTCGTCGACGGTGACCGCGTCCTGGCGCGCGGGCTCGCCGGTGCGCGCCAGCACCACGAGCGAGAGGCCTCCCAGGGCGATGGCCATCAGTCGCAAGTCGCGGGACTTCACGAGCGGCGGACCCTAGCGAAATCCGTGTGACGGAACGGTTGCAAAGGAGTTCCGATCGCGCTGCTCATGACGAGGGTTCCTTGTCGTCCCACCACGGCGGGCCGATCAACACGAACCACAGGGCGATACCGAGGAGAGCCAGGAGGACCGCGAGCCTCACGAGGGCGAACAACCAGCCCAGCAACATCTGCAGCAGGAGGATCCCGACGATCACGGCGAGGACGCCGACACCGATCCGGAACAGCACACCCTCGGACGATCGCGATGCCGGTTTCACCATGTCCCAAGACTACGACCCGGGACCACCGGCGCGGGGGCGCGTTCGCGGCCCGTGGAGCAGCAAGGTCCGAGGTCGGCGGGAGCCGGTCAGAAGCCAGTCAGGAGCCGGTCCGAGCCGGTCAGGAGGAGCTGAGCCGGCGGATGCTCTCGATGCGGACCTCGCTGTGGTTGGCGTCGGCGCCCTTCGCCGCGAGCAGCGCTTCGCGGTCGCTCTCGGCCGCCTGCCGGGCCGCTGCCCGGGTGGACCGGGCCCGCTCCAGGGCGGCCTCGACGCCGTGCTCGTGGATGACCTCGGCCCACTCGACCAGCGCGGCGACCATCCCGTCCTCGGGGACCACCGCGACGTTCTCGCCCCTGACGAACAGGTGACCTCGGCCGCGGCCTGCGGCGATGCCCAGGTCGGCGTCCCGGGCCTCGCCGGGACCGTTGACGACGCAGCCCATGACCGCCACCTGCAGCGGCATCTCACGATCGCCGAACGCGGCCTGGGCCTGCTGGGCCACCTCGATGACGTCGATCTCGGCCCGGCCACAGGACGGGCAGGCGATGAGGTCGATGTTGCGCCGCTCGCGCAGTCCCATGGCCTCCAGCAGGGAGCGGCCCGCCCGGGCCTCCTCCACCGGGTCGGCCGTCAGGCTGAAGCGGATGGTGTCGCCGATGCCCTCGGCCAGCAGCGTGGCGATGCCCGCGGTGGCCTTGACCAGCCCACCGGGCAACGGGCCGGCCTCGGTGACCCCGAGGTGCAGCGGGTGGTCGACGGTGTCGGCCAGCAGGCGGTAGGCCTCGATCATCAGCGGTACCGACGACGCCTTGACCGAGATCTTGACGTCCTCGAACCCGACCTCGGCAAAGTAGGCCAGCTCGTGCTCGGCGGACTCGACCATGGCCTCCGGCGTGACCCGGCCGTAGCGCTCGTAGAGCTTGGGGTCCAGCGAACCGCCGTTGACGCCGATGCGGATCGGCACCCCCCGGTCCCTGGCCTCCTGCGCGACGGCCTTGATGTGCTCGGGCTTGCGGATGTTGCCCGGGTTCAGCCGCAGGCAGTGGACGCCGGCTTCGAGCGCGGCCAGAGCCATCCGGTACTGGTGGTGGATGTCGGCCACGATCGGGACCGGGGAACGGGGCACGATCTGGGCCAGCCCCTCGGCGGCCTCGGCCTCGTTGCAGGTGCAGCGGACGATGTCGCAGCCCGCCATGGCCAGGTCGTAGATCTGCTGGAGGGTGCCCTCGACGTCCGCGGTCTTGGTGGTGGTCATGGACTGGACGGTGATGGGCGCGCCGTCACCGACGGGGACGTCGCCCACCATGATCCGGTGGGTCTTGCGACGCGGGTACGACGACTGTCCGAGCTCCATGGCGTCCTTGCCTCTCAGCTCACGCGCGGCGGCTTGCGGATCTCGCCGGGGACCGACGCGCTCACAGTTCGGGCGGGTTCACGAGGTCGAGGTAGAAGGCGGTGAGGCCCAGGACCACCAGACCCATGAACACCGCGTAGACCAGGGGCATGAGCTTGGCCACATCCGCGTGGTACGGCTGGCCGCGGCGCGAGCGGATGCGCTCGTAGATCGCCACCGCGGCATGGCCGCCGTCGAAGGGCAGCAGCGGTACCAGGTTGATCAGGCCCACGAAGATGTTGATGCTCAGGAAGAACATAAGCAGCAGCGCCCAGCCCTGCTCGCCGAGCGCGGCACCGATGCGGATCGCGCCGTAGATCGAGAGCAGCCGGCCGTCGTTCTGGTTCTCGTCCTGGCTGCCGGCGCTGGGTGACTGGGCCGGCTGCGAGCTCTGCTCGCCACCCTCGCTCACGGAGTCGGCGAAGCTCTCCAACCCGCTGGGGCTGAAGAACCGACCCAGCGCGGAGACCGCTTCCCAGGTGATCTCGCCCGTCTCGCGGGGCGTCGCGATCAGGGCATCGACCACGCCGAGCTTCTCGTCGGGCGCCGCCGTGGGGCCGATCCCGAGGAACGGGGTCCCCGCCGCGCTCCCCTGCTGCTCGAGGTCCCGGGGACGGGGACCGATCTCGGCCGTCGTCTCGAACCGCTCGCCGTCGCGCACCACCACCATCGGGACCTGGTCACCGATCTCGGTGGCCCGGATCAGCGAGGTCAGGTCGTCGAAGGTGGAGACTTCGTGGCCGTCGAAGGAGACCACCCGGTCGCCCGGCTGGAGCCCGGCGCCGGAGGCGGCGCTGTCCGCCGTGACCTCGTCGACCACCCACTGCGACTGGCCGTTGGCGATCGATCCTCCGGGCACCCCGGCCACCGCTAGCAGGATGAAGACGATGATCAGGGCCTGGAGGAAGTGGGTTCCGGGGCCGGCCAGCACCACGAGCAGGCGCTTCGGGAACGACTGCTGGCGGTAGGAGCGGGGCTCGTCCTCGGGGGCCACCTCCTCGAGGTTGTTCATCCCGATGATGCGCACGTAGGCGCCCGCGGGGATGAGCTTCACGCCGTACTCGGTCTCGCCCCGTTGCGTCGACCACAGCTTCGGCCCGAAGCCCAGGAAGAACTCGGTGGCCTTCATGCCCGCCCACCGCGCCGTCACGTAGTGGCCCAGCTCGTGGATGGTGATCATGAGGATCACGCCGCCGATGGTGAGCACCAGTGACCACCCGGCCCACACCCCCAGGGCGACGGTGGCCGCGGCCAGGAAGGCGAGCCACAGCCCGCTGGTGGCGTAGGCCTCGGGCGGGTCGACGCGGTCCACCGGCGGGTCGACGCGGTCCACCGGCGGGTCGACGCGGTCCACCGGCGGG
>Ga0075420_100004902_pt1 | contig 11735 bp, 12 predicted proteins | sample SoiMetdeltSBSDD4_FD_75296 | JGI IMG/M metagenome (GOLD analysis project Ga0075420, IMG submission 75296) | Bulk soil microbial communities from a Populus tree surrounding site in Tennessee, USA - Soil MetaG P. deltoides SBSDD4 | ecosystem: Environmental > Terrestrial > Soil > Tree plantation... | reverse complement strand
ATGGCGCCGGCAAGACCACCATGATGGACGTCGTCACCGGCAAGACCAGACCCGACGAGGGCGAGGTGCTGTTCGACAACGGCACCGTCGACCTTACGACCGAGGACGAGGCGGCCATCGCCCAGCTCGGCATCGGCCGCAAGTTCCAGAAGCCCACGGTGTTCGAGAACCACACGGTGGAGGACAACGTGCTGCTAGCGCTCGAAGGGGGTCGCACTGTACGTCGCAACCTGCTCTGGCGCCCCAACGGCGACGCCCACCGCATTGGGGCCATCCTGGAAACCATCGGCCTTGAGGCCCACCGCGACCGCCAGGCCGGCGCCCTGTCGCACGGCCAGAAGCAGTGGCTGGAGATCGGCATGCTGATTGCTCAGAACCCCAAGCTGCTGCTGGTGGACGAGCCGGTGGCCGGCATGACCGATTCCGAGACCAGGACCACGGCCGAGCTGCTCAAGGACATCGCCAAGAGCCACACCGTCATCGTGGTGGAGCACGACATGGAGTTCGTGCGCATGCTGGGCGTGAAGGTGACGGTGCTGCACGAAGGCTCGGTGCTGGCCGAGGGTTCCATCGACGAGGTCAGCGCCAACGAGCGTGTTGTCGAGGTGTATCTGGGGCGGTGAGTTGGATGCGCTGCAGTCTGCGCCAAAGGTTTGTCATTGATGCGCCAGCCCCGCCGCGCGCGCCCCTCTCCCCTCGGGGGAGAGGACGTGAGGCCATGACTTACGGCCGCGTGCGCTACGCTGCCTACGGGCACAGGCCTGGAGGCGCGGCCGTAAGCCATCTGGCCGAACTGGTGAGGGGCTACTTCCTGCCTCGACGCCTGCCGAAGGCCCCCTCATCCGGTCCTTCGGGCCACCTTCTCCCCAAGGGGAGAAGGGTCGCTGCGGCGCCGTTTGAAGCTCCACTGTCACGCTGCCGCGGCGCTGCTATCGCGTGCGCTCTGCTTGGGGAGAGCCCGACGTGCTGAAGGTCGAAGCGATTGATCTCTACTACGGCGCCGCGCAGGCCCTGCGCCATGTCTCGCTCGGCGCCGAGCCGGGCAGGATTACCTGCGTGCTCGGCCGCAACGGCGTGGGCAAGAGCTCGCTGCTGCGCGCCATAGTCGGCCACCAGCCGACCAGCGCCGGCCGCGTGCTGCTCGACGGCGAGGACATCACCCGCCTCAAGGCCTACGAGCGGGCGCGCCGCGGCATCGCCTACGTCCCCCAGGGCCGGGAGATCTTCCCCCTCCTCACCGTGCGCGAGAACCTGGAGACCGGCTTCGCCCGCCTGCCCTCCGCCGAGCGCAGGATCTCCGACGAGCTGTTCGAGCTGTTCCCGATCCTCAAGACCATGCTCGGCCGTCGCGGCGGCGACCTTTCCGGCGGCCAGCAGCAGCAGCTCGCCATCGCCCGCGCCCTGGTCACCAGGCCGCGCCTTTTGGTGCTCGACGAGCCCACCGAGGGCATCCAGCCCTCCATCATCAAGGACATCGGCCGCGCCATCTCCTACCTTCGCCAACAGGGCAAGATGGCGATCCTGCTGGTCGAGCAGTATTTCGATTTCGCCCGTGAGCTGGCCGACACCTACGCCGTCATGGAGCGCGGCGAGGTGGTCCTCGCCGGCACCGGTGCCGACATGGTGGAGAGCGAGGTGCGGCGGCATCTGACAGTGTAAATCGTAGGCTGGGTCGAGGCGAAGCCGAAGACCCAACATCTGTAGTGCTCGACGGCGTTGGGTCTGCGCTTCGCTTGACCCAACCTACGAAATCGGAGCCATTGAACAATGGAGGCGAGGGGTCCGATCCCTGCTCAGCTGCTACGAACAGAGGGCTCGGTCCGCGTCGGCTTCGTGCGCGGCGCCCACGGCCACACCGCGCTCGCTGACCTGCACCAATCCGGTGCTGGGCGCGTCCGCTTCCCCAAGCCGGCCGGCGGCGACGCTCCGGAAGCCGTGCTCCTCAACACTGCCGGCGGCCTCACCGGCGGTGACCGCATGAACGTCGAGGTGGCCGTCGGCCCCGGGTGCAGCACAACCGTCACCTCCGCCGCCGCCGAGAAAGTGTACCGCGCGCTCGACGGCGAGGCCGTTGTCCGGGTGCGCCTCGACGTGGGCGCGGCCGCACACCTCGCCTGGCTGCCGCAGCCAACGATCCTGTTCGACCGGGCCAGGCTCGACCGCCGCACCGAGGTTGCCATGTCGGGCCGCGCCGCCTTCCTCGCCGTCGAGACCCTGATCTTCGGCCGCTCCGCCATGGGCGAGGACGTGCACCGCGGCACCTGCCGCGACGCCTGGCGCGTCCGCCGCGACGGCCGGCTCACCTTTGCTGATACCTTCCTGACCGATGGCGAGGTCGCGAGCATCCTGGATCGTGCTGCCATGCTCGACGGCGCGCGCGCCACGGCGATGCTGCTGTGGGCCGCCCCGGACGCGCCGGCGCGCCTCGACGAGGTGCGCGCGCTCCTTCTGGATACATCATGCGCGGCGGGCGCAAGTGCCTGGAACGGCCTCCTGGTCGTGCGTGCCACGGACCGCGACGGCTCTGCCTTGCAGGCCCTGCTGGGGCCTGTGATAACCCGCCTAACCGGTCGGCCGCTGCCGCGCGTGTGGCAATGCTAGGGGTCAGACCTGCGGGTCTGACCCCAGGGCGAAACGAATGTTGGTAGACGCAGGCGTCGGCTCCGACGCCGAGCTGAGACGGTAGTGCTATCGGGGAACGCCATGAATCTGACCGCCCGCGAGAAGGACAAGCTGCTCATCTCCATGGCCGCCATGGTCGCGCGCCGACGGCTGGAGCGCGGCATCAAACTCAACCACCCCGAGGCGATCGCCCTGATCACGGACTTCGTGGTGGAGGGCGCCCGCGACGGCCGGACCGTCGCCGACCTGATGGAGGCCGGCGCCCGCGTCGTCACCCGCGCGCAGGTGATGCCAGGCATCGCCGAGATGATCCACGACGTGCAGGTGGAGGCGACGTTCCCTGACGGGACGAAGCTCGTCACCGTGCACAAGCCGATAAGATAAGCGGGCTTCGGCATTCGGCACTCGCACGGAAGAAAAGCAAAGCAGTGGAAGCATGAGCCATTCTACGACTGCCGACGCCCGGCTGCAGACTGCCGAACCCGAGAGGGAGTACATCCCATGATCCCAGGCGAGATCATCACCCAGGCCGGCGACATCGAGCTCAACGCCGGCCGCGCCGCCGTCACCCTCACCGTCGCCAATTCCGGCGACCGGCCGATCCAGGTCGGCTCGCACTACCACTTCGCCGAGACCAACCCGGCGCTCCAATTCGACCGCGCCAAGGCCCGCGGCCATCGCCTCGACATACCCGCCGGCACTGCCGTCCGCTTCGAGCCCGGCCAGACCCGCGACGTGCAGCTGGTGCCGTTCGCCGGCAAGCGGGAGATCTACGGCTTCAGGCAGGAGGTGATGGGCAAGCTATGACCGCGCCCGACGAGACCCTGCGCAATAGCCTCGCCCTCGTCAGTCGCGCCGCCGACTACGCGGCGCGCCGGCACGTCAAGCAGCGGCGCAAGGGCGCGAGCCAGGAGCCGTATGTCAACCATCTGGCCGACGTGGTGAACCTGCTGGCGCAGTCGCTGGAGGAGCCCAACCCGCGGCTGCTGGCGGCTGCGTGGCTGCACGATGTGCTGGAGGACACCTGCCCCACCCCCGAGGAGTACGCGAGGACCAAGGCCGAGATCGAGAAGCAGTTCGGCTCCGCCGTCCTTGCGATCGTGCTGGAGGTGACCGACGACAAGTCGCTGCCCAAGGACGTGCGCAAGCGCATTCAGATCGAGACCACCGCCGGCAAGAGCCGGGAGGCCCGCCTCCTCAAGATCGCCGACAAGACCAGCAACGTCTACGCCGTCGCCGTCAGCCGGCCGGTCGGCTGGGACGGGCCGCGCGTTGTCGACTACGTCCAATGGGCCCAGGCCGTTGTCGCGTCATGCCGCGGCTTGAACGCCGAGCTCGAGAAGGCCTTCGACATGGCCGTCTCGGCGGCCCACGCAGCCCTGCTGGCCACTGATCCGATGTTCGATCACCTGTTCTCCAATCCCCGCTCCGATTCCCAGTAAGGGACCGCCGCCCAATGCCCACCCGCATCTCCCGCGCCGCCTACGCCGACATGTTCGGCCCCACCACGGGCGACAAGGTGCGCCTCGCCGATACGGACCTCGTCGTTGAGGTGGAGAAGGACCTCACCACCTACGGCGAGGAGGTGAAGTTCGGCGGCGGCAAGGTGATCCGCGACGGCATGGGGCAATCCCAGGTCTCCCGCGCCGACGGCGCCGTCGACACCGTCATCACCAACGCCCTCATCATCGACCACACCGGCATCTACAAGGCCGACGTGGGCCTTAGAGACGGCCGCATCGCCGGCATCGGCAAGGCCGGCAACCCCGACGTGCAGCCCGGCGTCACCATCGTCGTCGGCCCCGGCACCGAGGCCATCGCCGGCGAGGGCAAGATCCTCACCGCCGGCGGCTTCGACGCCCACATCCATTTCATCTGCCCGCAGCAGATCGACGAGGCGCTCTACTCGGGCATCACCATGATGCTCGGCGGCGGCACCGGCCCCGCCAGCGGCACCACGGCCACCACGTGCACGCCCGGCCCCTGGCATCTCGCCCGCATGATCGAGGCGGCCGACGCCTTCCCCATGAACCTCGCCTTCTCCGGCAAGGGCAACGCCGCCCAGCCCAAGGCGCTGATCGAGCAGATCCAGGGTGGCGCCTGCTCCCTCAAGCTGCACGAGGACTGGGGCACCACGCCCGCGGCAATCGACTGCGCGCTGTCGGTGGGCGACGACTACGACGTGCAGATCATGATCCACACCGACACCCTCAACGAGTCGGGCTTCGTGGAGGACACCATCGCCGCCTTCAAGGGCCGCACCATCCACGCCTTTCACACCGAGGGCGCCGGCGGCGGGCATGCGCCGGACATCATCAAGGTGGCGGGCCTCAGGAATGTGCTCCCCTCCTCCACCAACCCCACGCGCCCGTTCACGGTGAACACGCTGGAGGAGCACCTCGACATGCTCATGGTGTGCCACCACCTGGACGCCAACATCCCCGAGGACATCGCCTTCGCCGAGAGCCGCATCCGGCGCGAGACCATCGCCGCGGAGGATATCCTGCACGACCTTGGCGCGCTCTCCATGATCTCCTCCGACAGCCAGGCCATGGGCCGCGTCGGCGAGGTCATCATCCGCACCTGGCAGACGGCGCACAAGATGAAGGTGCAGCGCGGCTCCCTCAAGGAGGACGCCCCCGGTAACGACAACTTCCGCGTCCGCCGCTACATCGCCAAGTACACCATCAACCCCGCCATCGCGCACGGCGTGGCGCACGAGCTGGGCTCGCTGGAGGTGGGCAAGCGCGCCGACCTGGTGCTGTGGAACCCCGCCTTCTTCGGCGTGAAGCCGGACCTGGTGCTGCTGGGCGGCAGCATCGCCGCCGCCCCCATGGGCGATCCCAATGCGTCCATCCCGACTCCGCAGCCCGTGCACTACCGCCCGATGTTCGGCGCCTACGGCAAGACCGTCGCCGCCTCGTCCGTGACCTTCGTCAGCCAGGCCGCAATCGACGGCTACCTGGCGCAGCGCCTGGGCGTGGCCAAGAAGCTGCTCGCCGTCCGCAACACCCGCGGCGGCATCTCCAAGAGGTCCATGATGCTCAACGACGCGACCCCCAACATCGAGGTCGACCCCGAGACCTACGAGGTCCGCGCCGATGGCGAGCTTTTGACGTGCGAGCCCGCCAAGGTGCTGCCAATGGCACAGCGATATTTCTTGTTTTGAGGTAGGTTGGGTTACGCCGCTTCGCGGCTAACCCAACCTACGAGAATCCGCGATGCTGAGAGCCACCGAGATCCTCCGCGCCGGCCTTTGGAACGGTAACCCGGCGGATGTCGTGCGCCTCGACTACGACCACCGCACCCGCCGCCGCATCGCCCTGACCGGAGCGGGCGGCCTCACGTTCCTGCTCGATCTCGCCAAAGCCCCCGTCCTCGCCGCCGGCGACGGCCTCCGTCTGGAGGACGGCCGCATCGTCGCCGTCGAGGCGGCGCCCGAGCGGCTATTGGAGATTGTGTGCAAGGACGAGCGCGCGCTCGCCCGCATCGCGTGGCACCTCGGCAACCGCCACCTCGCCACCGAGATCGGCGCCCGCGTCGTCTATATCCGCGACGACCACGTCATCGCCGACATGGCCCGCGGCCTCGGCGCCGAGGTGCGCAGCGTGGAGCGCCCGTTCAACCCCGAGGGCGGCGCCTACGACCAGGGTGGCGCCGGGCGTGGCCATAGCCGCGGCCACGGGCACCATCATCACGACCACCATCACGATGGCCACGAGCACAGCCATCGCCACCACCATGGCGATCCCTGACGCCGATGCCCCTGGACCGGAAGCTGTCGTCCTGCCTCCGCGCGCCTGACGAGACCTGCAGCGGGCAACGCTCCGTCGGTGTCGACGCCGCCCTGTCAACCCTCACCCGCCTGATGATCTGGCTGTCGCCGGCCTACCCGGTCGGCGGCTTTAGCTACTCGCACGGCCTCGAATGGACCGTGGAGGCCGGCAAGGTGCGCGACGCCGTCACCCTGGGAGGCTGGATCGAGGATCTGCTGCATCACGGCGCTGGCCGGTCGGATGCCATCCTCCTCGCCGAGACGTGGCGCGCCGTAGCCGCCGGCGACGAACGCGCCCTGGCCGAGATTGCGGAGCTGGCCGCGGCCCTGGCACCCTCCGCCGAACGGCGCCTGGAGACGCTGGCTCAGGGCGCGGCCTTCCTGGAGGCGACACGGGCCGTGTGGCCGAGCCCTGCGCTCGAACGTCTCGCCGGCGCCCAGACCCGGGACGCGGGGCCCCCGGAGATCGCCTATCCCGTCGCCGTTGGCGCCTGTGCGGCCGCTCACGGCCTGCCGCTCGCGCACACTGCGCACGCCTTCCTCCAGGCCTTCGTCGCCAACCTGGTATCGGCCGGCGTGCGGCTCATTCCGCTGGGTCAGACCGACGGCTTGCGGGTGCTGGCACGGCTGGAGCCGTTGATCCCGCCACTTGTTGCGCGCGCGCTCGGCTCGAGCCTCGACGACGTGGGCGGCGCGGCCGTCATGGCGGACATCGCGTCCATGCGGCACGAGACGCAGTATACGCGGCTGTTCAGATCGTAGAGCGGCCGGGCCCCGCGGACCGCGAAGGGCGCGACCTGTTGTCGGGCGGAGAGTCCTCCTCGGCGGAGCAGCCGCCCTTCGCGAGCTCGCCGATCGGGTTTTCGCATCGCCACACGTAGCCGCGCTGCTGCATGCAGCTCTGCATGGCGGCCATCATGGTCTCGTCACGCTCCCGCTTCGGTGCGCCGGCACCGACCCGGGTGGCCATGTCGCGGCACTGGTCTGCTGCCGCCCGGAAGCCGCCGTCCACCGGGCGGCCATCGGCGCGCATCCAGGTCATCTGCCCGCCGCCGCCCCCGCCGCCGTTGGCGGTGCAGCCGGCCAAAGCCAGCCCCCACCCCAATCCCATGGCAATCACTCGAACCCACCGCATGCTGTCCCCGCCCGGAAGCTCCCCGAGGTGCCCTGCCGCCTTCCGCAATGCACCACTATGCCGGCCGCAGCCCGCTGAACCTGTCTCTTTCCAGCTACAGTCGGCTAGATTACATCCGGCATAAGACTGCCGGAAGCCGGCCAACATATGGCCGGCACCGCGGCGGCGGACGCGGGCCAGTTCAGGTGCGCCTGACCAACTCGATCGCGTGCCCGGCAACGATGAGCGGTGACGCGCCCTGGCTGATCAAGTGATTCACCTCCTCGGCAAGCGCGTAGGCGTCGTCCGGTACGTCCCTCGCCGGCGGCCCTCGTGGCATCCAGCTGGTCGCGGACCTGCCTCAGAAGCGAGCGGGCCGCGCTGCTGCCTCGACACAGCCTGCGTTCCCAAATGAACCTCGCAAAATGCGGTCGCGCAAAGCCAGGGAATATGCGGTCTTCTGACTGCTGCGCAGTGTGGAGACCGGTATCAGATGGAATATTGCGAAGAGCCGCGAGGGCAACAGTACCGCTTTTCTGTGACCAGGTTGCGTCCTTGTCGTTGCATGCGGGCATGACGCTGCTAGCGTCGCCGCGGCTCTGCTGATTTGGACGGAAAGATGTCAAGCACGGTTCCAGTGGCCGCCGTCGGGGCGAGGTTATTTCGGGCGCGACGTCGAACGCGCGATCGAAGCAATCGTGCGGGCGCTGCCGTGAACGTGGACAGCGACGCTTCTCTCTCTGTCGCTGCATTTGGCCAACCTTCCCGCTCACGCCATCAAAGCGGGGAGAAGGCGTACACGCCTCGACTGCGCGACTTGCGATTCCGGATGGAATACGTTGCCCTGCGCAGCGTCATTGCATTGGTGCGCCTCATGCCGCTGTGGCTCTCGGTGCGCTGGTCGGCCACGCTGTGGCGGATACTGGCGCCGCGGATCAATCCGAAGCGCCAGCGCATCGCCCTCGAGAACCTTGCAATCGCCTTCCCGGAAAAAAGCGAGCAGGAACGTCTCGCCATCTGCGCGGCACATTGGGAGAACCTTGGCCGCGTCGTCGCTGAAATGGTGCTGACGGACCGCCTGCTTAGAGATCCAACGCGGATCGAGATCCCCGATCAGCGGCTTCTCGCCCGCTATTGCGATAAGCTCGGACCGTTGATCGGGGTGAGCCTCCACTTCGGCAACTGGGAGCTCGCGATCTGGCCTCTCGTGCTCGCCGGCGCCAATCCCGCCGCCCTCTATCGAGCGGTCCGCAATCCCTATATCGATCGCTACCTAAGGTCCAAGCGACAGGTGCTGTGCCCGGCCGGGCTGATCGGGCGCCATAGGCCCGACGCCAGCCCCCTGGAGGACCTTCAGACTGCACATCGTCTCATGGACTACGTGCGCACCGGCGGTCGGGTAGGGATCGTTTGCGACCAGTATTACAAGCGCGGCGTGCCGGTGCCGTTCTTCGGTTGCATGACCCGCGCCCAACCGATCGCCGGCATCGTCGCGCGTCGCATCGGCGCTCGCGTGTGGATGGCGCGCTGTCTGCGCATCGGCACCGACAGCCGCTTCAGGATCGAGATCAAGGAGCTTCGGGTTCCCCGTACAGCAAATCAGGCTGACGACGTGCGATCTGCTCTCAGCGCGATCTACGCGCAATTCGAAGAATGGATCCGCGAGACCCCCAGTCAATGGCTTTGGAGCCACAGAATTTGGCGTTGAGATCGAGCACAGGTGCTGCCCGGGCCGTCGAGTCCAGCTTGGCGTGTTCAATCGACCGAAGCACCAGGGATAATTTCGGCGGCATCCCAGCCCGTCAGGTATGACCGGGTCAGCGGCACGGTTGTAACACACTTGGCGATCTGGGCTTGGAAAACCATCCAATTGAGCCGCCGATAACCGATCTCGCAGAGCTGCAGGTAGTATTCCCACATCCGGCAGAAGCGCTCGTCATACAGCGAGCGCACCTTGTCACGATTGTCCGCAAATCTCCGATGCCACTGCCTGAGCGTCTCGGCATAGTGGAGGCGAAGGATCTCGACATCGGTGGCCCAGAGGCCTGCTCGTTCGATTGCGGCGAAGGCTTCCGAAAGCGACGGCACATACCCGCCAGGGAAGATGTACTTGATGAGCCAAGGTGATGTAGAGCCTGGAGGCGCCATCCGCCCGATCGAGTGGAGCAGGCAGACGCCCTCTGTCGTCATAAGCTCACGTATCGTTCCAAGGAACTCGTCAAAGTGGCTTTGGCCAACGTGCTCGAACATGCCAACCGAAACGATGCGATCATATCGACCGGTCTCCTCGCGATAGTCGAGCAGCTTGAACGATACCTTGTCGGCGAGGCCTGCAGCTCTCGCCCGATCCTGGGACACTCGCCACTGCTCCTCGGACAGAGTGAGTCCGACGACCTCGACATCCCACGCCTGAGCGAGGTGCAGCGCCAAACCGCCAAAGCCGGAGCCAATGTCGAGGACACGCATGCCGGGCGCGAGCAGCAATTTTGCCGCAACCCGCTTCTTTTTGTTCGACTGTGCATCCTCCAGGCTTTGTTCCTTGCTCGTGAAGTAAGCGCACGAATACTGCAGGTCGTGATCGAGAAATAGCTCAAAGAGCGCCCGATCAAGATCGTAGTGAAAGGCCACATTTGCTTTTGCCCGACCGATGATGTTGTGCTGAAGCGCACTCGGACGGGCGGCCGCGTTGCTGTCATGCAGCCGTGCCATGAGATTGCAGGCGAAGAAGTCGAGCACGTCGTAGAGAGACCCTTCCTTGATCGTCAGCGTGCCCGCCATATAGGCTTCGCCAAGATAGAGATCCGGCATCACAAGCATTCGCCGCAACAATCTCTCGTCAGTGATCTCGATGGTCGCCTGTGGACCTTCCGCCGCGCCCTTCAGGACGTGGACCTGGCCATCCGGAGCGATGACCTTCAGCCGTCCCGCCTTGATCGGCCCCCTTAGAAGCGCTTCCACGGCCTGATCCTTTAGAAACGGATCCCCTGCTCGCCAACCAGAGGTTATCCGATGGCGGGCAATCGGTACAGCATTGCAAACCGGCGTGGCGGGCCCATGTCAGCGATACTTGCGCCCAGCATTTGCGCTGCTCACAACCCAACGCACGCCCGGCCACGGACTCCGGAATTCAAGGGCAGCTCGCTGAAAGGCGCGACACTCCGCGCAGGCTGAGCGAGCATCGAGTCGTGAATGGCCGCAAGTCGGGAGCAAGGCTATCCACAGAAGGCGCTAAGAGCTCGGGAGCGGGATGCAACTCCGTTCCCTGAGGTGGCTTTCAACGCGCCTGGACAGGGCAAGTGTGCCAGGGCCCGCCTGAGCGATCCGCGGGCCATCGTGTGTCGCCGGTTCGGATGGGGGCTTCCCTGGCGCGAAGGGTATTCAGGCTCGGCACGCAGGATCACACCGCGACGAGCGACTGGCGCGCGCTGTCATCCCGGCTGGCACGCCGTCGCAGACCGTTGCTCAGCCACTTGGCGGGTATCTCCATTCTGCACCGGACTCCTCCGGGAGCGAGCACATAGTCCACAGAGCCGCCGAGCTCGTAAGGGATGAGATCGCGTATGACGGAAGAGCCATATCCTGAAGGACCGGGAGCGACGATTGTCGGTCCACCTGCTTCACGCCATTCGAGAGTCAAAGGGTGGTGGGAGCTTGACTGGCGCGCCCAGCATACCGAGACCCGGCCACGGCGCGTTGACAGAGCTCCGTACTTGGTAGCGTTCGTGGCGAGCTCATGGAGGACCATCGACAATGGTTGCGTGGCCTCCGCTGCGAGCACGACGTCGGGACCCTCGATCAGATTGCTCCCGTCGATCATGCAGGGCGCAAGCTCGTTACGGACCAGCTCGCCAAGTTCTACGCCCTCCCAATGGCTGCGACTGAGCAGGGCGTGAGCATTCGCCAAGGAACTGATGCGGCCGTTGAGGACCTCGAGGAACTCGTCCGACGACCTGCTGCACTCGCGTGATCTCTGTGCGACCGCCGCGACGCAGGCAAGCACATTCTTCACGCGATGGTCGAGCTCGGCGATCAGCAGGTTCTTGTGGTCCTCCGATTTTCGCCGCTCGGTCACGTCGATGTACACGCCCGTCATGCGCTCGGCGCGACCAGCATCGTCGTAGATGACCAGGCTTCGCGCTTCAATACACCTGATTTCTCCACCGGGCCGGACAAAGCGAAACTCGTTGACGAGTTCGCGCCGTTGTTCCTTGAACGCGCGGATCT
>Ga0075420_100004899_pt1 | contig 11738 bp, 7 predicted proteins | sample SoiMetdeltSBSDD4_FD_75296 | JGI IMG/M metagenome (GOLD analysis project Ga0075420, IMG submission 75296) | Bulk soil microbial communities from a Populus tree surrounding site in Tennessee, USA - Soil MetaG P. deltoides SBSDD4 | ecosystem: Environmental > Terrestrial > Soil > Tree plantation... | reverse complement strand
CCGTGTGTCTCCTCGAAGATTGCCGCAAAGAGGTCCGAGGATTCGATCGATTGCCGGCCGGCACGGCTGGCCTGGTGAAAGGCAAGCTTGAAGGCGAGCTTGGTTTCAGGAGCTACGCGAAGATCGCCACCGACTGTGGCCGGGACCTTGCGCAACTGTTCCTCGAGGGCGTGGAGCACGTCATGGGGGTTCAACTCGAGGTCGCCCATCACCTGAGCGAACGTGTCCCATTCCACCTGCGCGAACGCCAGGAAAATGTGCTCGGTCGTCAGTTGGTCGTGGTCCCGGCGCCTGGATTCCTCGAGGGCACGGTCCACAACCCGCTGGGCTGAATTGCCGATCTTGCTTTGCGCGATGTCGAAGTCGTCCACGTGAGGCCGCCTTCCCGCCAAGCGCCGAAGGCCCGGATCGGGCCTACCCATCGCTGGGCTTATCCGCGTTCGAGGCAAGATAGGGGCCAGAGATGCGACATGCGCTGGCCGCGAAAAGCTTCAGAAGACATGTCAGGCGACCTCAGTTCAGGTCGCCCACTTCTATAATGGGCATCATGCGGACTGCACGCTGGATTTTCGCCCTGATGGCGACGCTTGTGGCGACGACGGCTGGCGGCCAAACCCCTCAGCCTTTCCCGCGACCGGGAGGCCCCCCACCGACACCGCCTGTCGCCGCGCCGTCACCTGCCCAGACAGGGTCCGCGCAACCGGCCCCACAACCGCCACCCGTGCAACGGCCACCCGCGACGGTGCAGCCGCCACCACAGTCGGCCGCTCCGCCAGCCGCGGCAGTGCCTGCCATGCCCGTCCCCCTGTATCCAACGGCGCAGTTCCTCACGTCGTATGAGGCTGGCCGCGGGCAGCGGTACTACGTCTTCGGGACCACGGCACCATTCGCCGACCTCGTCACCTACTACCGTACGCAGCTCAAAGACCGCGGCAATCTCGTCTTTGAAGAACCACCCACGCACATGTTCGAGATCGGCCGTTTCCGAGACGAGACAATGGCGTTTCCGCCGAGCGTCACGATCAAGGACTGGACGTTTGGCGGGTCAAAGGGTTATCCCAATCCAGTACGCGGAGCACAGCCCGCGCGGTTTCCCACGATCATCATGATCGTGCCGCCGCCAGCCGCGGCTGCCAATTAGCTCGTGTAGCGGCGGACTTTCATGTCCGCCCGACTCGGCTCCTAGTAGTAGCGACGAGGGGTGTCGATGAGCACGCGGGCCCGTATCAGGTGGTCCGCTTCGGCACCGAGCGTGCGAGCGTCGAGCAGTCCGCGCGCATCTCCGGGAATCGTCACTGACGGCGCAAGATAGCGCTTACACTCGCCGAACTCTTCTTCGTAGTCATCGTTTGGAAAGGCGAGTGTCAGCAGGGAATCCATGCTGCCAGCCTCTACCCTGTACAGAGGATTCACCCTGAGTTCCCCGCGCACATCGGATGGCGGCGGCAATGTGAATCGTCTGAACAACGTCGCGTCTCTGGACGCCACAAGGGTGAACGACGGCGCTGACCCAAGCGCCTCAGGCGAGACGTGTGCGTTCAGATCCACCAGCGCCCGGTCGAGACTGTCGTCAAGAAGCGTCGCGTCGTTGAAGAGCCGCGGCTGCGCGGGCTCGAATAAGTCACGATAGGACGCCGGCGTCAGCGTCATTCCCGCCGAGAAATTCTCCCCGAGCGAGCTGTGCAGGTGCGGCATCACGATGGCGCCGCCTGCATTCATGAGACGCACCATTTCGTCAGCGAGCAATCGCTTGTGCCAGATATAGGGAAATGCGTCTGACAGGACCACCAGTTGAAAGCTGCCTCGGGCAAACGGCAGCGGGTTGTTGGCGTCGCAGCAGACCGGTGCACAGTCGGGAGCAGTGAAAGCCTTGGCCAGCCACAGTTTCCAGAAGAAGACGTCAGCAAGCACCACTTCGCCGCCGCGCTCCTGCGCCGTCAGCACGCGAGTGAGGTGGCCGGATCCCCCGCACAAATCGATCGCCCGACCACGACGGAGCGGCGAATGCTGTCCGATTGCCTCCATGACTGATTGCGCCATCACGTAGGTCGGGTCCGAAAAGCGATACAGGAAGTAGGTTCCTTCCGGATCGGGGCTCAGCACCTCGAGCGAAGACCGGTACGTCATCTGATCCGGACGAGCCAGTTGGGCTGCAAACGCCTCCGCACGCTCGCCCTCGAGCCCGAGAAGCGTCAGCAGGGCCTCGTCACCGCAACCGCTCTCGAGTTGATGCATTGCCGTCCGCGTCGTATCGTCTGCGATCAGGACAGGAATGCCGGCGATGACGGGATACGCGCAACACTCGCATCCAAGAACGCCGGACGTCATCTCCGCGTCTTGCATCACGACCGGGCTTTCATTCACGACCGTCATGCGCGTGCCACAAAATGGACAACGCAGCCACTCGAGCATGCTCAGGTGCATAGCATCAGGTCCGTTGGTGAAACTGCTCGAGGATCGGTTCGTCGGTGTTGCCGACGGGCGCGCGCCGCAAGTGTTCGATGCCAAGGAACGCGACCGCCTCGGCCTCGGTCAACACAGACAGCGGCCCGCCGCTTGTCTGAGTCCTGTGGCTTCGCAGCGCGGCAAGCTTCCTTCCTGCCATCGCAGACACATTCACGACGATGGCAGGCACGGGCGCCAGAATCCCGAACGCGTCAACGTCATCCACGCCAAGCATGCCTTGCCGATCGACCGGAATCCGATCGTTAACCGCGTCAACGAGCGCTCGGATGTTTCCCTTTGGAAGGCTCACGTAGTAGAGCGCCGGTCCGGCCAACCCCATACCGGCAACCGCTTCCGTCGTGGCGCGATGAATAGCGAGGTGGTCGGGGTGCCAATAGAGTCCGTCCTCATCAAACGTCACAACGACATCCGGCGCCCAGCGCGCTATGGCTGCCGCTACCGCGGCCCCAAGCTCGTCACCCTTCACCCAAGGCAGCATCCCATCTTCAAAATCGAGCAGCGTCACGTTCTCGATGCCAAGGACGTCGGCGGCGGCTGACAGTTCGCGTGCGCGTATCGCGGCGAGCGGCTCATCTGTTTGCCGACCCGAAGCATCGCGTCCGCCCTTGCCACACGTGGCGCACACAAGGGACACGCGCATGCCCTCGTCTGCGCAGCGCGCCAGTAGTCCCCCGCATGCGAGCGATTCATCATCGGGATGGGCAAATACGGCGACGAGCGAGCGGCCGTGAAGGGGACGAGGCATGTCAGGTCAGGTCTGGGGCGGTGGTCGCGGACCTGGTGAGGACGGATTCATAGGCCGTCACGTGCTCGCTTACCAGACGCTCGACGCCAAATTTCTCGACCGCCGCGGCGCGGACGCGTTGCCGGTCGAGCGCACATACTCGAGTCAACCCGGACACCATGGCGTCGACGGTCGGAAACACATATCCGGTTCGTCCATCATCGACCAATTCGGGCACGGCACCGAGTCCAAGCGCCGCGACTGGAGTGCCGCAGGCCATGGCCTCGGGAAGAACGAGGCCGAACGGCTCGCCCGCCTGCACGGGATAGAGCAGCGCCCGTGCACGCCCTAGCAAATCCACCTTTGCCGCATGGTCGACCTCACCTACATAAGCAACATTGGTCCCATCGACCAGCGGCGACACGACGTCGCGGTAGTAGTCGTTCTCGGCCGCCGCCAGCAGAAGCCTGACACGTGCGCGACGCGCCACCTCAATCGCCTGGACGACGCCCTTCCCCTCGGTAAACCGTCCGAGGAACACCACGTAGTCGTCTGGCACCTCACGAAATGCAAACCGGTCGACATCGATCGCGTGGAGGATCGTCGCCGCCACCTTCAGACCCTTGAGGAGTCGCGCCTGCGCCTCGGAAATCGCGATGAACGGTGCGTCGGGATAGCGCGACCAGAGCGCGACTTCCGCGGGGTCAGGGGCATGGTGCAGGGTCTGCACGATCGGCACACGAACCGACCGGCTGAACGCCAATGACATCGGGTAGTACTCTGCCTGGTAATGAATGATGTCGAACTCAGCCGCCCGCTCAACGGCCGCTGCCAGGTTGAACAGCTCGCACAGTTCCCAGGGCCAGATCGATTCGTCTTCGCGATAGCCACGGGGGAACGTGGCGTGGAGCCGCGCGGCGGTGCGGGAGTTCCCCGTTGCGAAAAGCGTGACGTCGTGTCCGCGACGCACGAGCCCCTCTGTCAGCAGCGACGTCGCGCTCTCGATCGATCCCGAGCGATCAGGAGGAACGCACGTCGCCACAGGCGCGACCTGCGCAATGCGAAGAACACCGCTCATTGAGCCGACGCCTCTATCAGCCGGCGAAGCACCCGTGCCGCGTCGAAGTGCTCGTAAGCGATTTCACGAGCGGCCTTCACGTGCTCTTCGTAGCGGGTGGCGATCGCGTCCAGACCGGCAATCGCCTGTTCCATGTTGGAGAAACCAAGGAGTCCAGAGCCTTGTGGTACGTGTGCACTCCAGCCCGTATCCTGCACGAGCGCCGGACGTCCCGCCGCCAGATAGCATTCGGTACGGTCGCTGAACCAACCGGAGCGATGCGATACATACGCATGCTTCGCGACACCGAATTCGCCCTTCGATTCCTGGATGAATCGCCTGTAGTCCCAGAGTGACCGCGACACGCCCATGGCATCCACGGTGGTCCAGCCGTGCTCGCGCAGCAGTCCCTGAGGCCCGTTGACGGCCAGCTCGAACCGGTGTCCCGTCCGCGAAGGTAGGTCGATGACCTTCATGAACTCACGGTCCTTGTTGCCATCGACGTCGCTGAAGCTCTCGATCCGCCAGGTCATGACCGTTGTGAACGACCCATCGGCCTGCGAACCGGCGGTTTTCCATAAATCAGTGACCACCGGCTGCCAGGTTTTCAGCCACGTGAGACCGCTCGTCGGCACATCACACGCCGGCGTTCCGATGTTCGCGCCAAAGGTGAAGAGGTGGGTGAAGTTGTGGAAAAAATCCACGTACCATCCTTCGCCCTTCGCGATCGCCAGTTGCGTAAACACTGGATCGGAGTCGATGAAGACCCGCCGCGGAATGCGCGCGTATTCCTCCCGCCAGAACCACGATCCGCCAGACAGATTGATGAAGAGATCGGCGTCCCTGCAGAAGGCATGGACGACCTCCTGCGATGCGCCGTGATAGGACCCGTCGTAGTTGACGAAGCTCCAGCGTTCCCCAAGGTCGAACGGAGCAAGCGCGGCGTTGATGTAACGCGTGCCGTACGCGGGATCCTCGGAGCGGATGTTCTGCTCCGGATCGTAGATACACTCGCCCGTATCCTCGATATAGAAGACCTCGTGGCCAAGCGCTCTCAACCCCAGGAGATACATGAGGGAGCACCATGTCACCCCGCCAAACGGATACCGGGCAATGATGCCCGCGACCAGAATCTTCACGTCACCGTGAGTGGAGCAGCTCGTCAACCGACTCCGGCTCGTCGAGCGATCGACCGACCGACAACCGCGCACACATCCGTCGGTAGAGGTCGCTCGAAGCAAGCAGCTCGTCGTGGGTGCCCTGCCCGATGAGGCGTCCCTCATGGAGGACCAGGATTCGGCTGGCGTCGCGAATGGTCGAGAGTCGATGGGCGATGACGATCGTGGTGCGTCCGTCACGCAGGTAACGCAACGCGTCGAAGACGCTCTGCTCGGATATCGAGTCGAGCGACGAAGTCGGTTCGTCGAGGATCAGGATCGGTGCGTTCTTCAGAATCGCGCGCGCGATTCCTAGCCGTTGACGCTCGCCACCCGACAGCGTCGCTCCGGCTTCGGCGACGGGCGTCGCATATCCGTGCGGCAGACGTTCGACAAATGAATGCACCTGCGCCGCGCGCGCCGCTCCCTCGATCTCCTGCTCGGTCGCGTCAAGCCGTCCATAGCGGATGTTGTCGCCAATCGTGCCCTCAAATAGCACGGTTTCCTGTGGAACGAGCGCGATCTTCTCCCGCAACGACCGCAGAGCGTAATCGGTGATGTCAATCCCGTCTATCAGTATCCGGCCACTCGTCGGATCGAAAAATCGTGGTATCAGGCTCGCGAGCGTTGTCTTACCCGCACCGGTCAGGCCCACGATCGCCACCAGCTCTCCCGGTCGCGCCGAGAAACTCACGTCGGCAAGGATCGGACGCGAGGGGTCATAGGCGAAGCCAACCGATTCGAAGCGGATGTCGCCGGAGATGTCGCTGGCGTCATGCCCCCCGGGAACATCAAGGGGCTCCGGAGCCAGCGCAAGAATCTCCCGGACCCTGCGCGCGCTGACAATCGCCTGCTGCAGGGAACCCGTCGTGTGCGCAATTTCAGAGAGAGGACCGTACACGGCGGCGAGGTAGAAGACGACAACCAGCAAGCTGCCGGTTGTCAGCTCGCCTCGAAGGACGTGAAGACCACCCACCCCGAGCACCACGGCTGTACCAGTCAGGGTGATCGCGCTCACGACGACGCTGAAGACCGACTCCTGCCACGTCAGTCGAAGGCGAGCCTGCATCGTCGCGGCACCGCTGGTGACGAACCGGCCAAGCTCGTACCGTTCACGGGCAAAGCTCTTGACGATGCGGATCGACGAGAGGATCTCGTAGGCTCTTGCTAGAAGCTGCGACTCGAGCTCCTTCACTCGTTCGGCCCTGTCGATCATTTTTGCCGAGTAGTAACGCAGTGACACGAACAGAAACGGGACAACCGCCAGCGAAAGGAGCGCCAGCGACGGGTCGAGCATCGCCAGGATGACGAACATCACCGTCAGCTTCAGGAAGGCTCTCACGAGCGGAAGAAAGCCACCCATCACGAGGTCGTTCACGCAGTAGGCATCGGCCTCGAGGCGATATACCGAATCGGCGGTCTTCCCGAGAATGTGATGGCGCAGCCCCAGTGCCTGCAGGTGCGACAACAGCCGTGCGCGGAGGTCATACGCGACTGTCTGACCCGTGGTCACCTGAATCTGCGTATCGAACATCCTCACGACCTCGGTCACGAGCTGCAGCAGCAGGCCCGCCACAACAACGAGGACAAGGAGACCCACCCGGCTGTCTCCGACGACGGCATTGACGAAGGACGCGAGGGGCGCCGGAAGGCTGTGACCGGCCAGGACGTTGTCGACAACCGCTTTGAGCGGCCAGGGTGCGAGTGTGCTGAGGCTGACCTCGAGGATCCCCAGCAGGCCGATGGCGATGACACGGGCACGGTATGGACGCAGAAACAAGAGCGTCCACGCGATGAGGGTCACGTCACCTTCCTCGGAGCCGCGCGGCGACGAACGGCCAGCTCGAAGGACGGGCGCACGGGCACGCGAACGGCGGTCAGCCCATCGGCGCTCGCATCCTTGACGAGCAGCCAACCCAACGGGTGATACGCGAGGCGCGACGGACGCACGAACCTCTTGCCCGTCGCCAGCGTGGAGATTGTGCCGTCTGCGCGAATCAGCCGTACGACACCCGAACCCTGGTCCGCCACATACAACACAGTGCCGGTTCCGGCAGGGACGAGCGCCAGGCCCATCGGAGCGATCAGAGGCGCCCGAATCGCCGCACCATCGTCGGTACGCAGGCCGACCGTGCCGTCGCCGGCAATCGTCGAGATGATTCCGCTTCGCGCGTCCACCCGTCGTACCAGATGGTGACCGGTGTCTGAAATATAGAGGTCGCCGCCTGGCGTCAACGCGATTCCGCCGGGTCGTTCCAGCGTGGCTCGCAGGGCGGGTCCACCGTCACCGATAGAACCATCGCCGGCGACTCCGCCACCGACCACGGTCGTGATGACGCCCGTCGCCGCGCTCAGAAGGCGAACGCGGTTATTGCCCGTGTCGGCGATATACAAATCACCGTTGCGCGCGACGGCCAAGGCGACCGGCGAATCGAGCGCCGCCTGTGCCGCCTGCCCTCCGTCTCCGTCAAAGCCTGCGCTCCCGTCTCCGGCAATCGTGGTGATCTTGCCGGTCGCCCGATCAATACGGCAAATGCGGTGATTCGAGGCGTCGGCAACGTAGACGTCCCCATTCGCGGCGAAGGTGACATCGGCGGCGTCACGAAATTCGACTGCCGCGGTTGCCATCTGCGAGCTGTTCGCGAGCACGCTGAGGTGGTCAACCGCGCGAACGGCCTCGAGCGGAAGCCTGATGTGCAAGCGGCGGATATTTCCCTGCGCAGCGTCAGCAAACACAACGTCACCGGATGCGCCTACTGCCACGCTTCCCGCGAGAAGAGCCTGCGGATTGCCGGGCAGAGTTGCGACGACGGCGTTTGTGGCAAAGGGTACGTGCGCGCGAATGCGTTTGACGAGCGACGAGACACTCACCGAGCCGCTCAGGATGATCGCCACGACCGTGGCCGCCTGAACTATTGGTGCAGCGGTCAACGGGCGCCACGAGAACCGCGTCAGCCACGGCACTTCTGTCTTGCCCATTGGGACGAGACCAAGAGCAACGCCGCTCCGAGCCAGGCCACGGTCAAGGAGAGCAAACGCTCGTGACGCCTGCCAGACCGCGCGACCGAACAGCATCGCGACGGCAATGGTCGCAACCTCGCTCACCGAGGGCCAGCGCAGGACCATCGCCGCGCTCGTTGCGCCAACCAGTACGGACACGAGCGTCAGAGTCTTGATCGCGCCTTCAAAATTCAGACGCAGCCTGGCACCCACACGCAGCAAGCACCGTGCGTCTGCATGTTCCTCGATCAGCGCGCGGAGATGAAGGCGTCCCCATCCACCCACGCCGACGCTCAAATCGCGATCGGCATGCCATCCGTCGTCTATCTCGACGAGCGACGCGGGGCGCGATGCGCGAAGCATGCCGGCGAGTTCGGTGAGTACTCCACTCGTCTCGAGCCACTTCTCGCTCCAGAACTGGCGTTCCGTCTGGGCGCCCATTAACAGCCGCGCCGCGGTGGCCACGTGGCGAAGCCCGGGCAGTGGTGCCTTCCAAGGCAGGCGCGACACGTGCTCGGAGGCGGCCGGCGCTGGCGGCGACCACATGCCTCTCACCCGCCCGTGAATCCGCGCGATCGGCTGGATGAAATGCAGCCACGCGATGAGCGCACGGTAATGGAATCGAGTCGGCCCCACAGAGCTGCGGCCAACTCCGGGAAGACCAGACAGGTTGGAGCGACGCGCAAACCGCACACAGCGGCCGATCGTCGTCCCCCAGCCAGCGAGCCCGCTGAGGAGCAACACCCACCCAAGCGATGGATATGGCGTCAGCAGGACGCCCGATACGCAGGCCGCAAGCGACATCAGCATCCACGCGGGCGTGTGCGGCAGGAAGCTCGCGGAGTGCGGGTCGGTACGGTAGATCGAAGGAAAGGCCGCACTGCCCCACACACCGGTATTCACCCTGCGACCCGAGAGCGATCGAATGAAGGGCAGCGGGCTGTAGATGCGACCGCGCCAGAGCATCTGACCCCCGATGAATTTCTCAGGATGATGAGCGTCCAGCCAGGTCTCGCCCTCGCCGTACCCGACCTGCTGTCGCCAGTACGCTTTCACGCTCGACCGGTGGTGGTGCCAGATCAACGCCGACGGCGCGAAGCCGATTCGGTAGCCCTTGGCCTGCAACCGCCAGCACACATCCACGTCGTCGCCGGCGCGCAGGTAGGTCGGATTGAACCCACCAACGGCGACGAGCGCATCGCGGCGGAACGCCATGTTGCAACCGGGGACGTGTTCCGCCTCGCGATCGTCGAGGAGCACGTGGGTCGGCCCTCCAGGCGCACGAGCCACGCACTGCGCCACCCACGGATCCTCTGGCGGAACGACGTTGGGCCCACCCGAGCCAGCGAACCTGCCCTCCACAATTGGCTGCACGAGGTACTGCAGCCAGTCGGGCTCGACTCGTACGTCGGCGTCCGTGTACGCCACGATCTCGCCCGTGGCGCTGGCGAGGCCGAGGTTTCGGGCAGCACTCAGCCCCCCGTTATCAACCTCGATCAACCGCACCGGATGACGCCGCGCGATCTCGCTGGTCGTGTCACGCGATCCGTCATCGACAACGAGGACCTCGTAGTCCGGGTAGTTCTGAGCGACAACCGACCGAAGGCACTCGTCGAGCGTGTCGGCGGCGTTGTACGCGCAGACTACGACCGACACCTTCGGCCACCGAGCCCGATCCGCCTCGGCGAATGGAGCATCTGCGAAGGCACGCGTAACCGCGTCGAGAGCCGGCTTGGGCCGACGCTCGGCGTCCACGAGTCCAAATGCCCAGTCGTTGACATGGTGCCCCCCGCGCCACCACTCGTCGGTCCACGAGAAGGCCACCGCTCCACACGCGCCTTCGGCAAATGCCGTCCGCACGTGCATTGCGGTGATGAGCGCCTGGCCCTCCAGTCCCTCACGAATGCTGTCGCCACCGGCCTCCGCCAGCAACAGCGGCTTGTGTCCGGCGATGTGCTGAAGCCGCGCAAGGTACGCGCGAAGGTCAGCCTGACGATGGAGGTAGACGTTGAAGGCGCAGACGTCAAAGACGTCAAGGTCCAGGTACTCCGTCGGCGGGAAGTTCACGTAGGTAAGCAGGCTCGCCGGTGCCGCCGACTTGATTTCTTCGTAGAGGTCTCTGAGAAAACCGGTGATGCGCGCCTCACCATGCCACCGCACAACTGCCGGAGGGATCTCGTTGCCCACTGAGAAAAGAAGCGCGGCGGGATGCGCGGACAAGCGCGTCACCGTCTGCACGGCCTCGCGCCGAATCTGCTGGGTCAGCGCGCGGTCGCCAAGAAATGCCACGTGTTGCGACCACGGCATGCCCACCATGACGCGGAGCCCGTGACGAGCGGCTGCGTCCAGCAGCGATTCCGGCGGAACCGTGTACGTGCGGACGGTATTGATCCCCGCAGCCGCCATCACAGCGAAATCGCTGGCGACGCGGGCTGGGTCCGGGAACTGCACCCCCTGCGCATCAGGCGCGAAGGTGCCGTACGCGACGCCCTTCACGAGGAAGCGCGCACCCGCAACCTCGAGAAATTTGCCCGTCACGCGCGCGCGCGCGTCATTGCGCCGGGTGGGATCGCCTGGAGTCATCGTGGCGCGCAGCTACTTCTTCAGATAGATCTCGCCGGTCTTGCGGAATTCCTCTGATTTTTCGCGAAGACCCTCACGCAACGCGTCGGCGCTCGTGAGGTTGTTCGCGTTCGCGTAGTCGCGCACCTGCTGCGTGAGCTCCATCGAACAGAACTTGGGACCGCACATCGAACAGAAATGCGCGACCTTCGCGCCCTCCGCCGGCAGCGTCTCGTCGTGATACGCGCGTGCGGTGACGGGATCGACGGCGAGGTTGAACTGATCCTCCCAGCGGAACTCGAACCGCGCCCGGGACAGCGCATCGTCCCAGGCCTGCGCGCGCGGATGGCCCTTGGCAAGGTCCGCGGCATGCGCCGCGATCTTGTACGCGATCACCCCGGCCTTCACATCGTCCTTGTTCGGAAGGCCGAGATGCTCTTTCGGTGTGACGTAGCAGAGCATCGCCGTGCCGTACCAGCCGATCATCGCTGCACCGATGGCAGAGGTGATGTGGTCGTAGCCCGGTGCGATGTCCGTCGTGAGTGGACCCAGCGTGTAGAACGGCGCCTCGGCACACCACTCGAGCTGCTTCTCCATGTTCTCTTTGATGAGATGCATGGGAATGTGGCCTGGGCCCTCGTTCATCACCTGAACGTCGTACTCCCAGGCGATCTTGTTCAGCTCGCCCTGTGTCTTCAGTTCCGCAAACTGCGCCTCGTCGTTGGCGTCGGCTATCGAGCCAGGGCGCAGGCCGTCGCCGAGCGAGAATGAA
>Ga0075420_100004896_pt1 | contig 11740 bp, 6 predicted proteins | sample SoiMetdeltSBSDD4_FD_75296 | JGI IMG/M metagenome (GOLD analysis project Ga0075420, IMG submission 75296) | Bulk soil microbial communities from a Populus tree surrounding site in Tennessee, USA - Soil MetaG P. deltoides SBSDD4 | ecosystem: Environmental > Terrestrial > Soil > Tree plantation... | reverse complement strand
GCGGACTTCGTCGCGCGGCTCGCGAGAAGTAGCGAGCACGGGTATCGAGTGGCGCGCGTGGATGTGGAGCGGGCGCCCGGGCCACGCGACGCGCTCGGGGCGTGGCAGCTGCACCGCGCGGTGCGCGCCTTCGGTGGCGCGGACGTCATGCACGGCCACAGCGCGAAGGGCGGCGCGCTCGCGCGACTCGCCCGATGGGGCTGTGCCCGGCAGGTGTTCTACACGCCACACGCGTTCTATGCTCAGGCGCCGTCGCTCTCGCCAATGGTGCGACGGTTCTACGGGCTCGCCGAGTACGGGCTCGCGCTGGCGACTGATCGTGTCATCGCGACGTCGAACGAAGAGGCGCGTCTCGCCCGTTCGCTCGGCATCCCGGACCGCAAGGTCACCGTGGTCGAGAACGGCATCGAGGTTCGTTCGGACGACGAGCTCGCGCGCGCCCGGGCGAGCGCGCGTGCCGTGTTAGGCATGTCGGCGGACGATGTCGTCGTCGGATTCGTCGGCAGGCTCGTGCCGCAGAAGGCGCCCGCGCTCGCGGCGCAGGTCTTTCAACGCGTGGCGCACGCGTGTTCGTCCGTCCGATTCGTGCTCGCGGGCGACGGACCCGAGGCGCCGGCCGTCTCCCGCGCGCTCGAGGAGAGCGGCCTCGGTGAGAAGGTGAAGTGGCTCCGTCGCGCGAGCGGCCGGGATGTGACGCCGGCCATGGATCTGCTGCTCGTGACGAGTCACTACGAGGGCTTCCCGTATGTGATGCTCGAGGCGCTCGATGCCGGCTGCGCGATCGTGACCACCGCGGTTGGCGGCGCTGCCGACTGCGTGGTCGATGGCCGAAACGGGGCGATCGTGCGCTCGAGCGACGCGGCTGCGCTGGCCGATGCGGTGCGGCGGTTCGTGGAAGCACCCGATCGACTCGACCAGGCACGACAGGTGTCGCGAACGCACGCGCGCCGGTTCGAGATCGGGCGAATGCTCGATCGACTCGTGACTCTTTATCGGAGTGATGCTCGTGACGCCGCGTGACGCATCGATCGGGCTTCATCGCCAGGCGGATCCCGAGCTGCCGATTGGCTCGCTCGTGAAGCCGTATCGCCGCCGGTGGCGGCTGGTGCTCGCGATCTGCGCCGTCGTGTGGGCAGCGGCGCTGCTGTACGCATTCGTGCCGGCACGTCGCTACACCGCGTCGGTCGTGCTGGCGGCCGTGCCTAACACACGCAACGCGTCGCTGACGGGTGGACTCACCGCCCTGCTTGGCTCCGCGCAGCTCGGCGGCGTTCAGTCGACGCCGTACTTCATCGCGAGACTGCTGTTGCTGCGCAGCGTCGTGACGGACGTGGCGGCGGAGCCTGTTGCAGACGCACGGGGCGGGTCGGTGATCGAGCGCGTGCTCGAGGAGCGAGCAGCGGACATACGTCCGACGCAGGTGGAGCCCGCGATGCGCGACATCCTGTCCGCCGAGGTGGACAAGCAGACGGGGCTCATCACGCTCAAGGCTAATCACACGGACAGCGCGGTCGTGCGTCAGGTCGCGAACCGGCTCGTCGAGACCGCGAGCAACACGTTCGTCAGAGTTAGCCGCGCCCAGGCGACGAGTCAGCGCACAGCACAATCGGACCGCGTGGACAGCGCGCGCGTTCAACTGAGGAGGGCCGAGGCCCGGTTGCTCGCTTTCCAGTCGGCGAACCGGGCGTACACGCAGTTCTCCCAGGCGTCGATCTCGAAGCAGGCGCTCGAGCGTGAGGTATCGAACGCGCAGACGGTCTATACGCAGGCGAGGACGGACTACGAAGCGGCGGCGGCCCGCGAGCTCGAGGAAACGCCGGCGGTTGTGGTCGTCGATCCCATCCCGCAGCGGCTGCTTCCCGATCCGCGCCGTGTTCTGCTCAAGCTCGTTCTCGCCACCGCACTCGGCTTCCTGATCGCGACCATCGTCCTGGCCGTGCGCGGCGAGTTCACGTCGCGCGCCAGGTCGGGTACGGACGACACGTACGACGGCACGAGTGGCGCAGGGAATGGAGCCACCCGCTCGGCCGTTCGCGCGTCTCAATAAGGTGACGGATGGCGTGTCGTCTTGACCCGTCAGCGAGTGTCATGACGGCTCAGGATGACAATCCTCGAGTGACTAGTTCGCCGTGATTGCGGATGCGGCCGTCATCGACGATGGGCCCGTTCTGCGGCGAAAAGAGAGGACCGTCAGCCCTGCGACCGTGACCTGCGTGACGAGATAGGCTACAACCGCGCCTGGCAGCCCCATCGGCCGCGTTAGGACGGCGTTCGCGGCGATGGCGACGATTCCGGCAACGATGGCGGGTGCGTAGAGCCCGCGCTGCGCCCCGACCGCGTACAGCGCGGTCGAGTACAGGCCGGCACCGGCGCAGGCAACGCGAATCGCGACGAAGGCGACGATGTACCAGAGCCACGGCTGGTACTGCCGGAAGACGAGCGCAACCGCGGCGACGGCGACGGCAACGCTTGCGAGCAGCGTGGCCCCCATGAGCGGCGCGAACTGGCGTGCGCGACGCCGTACGTCATCCTCGAACGCAGTCTGTCCGCTGTCCCGACGAAGCAGCGCGAGCTTCGGTTGCCACGCCTCGAGCAGTGCCGTTGGGACCAGGAGGGCGACAGCGGCGATCTGAAGCGCGAGACCGAGCACGGCGACGCCGGCCAGCCCGTCGGGCGAGCGCTCCAGGAAATACACCTCGAGCCGCCGGAACAGAACGACGTCGAGCAGTACCAGCCCGCCAACCGAATACACGTCGCCGAAGAACGCCGGCACGGCGACAGGAGGCGCCTCGTTCCTCTCGTCGTGACTCCTTCGTCGCAGCGCCACAACGAGCACGACGGCCGTGCTCGCGAGCGCGAACGCTTCGATGGCCAGGGCAAGCCCTGGCGTCACGAGTCCGCGGCGTGCCATCACCACGACGACAGACGTGGCGACGACCAACACCGCGGCGCCCGCGAGCTCCGCGTACCACGATGTCGCGAACGCGAAGCGTGCCTTCGCGCGCGCTCCGTACGCCGTCACCAGGATCGTGGTCAGGACCACCGCCCCGAGCACAGCGACGGTCGTCGTCGACCGACTGGTCGGGAAGATGAGCGGTGTAACGACAACCAGTACCGCGCCGATCACAACGGCGTGAAGCAGCACCGCTCGCATGGGTATCCGACGACCTGCATGTCGGACGATGGTCTGCGGCGTGCCTAACAAGGCGAGCTGAGCGGCCATCACCGCCACGGTCGCGAGCAGCTGATAGCGGCCATAGGCGCCGACCGTGAGGACGGCCGGCAACGCGAGCCCCCAGACGGCACGCGACCCTGCGCGAACGACGACCGCGCCGACGTACGGCGTGGCGGGGCTCGTCGCCGCGGTTCGAAGTCGCTCGACCCAGGCGGTCACGACTTGCGCGTGCTCCCGAACTGCTCGAGGCCGCGCCGAGCGCCGGAGACCGCGCTCAACGCCAGCGTCGGGTGGCCCTTCGCAATGCCCTGCAGCGTGAGCGCGATCAGGTGACAGCTGAACCGAGCCAGATATCGGGCACGCCATGCCTTCCGGTGGCCGATCGCGCGACGAACGAGTCGTACCCGGCGCGTTTCCTCGTCGCGGACGAGTGTCGGGAGCGACTCACGATTCAGCGCGCTCGGGAAGTGCGCGACGGCGAGGCGGCGCGTCGAGATGAGCCGCCACCCGGCGTTTCGCACGCGAACACAGATGTCCACGTCATCGAAGCCGTACGAGCCGTAGCCCTCGTCGAAGCCGCGGACCTGCTCGAGTGCCTGACGACGGAACGACATGTTGCACCCCGACAGCCAATCGGCATCCTGATCCTGCGCCGGATGCGAGCTCCAGGGGATCGCGTGAAAGCCGCCCCAGTCGATCCGATATCGGCTCGACGAGAGGCCGAGCACTGGACGGACCAGTCGACTCGTCAGGCGGTTACTTCCGGGATGACTGACCGCGCCGCCCACACCGCCGATCGATGGGTCGTCGTAATACGGCACGAGCGCGTCGAGCCACGTCGGTGGAACGCGCACGTCGTCGTCGAGGAATGCGACGATCTCTCCCGACGTCCGCGCGAGCGCCGCGTTCCGCGCGCCGTGCACACCGAGTCCTCGCCCGGAGTGATAGACGCGGAGCGGGAACGCGGACGAGAACGTGCGCGCGAGTCGTTCGGGGGCACCGGCGGGATACGCCTGCAGGATCAGGACGACGTCGAACGAAACACCCGTGCGTTGTGCGGCGAGGTCCGAAAGGCAATGCTCGATCTCCTCGAAGCGCCGATACGAGACGATCACGACCGAGACGCGCGGAGTCGGGTCCGTCCCGCTCTGCGAGACGAGGGTCAGCACGGGTTCAGGCTCTGCCGAATCAGTGCGCACCGCGCCCGGCCAGCACGACCGGGATCGTACGCAGGAGGATCCGGACGTCTCGCCACAGGCTCCACCCTTCCACGTACTCGAGCTCCACCGCCGCGCGCTGCGGATACGGGAGCGCGGATCGTCCGCTCACCTGCCAGGCACCCGTGATGCCCGGCTTGAGCGAGAGCAGGAACGGCCCTTCGCCCTTGTAGTGCTGGATCTCGTCAGGCACGATCGGCCGCGGGCCGACGAGCGACATGTCGCCTTTGAGCACGTTCCAGAGCTGAGGCAGCTCGTCGAGACTCGTCCGCCGCAGGAATCGACCGACGGGCGTGATGCGATTGTCGATCGACTCCGGGAGCTTGTAGTCGTTCTCCACGTAACGCCTGAACAGTGCGGGATCGCTCAGCAAGCGCGCTTCGGCGTCGACATACATCGACCGGAACTTGAAGCAGCGGATAGACCGCCCGAACTGTCCCAGCCGGCGCTGCACGAACAGGGCTCGGCCCGGCGAATCGAGCACGACGAGCGCCGCGACGATGGCGAGGATCGGAGAGAGGAGGACCAACGCGATCGACGCGCCGATGATGTCCATCGCGCGCTTGAGCAGCAGATGCTCCGCGCGCAGCACGGCCGGCCGGAGTTGGAGTATCGGCTGACCGCCCTGCATGATCACGTTCGGCCGTACCGCGGGATGCTCGAGCTGTGGTGCCGACGCCAGGACCGTGCATTCCGCGACCGCCGCCGCGCGGAGCACGCGGTCCGTTGCGAGCTGCGACGGGAATCCGCACAGGATCACCGTTTCGACGTCATGCTCGACGAGCAGACGCTCGACGTTCGACACAGTCCCGATCGCCCCGTGGTGCGGGCTCGGCGCGAGGTCGATGAACCCGATGACGTCGAAACCCGAGCGTCGCGTGAGCGCGGCGCAGGCGCCTCGCCCCGCGCAATCCGCCGCCGACCCTACCAGTACTGTGCGCGCGAGGCGAGTGGAACCAGACCGGTCGGAGAGTCTCTGCCCGATCAGGTGGAACACGATGCGGAACGCGAGCAGCGCGCCGAGCAGCGGAACGAAGTTCGTGAACCACGTTTCTGCCGCGCTGACCAGCGGCTGGTTCCAGAGCTGAGACCAGAGGGGCAGGGCACTGCCGATGGCGGCGGCGACGCAGAGGCGTCCCGGGTGACGATGGGCATCGCCCGGCCCGTACGTTCCCGACACCACGGTCCCGACCATCAACGCGGTCGCGAACGACAGTTCGTGTGTGCCGGTAGGCAACGCCCAGGACGCGAGGACCCCACCTTCACGTACTCCGGCTTCGGCGAACTCGCGCGTCGTAAGGCGTGCAGCGACGAAGCTCATGGCATCGAGGCCGATGAGCGCACCGACGCGACGTACGGCCCGCCATGCGTGTCGGCGAAGGTTTTGTGCGGCGCGGTGCGGCCTGGTGCTGACGTCGGCGTCGTCGTCGAGGTCGGCGCGACGGAGTGCGCGCGGTGGGCGTGTCGCGCGAGGGGGAACGCTCGCGACCGTGTACGGCTTGAACGTACGGCGGGGCTCGGCGGATGAGGCAGACACCGAAATTCGAGTCTCGCTGATCGAGGACACGTTAGGGCTGTGCGACCGGGAGAAACCGGCCGCCCGTTTAGAACGCTCGGTCGAATCTTCACGCTTAAACCCGGCGGTCTCGAGGGGCGTCACGTCAATATTCGATGCGAGCGTGAATTGACCGAACGGTCGTTTTATAGGGCAGGGGCTCGTTAGGTGGCAAGCTGAACCGGTAACGAACGGTCCTGCCTGCCACCGTGGAGCGCCGACATCGACCGGATAGAAACGACCGCGAGTGTCATGCCGGGCGCTGTTCGCCTCAACGAGATGTCAACGCAAAAAGCGACAGACCACGTGACGTTAGTCGCCAGTAGCCACTCATGGGATGGTGCGGCGAAATTCCGCGGCCACGAACGGTCGAACTCGCCACAGCTCCGGGACGAATGAGCACACGGTCATTGCTTCGGGGGATTCGCGATGCCCTGGCGGCGAGGGCGGGTACGCTCGCCCTCGCCGCGATGCTGGTGAGTCTCGGGGTGTTTCCCGGCCCGGCGCTGCTTCACGTCGACCCGTCGTGGAGCTCGCATCCGGTCAACCGTCAGTTCGCCGACGAGAAGGCGTTCTGGGTCGCTGGCGCGCTGTTCATCGTCGGGCCGGCGATCGTGCTCGCGAACGTCCTGGCGAGATGGTTCGACCGTGAGTGGCTCGGCTTGCGTGAACGCATGGCAGCCATGAGCGACCGCTCGTTCGTCGCTGGCGCTGCCGCCTTCGCCGCGGTCGCGGCGCTTGCCGCCGCTGTCTACGTGTTCGCACTCAACCCGACGACGTCCGACGAGGTCGCGCAGCTCTGGCACGCGAAGATTCTCCTGAGCGGGAGGCTCTCGCTTCCGCCAGATGCGAATCCGGAGTTCTTCGCCATTGACAACGTCATCGACGCCGGCCGCTGGTACTCGCAGTTCCCGGCGGGAGGGCCCGCGGTGCTCGCCATCGCGACGGCCGCTCGCGCGACGTGGCTGTTGAATCCGATCCTCGCCGGCTTGACGGTCGTGAACGTCTTCCGCTTCGCGTCCCGCGCCTATGGCAGGGGCGAGGCACGCGTGAGTGCGCTTCTCTGTGCGGGCTGCCCGTTTCTGCTCGCGATGGGCGGCTCGTACATGAACCACACGGTCGTCGTCTTCTTCGTGACGCTCGCCCTGGCGGAGCTGCCGGTGCTGGAGGCAGAGACCGACCGTCGCCTGGTACGGGCGTCGCTGGTCATCGGCCTCGCACTGGGCTCCGCCATCACGGTCCGGCCGCTCGACGGCGCCCTCGCGGCTGTCGTGATGGGCGCAATCGTCGTGCGAAGCGCCGCGTTGCGCGGCAACGTCCGGATGCTCGTTCTGGCCGCTGTCGCGGGCGCGTTACCCGTCGCCGGCCTGCTGGCGGCGAACTGGCTCACGACCGGTCACCCGCTGCTGTTCGGGTACGAGGTGCTCTGGGGGGCGAACCATGGTCTGGGGTTTCATGCAGACCCGTTAGGCGGTGTCCACACACCGGCGCGCGGGCTCTTCTTCACGATCGTGTACCTCACCCAGCTCAACTGGGTGCTCTTCGAGTGGCCGGTCGCCGGAATCCTGATAGTCGCCGCCGCGCTCGTGATGATCGGGCGACTCGGTCGATGGGAGATCCTGCTCATCGTGTGGATCGAGGCGCAGCTCTTCGCGTATGCTGCGTACTGGCACGCGGGATTCTTCGCCGGGCCTCGGTACCTCGTCACGGTCGCCCCCGCGATCTTGATCATCGTCGCGCGCGGAATCGCGTTGGCAGAGCGCACTGCACGGCCGGTCGTTCGACGTACTGTCGTCGCCGGCGTGGCAGCGTCGGTGCTTGGCGCCTGGTTGATGCCAGGCGCCAGCGTGGGGATGATCGGTGGGGCGAGAGCCGCGCGTCCGATGCGAGCCGCTTTCAAAATGGATCTCGACCCCGTCGTGGAGTCGCTGGACGGACGGCCAGCGCTGGTTTTCGTCAGTGAGTTCGCATCGTCCCGGTTGGCGCGTCGGCTCTGGGGACTCGGGATCTCGCGCTCCGACGCGAGCCGCTTGATGCACGACAAGGACCATTGTGCGCTGCTCGACGCGGTGCTCGCCGAGCGCCGCCGCGCCGCAACTCCCGCCGAGCGGCTTTCACGACTCGAGCAGGTGCAACGGTATACGCCGTCGACACTCCTCACACTCGAGTCGTACGATGCGGCGGTCCGCGTCAGCAGCGACAGCGCCATCACGCCGGCGTGCCGCACCGACCTGATGCTCGACGTGACGCGCAGCTCGTCAATGGCGTACGGGGTGACGCTGCTCGAGAACGAGATCGGCACAGACGGACGCATCGCCGGGCCGATCGTGTTCGTCGCTGACATCGCCGAGCATAACGAGTCGCTTCGTCAGCGGTTCGGCGATCGCCCGTGGTATCGTCTCGCGATGGTGGGAGCGAGCCGGGTCCCGAGGCTCGTGCCGTACGAGTGACGGGCGGCCGGTCGTTAGGCTATGGTCGTCCTGAGCCGTCACTGACCTCGTTGCGGGCTGACTTGTCTGGCGGTGCGCCGACCACGCCGGCGGTGCGCCGAACAAGCGGGACGCGGAGGGCGCGGAGCCGCGCCTGACGGCGCGGCCGCGGAGGACGCGGTACCTCCGGAGGGTTCGGTGCGCCGTGCGTGACTTCGTCTCGGCCGACGCATCGCTTGTGAGGGGAACGGCCCACGGGACGCCACTTTCCATGAAAGCCGTTCCCCTCAGCATCAATCTTCGGCCGGCTCGGAGCCCGCCGACGCGCGCCCGACCATCCGGTCGTGCCGCGTGCATTTCCCGTGTCGCGCCGTCAGGCGCGGCTGCGTCCTCCGCGTCTCGGCTCTTTGGCGCACCACCAGCCTGGTTCGAAACGCCGAACGGAGACCGGGTCGTCAGGTCGTGAAGGCCGGTCTGTACCCCCCGGTTCGTGATGAGGAAGTTCCTTCCCTTCGTCGCCGGCGCTCCTCGAGGGCAGGCGGCTGACGACCCAGGCTGGCTGCCGTCGACACGATCAGAAACTCGGGCCGAGAAAGACCGCGTTGGCGAAGACCGGCAGCAGCCCGCGCCACATGTCCCGGAAGTTCGGATCGCCCGCAAAGCCGATCACGCGGCCGCGTCCGACCTGCTCGGTCCACAGGTACGGCGAACCCGCCACGCGCTCGGCGACCTCGGGCCACATGTACCCGCCGAGTCGGAGGCGTGCCTCCGGCGCATAACGAATGACGGCTTCCCCCGCGCGCAGGTCGCGCGGCGTCGTGTAGAAACGGCCCGAGAAAAGCAGCACCGGGATCTCCGACGTCCGCACGCCAGCCAGCAGGGGTGAGAGCGTGTCGCCGTAGGCGCGCAGGATCGCGCCCGGCACGTCCACAGGAAGTGGAGCACCTCCGGTGCTATCTGCCCGGGCGCTGTCGGAGCGCAGTCTGAGTCGCGCGAGGCCGGCGCGCTGCGTGGCGAGCCAGGCGGTCGCGCCATCGAGCGTGATGAGCACGCCACCGCTCCGAACCCACGCGCCGAGCGCCGTGCGCCCTCCGTCACCGAGCACGTTGTCGAACCCACCCACTGCGACCGACGGCACCACGATCACGTCGAAGTCGGAGAGCACGCCGACGAGACTCGACGCCGCGACGGTCGTCACGGGGTAGCCGATCCGTTGATCGAATGTGTACCACGTGAACCCGAAGGAGTTTCCCTGAATCGGCGTTCCACCCACGAGCGCCACTCGTGGAGTGCGGACCGGGATCACGCTGTTGCTGCCAAGGTCGGTCCCTTCGTCCACGAGCGCCGAGGCGACGGTCGAAACGCGCGCGTTGCTGGCGGCGATCCCGTTCCGCATCCGCCGGTGCACCGTGCTGTCGTTCGCGGCGACGCGCACGACGAACGCGCCGTGAGGAAAATTTCCCTGGCCCACTCGGAAGGCGCGCGGGGCGTACGAGATTCGAACGCTGTCACGCAGCAGGGCGGCGAGGAGACGAATCGATGCCTCGCTGCCGGGCGCGAAGGCGTATGCATACTGCGCCGGGGTCGACGGCGCCTCGCTCGCCGCGGGGGGGCGCGCGAATGCGTCGGCCGCCAGGTCAGTGCCTGCCGGGACCGTGCGGGTCGTGTAGGCGCGTACGCGGAACGTATACGGCAGCGACCACGCCGTCATGTCGTAGAATCGCTCCGGCTGATTCGTCCGCCGGCTCTCCAGCTCCTGGCGGATGAACGACGAGTCCAGTTGCGCGTCCGGCTCGAGCAGGGCTTTCGCGAGTCGCCCCTGTGGCTGCGCGAGATCGACCGCATACGAGCCGGCGGGGATGCGCGTCGCCTGCGTCGCGCCGCCGAACGCGATTGCGTTAGGCAGGCTCGTCTCGTCGGCGATGCGACGGACCGTGATGCCGTTGGCGAGGAGTCGCGCCGCGAGCGAGTCGGCGCGTCCCTGTGCGTCCTGCTCGATGACGATGGCGCGCATCGGCGCGTTCGTCGCGTCCGTGATCGCCGACTGCCGAAACGCCGCATAGTCGCGCACCCGATCGGCGCGGCGTGTCGCCGTCGTCGTGATGGTCGCCCACGCCGCGGTGTAGTGGTGGTGTGCCGCGTCACGCAGCGTGAGGATCGTACCGTCCGTCCGCCGGATCGCGCCGCCGCCGCTCGACGCCTGTTCGTACGTCATCCCGACCGCGCCCGTGAGTATGGGCCAGGACACGCCGTACCCCGGATAGAACTCGTCGTAGCCTTCGCGCGTGAAATACGACCACCCGTTGCGGTCGAACGCCGACGCGTTCGCGCGGGCGTAGACGTTCCACCACTGGAGAATGCTCGCATGCACGTTCTTGTTGATCGGCTCCATCGGCGGCGCGAAGAAGTACGTCGAGTTGGAGCCCATCTCGTGCAGATCGACGGCGACGTGCGGGTACCACTCGAGGAACGTACGGACGCGGCCGCGCGTCTCCGGATGCGAGTGGAGGAACCAGTCGCGATTGAGGTCGAAGTAGTAATGACTCGTTCGTGGTCCGGGCCAGTTGCCCTGGTGGATCATCGACCCCGGTGTGGTGGGAATGCCCTGCGCGCCGCGATTGCGCATGACGTCCTGCACGTGACGCTCGTGGCCGTCGGGGTTCTGCACCGGATCGATGAGCACGACGACGCTATCGAGGATGCGCTGTGTCTCCGCGTCCCGTCCGGCCGCGAGCTGATACAGCAACGCGATCGCGGCTTCCGTCCCGGATGCTTCGCCGCCGTGGACCGTGTAGCCAAGCCACGCGATGGACGGCATCCGCCCGGTGGCGGTGCTCACCTCTCCCGCGGCCGCGCCTCGTGGGTCGCCGATGCGCCGCGCGTCCGCGCGGATCTGCGGCATGCGCGTGTGGTTGGCCTCGCTGGTCGCGATGACGAGCACCGACTCGCGCCCCTCGAACGTGTGCGCGACGGTGTCGACGCGGACGCGCCGGCTCGTCGCCGCCAGTCGGTCGATGTAGCGCATCAACATGTGATGCGGCGTGAACCGCTCGCCGACCTCGTAGCCGAGTACCGACTTCGGCGTCGGCACGGCGGGATCGAAGCTGCCGGGCGCGTTATAGGAGTGCTGGGCGGTAACGGCGGCGGGAACGAGCAGGAACGCAAGAGCAGAGAGTCGCATGGACGCGTGCTGTGGGGGTCGCGGTAGCGGACGCCGGAATTTCGTCCGCGACCTCGCATGCCGCTACATGTTGGACCGCCGACCACACGCGATCCAGAACAGCCCCCCGGCCGACGGGCGTGGCGTCAATTGCCTGACGGTCGGCCGCAACACAGATGCTCGTGTCGGGCGAAATCAGCTCTT
>Ga0075420_100004892_pt1 | contig 11741 bp, 9 predicted proteins | sample SoiMetdeltSBSDD4_FD_75296 | JGI IMG/M metagenome (GOLD analysis project Ga0075420, IMG submission 75296) | Bulk soil microbial communities from a Populus tree surrounding site in Tennessee, USA - Soil MetaG P. deltoides SBSDD4 | ecosystem: Environmental > Terrestrial > Soil > Tree plantation... | reverse complement strand
CGGAGTTTCACGGAGGGTGCACGCGCTAGGCGATCGGGGTTCGTCGACCACTCGCGGTGCGGCGCTGGCGCCGGCCGCATTGCGGCCGGCTGGAGGGAGGGAGTGCGACCCCCGGGGAACACAAGCCCGTTCCGAAAATCATGGCGGCTTGTGTTCCCCGGGGGTCGCACTCCCTCCCGCGCGCGCAGAGCGCGCGCCCAGCGCCTCGAGTCTCGAAGTCGTTCGGACGATCAACCCTCCGTGGGCTCCGTGTTGAGATCCGTGGACTCCATTGCCTCCGCTTCTCGAATCCTCCATTGCCGCCGCTTCTCGAACCCTCGATGGCCTCCGCTTCTCGAATCCTCGATGGCCTCCCTCCTCGAACATCCGTGCTCTAATCTGCCTCCATGCAATTCTCCTGGTCTCGTCAGCTGTGCTGGGCCGCCACCGGGTTCCTCCTCCTGATCGTCACTGGCACCGTGCGGGTTGCAACGTCGCAGAGCCAGCCCCCGCAGGCTCGAGCTGCGGACGATCGCTGGTGGAAGCGTGAGCCGATCCGGTTCCTCCAGACCAACCTGAGCGAGACGGATTCGACTGTCGATCCCAAAGCGCTCGTCGCCGCGGTCGCCGAATTCGGCGCCAACACCTTCCTCATGAACATGGGCGGAATCGTCGCGCAGTACCCGACGAAGGTCCCGTTCCACTATCCCAGCACTTTTCTTCCCGCCGGCCGTGATCTGTTCGGCGACGTCGTCCGCGAGGCGCACGCGCGGAAGATCCGGGTCATCGGCCGCTTCGATCTCAGCAAGACGGAGCGCGCCGTCTTCGAGGCCCACCCGGAGTGGTTCTTCCGCCGCGCGACCGGCGAGCCGGTGATCTACAACGGCCTCTACTCCACGTGCATCAACGGCAACTACTACCGCGAACATGCACTCACGATTCTCTCGGAGGCGCTCGAGCGATACGAGGTCGACGGGCTGTTCTTCAACATGTTCGGCAATCCGGCCGCGGACTACAGCGGTGTGCCGACGGGTCCGTGTCAGTGCCAGGCTTGTCAGACGCGGTATCGCGCCCGATACGGGCGGCCGGTACCTGCCGCCGCCGACGCCGACTATCGAGCGTTCATGGCGGATTCGTCGAGAGAGGTCGCGGCCACGATCGCAGAGCTGATCCATCGCAAGCGCCCGAGCGCCGCGTTCCTCACCTACATCCAGGATCACACCGACGGGATCATGTCGGAGTCGAACACCGCGGTCGGCCGCGCCCTGCCGATGTGGCCGTACTCGGCGAGCGACAACGTGAGCCGGGCGCTGGGATCTGAGCCCGGGAAGGTCGCGATCAACCTGGCGATGAGCTTCGTCGACTTCCCGTGGCGCTATGCGCACGTACCGCAGCCGGAGACCGCGCTGCGCCTCTATCAGAACCTCGCGCACGGCGCGCCGCCGGCGGTCGTGGTCTCAGGTCCCATGCCGCAACAGGATCGCAGCGGCCTCCTCGCCGCGAAGCCGATCTTCGACTGGCACGCCCGCCACGAGGATTTGTATGTCGGACAGAAGAACGCCGCGCGTGTACTGCTGCTGACAACGGGGGCCACCTCCTCGTACCGCGGATTTTTCCGGGTCCTGACCGAGGAGCACATCCCGTTCGCGGTGTCAGAGAACCAGCGATGGATGGAAGATGGCTCGCGGTTCGAGCTGGTCATCGCTCCGGAAGCAGCTCCGAAGGAGCTGGAGCGGTACGTTCGCGACGGCGGCAGGCTGCTGGTCGCGGGCACCACGCCGCCACCGATTCCGGTCGGCAGCGTCGCGGGCAGGAAGTCGACGCAGGGATACTGGCGCATCCACGATCGCACCGGTCTGCCATCGCTGAAGAACACGGACCTGATCTTCCTCGACGGAGAGTACCTGGAGCTCGCGCCGCTCGACCGTCCGATCCTCACGCTCATCCCGACCGCGATGTTCGGCCCGCCCGAGAAGGTGTGGAGCGACAAGGTCGAGACGACCGTGCCAGGCCTGGTGTTCGCGAACCATGGCAAGGGCCAGGCCGCGTACATTCCCTGGGATATTGGAAGCCTGTACTACCGCCACAGTTCAGAGGCACACCGTGGACTGCTGGCGGATGTGATCGACCGCCTGCTGCCGGCCGGCCGTCCACTGACCACCAATGCGCATCCCCTCGTCGAGATGACAGTGATGGATCAGCCGGACCGGGGCCGCACGCTGATTCACCTGGTGAACGGAACCGGCCATCACGATACGGCGTACTTTCCGCCGATCGAAATCCGCGACATCCGGATCGATCTCACTCGCGACGTGCGCAGTGCCAGGGCCGTCGCCCTTGATCAGAAGCTGCCGGTCAGCGTGAAGGGCCGGGTGCGATCGTTCACGGTACCGCGGCTGCAGCGGTATGAGGTAATCGTGGTCGAGTGACACCTGTCCGGACTCGAGCGCCCCGTCGCTGTGAGTCAGCGTGGAGAACTGCCATGGAAGAACTCGTCGCCCTGATCGCTCGGATCGCCGGTCTTCTCATCGAAGGAGCGGCCGTCCTCATCGTCACCTTTGGCTCGATCGATGCGTTCGTGAGGATCATCTGGGTGGTGGTCACTCCCGCCGCTACGCATGGCGAACGCAAGGCGATCTGGCGCCGGTTCGGTATGTGGCTGCTGCTCGGGCTCGAGTTCGAGCTGGCTGCCGACATCATCGGCAGCGTCCTGTCGCCAACGTGGCAGGAGGTGGGCAAGCTCGGCGCCATCGCCGTGATTCGCACGTTCCTGAACTATTTCCTCGAGAAGGACCTCGAGAGCGTTGACGCCGCCGCAGAGGAGCGGACGCTCAGGGACGCCGTGGGAGCCTAGGCTTAGGCTAACGCTTCAACGCCTTCACCATCCCGAGCAGCGTCGTCACCGTGCGCCAGTTCCGGGCCGTGCCGGACTCGACGCCGAGAAACCTGCCCGACCGCTCGGCCAGTTTCGATCGGCCGATGCCCTCGGGGGTGTAGAGATAAAAGACCTTGCCTTTCAGGGCAAAGGCTTCGCTCCCTGTCCTGAGCGCCTCGAGTGATTTGACGTCAGGGTTCTTCGGTGGCGCGTCCAGGAAAACGAGGTGCACGCTCGTCGGATTCTCGACCGCCTGGGGGAACGGGTTCGCGGCGGCGGCTTTCTCGAACTCCTCGCTCGTCAGCAGCAGCACCCTCGGCGCGAACCCGTGTCGTTTCGATATGGCAGCGGTGATCTGCTTCTCGAGAACTTCACGATCCTTGACGGCGCTGTTCAGGATGACGTTGCCGCTCTGGATGTAGGTACGCACATCGACGCAACCGCACTGCTCGAGCAGCAGCTTGAGACCGCTCATCGGCAGCTTGTGTTTGCCGCCGACGTTGATGCCGCGAAGAAGCGCGATGTAGGTCACGGCTGATGATAGACATGCGCCGTGGCACGCGTCTATGTCTGGATGTTTCGACGCGCGCCGGCGATCATGATCGCCCCGGCACCGATCGCAAGCAGCGAGATGATGTGCGCGAGGCTGAGACCGAAAGCGACGCGCTCGTTCACGCGAAGGAATTCAACACCGAAGCGGAGCGCACCAGCGCCGACAAGATAGCGTCCCAGCACGATCGCATCGGGGACGCGCTGCCGGCGCCACCGGATAAGGCACCAACCAAGTACTCCCAGGCCGATTGCTTCGTAGAGCTGGGTTGGATGCACCGGTACTGTCGTTGGCGGTAACCCTTCGGGAAACGCCACGGCCCAGGGAAGGCTCGACGGCGTGCCGTAATCGTCGCCTACGAGAAAACACCCGATGCGGCCGATGAGATGTCCGAACGCGAGTGCCGGAGTCGCCGCCGCCAGCGTAGCAACGATCGGCCAGCCTTTGAGAGCGATGTAGAGAAAACCTGCGCCAACGCCTCCGATGAGGCCGCCGTACCAGCTCAATCCGCCCCGCGACAACAGCAGGTCGGCGATCGGCGCCTGCGACGAGTGTTCGACGGTCCAGAGCAGTTTCGCACCCGCGAGGCCACCGACCACGCCGACGATGCCCGCGTCCGCAGCATCGGGCGAAAGTGCTGACCGCAGGAGCTCCCGCCGGAAGAGCCACAGTCCAGCCAGCGCGGCGAGCGCCACCATCACACCGAAGCTGGTGATCTCGAAGCTGCCGATGCGGATCAGGACCGGGTACATGATTCGCGCCCGCGGGCGCTGTTGTGTGGTGCCGCTCGCACGGTTCTATTGACTGATCGTGCCGTTGGCGGCCATCGTCAGGGCGTAACCCGGCTCGTCGCCGTTGCCCGGAGTCGTGGTGTTCTGCACCAGCCGGACGTCGTTGGCGAACACGTTGCGCGTGACCGCACCCGTCGGATTCTCGTCGCAGGAGTTCTGATCGTTGATTCTGAACGACACGCGAGCCCCCACCGGCATGTCCGTGAAACTGATCTCGTACCTGTCCGGCGGAACCGCTTGCAGCGGAATGCTCGCGAAGTTGCGCCAACTCGGATGGATGTGCGTGACCCCGACCCCCGACGCGCATCCCTGCGCCGAGGCGGGAAGATCGGATCGCCGGGTCGTCGATCCCATGAACACGATCCGGACGGTGTTGGCTGACTGACTCGGAGATATGGGCGCGTCGTCATCGCACCCGAGGACTGCCAAGCTTGCGACGGCGGCGATCGTCCGAAGAAGCACCCTCACGTGCCCAGCATATCCGAGCGTACTCGTCTGATGGTGCGCACCCAGCTCGTGCGGTGAATCTCAACCGCGCCGGCTCACTCTCCCCTCAGCGCCATCGACGGCTCGATCCGGGCAGCCCGGCGCGCCGGCAGCCATGCGGCCATGAGCACGATCGCGATAACGAATGCCGCCGTGGTTCCCATCACTGCCGGACTGATGCGAACGTCCGAAACGATACGAGACATGAGCGGAGGGGCGGCAGCAATCAGGCCAACACCTGCTGCCGCTCCGGTGAGACCGAGGGCAGCCGCCTGACGAAGGATCATGCGCTGGATGTTGAGAGGCGACGCACCGAGCGCCATCCGCAAGCCAATCTCCGGCGTGCGCTGGCTGACGGTATAGGAAACGAGTCCGTACAGTCCTGACCCCGCCAGGAGCAGTGCGGTTAGGGCGAACGCAGCGAAGAGACCGAGGTTGAAGCGCCGTGGTCCAAGTCCTGCGTCGACGAACTGGCGCATCGTTCCGGCGCCCGACACGGCGGCATCCGGGTCCACCGCGCGCAGGAGCTCGAGAAAGGTTTCGCGGAACGCCGCCGGACCGGAGCCTGTCCTGACCATCCAGAACTGATTGTTCCTGATGAACGAGACGCCGTCGGGATGCACCTGCCGGAGCGGGACGTAAACATCGAAGACCGGAGGCAGATCGAGCGCCGCTTGCCGGACGTTCTCGACGACGCCGACGACATCCACGGCGCGCGGTCCGGTGTTGTTGTCGTCGATCATCAGGCGGCGGCCCACCGCGCTCCCGGCGAAGAAGCGATCCGCGAGCGCCGCGCTCACCAGCGCCACCGGCAACGCACCTGCGCGGTCGCTTTCGTCGAACAGCCGGCCCTGCAGCAGGCGAGTCCCGACGACGGGAAGAAACCCCGGCGAGATTGCACGCAGGTTGGCGCTCGGCCTGTCGCGGTCCTCGAAGGGCCGGCCGGCGACCGAGAACGGAACCATGGCGAGCAACCCGCTCAGCGGTGCCACCGAAGTCACGCCGACCTGCGTCACGCCTGGCGCGGCGGCAACTCGCTCCGCCAGGTGCTCGTAGAATCGCGTCACATCCTCGGCCGTGCGATACGACGACGGAATCGACACCCGGGCCTGGAATACACCTTCGGTCCTGAAGCCCGGGTTGACGCTCTGAAGTTCACGCAGATTTTGAACGAGCAGACCGGTCGCCAGAACCAGGACCAGCGCGGCGCAGATCTCAGCCACGACCATGGCATTCCGGAAACGCTGGTTCCAACGATCGCCGATTGCGCTCCGGGTCGACGCCCGAATGGTGTTCCCGGCCTGCGTCGCGGCGGCGACGCCGATCGGCGCGGCGGCAAGCAGCATTGTCACGCCACCTGTGATGATGACCACGAGGAGCGCCGCGCTCGAATCCAGGCCGACCTCACCGAGTCGTGGTACCGATGGCGGTGCCCATCGCCTCGTGGCGGCGATTGCCTGTGACGCAACCAGCCAGCCCGCGCCGCTGCCGCAGAGGGTGAGCAGAAGCGTCTCGAGCGTGAGCTGCCGTGCAAGCCGCGAACGCGACGCGCCAAGCGCGATGCGCGTCGTAAGCTCACCACGACGTCCGCTGGCGCGCACCAGCGCCAGAGACAGCAGGTTGGCGAGCGCGGTGCCCAGTACGGCAACCACCGCCACCAGCACGATCAACAGTGCCGGCCGATGGTCGCCCACGAGCGTCTCGTGCAGGGCGACGATGCGCACCGACTCTTTTCGGGCGTACTCGACCGGGAACTGCTCACGCAGCGAACGACAGATCGCGGTCAGCTCCCGCTGCGCCTGTCCCGCGTCTGCACCTGGACGCAGGCGACCGAAGACTCTCAGGAAATTCACGGAATTCCGTAGGTGACGAAGGGGATCGCGATCGGGAACGAGCGGGGTCATGATGTCGATGTCTCGAAGCGGCAGCGGGAACTGCGGCGGCAGCACCCCCGCAATCACGAAGGCCTCGCCGTTGATCCGCGCGGTCTTCCCGACGATCTCGAGCGCGCCCCCGTACCGCTGTTGCCACAGCCGGTGGCTCAGAACTACTACCGGAGGGGCATCCGGCCGGTCGTCGCGCTCGTTCAACAGGCGTCCGGCCGCCGGAGTCACCCCGAGCAGGTCGAATGCATTCGCCGAGATCCGCGCGCCCTGGAACCGCTCTGTCACGCCGTCGCCCGACAGGCTCGCGCTCCAGTTCGCGTAGGCCGCGAGACCAGCAAGCGTGCGAGTGCGACTCCGGTAATCCATGAACTCCGGCAGCGAGAACGGGGCACCCGGATTGTCCGAGCGCACCGATGCAATCCATACGAGCTCGTGAGGCGATGCGAACGGCAGCGCCCGCAGCAACACCGTGCTGACCACCGAATAGACGGCAGTAGTCGCGCCGATCGTGAGTGCGAGCGTGACTGTGATCGTCAGGACGAAGCCTGGCTCCCGCAGGTATTGTCGGAGTGCGACGCGCAGATCGTTCAATCTGACCCCGGTCGCATCCTAGTGAACAAGACCCGTCGTTTTCCGACAGAGATCCGGCGAAATCCGCCAGCGGTCGAGGCGCACTTGCGAACTCTTTCGATGGGGCGGCATATTGGCGGCTGCCGTTATGGCCGCTCCTCCACCGAACGCCAGCCGCCGCATCGTCGTGGTCGTCGTGCCCCCGGTCGATGAGCTCGATCTGGTGGGTCCACTCCAGGTGTTCAACTCGGTGAACCGGCTCGCAGGCCAGCCGATTTACACGATCGAAGTGGTCACGAATACCGAACGCCTGACCCTCGAAGGCGAGAGCGGCATCTTGACCTTCGTCGCTCGAGGTCACTTCACGCGCGTCGAGGGCAGGTGCGACTCGGTGCTGCTGGTGTGCGGACTCGCCAATCGCGGGGTCCGCGACGGCGCGCTCTCGGCGTGGCTGAAGCGGAAGGCGGCAGACACGCGCCGGCTCGGCGCAGTGTGCGTGGGCGCGTTTCTGCTCGCCGAGGCGGGCTTGCTCCAGGGTCGGCGGGCCACCGCCCACTGGAAGTTCGGCCGTGAGCTCGCGGCGCGCCACCCCGGGGTGTGCGTCGAACACGAGCCGATCTGGGTGAAGGACGGGAACATCTACACATCGGCCGGCATCTCGGCGGGGATCGATCTCGCGCTTGCGTGGGTGGAAGAAGACTGCGGGGTCGCTCTCGCGCACGAAGCCGCGCGCGAGCTGGTCCTGTTCCTGCGACGGCCTGGTGGACAACCGCAGCTCAGCGTCTCGCTCGCCTCACAGGCCTCGGACATGGCCTCGATCCGTGAGCTGCAAATCTGGATCGCCGACCATCTCGAAGCGCGGCTCTCGATTGAAGAACTCGCGGAGCGAATGTCGATGAGCGTCCGAAACTTCGAGCGGGTGTTCACGCGCGAGGTGGGCACCACACCGTCGCAATATGTGCTTCAGGTCCGCGTCGAAGCCGCGCGGCGTCTGCTGGAACGCAGCGGGCACGGTCTCAAGCAAGTGGCGTCGGCCGCCGGATTCGGCAGCGCGGACATGATGAGACGCGCGTTCGTCCGGCTGCTGGGCATCACGCCGCGCCGTTTTCGCGAGCTTGCGACGCATGACTCGGAGCCGACCGGCGGTCGTTCACGCCAAACCGTTCGCCGGCTTTCTCCGCCAAGACAAACTCGACGACATCGCCAGTGAGTTCGTTGCGAGGGTAGCTGCGTTGACGAGGTCGACCAGCGGTGACGGCGAAATCAGGTTCCAGCTTCCAGTCACTCGGTTCGCAGCGCCGCGACCGGATCGATACGGGCCGCACGATACGCGGGAAGCCACGCGGCCATGACGCCCACCGCGATGAGCACGATCGCCGCGCCGCCGAATGTCGCCGGATCACGCGGCGCAAGCTGAAACAGCAGCGCTTCGACGAAGCGCGCCGCCCAGAGGCTTCCGGCTGCGCCCAGGGCCAGACCCGCCGCGATCAACAGGCCGACGCTCTCGAACACGATCCGCAGGATCGAGGAGGGAGTCGCGCCCAGCGCTATGCGCAGCCCGATCTCTTTCTGTCGTGCGCGGACCGCGTGCGTGACGACGCCGTAGAGGCCGACCGCCGCGAGCAGCAGCGCGAGCCCTCCGAAAAATGCGGAGACCAGTGCGATGAGCCGCTCCTGCGTCACCGTCGCCTCGACCAGCTGATCGAACGTCCCAAACGTGAACGCGATCGCTGGATCGGCCCGCCTCAACGCCTCGGCGACATCGCGCTCCACGGTCGTGCGCGCTCCGGCCAGGTTGACCGTCAGCATGACGGTGGGCCAGAACTCGGATGGCTTGCGCTGCGCCATCGCCACATACATCGTCGCCACCATTCCGTCGCGCGGCGTCGTGTAGACGGCGTCCCCGACAACGCCGACGATCTCGTATCGCGTGCCGGGCTCGAATCCCAGGCGCACGCTCTGGCCGATCGGCTGCCTGCCCGCCGTAGCGCCGCCAGGCGCGGAGGTGGGTTCGCCCACCATGAACCGGCGCACGAACGTTTCGTTCACGATCGCAACCGGACGGCTGCCCACGCGGTCGCCGGTCTCGAAGTCCCGGCCGCTCCGAAGCTGCATGCCCATCGTCTGGAACCAGCCTGGCGTCGTGCCGTTCAGCCAGAGCGTGGGGCGGATCCGGGTCATTTGTCCGTCGTTGATGGCGATCATGCCGGTGCTCGTCCCACCCCCTGTGAGCAGTCGTACAGACGACACCGCGGCCGAGCGGACTCCGGGCACGGCAGCCGTTGCATCACGCAAGCGCTCGACGCGCGCGTTGCGCTGCTCGGGTGGTCCGCCACCAGTCTGGAGGTTCAATTCCGCCACGAGCAGCGGCCCGGGCACGAAGCCGAGGGGCAACTGGTTGAGCGACGCAAATGTATGAAGGAACAACCCAGCCGCGACGACCAGCACGAATGACACGGCGATCTGAGCCACGACGATCGTTCCCCGCACGGAAAAGCGACCACCGCTTGCGATGCTGCGGCCCCCGTCCTTGATCGCTTCGCCCGCGCCCACGCTTTTCAGCCCGAGTACAGGCGCCACGCCGGCGACGACAGCCGAGAGACACGCCAGTGCGGCGGTGAAGGCGAGCACGCGCCAGTCGAGCCCGAGGTCGAGCGACACCGTGCTTTGCCATGTGCTCAACTGCCGCACGAGGACAGCACTGCTCCACGACGCGAACACCAACCCCACGGCCGCACCTGCGAAGGCCACAATCAGACTTTCGACCAGGAGCAGCCGTGCGATCCGCCAGCGGGAGCTCCCGAGCGCCAGGCGCACGCTGAACTCGCGCCGCCGCGCCAGCGTTCGCGCCAGCATGAGGCTGGCGATGTTGGCGCAGGCGACGAGCAGCACGAGGCCAACGGCGACGACCATCGCGAGAAGCGGCCGTTCGAAGCGGTTGCGCAGCGACGAGTTGCCGGTCGCCGCCGCCACCAGGGTGAATGGCTGGATTTGGCGTGATGCGCCCTCCGTGATCCGGGTCTGGATGACCCGCAGCGCGGCGTTCGCCTGCTCTAGGCTTTGTCCACGCTTCAGCCGCGCCATGATCTGCAGCCACCACGATCCCTTCGCCGCCAACCGGCTCTCCTGGCCTCGAATGACCGGCTCGGCCGCGAAGGGCAACATCACGTCCGTCATCCGCCCGACGTCGGCACCGAAGAATCCCGGCGGCATCACGCCGACAATGGTGAATGGAATGCGCTGCACCGTGAGCCGACGTCCGACGATGTCGTCGGAGGCGGCGAAACGCTGCCGCCAGAGGCGATGGCTGATGACGGCGACCGGACCGTCCGCCACTCCAGTCGCGGTCAAGGCCCCGCCGTCGTCGGCAGGCATGAGCAGCCGGCCGCGGATGGCGGTGACGCCGAGCACGTCGAAGAACTGCCCGCTGACGTACGCGCCATCGACCGGTTCCGTCTGACCGCCGGCCGACAGATCGAACCTCTGGGCGGCCCAGGCGAGCGCACCGTCGAACAACTCGCTCTCGCGTGCCTTGATCTCGTTCCAGATCGGATAGGACCATGAGCCGTCGCTGAGCAGCGCGAGACTGTCCGGATCCCGCACGGGGAGCGGACGCAGGATCAGGCTGTTGAAGATTGAGAACAGGGCCGTGTTCGCGCCAATGCCGAGCGCGAGCGTCAGCACGGCGACAGCCGTGAAGCCAGGACTGCGAGCGATCTGGCGGACGCCGTGCCGAAGATTCGCCGCAAGCTCCACCAAGAAGTTCCAACGCATTCCTGCCTCCTTGCGCTCGGGCCCTGGCGCAGAGTCGCTTACCTTAGACGCGGTGGGGGAGAGGGAAGGTTGAAAGTTCCGCGGTTCGCGGTTCGCGGCCCGCGGCCCGGATCAAAGATCGGCCGGGCCTGAAGGCCCGGCCCTACAAAGGCAGGTGGTCGCATCGGGCCGTGGTGACGCCGTGCGTCGTAGCGCCAGGGCCTTTAGGCCCTGGCGGATTCCTGAATCAACCCTTCTATCGTCAGCTGGAAGGTGGAGCCGTCAGCGCAAACACGAGCGAGACGACGGCTCCGCCGAGGCACATTCCGGTGCCGATCAATTGGACAACATCAACCGGGCGAATGGTCGTCAGGGCGGGCTTCCCGAACATCCTGAGAAAGTTCGCCACGCCGAAAGCAAAAAGGACTACGAAAACCCGGAAGAATCTTCGCCGATCATTCATGACCCGTCTCCACGCGCTTCTGCACGGTTCTGATGCTGCGGCCACCGCTGGCGTAGACTAGCGCCGCCAGAGTTGGTGAACAACTCGATAACATCCACTGTATGAGTCGCAATCGGGTCAACGTCCTGTTCGCGCTGTTCGCTCTCATCGGCCTGACGGGTCCCTCTATCTCTGGTCAGGAAAACGCCGCGGGCGTTCATGCCAGGCGTCTGGTGAACTTGCTTCGCCAGGAGCAGTTCGCCGACGTCGCCAGCGAGTTCAACGCGAAGGTCGCGGCGCTCATGTCGGCGGCCCAGCTGCGCGACGCCTGGATGACGCTGCAGAAGCAGGCTGGCCCGTTCCAGTCGATCATCGACGAGCAGGTCACGACGCCCTCGCCCGGCATCAC
>Ga0075420_100004891_pt1 | contig 11742 bp, 14 predicted proteins | sample SoiMetdeltSBSDD4_FD_75296 | JGI IMG/M metagenome (GOLD analysis project Ga0075420, IMG submission 75296) | Bulk soil microbial communities from a Populus tree surrounding site in Tennessee, USA - Soil MetaG P. deltoides SBSDD4 | ecosystem: Environmental > Terrestrial > Soil > Tree plantation... | reverse complement strand
CAGGTCATAGCGCTCCAAGGCGTGCCCTCCTCCATGGCGTTGGTCCACCCGTCCCTCCTGATCGTAACGCGGCGGACGCGAGCTCGAACGTGGACCAAGGTCCACTAGGCGGTCCCGAGGCGGTCGGCTAGATTCAGGACGCGAGGCCACCCTTGGCGGTGGCGAGATCGAGGAGGGTTCGACATGGCACACAAGCTACCGCCGCTGCGGTTCGGCTACGACGCGCTCGAGCCGTACATCGACGCGGAGACGATGGAACTTCATCACGACAAGCATCACAAAGCCTACGTCGACAACCTGAACAAGGCACTCGAGCCGTACCCGCAGCTCGCCGAGCTCACGGTCGAGGACCTGCTGCATCGCCTCGACCAGGTGCCGGAGACCATCCGGACGGCGGTCCGAAACAACGGCGGGGGCCACGCGAACCATCAGTTCTTCTGGGACATCCTTGGACCTCGCGCGGACGGAGCGCCGAAGGGCGCGATCGCCGAGGCGATCAAGAGGGACTTCGGCTCGTTCGAGCAATTTCAGTCTCTCTTTACCGAAGCGGCCACAAAGCACTTCGGCTCTGGATGGGCGTTCCTCGTCGTGAACCCCTCGCGGCACCGCCTCGAGATCGTTTCGCTGCCCAACCAGGACAGCGTCCTGGTGCACGGGACGCCGGGGCTCCTCTGCTGCGATGTCTGGGAGCACGCCTACTATCTTAGGTACAGGAACCGCCGCCCGGACTACCTCAGCGCCTGGTGGAACGTCATCGCCTGGGATGTGGTCGACGAACGGCTCCGCGACGTCACGGCGGAGACAGAGGAGACTTTATGCCGCGATACGTCGCGCCCGCGTTCCTGAAGCGAACCAGGAGCCACTCGCGGTTCGTGCTGGCAGGCCTCATCCTGGTCCTTGCATGGGCGTCGTCGATCGGCGCTCAGGAGCAGCCCATCCTTCGCTTCGGGGGACGTGTCACCTACGTCTCGCCGCAGGAGATGCTGGTCGCGCTCGACAGCGGAGGCGTCGTGATGCTCGACCTGGCGCGCATCTCCCAGGGCGAGACCCGTCAGATCGCGCAGAACGACTACATCACCGTGATCGGCTTCATCCGACGCCCGAGCCATCGGGTCATTGCCACGTCTATTCAACGGGCCAGCCCGTGGGTTCCGACAACTCCATCGTGGGCGCCATAGCCTCCCTGATAGAGGGAGAGTCCCAGTCGCCGAGACCTTATTCAGGGCGTGATGCCGGGAGGGCTACCATGAATGACGTCACGAAGGCGGCTCGATCAGGATCCCGTCGCTCAGTCCAGCGCAAGTGTTCTCGTCGATGAGGATCGGCAGGCCGAGGACCTTGGTATGCGCCTCGAGGGTGGGCGGCGAGGTTCACGTTGTCGCCCACACACGTGTAGGTCACGCGCTGCTGGGTGCCGGTGAAGCCGGCGATCAACGGCCCGCCCCTCTACCAGAGCCAGCATTTTCTCTCCAGTGTCTTCCTTTGGGTTTCTTGCCGGCACCCGTCTGTTCCTGACCGGGTTCCCATGCTTGATTTCCTCCCGCTTTCCGGAGCGTTGCACGAACAGACTCGGCGCTGTCAGCGGGTGGAATGGGAGGAGCGCCACCGCAGCGGCTATGGCCGGGCCACGTCGCGTTGGTCGATCGGTTGTGGAGCAAGCTCAGCGAACGCGGCCGGGAAGAGACTCAAGGCCGAGATCCAGCGGTTTTGCAGCGAGCATTGCCGGGGCGTTATCATGCCGAGGTCTGGGACACGGAGCTCGCGCGGCCGAACTACCGCGAGACGGCGGCGCAGGCGCGGACGCTGAGGGGTCACAAGAATGTCCGTGCTGATCACCCAGCCGCGGCAGCAGGCGAAATTTGCGAACGGCAACGCCTTCCAGCTCGAGCTGCGGCGCCGGGTCGAGGAGTATTTTCGAACCACCGGCCGCCGGCGACGCGACTGCTGGCAGATGTACTTGAAGACGGCCATCCTCCTCGCCGGTTTCGCGGTGTTGTATACGCTGCTGGTCTTCGTGGACCAGACTTGGTGGCAGGGCCTCCTGCTGGCAGCGCTGATCGGCCTCTCGGCGGCCGGGATTGGCTTCAATATCCAGCACGACGGTGGCCATCAGGCCTATTCCAACCTCCCCTGGGTCAATAAACTCATGGCGATGACGCTGGAGTTGATCGGCGGGAGCTCCCATCTGTGGCGGTGGAAGCACGTTGTCCTGCATCACACGTATGTCAATATCACGGGCCATGACACCGACATCGATCTCGGTCTCCTCGCCCGGCTGACTCCGCATCAAAGGCGTCTCCCGTATCACCGGTGGCAGCACCTCTACCTATGGCCGCTTTACGGAGTGTTGGCCATCAAGTGGCAGCTTCTTGACGATTTCCGAAAGCTTATCAGCGGTCGCATAAGCAACCAGCCGTTCCCGGGCCCGAAGGGCCGAGAGCTGGTGATCTTCATAGCCGGCAAAGCGATCTTCTTCACCATGGCCTTCGGGATCCCATTGCTGTTCCACTCCATCGGGGTCGTCCTGCTCTACTACGGTGTAGCCGGGCTGGTGGCGGGTATGGCCCTGAGTGTGGTGTTTCAGGTCGCACATTGCGTGGAAGAGGCGGAGTTTCCGCTGGCCCGGGAGGAAACTGGGCGCGTCGAGCATGCGTGGGCCATCCATCAGGCTGAGACCACCGCGGACTTCGCCCGGCGGAGCCGAGTTGTCGCATGGCTCATCGGCGGCTTGAATTTCCAGATCGAGCACCACCTCTTCCCCCGGCTCTGCCACGTCAATTACCCTGCGATCTCGAAACTCGTGGAAGAGACCTGTCGAGAGTTCGGGATCAAGTACACGGAGCACAGGTCATTCCGGGCGGGTCTAGCGTCGCATTTCCGGTGGTTGCGGCGGATGGGGACGCCAACGACGCAATCGAGAGAAACCGGCGCCCAGCCGGACGCGGTGAAATGACGTACGCCTGGAAGGTGAAGCGAATCGATTTCGGCGATTGCGGGTCGGCGATATGATTCCGCCACGACGCCGATGTTTCAAGGAACTTTTCAGCTGCGTGTTTTAGTCGCGTGCCCTTGTTGCGGCTCTGTTGCCTTGCAACTATCGGATCGAATTGGCGAAAACGTGGTCGTGACTCAAACACGGGTTCGAATCCCGTTGGGGCCACCATTGCTGGTGGGACAGGTATAACCGGCCAGCAATCCTCGGTACGTCCCGTACCGACGAACTCGTAGCCCCGCCTTGAGGCGATCTGCGGCCCTCGTTCGGAGGACGGCGAGGATCGGCGTGTCGAAGCTCGCCTCGTACTCGAGAACGACAATCCGTACGACCCGATGGCGGTGCGCGTGGACGTCCAGGGTCAGACGGTCGGCCACCTCAGCCGCGAGCTCGCGCGTCAGTATCGGAAGCAACTCGAAAGGGCCGGGTACGGGTCCACTGACGCCTACTGCGACGCGCGCATTCGCGGTGGGTGGGATCGAGGGGAAGGCAGGCGGGGCCACTACGGTGTGTTCCTCGACCTCCCGATGGACGATTCGACCACCACAAGTTACAGGCGAACGGCGCAAGCCGAACGCGGGCCGTCGGGTTCGACTCGTCTTGACGATCATGGTCAGCCGCCAAAAGCTCTCTACGCCCCCCGCGCGGCCAAGCGTCTCGTCTCGGAGCTTCTCAATCTGTAAGGGCATGATCTGCGATGGCGAGGTGACGGAGGGCGAAGTGGCCGCCTTGAAGCGGTGGTTGGCTGGCCACCCGGACGCGGCGAGGCTCTATCCCGGGAAGACCGTCGCCGAACGCCTGCTCCGCATCTATGCGGATGGCGTCATCACTCCTGACGAACGCCAAGAACTCAACGAACTGCTCCTGGACCTCACTGGGGAGACTGAAGATCACGACCAGCCGCTGAATCTCTCGACTCGCCTCCCGTTCGACGAACCAACTCCAACGATCCTCTTCGATGGTCACGAGCACGTCTTCACGGGTCGGATGCTCTGCGGCACTCGTCGAGACTGCGAACGGAAAGTCGCGGATCGGGGCGGCCGAGTGGGCCAAACGGTGACGAAGAGGACGAACTTTCTGGTCATCGGTCCCATCGCCAGCAGCGCGTGGCTCGAATCCACCCACGGCCGCAAGATCCTCCGCGCTGTGGAACTGCGCGGCGAGGGACTGCCGCTTCGGATCGTGAGCGAGGAAGCCTGGATACACGCGATCGAGTCAGGCTAGATCGCCGACGTCGTCCAGGTCCCGGCCAGAGGGTCGCCTGGTTTGGAAGATTCCCGCCAGCCAGGACATCTGTACCGGGGGGGCAGAACGGCGAACAGGGGCGGGAGGGTGGCCGCGCCGGCAACACGCCTGACCATTTCGGAAGGCATGCGGAAACGGCGGCCGGAGAGGCGAACAGGACCAACGGCGACTAGTCTAGTCTGTCCCGAGTCTCGACAGACTAGTCTGTCGTATCTCCAGGTAGTATCGGATGCGGGCGGCTCCGTGTCTCGCTCGCAGCCGGGAGGATCGGAATGGCCACAACGGTGTACACGGCGATCATCGAGAAGGAGGGGGAGCTGTACGCCGCGCTCTGCCCAGAGTTGGATGTGGCCAGTCAAGGCGCGACGGTGGAAGAGGCGACCTCCAACCTGCGAGAGGCGGTCGAGTTATTCCTCGAGAGCGCCGATGCAGAAGAGATCAAGCGTCGGCTTCGGACCGATATCTTTGTAACGAGGATCGAAGCGAGGCATGGGTAGACTTCGCGTCCTGTCGGGACGCGAAGTCTGTCGGATCCTTCAGCAGCACGGGTTCGGGAGGTGCGCCGGCGCGGAAGTCATATCGTCATGCAGCGCCGCACCGATCCTGACGGTCATCGACATCTAGACGCGCGAGTACTTGGCGGCGGTGCCTGCCGGGACGTTTCGAGGCGACGATGGGTCCGGGTCCTGAGCCATCTCGCCGCGAGGCGATCGCGGCCGCAGCGCATCCGCGTCGACAATGGCACCGAGTTCACTTCGAAAGCGCTCGACCACTGGACCTACTTTAGTTGATTGTCGGCTAGGGAGGCAATGAGAGTTGCGACCTCGCGCTGTCGGCGACTCAGGAACGAAGCTGGATCGTCGAGGCTGAACTGTCTCGTAATCCCTTTCTGGGCAGCATCGACTTGTTCAACTAGCTTTGATATCGCGGAATCGGGCTTGTCGAGGGAAAATTGCGCAACCCATCAGCGAATGACCTGATCTGCCCGCAGTAACACCGCTTGTGGAATGGTGAGGCCGATGGCCTTCGCGGCCTTGAGATTGACCACGAGCTCGAACTTTGTCGGTTGCTGGATCGGTAGATCGCCTGGCTTCGCCCCCTTGAGAATCTTGTCGACATAAGTCGCGGCACTGCGAAACAATTCTTCACCGTTCGCGCCATAGCCGATCAGGCCGCCCTCCTTGGCAAACTCCGGGACAGGATAAACGGCCGGCAGGCGCAACTGCGCTGCCCAATCGTAAATCTGCCGGCGCAAGTTCGTGAGCGTCGGGTCGGTCGCCACGATCAGCGCCTCGCAGCCTCCCTTGCCGCACATCGAAGCCAGCTGTCCGAGGTCAGCGGCCGTGTCGATGCGCACTTCGATGAACTTCAGTTTCAATACCTCAGCCGCCCGCATAACGTGGCGCCTTTGCTCTTCGTAAATGAACGACGTCCGCGTGGTTAGGAAACCTATGCTGGATATGTCGGGAGCGATCGCTTTGAGTAGTTCGATCTGTTTTTGAGTCAGATCTTCGCCCTGATGACTGACACCAGTTACATTGCCGCCCGGACGCGCGAGGCTCTGGGCGATGCCGACTTGCACGGCGCCAGAACCGGACGCAATCACGATCGGAACGGTACGTGTCCGCTTGTGCGCCGCTGCGGCGGAAAACACCGGTGCGGCAACCAATACATCGGGCTTCTCGCGCAGAAGTTCCGCGGCCAGATCAGGAAGGCGCTCCGCCCCACCCTCGTTCCAGCGAACTAATAGCTTTAGATTTTTGCCTTCGACGTAGCCGAGGTCCCTGAGTCCCCCGCGCAACGCCTCGACCCGCGTGCCATATGTCCGCTCCGTCCCATGGATGAGTACGCCGATGCGGAATACCGGTTCGGCCTGCGCGCTCGGCGCCGCCGCGCCAAGCGCAACAAGAACACATACGAAGTCTCGTCTGTTCATCCGATACTCCTCGCCTTCGAATACAGTGCGAGCACCGGGATCGGCGTTCGGAGAGTCCGACATTGCCGGTAAGAGCGCGCCCTGGTCACGACGTTCGCGCGGCACTACGACGTGCCTCGAACAAACCTCACGTGGCAAAGGTATCCGCTCTCAGCCAATCCACTCTGAGCGCGCGACGGTGCAAGGGCCATGATGCGCGCCATGACCCTGCGGAGATGTCGTCGCACTTCCATCCGCTCGGCGAGCATGGCTGGCATTTACACGGGCCGTATCCTCAAGGGCACGAAACCGTCCGACTTGCCGGTCCAGCAATCGACGAAGGCTGAGCTGTTCATCAACCTCAAAACTGCCAAAGCGCTCAACCTCACGGTTCCGCCATCTTTGCTGGTGCGCGCCGAGGAGGTCATTGAGTGACGTTCAATTCCGAGAACGGCGGTCACTTCTTCTGACAGCTCTTGCCTTTCGGTCTCTTGTCGGGTGGCAGTCCCGCACTCGGCATCGTTCAGTCCTGGCTCTCCACCTGGAGACCAACATCACCCCCGGCAGAGTCTAACTCCGCAGTGTACTTGACGGGGAAGCTTACGCAAAGACAGTGCGACTATCGAGACGTGCTCGGTCCGGCAGAGTATCCGGGCTACACCAAGCGCATGTTTCGGATCGGAGAGCTTGCGCAGGACGAGCAGCAGCGAATCATCGATGCTGACTGGAGACAGTATCAGGATTGGCTTACACGATGAGACCGTCTAACTACAGCATGAACCCGGCGGCGCGGCAGCGCTCGCCGCTATCTGGCGTCGGGCGTTCGCCCGCCGCGGGTTATGCTGGGCGTTAGACAGGCCAGGCGCGATGATCACGGACCAGGCTGAACTGAGTGAGATCCAGTTGGACTGGCCGGGAGTGATCGCCATGCGGAAGCGGCTTCAGCTTCTTGTCACCGCGACCTTCGCCCAAGGTGCCTTCACGGCGCCAGCTCTAGCCGGGGTCGTCTATAACCTTCCGCTTCTCCATGCCTTTGGCGTTCTCAACCAGACACTGGTCGCGCTACGGGATGCGGGGCGCTTCTCCGTGTCCGAGCAGCCACCTGGGACCGTTGATGGACAGCGCCAAGACCGCTCTGCCATGGCTTGAGTGGCAGAGGCTCCGCGACGGCGTCCGGCTCCGAAATGAGATAGCGCATGAGGGGACACTGTTAAGTGCTCAGGTGTGCACCCAGCATCTGGACCTCGTAGCTCACCAACTGAGAGCCTGGGGTGTCATCGACGATGCTGTCTAACATCGCAGTCGAGCAGACCGCTGGCTCGCATTCGCTCGCCGCGGCTGCTCACCGCGCGCGTTGGGCAGACGGGCAGCGGTTGCGACGATGCTGTCTTGCCGGGAGGTGGACGCGTTGGTGCGAATAGCAGAGATCGCGATGGCAGGATTCGTCATGGTGGCACTATTGGTATCCCCGTTTCCTTGCGAGGCTCAGCAGGCGAAGCGACTTCCCCGAGTCGGTCTGCTCGTTTACGGGAGCCCGGCCGCGGCCTCTCCGGAGGAGGCGGTCCTCGGAGGCCTGAAGGAGCTGGGCTGGGTCGAAGGGCAGAACATGACCCTGCTGATCCGTTATGCCGAAGGCCGCCCCGAGCGGCTGCCCGACCTCGCGCGCGAGCTCGTCGGGTCGAAAGTGGACATCATCGTGACAGTCGGGACAGACGTCGCCCGGCTCGTCAAAAATGTCGTCGCTCCAATTCCGCTTGTCGCGGCCGTGAGCGAGGACCCGGTGGAGATCGGACTCGTGTCGAGTCTTAACCGGCCGGGCGGCAACATGACGGGCGTGACGTTCATTTCCTCGGAGCTGGCGGGCAAGCGCCTGGAGCTCGTCAAAGAGATCCTCCCTCGCGCGAGCCGGGTGGCGGTCCTCTGGGACCCGACCCACGTGGACTTGGAGGTCAGGGAGCTCGAACCGGCGGCGCGGTCCCTCGGCATCACGCTCCAGTCTGTCGAGGCGCGGACGACGGAGGAGCTCGACGCCGCCCTCCGCACCGTGGCCGCGGGGGGCCCTGACGCTGTAATAGTCGTCCCGGCGCGGATGATAAACCTCGACGCGAAGCGCATCGCGAAGTTCCTCCGGGAGCGGCGCCTGCCCACGGTGTCCATGTGGGGGTCCTTCGCTGAGTCGGGCGGCCTCATAACATACGGCCCGAACATCCCGGCGGTGATCCGGCGGATGGCCACCCACGTGGACAGGATCCTCAAGGGCGCCAAGCCAGGCGACCTTCCCATAGAACGGCCGACGCGCTTCGAGCTGGTGGTGAACCTCAGGACCGCGAAGGCACTGGGCGTGCCACTCCCCCAATCACTGCTTCTCCGGGCCGACCGCGTGATTGAGTAGGCTACAGAGCGCCATGCGGATCACGCTGTCCACGTGGATCGTTACACTCGCCTGCCCAACCTCGCACTCCAGCGGACCGGATGCTCGCGATGCTCGCACCTCGGCCGCTGAGTGCAGCGTTAGCCGGTAAAGCTTGCCGGCCGAGAGGACGACGATGTCGCTCACGATGACGAAGGAAGAACGGGAGGCATTCCTGGCCGACGTTCATGTGGCCGTCATCAGTGTTGAGGAAGATGGTCATGGGCCGCTCGTGGTTCCGATTTGGTATTCCTACGAGCCGGGAGGCGAGGTCCGAATCATAACTGGGCGGACGTCGCGAAAGGGAAAGCTGCTGGAGCGCGCGGGCCGATTCAGTCTGTGCGTGCAAACGGAAACGCTGCCGTATAAGTACGTCAGCGTGGAGGGGCCGATCGTCGCGGTCGAAGCGGCGGATCTTGAGCGCGATCGGCGCCCCCTCGCGCGCCGTTATCTCGGCACCGAAGTAGGCGACTCGTACATCGAAAGCACGCGGGACATGGTCGGGAACGTGCTTGTTCGTATGCGGCCAGAACGATGGCTCACCGTCGACTACGCAAAGCAATACGAGACACGCTGAATGGCAAGCCGGCTAACCACGCATTGCACCTGACGGCCGGGCTCGCGTGCGCTCGCTCGGCCGCAGGTGAATGCGCGCGTTCGGCTAGACCATATGGAAGGACCGGCCTGACCTATCGCATATACGTGGGTTGTTCCGGGACCGGAACAGAGCCACAGGCGAAAGGAGGCCGGTCATGGCCATTACACACGTCGCCCTGGACGACAGCAAGCGGGTCATCGTCGCAGGCATCTTGCGTCCGGAGGCAACGCAGCCCGAGTTGCGCGAGATCCCCAACGACCCACGACACATTCGCCGCCTGTTCGAACGTCTCCTCCACGCCGGCCCGGTCCATGCGTGTTACGAGGCGGGGGTGTCCGGCTACGATCTCTATCGTCAACTCACCGCGCTGGGCGTGAACTGTGTCGTCGTCGCCCCGGCCTTAACCCCACGGCGCCCCGGCGAGCGTGTGAAGACTGATCGCCGCGATGCTGCCAAGCTCGTGCGCCTTTTTCGCGCTGGCGAACTGACGACGATCCACGTTCCCACGGAGGACCAAGAAGGCCTCCGGGATCTCACGCGCTGTCGTGACGATGTCCGGGCCGATGTCATCCGCTGGCGCCATCGCGTGCTCAAGCTCCTCGCCCGGCACGGACGTGTGTATCACGCGGGCAAAAACTGGAGTCAGGCGCACTGGAGCTGGATCCGGGCGCAACACTTCGCCGACGCCGCCCTCGCGCGCACGCTCGAGGCTTCTTTGGAGGCCCTCGACCAGGCCCTGCGCCGGCGCGCCGAGCTCGATCAAGCGATCGAAACTTTTGCGGCAGAGCCGGCGTATCGCACTGCCGTCGGGGCGCTCCGCTGTTTTCGAGGGATCAGCACCCTCTCAGCGATGATCCTCGTCACCGAGATCGTCGACTTCCAGCGCTTTCACCGGCCCCGCGCCCTCATGGGCTATCTGGGCCTCGTACCCAGCGAGTACTCCTCGGGCGAGCGCCAGCGCCGCGGTGCCCTCACCAAAGCGGGCAACGCGCACGCGCGTCGCGTGCTGGTCGAGGCCGCCTGGCACTATCGCCATCGGCCGGCCCTGAGCGCGCGGCTCGCGCGCCATACCGTCGACCAACCGCCGGCTGTCGTCAGCGAAGCATGGCGGGCGCAGCAGCGGCTGCATCGCCGCTATCGACATCTCGTCGGCCACGGCAAGCGGCCCACCGTGGCGGTCGTCGCGGTGGCGCGGGAACTCGCGGGCTTTGTCTGGGCGGCCATGACCCACGACGCCAAGCTCGCGGCGGCTTGAACACACCGTATCGACATGACCTTCCTGAGAGAGGCTGACGGCGCGGCGAGCGAGGCACGATTGGAGAGCCCTCGCTCGAACTATGCGACGTCTCCACCGACAGTGGGATCGATTCGCGCTCCTAGAGAGAGGCAGCTCCCGACGAACCACGGTCATGCGGCTCTGCCCCAGCGGGTAATCCGCGCATATCAGTCTGATTCGTCGTCGCAGCCGCCCCGCTCGCTCAGCGCCGCCGCTCCCTCAGGACTCACGCGCTTACAACCCCCGCGTCTCTTGACACCGGTCCTTCCATATCAGTTCGAAACTGTCTCCCGGGCGGGGAAGTTTACGCAAGATTCGCATGACATGCTGAGAGCGCCAGGGCAGCGCAGGCGCAGGTGAACGCACAGCGTGGGCCTTGTCACCATGACGGTTGCCGATCACTCGAATACGGCGGAGCGTCCCGGCTGAACCTTCGGAGCTATTTCAGGTCGATCCACTACGAGTCAGGGGCCGTGTAGCATTCTGCGTTGCCAGCCCCCGCAACCATGAACGACGAGGGGGTGAGCGGCCGCAGGGCCGCTAACCCCTCGACCGCTCACCGCCGCTGGCGACGCAAGGCAAGGGCCACCTCAACCGGTCTGAACGACTTTGAACTCCTTCGCGACTCGCGTCTCGGGATCGAACTGCGAGCGCGTCGTGTGGTTCACGTGTTTGCCGTAGACGTGCAATGACACGGTGACCCCGTCCGTGTCGTTCGTGACGCTGTGGATCGATTCCGGCAGAAACGTCACGACATCGCCGGCGCCAAAGACCTTCTCGCCTTCCTTCACGATTTCCGCGTAGCCTGGCCGCGAGCCGTCGTCCACGCGCTTCCAGAAGACGTTCTTCTCGAGCCCGTCCACGCCCGCCACGACTGCCCAGGTGCCATGGTTGTGCGGCGGCGCACCGCGACCCGGAAGCCACGACCCGGCAAATACGGCGAGCGTGTGGTCCGGTTCCTCGTGGAGGAGATGCACGCCGAAGCCCTGCGCGGCGTCGCACTGGTAGTGTCGCGTCTCGAGCCAACTCCGACCGAGGGCGAGATCACGCGCGAGGGGGCGGACCCGACGGATGATCTCGTGCTCGTCGCTGATGGATCCCGTGATCGCTCGCAGATCGTCGACGAACCGTTTCAGATCGTAGGGCGTCGCGCTCATAGGCCACCTCCTGCGCTGCGATAGTGGGCGGCCGAGGATCGAGGTGTCCAATGCATTCGATGCCCTATAATCAGTGCCTTGGCGGCATAAGGAAGCCATGGAGCTGAGACACCTCCGATACTTCACCGCCGTCGTGGACGCGGGCGGCG
>Ga0075420_100004890_pt1 | contig 11742 bp, 12 predicted proteins | sample SoiMetdeltSBSDD4_FD_75296 | JGI IMG/M metagenome (GOLD analysis project Ga0075420, IMG submission 75296) | Bulk soil microbial communities from a Populus tree surrounding site in Tennessee, USA - Soil MetaG P. deltoides SBSDD4 | ecosystem: Environmental > Terrestrial > Soil > Tree plantation... | reverse complement strand
AGACGTACACCGCCGATTTGAACCACGGCTGGCCGTCGGTGAACTTGATGCGCTGGTACTGACGCAGTCCGGAGAACGCCGAGACATCGCCGTCGTGTGAGCCGTGGAATACGAGGTAGTTGACGTTCTGAACTGGCGTCGGCTTTCCTGCGGGCTGGTATTGTCCGTCGATCGGCGCGATGGCGACGAGTGACTTGATGTCGAAGTTGAAGTCGAACTTCACCGTCGCGTCGTCCGGGTAGTACGCGAGCCGGTTGAACGCCGCGGCGACCGCCACCGCTTCACCCCCGCGCGAATGCCCCATGAGCGCGATGTTCCGCATGTCTACCTTCCGATGGAACGGGCTCCCCGTCGAGTCGTTCCACGAGCGCCATCGCCTCAGGTGTTCCAGCAGAAGCCATCCGCGTCCGTCGTTCTCACCGCGCAGATTCCCATTGATGAAGTTCTCGTCCACCGACACGAGGATGAATCCGCGCGACGCGAGGAGCTCGCCGAGGTAGGCGTATCCCGGGTCCGAGAAGTCCTTCATGTTGTGGTTGCCGTGCACCACGAGCACGAGCGGGAAGGGCCCGTCGCCCTCCGGGTACCACACGCGACCGTTGATGGGCAGGTGCTTATAGTCGAACCCCCAATACTTCTTTCGGCTCTTCGCGATCTCGGGGGTCGACGAGACGAACGGCGAGCCGTCCACGGTCTTCGTCTTCAGCGTGACCGAGTCACGGAATGCGCGCCGGTGCTTGTCCGTGCCGCTGCCGTACACGAGCGTCCGGACGCGGAAGGTCCCGGGTAACGCCGGGTTCTGCGCCGTGACGTCCTGACGCGCGAGGACGACGGGCGAGTCGTCCTTCGTCAGCTTCATGGACTGCTGGATACAGCCGGCGGCTGCCAGCGTTAGGCAGGAAAGCGCTGCCGGGGCGAAGGAGCGACCACGAAACGGCATGGCTTGGACGCGGAGGGAGTGTAGGTGCGCCAGTCGTTCGACTGGCGTTCCGACTATTCGCTAGTGGGGCGTTTGTGAGATGTTGATAGCAGGCGAGAGGCGGCCCATGGCCACATTTGGCCACACCCATCGCGGTGCCAGAGTACATCTACACCGCGTGGCCAAATCTGGCCATACGCGCCGGTTCGCCTGCTATCAACATCTGCCGCGCGAACCACTAGTCGCCGAACCGCGCATTCACCAGGGGGAGCAGCCGTGCCCAGCCGGGGTTGTTGCGAGCGCGGTTCAGAACGCCGAGCTGAACCCCGTTGAGCTGCCGGGCGTCGTTGTAAATGCCGATCACCACGCCGCGCTGGCGCGCGACGTCGTTATGCGCCGCGACGGCAATCCCTCGGAGCTCCGCGGCCCTCACCTGGAGCGCAGACACCGCGACGCCAGTGACTCGCGGACTCCGCACACGATACAGCCCCATGAGGGCGCCGGTCGCGTCGCCCGTTCCCCTCAGCGTGCCGGCCGTGAGGGCCACCCATCGCACGTCGCCATCGGCGACGATCCCGAGTCCCCCGACCGTGGCACCCGTCACGTCCCGGCCCGCCATCACGGGGCCAGCACTGAGGGTCAGGCCTCCCACGCCGCCCGACGACACGACGCCGAGGCCACCGACGGTCACACCAGTCGCGCCACCCTCGGCCACCGCCGCGAGTCCGCCGAGGTGTATTCCGCGCATGCGCCCGGACGAAAACGCCACGAGGCCGCCCACGCCCATGCCTGTCATGTCGCCGCGAGCCGCAACGCCGAGGCCCGATACCATCAGCCCCGAGGCCGGGCCTTCGCTGACGACGGCCAGCCCGCCGACGGTAATCCCGATAAGTCGTCGTTGTACGACGGCCGCGAGCCCGCCGACCTGGATCCCGCGCGCACCACCGGACGCGATGATCGAGGCCCCCGCGACGTTGAGTCCCGTGAGCTGCGCACGCGACATGACGGCGAGGGTTCCCGCGTTGATCCCCGACACGTTGCTGTCGCCCACGACGGCGAAGCCACCGACAGCGATGCCGGCGATGCTCCCGTGCGAGAGCACCGCACCGCCGCCCACAGCGAGCCCCGTTAGGCGCCGCTCGGCGCGAACGGCGAGGCCGCCGATCGCGATGCCGTTCAGGTTTGCGGCGCCCGGCGCAACGAGCCCGACGGCGAGTCCGCCGACGGTCGCCCGCGGGTTCTGTCCCGGGGCCCACAGCGTGACGTTCACACCCTCAACGCGAATGACGCCTGCATCCCGCCAGTTGAGCCTGACTCCGGTCAGCCGCCGCGAGTTCCCAATACTCAGCCCGACGTTGTTGATGGCGAGGTCGAGGCTCGGCGGATCGCGGTCGGCGCGCGGGTCCGCGGTCTGCGCGTGGGCGCGCACGGCCGCCAGCATGCAGATAGCGACCAGGGCGTGACGGTGCACTCGACGGCTGATGGGTTGACGGGTGGCATCCGAGCGGGGACCCGACTGCTTGCATCGGCGCCAGCAGCGGGTCCAGCCGACCGGCGTGGCGCGCCGGAAGATAACACCCCATTCAAGGATGGCGTGTGCGACGCCTGCTTGGCGCGAGGTATGAGTGCTCGTGCGCCACGGTTCGTCCCAGACTAATGCGACGTGCCCCGGTATTCGTCGGTGCGCGGTCGCTGTCCCTCGCGCGCGCCTTGCACCGCCACTACAATAGGACGTCCGGCATGCGCGGGGCTGCGCTCGCTGGCGCACGCGACGAGGCGTGCGTCGTGGTGCGCGTAGGACGCGCTCGGGAGGTCACCGTGCTCTTCGCTCGCTCTCGCACGGCGTGCTCGGCACGCTTTGCCATCGCTCTGTCCGTTGCCGTCGCGGCGACGTCGCCGTCGCGCGCGGGGGCACAGGACCCTTTGCCGCCAGGCACCATCGCGATCAGCGTGCGCGACTCGCTCGGCCGCTCGATCTCGGGCGCCGAGCTCATGGTGGAAGGCACGACGATTCGTGGCGTCACCGACGAGCGCGGCGAGATCCGCTTCGTGGCGGTCCGCGGCGGTCCCGCCACGGTCCGCGTCAGGCGCCTTGGCTATCAGCCGGTTCTTCTCGACGTCATGGTCGACCAGCGTGTCCCGGCCGCGTCGGTCGTGACGTTGATCGCGATCCCGCAGCGGCTCGCGCCGATCGTCGTGAAGGGCGGTACGAACTACACGGGTCGCATGGCGGGGTTCTATCAGCGACGCGACCTCGGCATCGGCCATTTCGTTTCGCGCGAGCGGCTCGAGCGAGATAACCCGTCGCAGCTCACCGACATCTTCCGGCGGTTGCCCGGCGTGCAGGTTCAGTCCACGCGCCTCATCCGGAACGCCGTACGATTCCGCGGCGCCGGCGGGTCGTGCTGGCCCCTCGTCTGGCTGGATGGCGCGCCACTACCGACGGCTGAGTTCGACCTGGACTTTCTGTCGCCGCAGTCGATCGAAGGGATCGAGGTCTACACCGGAATCTCGCAGGTGCCGCCGCAATTCATGGGATCGCGCGGCCTGGGATCATGCGGCGTGATCGTCGTGTGGTCGCGCGAAGGCGAGCGGCGACCGAAGAAGCCGAAAAAAGCGGTGACGGCGACGGAGCTCGCTGACCTTGTGGCGTCGCTCAAGGTCTATACGGCTGACCAGGTGGACGTGCCGGCGCGGTCCGACAGTCTCTCGCGACCACAACCGCTGTATCCGGAGCAGCTGCTGGTCACGGGCGTTCCGGGACAGGTGCTTGCGGAGTTCGTCGTCGACACGCTCGGACGCGTCGAGCTCGACACGTTCGGCGTCATCTCATCCACGAACCCGAAGTTCACGCAGGCCGTGCAGCGTGCGCTGCCCGACTGGGCCTACGCCCCCGCGGTGTTGAACGGCAAACGGGTGCGGCAGCTCGTGCAGCAACCCTTCCACTTCGTCGTCGACTCGGCGGTCCTTCGCCGCGCCAACCGATAGGGTTGGCGCGGCCGCCTACCGCTGCGCCCCGAGGCGCGTCAGCAACGCGGTGATCGTTGCGAGGTGGTGGTCGTCGTGCTCCGCCACGAACAGCACGTGGTCGATCACCCGCATCGGCTGATTCAGCCGCGGATGCAGTGCCGTGCGCGTGATGAACGTCTCGTCGTACGCGTCGAGGCGCCGCACCATGGCCTCACGCGCGCTGCGGAAACGCGCAACCACGCCGCCGATGGGCTTCGCGTTGTGATTCGCGTCGTCCGTCGCGCGGTTACCGAGGTCCGCGGTGCGCAGCCGATCGGCGCCAGCCTCGAAGTCGTCCAGCCGGGCGCTCCAGAGCGCCTCGAGGTCGAACAGGTGACCGGCGTTCTCCTGGATCGACCAGCGCTCGTCGAGTCGAGTCGTTAGGGTCTCGGCGTCGAGCCCGCGCAGGCGTTCCTCGAGGCGCGCCGGCGTTCCTCGTAGGCGCTCCACGAGATTCGGATACGCCCATGGCTCGAGGTCGAACGTGAATCGACGCGAGAACCACTCCTGGCGCGTAACCAGCGCGCTCACCAGCCCATGCGCTCCCGGAGTGAGGTGATGTGGGCGGTGTGGTGGGGCCCATGCCACTCGTACAACGCGAGCACCTGGTCCAATCGCTGCCGTCCCGTTTCGGGATGGATGAGCTCGCGGTCGAAATCAGCCGGCGTCATGGCGCGGAGAATCGCGACCCAGCGTTCGTGAACGGCGTCGAGCAGGGTCAGCGACGTCTCGATGGGCACGCGTGTATCGGCCAGCTTGGCCCATTCCGACTCCTCGTAGGGCTTGATGGTGGGCACGTCCTCGGTGAGCGCCAACTTGAACCGGATGAACGCGTTCATGTGACTGTCCGGGACATGGTGCACGACCTGCCGCACCGTCCATCCGCCTGGCCGGTACGGGGTTTCGAGCTGTTCACTCGTTAGGCCGCGCACGGCCTCGCGCAGCCGCGCGGGCGTCGCGACGATCGTCTCAATGGCCCGTGCGCGCGCTTGCGCGTCGAGACTGGCGGGGCGCTGAAAGCGGCCGGTCGGATAGCGCAGGACGTCGGGCGCGGAATCCGGAATCGTCGAAGTCATCGCTCGCGTGCTCCTCAGGTGGCTGGTGGGCGAGACGTTCAAGATGGCCGATTAGTGGGTTCCAGAGCCAGCCTCCCGCGTATGCATCGCGCTCATTGGGGTCAGAGTCACAACGCATTCTGACCCCTTGTTCTGACCCCCTACGCGAAGAACTCGACCAACGAGCGCGTGAGCCGGTCCACCGGTGCTTTCTCGAACGGGTGAGGGGTTCGGGGGTGGACCTCCAGCTCGCCCTGCGGCAGCAGCTGTACCGCATCAGCCGACTCCGCGATGCTCACCGTCGTGTCCCGATCACCAACGGCGATACGTACAGGCTGCGCGATCGACGACAGCACCACCGGCGTGAGGAGTGGACGCTCGCCGAGCCCTCGGAGGAGCCCGATCGTGTGCTCGAGCACGGCTTCCCAGCCGATCTCGGTGTGCCGCTGCTCGAGCGCGGCGGCGAACTTCGGGATTTTCGCGCGAATCGCGGCGGCGTCGAGCATCGCCGATTCGCGGGCCGCCACCTCCGGGGTCCACGCGAGCTTCGTGGCAAGCGTCGCTACCCGGCGGACGCGCGCCGGCGCAGTCGCCGCCAGATGCAGCGCGACGTACCCGCCCATGCTATAGCCGAAGAAGTCGCCCTGGCGGATGCCGCGCTGGTCGAGCGCGTCGACGACTGCCTGAGCGAATCCCTCGATGGCGAACGAGGCATCGGTCAGCGGCGTTGTCCCGTGACCCGGGAGCTCGAGTGTCGTGACGCCCTGAACACCGGCATCCACGAGCCGGTCCGCCAGCAGTGCGAGCTGTCGACCATCGCCCAGCGCACCATGCAGCAGAATCGTGTGAGTAGCCGTCATGGTGCTCGTGGTGCCTAACGTGTCGTGCAGTGCGTCACGCCGCACGTCGTCGGCGCGACGCCGTCAGCGCGCGGCCCGCGTCTCCCGGGTCGTGCCGGCCCGCGCGACGGATCGCGATGCCTTCTGGTACCGCGACGGCAGGACGGCGACATGGAAATGCGGCGGCCGGCGCTCCTCCGTCGCCTCGATGGCCCCGCGCCGCTCGGCGGCGAGCAGCGTACGTCGCAGCCAGGTCAGACAGCGACCGGACGGGCGGCGCAGGTCGACCGCGATTCCCGTCGGGTGCACCGACAGCGACGATCCGTTCCCCAACCGGCGGGACATCGGCCGCGTCGCGCTGGTCACCACCATGGGTGTGCCGCAGGCCTTGCGGTACTTCGCGGCCAGGTCGGTCACGAACGCGCGCGTCTCCGGCCGCACATACGGTGAGCGAACGTTCGACACGGTGTAGTTCCGGTTCCCGCGGAGTGCTACCAGCTCGCCACGCAGCACTGCTCGACGTACCTGGGCCGACGTCTCGTAGAAATCGAGACGGCCACGGACCGCGCTCCGATGCATGAGGTTGACGCTCGCGTTCGATCCACGAAGGGACTGAGCGAACGCGGTCGACACCGTGAGCGCGAGTGCAGGCAGAGAGACGGCGAGGATGGAAAGTCGGGTGGTGTGCATCACGTCAGCGACAGCAGCGACAGGACTTCGGTTGATCCGCCGCCGGGACGATCGGCGACGAGCGGACTTCGACAAGACGATCGAAGCCGCGCGTGGTCAGGGTCGAAGCTAGCCGCGGCGCGCGAAAACACGGGTCTTACCCGCCTTGTCGAACGCCACGATCTCGTATTTGTCCACAACCCCGGTCTCCATCCCCGGGGAACCTTGCGGCATGCCAGGCACCGCGAGGCCGATGAGGTCCTTCGGACGCTGAGCAATGACGCGGTCGATGAGATCCGCGGGCACGTGCCCCTCGATCACGTAGCCGCTGGTCACGACCGCCGTGTGGCAGGACCCGAGCGACGACGGCACGCCGTACTTCTTCTTGTAGACCTCGACGTCCGGCACGTCATGCGCGGTGACCGTGTACCCCGCCTTCTGCAGGTGCTCCACCCACTTCTTGCAGCACCCGCAGGTCGCGCTCTTGTACACGGTCGCCTCCTTGGCGGGGGTGAACGCGCGCAGCCGGGAAGCGCCTGCCGTGCCAAGCGCGAGGCCTCCGGCGGTGATGCGCAGCCATTCGCGGCGCGAGATCATCGATCCTCCAACACGTGAGTACAGCCCGGCCGTCGCCAGAGCGACACCCGGTGCGAACCGCAATTGCGGACCTCCAGAATAAGCGGCTCCACCCCGCAGAGCCACCCGTCATACCTCGGGGTACCGTGCGATGATCCGCCGGGCCGACTCGTCAGGACGAGCCCGGTTCGGCGGGGGCTGCCGAAAGCACCCCGCGGCGCCGGTCCGAGGCCGGCCCCCGGGCCCGCCCGAGATGCGGATTCTGAAGGAAGAACGCGTACCCGGCAAAGAAGAAGCGCTGCCGGTTGCGATCGACACCGAATTCAGGGATGTACTCAGCCCGGGCGGCGGCGAGCGGCCGCACGGCCACGGAGCGGTCGCGACACGCGACCGGTTCGAACACGAACTCGCCCTCGCCGCCCCGAAAGACGATCCATGCGTGTCGGCTGTTCTCCGTGCCTGGCGGCACACGACGTCCGATCACGAGATCGGCATCGATGCCGATCTCCAACAGCTTACGCCACGCCCACAGCGCGTAATCCTCGCAGTCACCACGCCGCAAGTGCTCGAACGTCCGCGGATGCTGCCAGAAGTCCGCCTCCTGGAAGAGGCGGGCGTCCGAGTCATACGTGCACTCGGCGAGCCACTGTATGAGCTCATCGAGCGTGTTGATGACCGCGGTCGAGTCGCCCTCGAATACCCAATCGAAGTCCCGCTTGGCGCCGTCGCCGTAAAGCGCGAGCGGCGCCTCGTAGGGAAGCCGCAGCCACGGATCGCGAACCGGAAACAGGCGCAGCCGGAGATGGTGCAGCGCGCGCCGGAGCGCACGAAACGGGGCCGCCACGCGGAGTGTGACTACTTCGCGCCTGCGCCCGCGGTTACCGCTTCGGAGCGCCGCAGCTGCTCGCGGAGATCCCACACGGTCGAGTCGCGGGCGTCCTTCGGGGCGAAGGTGTAGCGGCGTTGCTCGCCGCCGTCAGCCACGAACAGGCGGTAGTGCACGGTCGTGCCGGTTGCGGCGTTCTCGGTGAAATCCTTGTGCTTCCACCGCTGGCCAGACTCGGTGTGGAAGGCAACCCAACCATCGGGCATCGGCTCGAGCTTATCGCGTTTGCTCATGCGCGCTTCTCCCACGAGTGACGGGACGTGATGACGCCGTCGCCATCGCCTGACGATAATGGCCGCTGAGCCCATGGGCCTGCAAGAAGCGGTGCGGGAAATCGGGAAATTGGGGTCAGACTCGAATTAGCGATTCCTTGCGGCCCGCAAGGAATCGCTAATTCGAGTCTGACCCCAATTACAGACCCCTAGTCGAGGGTGCTGGGGACCGGCGGGGTGGTGGAGTGATCGTAGAAGCCTCGGCCGCTCTTTCGACCGAGGCGCCCAGCACGCACGAGACGTCTGAGGAGCGGCGGAGGCGCGAACCGTTGCTCCCGGTACTCGTCGAACATCACCTCGGCGACCCGCTCCACCGTGTCGAGCCCGACGAAGTCGAGGAGCGTGAACGGCCCCATCGGATACCCCGCACCGAGCTGCATGCCGGCGTCGATGTCGGTGATCGTCCCCACGCCACTCTCCAGCGCACGAATGGCGTCGAGCATGTAGGGAATGAGGAGTCGGTTGACGATGAACCCGGAACTGTCGCGCGCGACGATCGGTTCCTTCCCGATGCGTCGAACAAACGTCATGGCCCCGTGAAACGTGTCGTCGCTGGTCGTGATCGTACGCACGACCTCGACCAGCTTCATGAGCGGGACCGGGTTGAAGAAGTGCAGCCCGATGAGGCGGTCGGCTCGCCCGCTCGCTCCCGCCATCGTCGCGATGGTCAAACTCGACGTGTTCGAGGCGAAGATGGTGTGCTCAGGGCAAAGAGGATGAAGCGCTCGCCACAACGCGTTCTTGACGTCGACATCCTCGATGACCGCTTCGACTACGATATCGCAATCGGCGAGATCGTCGAGCCGAGTCGTGAAGCGAAGGTGCTGCAACGTCGTGTCGCGGTCGGCAGCCGTGAGCTTGCCCTTCTCCATGGCTTTGTCGAGCGAGCGCGTGATGGAGTCGCGCGCGCGTGCGCACAGCGCATCCGTCAGCTCGCGCACGGTCGTTACGAGACCGGCCTGGGCAGCGACCTGCGCGATGCCACTGCCCATGAGCCCTCCACCCACGACGCCAACGCGCGCAACCGCGCGCGCGCCACTGCCCGCCGTGCCGGGCCCCGTCATCGATTCATCGCGGATGAGAGAACGTCGAGGAGCGATGGCTTACCGCGAGACGTCGGCGCGTGCTCGAGGTGGTCGAGCGCCTGCTCGAGGGCCAGTTGGGCCTTCTGGATGTTCGATTTGTAGCTGCGTGCGACCGCGACGAATCCGACGCCACCCATCGCGGCCCAGACGCCGCCAACGAGGAGCGCGATCGGGATCGACGCCCCGGGTATCGACGCCGCAACAGCGATGACCCCGCCGGCGCCGACTGCGCCGGTGCCCGCGAGGGCGCCACCACCCGTGACGAATCGGCGCCGTGACTCGGCGAAGGTGGCGTCGAGGCGCACGAGGACGCGTGAGGCATCGACGGGAACCACCGTACCGCCGACTTCATCGGCGCGCGAGAGCGCGTAGCGCTTCCCGCCCCAGTTGAAGCCGCGCTTCACACTGCCGACCAGGTCCCGACTCGCCTCCCACGTGATTCGCTCCTTGTACTGACGGCGGATCTTGAGACACTCGTCGTCGGCCATATATCGGTTGAGCCGCGAGAGCACGTCAGCCTGCGCCCCGACGATCACACGCTGCGTCCACACGGTAGACGGGCCGAACATGCCGCTCCCTCGCCCTTCAGACGAAGGGATCGCGACGCGTGTCTGCTCTTCGGCGATCGCCTGCCTAACGTGCTCCGGCGAAAGGCCGACTTCCTTGCCTAGCTCGATGAGCTCGTCCTCCGTCATCGAGTCGTGCGTTTCACCCGTCCCGGCTTGGAGCTCGGCCGCGCGCGCCAGCACGCGCTCCAGCGCCGAGCGGTCGAGCTCGCGAGACGCGGGTTCCTGAGGTTTGTCCGGAAGATTCGTCATATTCCACCAAGCACGATGTCGATCTGACGCCGGATCGCGTCGCGGACCGAGTCCGGCAGGGGGAATGCCGCGGCGAGCGCGGCCATCGCGTCACCGGTCGAGAACGGTACCCGCGCCGATCGGAGGTAGTAGCGAGCGTAGCCCTCGGCAAGCTCGGGAGCGGCGCGCTGCATCAGCATCGCCCCACCGCGCACCAGCGCGGCGCTCGCGTAACGGTCCGCCACGCCAGCGCGCTTCTCGGCGGGGCTCAGGTTGTCATCCAGAGCGATACTCGTCACTGAGCCGATCATCTCGTGCGCGAAGGTATAGAGCGCTTCACGCGCGTCGTCTGTGCGCTCCGGGAGGTTGACGGCCACGATCCGCGTCCGCTGCCCCAGGTCGAGCGTCCGACCCTCGCCATTGAGTGGAAGCGAGAGCACGATCGTGCCGCGGTCGGCGCCGGAGTTGTTGAGGAACCGAGCGAACCGCTGGCGATACGTGTTGCGCCAGAGTGAATCCACGGTCGTGCGCGCGTCGGCGCGCTGGCGCTGCTGCTCCTGCCAGTAACTCGAGAAGAACTTGACGCGCTCGTCTTCGACCGCCTGCACGAACTGACGCAGCCACTCGCGATCGGGCTGAGTAGGGAAGTACCCAGAGAACAACCGAATGATCTGTTGCGATCGCGCGTCACCCGCTGCGCGCTCGTCCCCCTCGGTTCGGAGGAACAATTCTGCGCTCCGACGCGTCTCTTCCCAGCTACCGAAGTACAACGGGATGAAGTGCGCCGACACCAGGTTCGGAAACGCGAGAAACCTCGCAGCGAGTCGTTCACGGTTCACGTCGAGCAACGTCGTCACGTTCGCACGCCGCCGCTGCGCGAGCACGGAGTCGCGATACCCTCTGCGAAAGAACGGCACGCGTGTCGAATCCGCGTGCAGCAACGCGAAGCTATGCAGCCACAGGTCGATGTGGTCGCGCGTCGTGACGGTCCATTGTCCGGGGGCGGGCGGTTGCGCGGGCGTCGGCTCGGCGGTGGGATCGCCAGTGCCCGGGTACCCAACGCATGCCGACGAGCCCACACTCGCGGTCAGGGCAGCGACGAGCGCAATGATGCGAAGCCGCGTGTCCACCGCCGTTTCAGGTCGCTCGACCGCACGTTGTGCAGAACTTCCACCCGACGTCGAGCTCCGTTCCGCACGCGGGACAGTTCTGCACTGTGAGATTTTGCCCGCAATGCGGGCAGAACGTGATGTTGCGTCCCTCGGGGAGCTCACCGCTGCAGTAGCGGCACGTACCCGACGCGACGATCGACCGGGTCTCCGTGGCTGCGAGCGCGGGCGCCGCGATGGAAGGGGGTGGGGGCGGCGACGCAGAGGCACTCGCCGCCGCCTGCGCCGCGCGTGCATCCGCCGGCTGGTCCGGCACTACGGTTGGGCGATCGGCCATCGCCGCGCGAGCCTCGCCACCGGGTGCGTTGGGTGCAGCGTTCACTCCGGGCGCGGCGGGGATGGCTGCGCTGCCACCGCTGCCGGGCCGGCGCACGACGGGTGGCTCGACAGATCGCACGCCATCCGGCGCGAGGGATACGAGCGACGTCGAGTAGGCGCGGAACTTCGAGAGGTCGGGATTCGACGA
>Ga0075420_100004889_pt1 | contig 11744 bp, 9 predicted proteins | sample SoiMetdeltSBSDD4_FD_75296 | JGI IMG/M metagenome (GOLD analysis project Ga0075420, IMG submission 75296) | Bulk soil microbial communities from a Populus tree surrounding site in Tennessee, USA - Soil MetaG P. deltoides SBSDD4 | ecosystem: Environmental > Terrestrial > Soil > Tree plantation... | reverse complement strand
CACCGCCCGGCGTTCGCGTACAGCTCGGCCAGCAGGACGTAACCGCGCGTGTCACGCGGATAGCGCGAGACCAGCACACGAGCGAGCTGCACGCCACGCTCGCCCTCGCCGCCAAGCATCGCGAGACGTGCTTCCCATTCGAGGCGATCGCGTTCGGGCACACGATTGCCGCGCCTGTGGAGCGCCGCGTTGAGCGCGGAGACCACCGAGTGTTCATTCAAGTGGGTCGCGTGAATGAAACGCGCGACTAGTGCCGCGGTGAAGCCGGAATCGATGGCGATGGCGGCATCGAGCTCCGGGAGCGCCTCCGTGAGGCGGCCTTCGGACGCGATCTGGATGTACCGCGTGAAGTGCTGGTACGCCGCGATGCTCGGCGTCTCGAGCTCAGCCAACGTTGGACCGAACCCACTCGAGCCGATCGCGCCCAGCAGCTGGACCGTCGCCTCGTCGACGAGCGTAAGGATGTCGCGCGCCATCGCGACGTTGATTCGGTGGACGCGTCCATCAGGCAAGGACCGAACGTCGAGGTCCAGAACGACGTTCACTCCGGCCCGCGTCACGCCGCCGCTCACGACGATCGTCGCACCCACGCGACTGCCGAGGTCCACAACCTCATCGGCGGTCAGCGGGCCACGTGCAGCTGCGGCGCGGACTCGGACGGCCCGAATCTGTGCGGGTGGGACGACCTCGACGTCGGCGCTGCGCGAGAGCTTCGCGGCAATCATCTGCGGGAGGCCGTCGGCGAGCCAGCCGAGACTCGTGTCGGCTCCGGACGGCTCGATGGCGGCGATGGCGACGACAGCCGAACTCCGAGCCGGCGCCGGGTTCGCGGTGGTTCGGTTGGCGCCGGCGACGAACGCCGCAGCGACGACGATGAGGCCGAGAATTCCGCCGGCCGTAAAGGGCGTGAGTCGCCGGGGTGCCGGCGACGAACTGACGGTGGCGTCGTTCCGACGGTGGTCGACGCGCTCAGCCTCCACCAGTGTTGCCACGACGCATTCACGTCGTCGCGCCGCCACGTTCGCCACGAACGCCGACACCGCCGGATCCGGCTCGACCTCGTACTCGCGCCGAAGGCGAGCGCGTAGCCGCTCGTATGCCGCCAGCACCTGTCCGTTCTCTCCCACGTTCGCGAGTGATTCGAGGTAGCAGACAGCGGCTTGCGAAGAGAGCGGCTCCACGTCGAGCCACCGCTCGGCGACATCCTGACACGCGGTCCACGCTTCAGTTGCAGCGAGTGCTTTGCACTGGCCGGCAGCTGCTCGAACGAACACTCGCTCCAGCCGCGCGCGCTCGTGCGTCACCCATTGGTCGAAGGAGGCGGATCCTTCGACGTACACGCTGCCGAGAAACGGTCCCGTGTACAGCGCGAGCATTCGCTCAAGGGCGGGTCCATGCCGCTCGGCGCTGTCACGGCCAGTCGCGGCCGCGGCGGCGAACTCGACCGCGTCAACCACGAGGGGCGCACTCGGTGCGAGCGCAATGTCCGACCGCGTTGCGACGAACGCGTCCCGACCGAGGACGCGACGTAGGTGCGACACCGCGTCGCTCAGCGAATGCCGCGCTCGTACTTCCTCCTGATCGCCCCAGAACATCTCGACCAGCGCGTCCCGCGAGACCGGGCGGCGGGCGAGTGAAAGTACGGCGAGCAACGCGACCTTCCTGCGACGTGCGTTCAGGCTGGCGAGGGTTTCATCCGCCTCCCCATCGCAGCACTCGAGTGCGAGCCGGCCGAGGGTGACGAGTCGGAAGTGCCTACTCTGCATGGTGTTGAAGCTGTTGAAGCGCGGGCGACGTGCCGCGCTACCTTCGACGCGCATTCGAAACCTGCCTGCTTCACCTAACGATTTCGGCTCTGCGGGCGTCGCCCGCTTGGCCCTGCGAGGAGAGACGGTCAATGACGTACGAGTCTCGCCATGAACCAGGAACGCCATGGCCACTACCAGGATGGACGCACCGGTGCGTCCCGATTCTCACCGTCGCGATCGCACTGGCGTGCTCCGATACCTCGCCCGCCCAACCGGGCGGGCCGGAAACTCAACCGCCGGGCGGTGGCACCCCATCGAACCCCAGCGCGGCCGCCGGGACCATTGCCTACGTGCAGCAGGGCAGTGAGATCAGGTTGATCAAGCCCGACGGAACCGGCGACCGACTGCTCTGGCGGACTCCGCAATCCGACCTCGGCTTCACCGTGAGCGGCATTTCGTGGCGGCCCGATGGCGCCGAGCTCGCGTTCTCGAGCAATCACGAGATGGCAACGTCGTGGTTCGAGCGCGACGTCTACGCCGTCGGCGCAGACGGGACAGGGCTACGGAAGCTCACGAACGCGCCATCGTACGAGAAGTTGGGCGGCATGACAAAGGGCACCGTGACGGTGCGCCTGCAGAACGTGAACGCGCCGCCGGGACCGTACTTCGTCTACATCACCGGCGCGGCGGAGCCGCAGCAGATCACGCTGAGCGCTGGTTCCGCGCGCACCCTCACGTTCACCAACGTCGCCGACCTCGGCCCGAACGTCGAGCAGGTCGTGGTCGCGATCAACGGGATCGCGCGTTGGTTTGGGAGCGCGGTAGCGGACGTGCGGTCGGGCCAGACCACCGATGCCGGCCAGCTGACGATCACGGCGTTCAGCGGCATCGAACATTACGGTGCCGATGCGCCGTTCTGGCGCGCCGACGGGTCCCGCGTTGGCTACTTCAGTCTGCCGGCGTGCTTCCTCATGCACATCTCCGCCAACCCGCCGGCCGGTCCATCGCAGCGCCAACTGCTGGACCCTAACGTGTTCGGCCCGACGTGCGCCGCCGACTGGGGACCAACGCCCGCCACGGCCGACCAACTGATCTACCTCGATGAGCGGAACTATACCGCGAAGGGGCAGCTCGAGCTCTATCGCGTGAGCGAGGGGAACGGCACGCGCGGCCAGCCTATCGTCACCATCGACAACTACGCGCGGCTGATCGACCTGCGCTGGCTGCCCGACGGTTCCGGGTTCCTCTACGCAAGGCAGAACGCACTGACGGACGAGGCGATCAACATCCACGCGTATGACTTCGCGACGCGCACGACGCGGCAGATCACACGGTTCAGCGGGCAGTTCGTGCGACGATTCGCCATCTCACCGGATGGAAAGTTCATTGTGTTCGAGCGTGTGACTGCGTTGAACAGCCCGTCCGATCTCTGGGTCATGGGCATCGACGGCTCGAATCCGCGGCTGCTCGTGAGGCAGGCGGAGATGCCGGCCTGGAATCCGCGAGCCCAATGAGCGCGCATAGATATGTCGGCGCGTTGATCGTCGGACTGGCGGCGGCCGCGCGTGGCCAGACCCCCTCATCTCCGCCGCCGACCAACCTCTGGGCCGCGCAGACATCGGCGATCGAGATCACGCTGGCCTGGCGGCGGGTGCCCGGCGCCGTCCAGTACCGACTCTACACGTTGGCGGGCGACTCTGCACAGTCGATAGGCTGGACCCAACGCTCCGGCGATCGGTTCGTGCAGCGCGTGTCCGAATACGGTGTCGCGCACCGATACGCGATCGACGCCGTCTTCGAGAACGGGACGATCTCGGAGCGCGTGCGCTTCAACGACGTCGTGCCAGTGCGAGCGACGCCCGTCGTGGTCGCGGGGCCATCGTCCGTCACGGCCGAGCCCATCGCGTCGGGAGTCATCGCGGTACGCTGGAATGCCGTGCCTGACGCCACGGCGTACATGATCAGCCGTTCTGTTGCACCTGCTGGGTTCCGCTTACTTTGCTCGCTCTGCCCAACGGGCACCACGTACCTGGACAGCGCGACAACCGCAGGGGCCACGCACGCCTACATGGTCGTCGCGCTCTCGCCGCGCGGCCCATCGCGCCCGACACGGTCGGGCACCGCGGTTCCACAAGGCGCAGTCGTCGCGACAGCCGCGACACCTGCGCCTAACGCCCCCAGTCTGACTGCAGCCCCGAGAGGCACCATCCGCGCAACGCCGCGCCCGGGTTCCTGCCTCGCACTCGGAGCTGAGGGCAACTTCATCGTCCGATTAGCCGACGGGAGCGTTCTCGTCTACGAGCGCGTCCAGTGGCTACGACGAGGGCCGACGTTCCCCAAGGAGCCGAAGCTGGTGGTCGTGCCCGGAATCTCGGACGCGGTCGCGGTGGCGACGTCCGGAGAGCACTGGCTCGCTCTTCGGTCCGACGGAACGATCCTCTCGTGGGGGAAGGAGAGCGCGGGCCGACTCGGTCGAGACATGTGGTTCGGGAACGGTCCCGCGCCGGAAGGAGCAGCGCCTCCCCCGGAGACCCCGGCGCCCGTGCGAGAGATCACGAATGCCGTCGCGATCGCGGCCGGCGCCGACCACTCCGTCGCCCTGCTCGCCGACAGCACCATCCGCACGTGGGGCACCGGCTCGCGTGGAGTGCCGGGAGACGGCTCGCCGGCCTCCACCACGCGCTCCAGGCCGGCCCGAGTCAAGGGTATCGACAATGCGGTCGCCGTGGACACGCGTGGCGGCTACGCGACCTACGCGGTCCTCGCCGACGGAACCATTCGCGCCTGGGGATGGAACCGGCTCTCCGCGACCACGCTCGGCGCACTCGGCTCAGGCACGGACGTGGAAAGCACCAACGTGCCGCTTCCGGTGGTCGGCATTACGAACGCCATCGGCGTCGCCGCGGGATCCGGAGTTGCCGCCCTGATGGGCGATGGCACGCTGCGTGTGTGGGGCTTCGGCTATGGCCCGCCGGCGAAGCGCGGACTTTGGGCATCGAACACGCCATTGCCGATGGAGGGGGTTCGCGATGCGATCGCGATCTCGCCGTTCATGGCTCTCCTTCGCGACGGCACTGTCCGCGAATTCGGCGCGCGTGAATGGCCGTGGGCCACGCCGAAGTTGCCGACGGCCGTCGTCGCGGTCGCGTCGGACATCGTCAATAGGCTTGCGCTTCTCGCCGATGGGAAGCTCATCGCCTGGGGCCACAAGCGGTGGTATCCCAACGGTCCCGTGCTGCGCGGCGAGCTCGGAGCGGAAACTGCGCGGCAATGTGCGGCACGCGGCTTGAGCGCATTCTGAACCACACGTAGGTCACCAAGGAGGCCGAATGTCGTTCCCACTGGTTCGCCCGCCCCTTGTCCTCGTCGCCACGGCGATGCTGCTCGTGCCGCGCGCGGCAACCGCGCAACGCCGTGGGGCGCCGGGGACGGTCGTCCCAATGACGGACGCGCAGATTACGTTAGGCACCAAAACGGTGACGGGTCGTGTGGACGCGAAATGCGGCATCGACGAGAAGGCCACGAAGAGCACAACGCGATCCTACTACGTCCTCATGTATCCCTGGTTCGGCCAGCGCGTGGCGCCGGACAAGCCGCAGTGGCGGTTCGACCTCGCGATCCGCGGGGACTCCACCACCACCACGTCCGAGCAGTTCGTGTTCTCGTTCATGGATGGTGCTCGATCGGGGACAATCCAGACGATTGCCGGCACCGAGCGCATGGGCAGCGGCACGGTGCGAATCACGCGCCGTGGCAAAGGCGCGCGATTCGACGTGGAAGGCCGAACCAAGGATGGCCAACCCGTTCATGCTGCGATTGATTGCTCGGAGTTTCAGCGGGCGGAGGCTCCCGGCGGGTAATCGGAGCTGCGTACCCCGCTACGCTGTGCCCGCGGCCGTGTCGTCGATGGGCTTCGGATGTACGACGCGCTCGAAGTCGCGGTACGGCATCTTGATCAGCTCCGTGTGCGTGCCGGCGTTGAACGCGATCTCCTCGTCTTCGGCGAGGCTTCTCGTCACGTAGGTGTCCAGGCCGTACAGATTCCCGAACGGCGGCATCGCGCCCACCTCACAACCCGGGAACAGCGACGCGAACTCCTGTTCGGTCGCGAGCTCCACGTCGTGCGCGCCCGTCTTCGCACGGAGCTGGTCGAAGTTCACCTTCTCGCCCGCGGGAAGGACGACGAGCGCCGGCTTGCCATCGATCTTCGTCACGACGGTCTTCGCCATCTCCCTGCCGGACACGTGCGCGGACGCCGCGACTTCCTGCGCGGTGTAGGCGCGCGAATGCTGGATGGTGACGTACCTGATGCCCTCGCGGTCGAGGAGCTCAGTGAGCATCGCAGTCGGCATGGGTCCTCCTTGGCGGTGACCGCCGTGAATCGATAGCGTCGCGCGGGGACGCTCGCTGGCCGTTTCCCGGTAACATGCCACATCCGTGAAGCGGCCACCATTGAAGGGCGACCGAACGCCTGCCGGCCTCAACCGGGCGCTCGTACGACGACGCCTCATCCTTGTCGATTCGAACCGGTGGCTTTCGGTACAAGTTCGTCACCGGTCTGAAATGCGTTAGGCATGCTGAGCGGACCGACAGACCGGCTCAAAGGGCCCGGGATGTGCAGCACGCGTTGCCGAACGACCACCCGTCATCGCGGCGGGTTTACGTGTAATCCGGGCAGCGGGGCGACATATGGCTGAGACGCGCGAACCCCAGAGCACTTCCGTCGTAGCGCCATCGACGGACATCGGACCGCCTGCCGTGGGCGAACGAGTATCTCCGCCCGCGGTCTCGGCGGCAGCAACTGATCTCGACGCCCTCGCGACTGGCCCGGTCAGGCCGCGACCGACAGCGGCTGTGGCTGCGCTCGCGATCGGCGCGCTCGCAATCGGCGCGGTCGCCGTCGGAGCGCTGGCGATTGGCCGCCTCGCCATAGGTGCGCTCGCATTGAGGCGTGGACACATCCGCTCCCTTGCCGTCGACGACCTCGTGGTCGGACGACTGCGCGTCGGAGAGTTCGTCGTGGAGTCAGCGACGTCCGGCCGCGGCGAACGGGTTGACTACCGGCGTTAGGTGGCGTGATCACTCGCTCCGCATCACCTCGACCGGCTGCACGCGCATGGCTCGTCGAGCCGGAACGGCGGTTGCGGCGACGGCCGCGAGCGCGAGCATAACCGGCGCGGTGACGAACGTGCCGATGTCGTGAACGGTAACGCCATACACGAGGCCTGCCATCGCGCGTGACGCCACCCACGCGAGCGCGGCGCCAGTCGCGACGCCCACGCTCACCACCACGGCCATCTCGCCGCCGACGTGCCATGCGAGATCACTGCGGGTCGCCCCGAGGGCGGCGCGGATACCGAACTCGCGCGACCGCTGCGCGACGGCGTTCGCCGTCACGGCGTAGACGCCGAGCGCCGCGATCAGCAGCGCGAGGAGACCGAAGAGCCCGATCAACACGGTATTCGCGCGTCGCGCCGCCATCGATTTACCGATCACCTCGTCCATCATCCGCACGTTGTACACAGGCTGCGCTGGGTCCACGCTGCGCACGGCACGGGACAGCGCCGGTAGCAAGTCGGCTGGCCCACTGGTTCCCCTAACGACGAGCGCGACGTTCGCGTCGAGATTCGTCCGTGCGGGGAAATACATCTGCGGACCTGGGTCCTCCTCCAACCCGCTTTCCCTGACGTCTGCCACGACCCCGACCACCTCCACCGGCGGCCCGTCACCACCGAACAGGAACGTGCGTCCCACCGCGTCCCGCCCGGGCCAGAACGCCTCGGCCATGGACTGGCTGATGATCGCCACGGACGACGCCGAGCCGGTGCCATCGGTCGGCGAGAAGTAGCGCCCGCGCCTGAGCGCGATACCCATTGCCTCGAAGTACCCATCGGACGCGACGAGATACCGCGGGAACTCTTCGCTCGCCGCCGGAGGCGCTCCATCCACTTTTACAGAGATACCGATGCCACCGCCCCCGCGGAGTGGAAGGTCGTTCACCGCGCCGGCCGCGACGACACCCGGCAGACGCCGGAGCTCTGTCAGGATCCGATCGAGTCGCTCGAGGCGTTGCTCCTGCGGAACCCCGCGCAGGAAACTCATCTCGAGCGTCGCCACATGTTCGGCGACCAGGCCGGTGTCGGTGTTCACGAGGCGCTCGAACGATCGCAGCATGAGGCCGGCGCCAACGAGCATCACGCCTGCCAGCGCCAATTCGGCGCCGACGAGCAGCCGCTGCGAGCGCCGCGCACCACCGGCGCTCGCCCCGTGCCCACCGCCCGCTTTGATCGTGGCCACGGCCGATCCTCGTGTCGCGCCGAACGCCGGCCACAGGCCGAAGAGGATCCCGGTGCCGACGGCAAGCAGCGTCGCGAAAGCGAGCACGCGGAGATCGAGTTGCACCGGGGCGACGCCCGCCAGCTGTGCGGGCATGAGCGTGCGGAGCACCTGGAGGACGAACGGGGCGATGATGATGCCGACGGCTGCGCCGCACGATGCGAGCATCACGCTTTCGGCGAGCAACTGCCGCACGAGACGGACGCGTGTGGCGCCGAGGACCGTGCGAAGCGCGAGCTCGCGTGCTCGCGACGCTCCGTACGAGAGGAGCAGGTTCGTTACGTTCGCGCAGGCGATAACCAAGAGCAGCGCCGTCGTAGCGAACAGCACCAGGAGCGCCCTGCGCCGGTCGCCGACCAAGTCGGCACGAAGCGGCGTGGTTGCGCCTTCGGCTCGGACGACGTCCAGCGTCTCATCGACGCTCATTCGCCGGCCGGGTTCACGCGGCACCGCCGCAACGACGCGTTCCCACGCCGTCCGGAGCCGTGCCTCGGCAATCGCTCGCGTGATGCCCGGTGCAGTCCGAGCGATGACCGTCGACGGCAAATACCCGCGGAACGGCTCGAACGTCGCCGCGGTGACCGGGATGCTCATCGGAATCCAGAGGTCGCTCTCGCTGGGAAACGAGAACCCGCGCGGCATGACGCCGATGACCTCGTAACGCGCCGTATTGAGCGGAATGGTGGTCCCGACGACGTCGCGGCCACCGAAGTCCGTCTGCCAGAGCCGCCAGGAGAGTACGACCACTTTTGGCGCGTCCGGCACGCCGTCCGCGGCGACGATCGCGCGCCCAACGACCGCCTGCACACCGAGCGTCGAGAAGAAGTCGCCGGACACGACGCCGGCCTTCACGCGGCGGGGGCGCTGCGGATCGACGAGGTTCAACCCGCCCGACGCGTACGCCGCCACGTGCGAGAACACATCGCGCATTTCGCGGACGTGGTCGATATCGAGCGAGCGGATCGGCGGCACTGGACGATCCATGCGAAGCTCCGACGGAATGTTCACGCGCCGGAGTGTCATCAACTGATCTGGCTGCGCGAACGGGAGAGGGCGCAGAAAGGCGGCGTCCACCGCGCTGAACATTGCCGTCGTTGCGCCCGTACCTAACGCGAGAATGCCGATGATCGCGCCGGTGAAGCCGGGTCGCTGCCGGAGCCGGCGGCCGGCGTAGCGTACGTCTTGCCAGAAGGCGTCCGCGGTACCCCACCCCCACGCGTCCCGGCTGTCCTCGGCGAGGCGGACGGTGTGTCCAAATCGTCGCGCCGCCTCCGAGCGGGCCTCGCCGGCAGCATGCCCTTGCCGGTGTAACGCCTCGGCCCGTAGCTCACGATGGAGGCGCATCTCTTCCTCGAGTTCGCGCATCGCGCGGTCGCGGGAGACGAGGAGGCGGAGCCGACGCCAGAGTGTGCCGAGCATGTCAGGCCTCCATGGGCGAGAGTTCGAGGATGCCGGCAATCGCGCGCGTCACGCGCCCGTATGCCTTGACAGCGCGATCGAGCTGGCGTCGTCCGCCTGCCGTGACGCGGTAATACCGCGCTCGCCGATTGTCGTCGGTCCGGCCCCAGTCGCCGGCGATCCACCCCTGAACGAGCATGCGCTGGAGGGCGGGGTAGAGCGACCCCTCCTCCACGAGAAAAACGCGCCCTGAGAACGCCGCAATGGCCTCGGCGATCTCGAAGCCGTGCAGCTCACTCGGAGAGCGGGCGAGCGTCTTCAGGATGAGCATGTCGAGCGTGCCTGGCGGGATCTCTTCGCGCATCGGTCGGCTGGGTTGCGGTGTAGCTAACATAGAACATCTATGTCAGACACGCGAGCCCGCGAAATCGTTGCCGGCCGACATCAGGGTTGGGACGGTCCGGAAACATTGAACCGCAGAGGACGCAGAGGACGCAGAGAACGGCCTAACGGGACACTGGCGCTCGCAACGAGCGGGAATCGAAGGGGAACTGCCTCGGGACGCACAAAGCCTCCCGAGGCAGTTCCCCTCAATTACCACCGCTAGCGTCTGACAGCATCCCGGTAGGGTTCCCTCTGCGTCCCTCTGCGTCCTCTGCGGTTCAATGTTCTTCCAAAGCCTCGCTAAGGAAGGCTTTTGCGGAATCGGCGGAAATCTGCGGCTATCTGCGTCATGGGTGACTCGACTCTCCCGTGGTATGTGCGTACTGTCGACATCGTGACCAGTCTTACTAGCTTCCGAGACTTCTCCCCCGGTCGCCAATGATTACGCCCGCCCCCGTTACACTCGAGGGCCACCAGGTTCGGCTCGAGCCCCTAACGGTCGACCACGAGGCCGGCCTCGCCGCGGCCGTCGAGGATGGTCGGCTCTGGGAGCTCTGGTTCACATCCGTCCCCGCACCTGACGTGGTCGCGCGCTACATCGCGGATGCGCTCGATGGGCAGCGGGCAGGGCACATGCTGCCGTGGGCGGTTCGGGAGCTGGGGACGGGCAGGATCGTCGGCAGCACGCGATACCATGACATCGTCGCTCCGATCGACCGCGTCGAGATCGGCTACACGTGGTACGGCGCGGCGTGGCAACGGAGTCACGTCAACACCGCATGCAAGCTCCTCCTTCTGTCGCACGCCTTCGATACGCTGGGCTGCCGTGTGGTCGGACTGCGCACCGACAACTTCAACTTCAGGTCGCAGCGTGCCATCGAGGCACTCGGCGCCAAGAAGGACGGAGTGCTCCGCCACCATCAGGCACGGCGTGACGGGACGGTTCGCGACTCGGTGATGTACAGCATCCTCGCTTCCGAGTGGGCGGATGTGAAACGGCATCTCGCGGGTCGTCTCGCACGCCACGCAAGCGAACCGTCCGGCTGACCCGCGAGCCGAACGAGTGGACGACATCATGCATCAGTCGCCGCCGCCGCGCGACGACGCCCTCGTCACCTATTACACGGCGCGGGCGTTCGAGTACGAGGAGGTATACGCCAAGCCCGAGCGACAAGAGGACTTGCGGCGGCTCCATGAGATCGTGTCGTCGTATCTCGCGGGACGACGGGTGCTGGACGTCGCGTGCGGCACGGGCTACTGGGCCCGGACCATCGCGATGAAGGCGTCAGCCGTCACCGGCTGCGACCTGTCGGAGCGAGTGCTGGCGCTCGCCCGTGCGCGGCAGCCGGTGACCAACCCAGTGGACTTTGTCGTCGGCGACGCATTCGCCTTACAGCTGGTGGCCGGGATGTTCGACGCGGCATTCGTCGGTTTCTGGTGGTCTCACCTGGCACGCACGGACCTCCCTCGATTCCTCGACGGACTCCATCGGCGCCTCCTCGGCGGCAGCCGGGTCCTCGTGCTCGACAATCGATATGTCCACGGCAGCAACTGGCCCGTCACCCGAACCGATACGGACGGAAACACGTATCAACGCCGGCAGCTCCGTGACGGCACGGAGCACGAAGTCCTCAAGAACTTCCCCTCGCCGGATGAGGTGCGCGCCGCAGTGGCGTCGGCAGGCGGCAGGAGGCTGACGGTGTGCGAGCTTCCCCACTACTGGTACGCAACCTACGAGCTCGGCCATGATGCCTAACGGCGATCGTCCAACGTGCCCGACATGAGCGAGCTCGTGTGCTCGCACGTGGAATACTGTGTGTGGGCGACGCCGTGCACAGGCAACAACTTTCCGTGAGTCCAAGGCGGATATGCGACCGG
>Ga0075420_100004885_pt1 | contig 11747 bp, 13 predicted proteins | sample SoiMetdeltSBSDD4_FD_75296 | JGI IMG/M metagenome (GOLD analysis project Ga0075420, IMG submission 75296) | Bulk soil microbial communities from a Populus tree surrounding site in Tennessee, USA - Soil MetaG P. deltoides SBSDD4 | ecosystem: Environmental > Terrestrial > Soil > Tree plantation... | reverse complement strand
CGCTCAGAGACTCAGCGTACCGCCACGGGAAAAGAGCCTGTCTCGGCAGGCTCGGGGCGGGCGGGTGAAATGTATACGCTTCGCCCTCAAGAACTGCCGGCTCACTACCTCGCCGGCGTCTGCAGAGGTTTCAAGACACTGGGCGCTCACCGACTCGCGCCCGTTCACAAACCTGACGTGCATTATTCTGCACGTCGTGAACCTCATTATTCTTCGCGTCGCGGACCTTGCTGCGGCCTCGCTGGACGGCCATTTTGACCATCCTGTGTGCGCTTTGCATCTTGCGTCCGACACACACATCTCTCTGTTTTTCTGGCATCGCAATGGTTCTTCAACGACCTGTTAGGGAGCTGAGAGTTGTCCCTGCGGAACCGATCGGACACTATGGGCGATCGACCGAGTACATGCGCAGAATTGACTGCAATCGTGTCAACGAAATGGCCTCGGCCTTGTGACCGTCTCGACCGACGACAGTGGTTGCGGTCGTGAGCGCATTGAGGATGGCTTCCTCCGTGGCCTCTACCGTGGCGGTCAGGAATGGGTTTATGTGGGCATCCGACAAATGCGACATCGTGAAGGTTGAGTCGCGCGGGTAATGAGGAATGACGTTGCCGGTGGACAGTGCGAGCATAAAGTCTCCGCTGCCATGTCTCGCCGTTGAACCGGTTCGTGCCAATCCCAAGGCTGCCCGCTTGGCCAGCCGGACGAGTTGCCTCCCATCGAGTGGGGCGTCAGTCGCAATGATGATGATAATGGATCCTTCTGCGCTGCCCGCGCCGGCCAGCAACGACCGTTCGTGGTCTCCGGGGACAGAGAGGCTTGAACCGGATTCTGCCTTCTCATACAAGAGTCCCACCGGCACCCCTGCCATCACAAGTTCCGGCCGGCGGCCGTGGTTCGCATTCACCAATACGCCGACCGTATACCCGCCTTCCTCATCCGGGAGTTTTCTCGACGATGTGCCAATGCCACCTTTGAAGCCATACGACACCATCCCGGTTCCGGCGCCGATGGTTCCCTCCCCCACCGGTCCGCCGGAGGCACTGTCGAGAGCAGAGATAACATCTGCCTCGGACACATGCCGGCCTTGACTGTCATTCAGACGGCTATCATCGCACTCGGCGACGACAGGCGTCAGCGTGTCATCCGTGATGCCGATGCCAGGATATTGTTTGATCATCCAACTCATGACGCCGTTGGAGACCAGCGGCAGGTTGAGTGTATTCGTCAGAGCGATTGGATACTCCAGAAATCCAGATTCCGCTACCCATGCCAAACCGGTCATTTCGCCGGTCCCGTTCAGAACAAAGCCTCCCGCCGGGACTTTCTTATGCCAGACATCATCTCGGGGAATGATCACGGTGACACCGGTGCGTACCGGGCCTTGTCCCGGAATAAGAGGGCCATCTCCAACCATGAGAGTACGGTGACCGACCTTGAGGCCTGGTATATCCGTAATCGCATTGAGCGGCCCCGGTTGATATCGACCCCCAATGATGCCGAGTTCTCGCGCTCGTGCGCGGGATTCGGCGCCTTCTGGAGAGGCGTCCGTTCCCCATGAACTGATCGGATGGCACGTGGCGAGGACGAGCCCTATCGTGACCATCCTTCTGAAGGACCGGGCCTGGGACATGCGTGATTCTCCTCAAACAATGGACGCTGATCCGATACGGACACCAGCATGATGCGCGTGACGTGCTGCGTTCATCGAGGTGTCGGTGCTGCGCGACAACGGTCCCATGTACCGAAGAGCACGATCGTCGACTGTATTCCTTTTTCCTTCTGGATGAATTCCAGCTTGAGTAATTCAAGTCCCAGCCTGAATGGTCGGAGCTCGTCCCGCTGGAGGAAGGCGACATCGTGGTCGGCTGGAATGGAGGATGATGACTGCGAGACATCGACCGAGAAGGTTGGTTCATCGGGCGGAGGGTGAGCCATTGGGAAACGATTATAGCGGGATGTCGATGAAGCGGCAAATCTGCACGTGTATGGCGAGTGAGAATCGAGGGTGAGGCGGAGAACTGCGCGTGGCGAGGTGCATGATGATTTCGCCAGTCGGTTGGTTACCCGTGGACATCGTGACGGTTCGGTGCGTCGTCGATGTCAGGGGGTGTAATGGCTGGCCTTGAGGTGGTGGGCAAACGAAAAGTGGACCACCGTCCAATCTCTATCCAATCCGATCTGCAATTCATCTGTGCCGATCCCTCCCCCACTGATCGTGAATTGATAGAGGTCGCTGGGGACGGCAGATAGGGCAGGTACGAGATAGGGTAGGGGACGGGTGAGATTGACCGTGAAATATTTGATGTCGAGGAATTGATAACGGATGATTGACCCGGTTTGCGTTGCTTTCATGCTGCTCGGTGCGCCCAACCGCTGGACAATATCCGACAGCTTGGTTTCCCCGGGAATGATGAAGGAGACATCATCCTGTTGGACAACCTCATTCAGGCTGACCCGCCTCCAGGCGAGAGGGCATCCTTGCAGCAAGATCGCAAGGAGACAGGAGAGAATGAGGAGACCTCTTCGGCGAGAACCCTTCACCTGCTAGTCACCAAACGGCCAGAACTGCATTTTCGGAGAAGGCTTTTGGCGACCCGATATCACCTGTTGGGCGATGCCGTCGCGCGAGAAGAAGATGTACAGATCATTTCCGACAACATTCGTTCGCGAGAAGAACAAGATTGTTCCTGACTTGACCATGTAATTGTAATAATGAAAGATCTCTTGATCGTTGGCTTCAATGACTCTCTCGGGCGCTCCCAACAAATTGGCTACGTCTTGCCGAGTCGAGGTGCCGACCTTGATTGCGGCGACATCATCGGCGTTGAACTCATCGTCATAGTTGCCACGGAAAAATGCGCATCCGGATGATATCACGGATGCGAGCAGCAACAATGCTGTCAGGATCCGTCCAAGTGTGTTTCGCCGGGTATTAATATTACAAGACAAAGTCGACCTCCCACATGGCATACTTCGTCGGCTGTAGGTTCATGGCTTTGTAAACTGACTGGGCAACGGCATTCTCCTGTTCGACGTACAAACGAATCCCGCAGACATCTGTTCGCGCGCGCGCTGCAGCAAGGATGGCTGCGTGCATGGCGCGATAGACCCCTCGACGGCGCCATCCTGGATCAACATAGACGCTTTGAATCCACCAGAACTGAGCGTTCCGCCAATCGCTCCATTCATATGTAATGAGGAGTTGCCCCACCACAAGATGATCGTTCCCCAACTCTGCCACGTAGAAGCAGCCATGATCAGGCTCTTCGAGCACGGTCAACGTGCCTTGTCTCAGGCGAAGCGGATCGAGGGTACGCCGCTCGGTTTCCAGAGCCATCGCGGCGCTGAAACGAGTCAGTGTATCTACATCCTGAATCCGTGCGGGCCGAATAACCAAGTCCTGGGAGATCATCGACAGACTCTTCAACTCCCGGCTAGCCAGTTTTTCTCTGGTCGATACAGTCCGGCGGAGAACTCCAATTTCAACGCATCTTCCGGGAGTAACGATAATGGACGAATCTCGTCTCTTGGAACGAAGGCAAGGTAACCGGTAAAGGGGTGAATAGCCGTTGGGACGAAAATCATGATGAGCTCGACCGTGGACACGACTTGAAGGACCGCCGGAGGCGTTCCCATCACGAATCCCAGCGCCCAAAGCCCGTCGCGTGGAAAAGGAAACGCGACAACAGTGCTCTGCCCGAAGCGAGACCGATAGTTCAGCAGGTCGGTCATACTCTTCAGCGTCAGATAGATACTTCGGATGAGGGGAATACGCTCGAGCCACATTTCCGCCCACCGCAAAAGTCGTTGTCCTACGATATGGGTCGCAATGGCTCCCACGCCGACGACGAGAACAACGAGTAACAGGAGCCCGAGACCGGGAATATAGGGTTCAGCCCCCGTTCCGATCAGGTCCAACAGCAGATTATCCAGTGTGTGGAACATAGCCGCAAGAATCAGAAATGTCGCCCAGGTCGGAACCAGCATCAGTAAGCCGGCCAGACAATACTGCCAGAACTTGCGGAGCGGTCGCATACGGTCCCTCTGACAATACCCAATACCTTCGCTAAGATAGCAGATAAGAGGAAGCTTAGTAAGGTCTTGATCTAGACCGGAGTTTGGACTAAGGTCAAGCGCCGTTTTGTGCCACATAATTGAGAAGGGGGAGGAGGGAACCTATGGCGGATGAAACCCACAAGACAGTCAACCTCGATAAAGATCTCTTGGCAATTCTGTGTTGCCCGGATACCAAACAAAACGTGACGTTGGCGGACGACTCATTGATTCAAAAATTGAATGCGGCCATCGGGCGAGGAGAATTGAAGAATAAGGCCAAAAAGAGCATCACCGAGAAGCTCGATGGGGGGCTCATCCGGACAGATAACAAAATCCTATATCCTGTTCGGGAAGATATTCCTGTCATGTTGATCGATGAAGGAATTCCCTTAGATCAGCTGCCCTAACCTGTATTCCGCCAGCCTCTCAGATCTTCGCCAGAAACAAGCGGTATTCCAGCTTGTCTTTTCGCTGCAACTTATCGACGAGTCGATCATCCGAGGAGTCCGAGCGTTGGAAATTGCTTAGCGCTCGGATGATCCAGGGTTCACTGTGCCCTCAGCAGGAGCGATACGCATTGCCTGGATGGGCAAAAGGGAACACGACAATCTTGAGGACATGAACGAGGTGAGGGGGAGATAGATCAGGGTTTGAAGAGGCGCGCGTCCGCTTGTTCGGTTTCCGTCTTCGAGCCGGTCGAAGCGCCGCATTGAGCGCACAGATATTCATACAGATTGCCGGTGGGAAGGACTAACAAGAGTCGTTCCCGGGTGGGTGTCGCTTGTTTGCATGTGTTGCAATAGAGGAGTGACGCATTGAAGGAATCATATTGACCGGATGGATTCTGGCGGCCTGTATAGGGGGCGCGCGGGGCACGACTCGCAGGACGAGTTGGCGGCCATTGCGGCATGCGTGGCTTGTTGGACGCATTCGACATCGTGATGAATTCTAAACAGCTGGGTTTGTGAAGGTCAATCGAATTGGTCGCCGGTACGATCTACGATCCACTTTTCCGGGCGTGATGCAGCCACCAAATTGAACGGCCAGCCTGGACAAGCGCATAGACCGCCAGTCCGGATAGGAGCCCATAGAGCCCCGCTTCACGCCACGGCCAAAGATCCGGCGCATGAAGGATCACCCCCAAGGCGATGTGTCCGCCCAGGCCAAGGCAGATCGCAAAGATGATCCATTCACGGGCCATTGCCTTGTCCCGATAGTTGGTCTCGCCTACTCTATTCCCTGGAAGATCCGGTCAGACCGAGGTCTTGGCTGATTCGATTTCTGTAGCAGTGATCAGGCTGGAAAGATAGTCTGCCACGAACGTCAGTGCCTCTTCGCGCCCGTCTGCCCGACGGCCTTTCTCTCTGCGCTGGACAGACAGCTCGTGGTCGAGATCGGATTTTACCTCGGTCAACACGCGCTGCAGAGTCGTCGGCGTCAAGTTCGTGTCCATGTCTTCAAGTTCCTGACAGCGATCCAAGACCCAATTCAAGCCTTCAATTCGGCCCGCATAGTGCTCCTGTTCCGCGGTATCGATCCGTGCCATTGTGGTGGCGAAGGTCTGGGCTTCGTAGACGAGATTGTAAAAGCTAGTCACGGCTCTCTGTAACGTCGGGTTCATAGATCTCCTTGTCCCCTAATATGGTTGTTCTCATTATACCTGAGATTAGCAGTGCAACAAGGAAATATTTTCGTATTCGTCTGGATTTACGTGAAAAGCAGAGAATGGAACTCGTTCATGAATCCATAGTAGAGCGGCGCAAAATCCTTGAGGCTGTCGGGGCTGGTGTCTTTGAGGAGCTTGAAAAAAAATACTTGGGAGCGAGGGTCCAATTGTTCCAACAGCTTACTGAGTTGTGCCATCGTATAGCTCCCGGACGGTACGCTCAACACATAATGGACCAGCCGTTCGACGAACTGTTGTGCGACGTACTCGCTGGTGAGCAATCCTTCGGGCATCTTTCCTGATGCCAACAGATCGGCAAAAGGAACGGCCTGTGCGGCGAAGGGGATCGACTGCGGCTGAGGGGAGGTCACGCTGAGACTACCTCGAGGATGGATGGATATCGACCACGTTTCACTCTAACGGAGCCCCTAGGGTCCGTCAAGTGTTCAGAGGAAGCAGGAGGACATGGGCCGAAAGTCGGAAAAAGTAGACACACAAGACATGAGGGAATACTCCGCTTGTTTCGTGGGCTATGAGAAAGGAGGCGGAATCGGCGGGAAGGATGGTCCGGTCCCTGATGTAGTTCACCCTTCGAACCATTTAGATCGCGCGGAGGAGCGACCTAGCCCTATTAAGGTCAACTCCGTGTCAGAGCCAGGTGCCCCGTTCGCCGGCCGAATGTAGATCGGCTGTTCGACCTGGATGCGGGCCACTTCCTTGCCCGACTTGTTGAAGCCCAGCACGGATCGTTGAACATCTCGAACCGCTTCCCGTGAATCTGGGTCTCGAACTGTTGCCTGGCGGTAACTCAACCTAGTTCCTGCGTGGCCTTTTCGTGCTTAGTATCGAGACGATCGTTTCGGTCCCTCGCAGGGAATCATAGGAATCACGGGGTTGACAGTCACTATAGCCATGGGTAGAATCGCCGGTCTTCACCCGGCGCGAGCGGGAATAGCTCAGTGGTAGAGCATCGCCTTGCCAAGGCGAGGGTCGGGGGTTCAAATCCCCTTTCCCGCTCCAATCACCCAATCAATACACTTGGGAGATGAACCCGCGACCAGGGGGTTGCGAAGGGGGTGTGTCCCCTTCATGGGGAGCGTGCGAGGGGGCTGGCCCCCTCTGCAGGAGCGAGCGATGCAGGTTCAGGGCTGAGCTCGCGACGGAGCGTGGTCAAATCCAGTTTCCCGCTCCAGTTTATGACCGAACGCAACCGTTTCTCTCCCCTGTCACGCAGCTTCGTCCCGCCTTGGGTCATCTAACCACAGTGCTAGGTGCTACCTGTCCCTGCTCTAGAGTATCCTCACCGTATCGCGATGGACTTCTCAGAGGCTATGGAAACACTCACATTCGGCGAAATCTGCGAAGCGGCGGCGGTGCTCAAAGGCATCGCCCATGTTACGCCGGTCATGACCAGTTACCAGCTCAACGAAACATCGGGGGCGCGAGTGTTCCTGAAGTGTGAAAATTTCCAACGTGTCGGCGCCTTCAAGTTTCGCGGAGCATATTACGCCATCTCGCGAATAGCGGTCGAAAAGCCCGATAGGCCCATCGTCACTCTTTCTTCCGGAAACCACGCACAAGGAGTCGCGTTGGCGTGTCGACTCCATGGTCTGCAAGCTCATATTGTGATGCCATTGCCGGTGAATCCGATGAAGAAACAGGCCACGACTGACTATGGCGCAACCGTGTACGAGGCTTCCGACCGCCGGCACGCTGAACAGATTGCGGCTTCGCTGTGTGAGAACTTGCATGGGATCTTAGTTCACCCGTTCAATGACGTGGCTGTGATGGCGGGGCAAGGCACGACAATGCTGGAACTATTCGACCAAGTACCGAACATGGATGTCATCCTTGCTCCCGTCAGCGGAGGCGGGCTGTTATCGGGCCTGTGTGTCGCGGCTCACGCGCTCGATGAGCGTCTCAAAATCTATGCCTGTGAACCTGCCGGTGCGTTGGATGCCATGTATTCGGTACAAGAGAACCGGATTGTCCCGATGACGGATCCTCATACCATCGCAGAAGGGCTGCGCGCGTCTCTAGGAACCAGGACTCTCCCTATTCTTCGGGAACATGTGGCGGGATTTTTTGTCGCAGAAGAGCATGAAATTATCGAAGCGATGCGTTTTGCCCATGAACGGCTCAAACTGGTCATTGAACCGTCGAGTGCCGTCGCGCTGGCGCCCCTGTTGCGCCGGGAACCCTTTTTGCTCGGGAAGAGGGTGGGCGTGATCCTTACCGGCGGGAATGTCGACCTCTCAGTCTTTTGGCAGTCATTGGAGCAGGCGGCGAATGACGATAGCGGTCGGAGCGTGAAGAAAGGGTAGCGGGGCCTATTTATCCCAGGTCCTGAAGCTGGTGGAGCAGTTGTTGCGCGACAGAGACGTCCTCTGATGTTAACGGATGCTGTCCAAAGCGTAGGCGACAATAGAGATCGGTCAGCTTCCGCACGCAGGAAGATCCTGCCGCCCATTCGCGCTCCACGTGTCGTACGAATTCAGCAGGGGTTTCATGAGCAGACTTCCGGATACCGTGTGCTGTCAAACAGTCCGTCATCTGGCCATAGACTCGGACTGCGAACAGCTGCTGTGCCGGCGCCCGTTTTTCCTCATGACTATTCTTCCATGGCTTCTTGAGAAGGATGGCTGTCAGTAAGAGGAGCCCGGTCATTATCAATACCGACATGAACGCCGCCTGTTTGACGTCCACGGCGGCCATAGTTGTAGAAGCCGTTCTAAGTCGATCGATGAGCGGGCCTAGCCGTGAGGCCAATGACTCAGAGAGGGCATTCCGCAAGGCATCGCTCCCCTCTCGCACGCCTTGCAGCACCGCGAGCTGATCTGTGGCGCTGTATTGAATGAAGGCCCGGTCCCATCGCAATCGAACGGAGTCTACGAGTCCTTCGACCGATTGCCACCACCTATTGGTTTCCGCCTGGACCACAGGCGGAGTGGGGTCGAAGGTAATCCAGCCGGAACGGGGGAAATAGACCTCTACCCACGCATGAGCATCCCGCTGGCGGACCGTGTAGTAGTTCCCGAATTCATTCCATTCCGATGCGAGAAATCCAGTGACAAGACGGGAAGGAATCCCGATGGACCGCAGCATCAGGATCATGGCAGTTGCGTAATGTTCGCAGTATCCTGTTTTGCGAATGAACAGAAAATCTTCGACCGGTTTGTTGGATTGGGTGACCTCAAGATCCAAGCTGTACCGATAGGTCGTTAGGAGATGGTGTTTGACAAGGGCGATCATCTCGTACGGAGTATGACCATCTTGCACGACACTATGAGTCAGTTCCGCGACTTGTTGGCTCAGAGGCGGGAGTTGGAGGTAATGCTGTCGGATAAACTCCGGATAGGGCAACAGGGTGGCTGATTGTTCCTGCGAGTCGAGGATGGAGGACCTCGAACGAATCGTGTATTCCGTGCGATTCGAAGCCGGAAACGGTAGGAAGAGGGCGCCCATCGCATCGGACTGGACTCCAATGAGCTCCCCGGTAATAGACACCGCGCCTGGTGCACCGAACAGGACCGGCGTGTCGAGAGGTTCGAGGACGATGTCCTGACGGATCTCAGGCGACCACTTCTTACTGAGATGCGAGCCACTGGTTCGGATAGTGAATGTGCCTTGCGGTTTCTCGTTGAGTGGTCGACGCGTCGATAGATGCGTGCTCCAGGACCTTCCGTTATAGTGGTCATACGCCATCCCGCGAAGGTAGAAGTTGCCTTGCGGGATCTCGCTATCGGGCAGTTCCACGCGCATAACGATGCTGGGATCTTGCTTGATTGAGCCCATGACGCCCAGGTCCACCCTTTCGCTGAATCCGGTCGTGCGCAGACTTTCTCCTCGATCCTTTTGCAGGAGGCCGATCCCCACGCGAGGGATGATGAAGAAAATGGACAGGGTCAGGCAGACCGCGCAGACAGCCATGCCATTTGTCGTCCAGAAGAAGCGGGACGTAATCCGTCCTAAATCTTGTGCGGTATCGCGGACGAGGTGCGATGTTCCTGTCGCCGCGTCTTCTCGTTCCTTGGTGAGATGGTACAGCAGTAATGTCCAGATGCCCGCAAACAGATATGCGAGAAACACGGGGGCATACCAGACTTGGGTTGTCAGTGAAGCGGAGGCTAAGACGGCCATCAGGCTGATGGCATACAGGTGCAAAAAGTCCCGGCGCTGCTGCAGATTGAACAGCTTATTGATCATCAAGACGATCAGGAAGCGAATGCCTGCGGATAAGAGTTCCTGAGAAATCCATAAAAGGTCGATCCAGAATGAGGCAAAGGCCGTGAGCAATAGGATGTTCCACGTCACGGGAGAGAGGCGCAATGCCGCGAGCCATGGCCGAGATTGGGTGCCGGCCACAATCTGGGCGAGGCACACGACATAGGCGACACCACCGAGCGCGAGCAGCCACGTCGGCACATCGGCTGTGAGAGCCAGGCTACTGAACGCTGCGCCGGCCAGCAGGATTGAACTAAGGTAGAACGCGCGATCGAGACTCATAGACGACATGTTTGCTTCCACTTATCGTGATGATGCAGTCTGCGTCAGAGAACCGTTCTTTGACGGCGAGATCAGCCCATGGAAAGATTGCGATACGCATACTGTCTTCCGATGATGGCGTGGGATCGTGAACAGTCTGTCCCAGTGCCTCAGACGTGAGAGGTTCCCAAGACCGGCACAGTGCGAGCGAGCGAAGAATCTCAGTGTAATGGTCCTCACCGGTTGCAAACGAAAATGTGTCGTCGCCGATCACGGCTTGGATGAAATAGTTGCGTTGATGGAAGAGCGTGAGGAGCGAAGCCGCCAGCGAGACGGCGTGCTCGAAGTTGCCTTCATCACTTTTCGGCGAGAACAACGACAAGAAGATCGTCACACGTTGTTGATCCTCTGCCTCTGTTTCTTTGACCATGAGCTTTGATGTCCGTGCCGTCGTCCTCCAGTGGATGGCCCGAGAGTCGTCGCCCGGCTGATACTCTCGAAGGTTGTAGAGTGCCATACCGGGACCACGCCGGATGAGTCCTTGTTCTTGCCCGAGGGCGGCAAGGACGTGCGAGAGAGCGGCGGGAAGGGGCGTGAGTTCGGGACAAACTGTGATGGTAGCGTCCAAAGGAATCAGGGTTTTTTTCTGAAAGAGTCCGAATGGGAATGGAGTCGCCGCGCGAAGACCTGTCAGCCGGTAGATGCCGCGGTGTCGAGCGACCAATGAATAGGTGACGAGGATCGACGAACAAGGCGCTACATGCGCCACAGATAGCTTGTGATCGGTATCCAGTCCGTCGACAACTTCAAAGAACCGCAGTGAGAAACTGGGCAGATATCGTTTTCGATTGATCACAAGGAGGGAGACCGGGACAGGGGTATTGGCAAAGATGTAGTCGGGTAGTTGCCGGCGGAACTCCAGACGGCGAAGGCATATTTCAGACAAGAGGCCCGACATCACGACCAGACTCAACATCATGGCCAGCAATAGATAGAACAAATTGTTTCCCGTGTTTACGGCGGCCACTCCGACGGCCAGGGTGAAGATGAGAAAGCGTAAACCCTCGGATGTGAAGAGAAGCGAGCGGTGACGAAACAGCCGGGAGAGGAATGTTGAGGAGATTCGCCACATGCTTGAGCGGTCGATGAATCACGCAGACGCGCGTTGATGATCCTGTCCGTGGATAGTCGATGCCCTACACCGGAACGGGAAGGCTTTCGAGAATGTCGCGGATGACTTGTTCGGTCTGGTCAAAACTTCGAGTCCGTATCCCTTGCGACCGATTCAACATCACACGATGAGAAATGATGACCGGTGCCAGCTCTTTGATATCGTCCGGTAGGCAATAGTCTCGGTGCCGGACCAGTGCCAGCGCTTTGGCCGCCTTGCACAGTGCAAGAGCCCCGCGGGTGCTCACGCCGAGCGACAACAACTCGCTTCGCCTGGTTGCGAGTACGATCGACAGCAAATAATCCATCAAGCTTTCTTCGAGCCTCACCTTTTCTACCTGATCCTGCAGATCCAAAATATCCTGAA
>Ga0075420_100004882_pt1 | contig 11750 bp, 8 predicted proteins | sample SoiMetdeltSBSDD4_FD_75296 | JGI IMG/M metagenome (GOLD analysis project Ga0075420, IMG submission 75296) | Bulk soil microbial communities from a Populus tree surrounding site in Tennessee, USA - Soil MetaG P. deltoides SBSDD4 | ecosystem: Environmental > Terrestrial > Soil > Tree plantation... | reverse complement strand
CTACTGCGGCAAGTACAAGCGCGTCCGCTTCAAGGGCATCATCTGTGAGCGCTGCGGCGTCGAGGTCACCCGGGCCAAGGTGCGGCGCGAGCGCATGGGCCACATCGAGCTGGCCGCGCCGGTCACCCACATCTGGTACGTCAAGGGCGTGCCCAGCCGGCTCGGCTACCTGCTCGACATGGCCCCCAAGGACCTCGAGAAGATCATCTACTTCGCGGCCAACGTGGTGACCTGGGTCGACGAGGACCGCCGGCACGACGACCTGCCGCGGATCGAGACCGAGATCGGGCACGAGCGCGAGCAGGTCGAGGTCGACAAGCAGAAGCGCGAGGAGGAGATCAAGGCCCAGCTGGAGGCCAACCTGGCCGAGCTGGAGGCCCAGGGCGCCAAGTCCGATCAGCGCCGCAAGGCCCGTAACGAGGCCGAGCGGGCGTTCAAGGACGTGCGTGAGAAGGCCGCGACCAGGATCGAGCTGCTCGAGCGGATCCTGGACGTGTTCAAGAACATGGCCCCCAAGCAGCTGCTGGCCGACGACCAGTACTACCGCGAGCTGCGCGACCGCTTCGGCGAGTACTTCTCGGCCGGCATGGGCGCCGACGCCATCAAGGACCTCCTGCTGCGCGAGGGGGTCGAGGAGGAGCAGGCCCGCCTGCGCGAGGTCATCGCCACCGCCAAGGGCCAGAAGCAGCAGCGGGCCATCAAGCGGCTGCGGGTCGTCTCGGCCTTCATCGGCCGGCGCAACTCGCCGCTGGGCATGGTGCTCGACTGCGTGCCGGTGATCCCGCCCGACCTGCGCCCGATGGTGCAGCTGGACGGCGGCCGGTTCGCCACCAGCGACCTCAACGACCTGTACCGGCGGGTCATCAACCGCAACAACCGCCTCAAGCGGCTGCTGGACCTGGGCGCGCCCGAGATCATCGTCAACAACGAGAAGCGCATGCTCCAGGAGGCCGTCGACGCGCTGTTCGACAACGGCCGCCGCGGCCGGCCGGTCACCGGTCCGGGCAACCGCCCCCTCAAGAGCCTGTCCGACATGCTCAAGGGCAAGCAGGGCCGCTTCCGCCAGAATCTGCTCGGCAAGCGGGTCGACTACTCGGGCCGCTCGGTCATCGTGGTCGGTCCCGAGCTGAGGCTGCACCAGTGCGGGCTGCCCAAGCAGATGGCCCTGGAGCTGTTCAAGCCGTTCGTGATGAAGCGGCTGGTCGACCTGTCCTACGCCCAGAACATCAAGTCGGCCAAGCGCATGGTCGAGCGGTCCCGGCCCCAGGTCTGGGACGTGCTCGAGGAGGTCATCCGCGAGCACCCGGTGCTGCTCAACCGGGCCCCGACCCTGCACCGCCTGGGCATCCAGGCCTTCGAGCCGGTCCTGGTCGAGGGCAAGGCCATCCAGATCCACCCGCTGGTCTGCAAGGCGTTCAACGCCGACTTCGACGGCGACCAGATGGCCGTGCACGTGCCGCTGTCGTCCGAGGCCCAGGCCGAGGCGCGGGTGCTGATGCTGTCGGTCAACAACATCCTGTCGCCGGCCAACGGCCGCCCCATCGCCATCCCGACCCACGAGATGGTCCTGGGCATCTACTTCCTCACCTACAAGGAGGAGGCCAAGCCGGAGCAGGCCAAGGCCAAGAGCAAGGCCAAGGGCAACGGCGACCGGCCGCACCTGCCCATCTTCGCGTCGGTGGCCGAGGCGGTCATGGCCCACGACTTCAAGTCGATCGGCCTCCAGGACCCGATCATCGTCCGGCTGCCCGAGGCCAAGACGGAGCTGGCCGAGAACGGCGCCAGCAAGGTCGAGACCACCGTCGGGCGGCTGCTGTTCAACGAGGCCCTGCCCGAGGACTTCCCCTACATCAACGAGACCCTGCAGAGCCGCGAGCTGACCAGCCTGGTCTCGCGGGTCGCCGACCGCTACGACCAGACCGAGACCGCCGAGGTGCTGAACAAGCTCAAGACCCTCGGCTTCCACTGGGCGTCGCGGGCCGGGGTGACCGTGTCCATCCAGGACGTGCTCAAGCCGCCGCGCAAGCAGCAGATCCTCGACGAGTTCGAGAAGCGCGCCGAGAAGGTCGAGACCCAGTTCCGCCGGGGCATCATCACCGACGACGAGCGCCGCCAGGAGCTCATCGAGATCTGGACCGAGGCCACCGAGCGGGTCCGCGAGGACATGGAGGACCGGTTCCGCCAGGAGCCGTTCAACCCCATCTACATGATGGCCACCTCCGGGGCCCGAGGGAACATGACCCAGGTGCGCCAGATCGCCGGCATGCGCGGGCTGGTGGCCAACCCCAAGGGCGACATCATCCCGCGGCCCATCAAGGCCAACTTCCGCGAGGGCCTGTCGGTGCTCGAGTACTTCATCTCGACCCACGGCGCCCGTAAGGGCCTGGCCGACACCGCCCTGCGCACGGCCGACTCCGGCTACCTGACCAGGCGGCTGGTCGACGTCACCCAGGACGTGATCGTCCGCGAGAGCGACTGCGGCACCGAGCGGGGCATCCCCGTGACCGTGGCCGTGCAGCGGCCGATCCCGGGCAAGAAGGGCGAGTTCGAGTGGGTCCGGCCGCGCGCGGTCGAGAGCCAGGCCCTGTCCCGGATCCTGGCCGAGGACGTGCTGGACCCGGCCGCCAAGGGCAAGCAGGTCCTGCTCGAGGCCGGCACCGAGATCGGCGAAGAGGTGATCGACCTGCTGGTCGAGCGCGGCGTCGACGAGGTGCTGTGCCGCTCGGTGCTGACCTGCGACTCCAAGGTCGGGGTGTGCCAGCTCTGCTACGGCCGCAGCCTGGCCAACAACCGGCTGGTCGACATCGGCGAGGCGGTCGGCATCATCGCCGCCCAGTCGATCGGCGAGCCGGGCACGCAGCTGACCATGCGGACCTTCCACACCGGCGGCATCGCCGGCGAGGACATCACCCACGGCCTGCCCCGGGTGCAGGAGCTGTTCGAGGCCCGCACCCCCAAGGGCATGACGCCGATCGCCGAGTTCTCCGGCCGGGTGTCGATCGAGCAGGTCGAGAAGGGCGTGCAGGTCACCGTGACCTCGGACGAGGGTGAGGAGTGGGTGGCGATCGTGCCCCGGCGGGCCCGGCTCCGGGTCGAGGACGGCCAGGAGGTCGAGGTCGGCCAGCCGATCATCGACGGCATCCCCAACCCCAAGGAGATGCTGCGGGTGCTCGGCATCCGGGCCACCCAGCGGCACCTGGTCGAGCAGGTCCAGCAGGTCTACACCTCCCAGGGTGTGACCATCCACGACAAGCACATCGAGCTGATCGTCCGCCAGATGCTCAAGCGGGTGACCGTGCTCGAGGGCGGCGACACCGAGCTGCTCCCCGGCGAGCTGATCGAGCGCTCGACGTTCGAGCGGGCCAACCGGGAGGCCCTGGAGGCGGGCAACACGCCGGCCAACGGCCGTCCCGAGCTGCTCGGCATCACCAAGGCGTCGCTGGCCACCGAGTCGTGGCTGTCGGCGGCCTCCTTCCAGGAGACCACCAGGGTGCTGACCGAGGCGGCCATCGAGGGCAAGAGCGACTCGCTGATCGGGCTCAAGGAGAACGTCATCATCGGCAAGCTGATCCCGGCCGGGACCGGCATGGTGCGCTACCGCAGCGTCACCCCGGTGCTGACCGAGATCCCCACGGGCGCCTACGGGGTCGACGCCTTCGGCGACACCTACGAGACCTACGGCGACGACGTCTACTACGCAGAGGACGGCACCGCCTACCAGGTCCCGGTCGATGGCGACACCGAAGCCGACGGCGAGCTGGTCGACGTGGACGCCGGCGCCTACACCGGCGACGAGTACCAGACCTTCGAGGACACCCAGCAGCCCCAGTAGCCTCACGGCGCACGGACGGCCCGGGCCCCCAGGGCCCGGGCCGTTCCGCCCCCTGGCGATCAGCCGAGGGTCAGCCGGTCGGCACGGCGGCGCGCAGGGGCTCGATGACCTCGTCGGCCACCCACTGCGCGGGCCGGACGGGCGGCTGCAGCGCCAGGATCACCTGCTGCACACCGGCGTCGATCAGCTCCGCGGCCAGCGCGCGGGTGGCGGCGGGGTCGTCGCCGGAGAGGAAGATCTGCACCGAGCGGGTGATCTCCCCCGGGTCGCGCCCCATGGCGGCGCAGTGCTCGTCGAGGACGGCGCGCTTGCGGCGGAAGTCCTCGACGCTGAGGAAGGGCGGGCCGGGGATGTTCCAGATGTCCGCGTGCTCCGCGATCACCCGGAGCGTCCGCTCGCCGTAGCCGCCGATCAGGATCGGCGGGTGCGGCCGCTGCCGCGGCTTGGGCTCGCAGATGGCGCCCTTGAGCTGGTAGAAGCGCCCGTCGAAATCGAACGGGCTCGCCTCGGTCCACATGCGCCGGATGATGGTGCACGACTCCGCCAGCGCCGCGATGCCCTCCACCGGCGCCACCAGCGGCACACCGTAGGCCTCGAATTCCCGGATGGCGGGGTTCTGCCCGCCCCAGTGCCGGAAGTCGCCCCGGACGCGGGTGCCACCCACGCCGATCCCGAAGATCAGCCGCCCGTGCGCGATCAGGTCGGTGGTCGCCGCCATCTTGGCCAGACCGCCGGCGGGCGGGTGCGGTTGCTGCTCACCAGCAGGCCCAGCCGCAGCCGCTCGGTCTGCGCCGCCAGCGCCGCCAGCAGCGTCCACCCCTCGTGGAGGGGCGCGGTCACGGGCCCGCGCAGCTGCAGCTCACCGAGCTGATCGGGCCGGCGTTGGCGCCGTACGGGATCGACGGCCGCGAGCTGGCGGTGCTCAACGCCATCGCGGACAATGCATCGCCGTCGCAGCAGGAGGTCGCCCGCGGGCTCGGGATCGACCGCACCACGATGGTCGCCATGGTCGACGCCCTGGAGCGGAAGGGTCTGGTGAAGCGCAACCCACACCCCGCCGACCGCCGCAAGAACACGGTCGAGCTGACCGCCGCGGGCCGCGACATCGCCCGCGCGCCACGTGGGCAAGCCTGGACGCGGAGCGCCGCTTCCTCGCGCCGCTCGGCGACGCCGACGCCGAGCGGCTCAAGGAGGCCCTCGGCACGCTCATCGCCGCGGCGACCGCCCAGCGGCCGGCCGGGGACTGACGCCGAGCTCGACCCCGTACCCCGCCCCGACCGATTCGCTTGCCGGGAGGGCCTCGGCGCGGTTCGCTTGGGACATGACGACGATGGTGGTCTTCCGTGTCCGGGGGGCCGACCTGGTCCTCCAGGGGCTGCGCCGCCTGGCCCACGACCTGGGCCTTTCCCCTGGACGCCGGCCCGGCCGACCTGGACGCCGCCCAGTGGGCCGGCCTGTTCGCGCTGCTCGATCGCGGCCGACCTGGGAAGACGGGATGAGAGCCCGTAGGATAAGGGGGAACCGGACCTCCTGACCGCGCCGAGGGGGATCGATGGGGATGCTGACGCTCTCCACCCGCATCACCCTGCTGCGCATCGCGCTCATCCCGGTGCTGCTGTGGCTGCTGGTCGCCGAGGGTCGGGTCGAGCACGCCGCCGTCCTGGCCGCGATCGTGTTCCTGTTGGCGTCGTTCACCGACTTCGTCGACGGCTACCTGGCCAGGCGCTGGCAGCAGACCACCATGCTCGGCAACTTCCTCGACACCACCGCCGACAAGCTGCTGGTGGTGGGCGCCCTGCTGGGCCTGATGGCGGTGGGCCGGTGCAACGTGTGGGTGGCGTTCGTGGTGATCGCCCGCGAGATCGCCGTGCTCGGCCTGCGGGCCATCGCGGCCGCCTCCAACGTGGTCATCTCGGCCAGCATCTGGGGCAAGCTCAAGTTCAACGTCCAGGTGGTCGGCATCACCCTGGCCATCCTGCGTCCGCAGGTCCGGCTCGGCTCGCTCTGGCTGGACGAATGGGCCATGCTGGCGGTGGCCGTGGTCAGCGCCGCCTCGGCCGTCGACTACTTCGCGCGCTTCGGCGATCTGATACGGGCGGGACGATGACCGAGAGAACCTTGATCACCGGCGCGACCGGGTTCGTGGGCGGGCTGCTGGCGGCCCGGCTGGTGGCCGAGGGCCGCCCCGTGCGAGCCCTGGTCCGCAACCTGGGCGACCGCGAGCGGCTGCCCGATCCCAGGGTCGAGCTGGCCGTCGGCCACCTCGACGACGAGGAGTCGCTGGTCCGGGCGGCCGACGGGTGCGAGGTCGTCTACCACGTGGCCGGCGTGAACCAGCTCTGCCTGGCCGACCCGGCCCCCCTGTACCGGGTCAACGTCGAGGGCACCCGGCGGATGCTGGAGGCGGCCCGCCGGGCCGGGGTGCGGCGGGTGGTCCACACCAGCTCGGCGGCCACCCTGGGCGGGGACGGCAGCTCGTTCATGGACGAGACGTCCGGCCCGCCGTCGGAGTTCACCTCCCACTACGCCCGCTCCAAGTTCGAGGGCGAGCAGGTCGCCCTGGCCTGCGACGCGGTCGAGGTGGTGGTGGTCAACCCCAGCTCGGTGCAGGGGCCGGGCCGGACCACGGGGACGGCCTCGGTGTTCATCGGCTACCTCAACGGCCGGCTGCCGTTCGACCTGCCGGCCCGCTTCGGGCTCTGCTACACCCTGGACTGCGTCAACGGCCACCTGCTGGCCGAGGCCAAGGGCCGGCCCGGCCAGCGCTACGTGCTCAACACCGCCACCCTGACCAACTCCGAGGCCATCGACCTGATCGCCGTCATCGCCGGCCTGGCCGACCGGCCCCGCACCCTGCCGCTCCCGTTGGCCATGGGCGCGGCCGGCGTCGCCGAGGCCTTGGCCCGGGTCCGCGGCCGCCAGCCCAGGCTGTGCCGCGAGTCGGTCCGCACCCTCGGCCACCCCCACCTGTATGACGGCTCGCGGGCCACCCGCGACCTCGGCCTGCGCTACACCCCGCTGCGTCAGGCCCTGGAGGCCACCGTCCGCTGGTACGTGCACCAGGGCCTGGTGCTGCGCCCGCTGCCCCGGATCCCCGGCGACCGCCAGGAGGGCGCCGAGCAGCCGTCGGAGCCGGCCGGCTCCCTGTTCGAGCCCCCGTCCGGGCGCGAGCGGGAGCCGAGCCCATGACCACCACACTTGAGACCGACGTGGTGGTGGTCGGCGGCGGGGTGACCGGCGTGGCCGTCCTGCGCGACCTGGCCCTGCGGGGCGTGCACGCGATCCTGGTCGAGCGCTTCGACCTCGGCACCGGGACCTCGGGCCGCTGGCACGGCCTGCTCCACTCGGGGGCCCGCTACGCGGTCCGGGACCAGGAGTCGGCCCGGGAGTGCATCGAGGAGAACACCACCCTGCGCCGGATCGCCCCCCACACCATCGAGGACATCGGCGGGCTGTTCGTGCTGCTGCCCCCCGACGACGAGGCCTACGCGGCCCAGTTCGTGGAGGGCTGCCGGGCCTCGGGCATCCCCACCGAGGAGCTGTCGACGGCGGCCGCCCACCGGCGCGAGCCACTGCTCGCCCCCGACGTCCGGCTGGCCTTCGCCGTCCCCGACGGCGGCATCGACTCCTGGGCGCTGCTGCGTTCGATGGCCGCCGACGTCGAGGCCCGCGGCTGCCAGGTGCTGGTCCGCCACCCGATCGTCGGGGTCGAGCGCACCGGCGACCGCATCACCGCCGTCCGGGTGCACGACGCCGTCGCCGGCCAGGACCGAACGATCGGCTGCCAGTGGGTGGTCAACGCCGCCGGGGCCTGGGCCGGCGACGTCGGCCGCATGGCCGGCGTGCCCCTGACCATGATCGCCGGCAAGGGTGTGATGGTGGTGATGGCCAGCCGGTACGTGCGCGGGGTGGTCAACGCCTGCCGCAAGCCGGCCGACGGCGACATCATCGTCCCCCAGCACGAGGTGGCCATCCTCGGCACCACCTCCGAGCAGGTGTCGAGCGCCGACGACATCTCGGTCCCGCCGGCCGACGTGGACCGCATGATCGACATGTGCGCCCAGATGGTCCCGGCGATCGCCTCCGGCCGGGTGCTGCGGGCCTTCGCCGGGTCGCGGCCGCTCTACAAGCCGGAGGCACCGGCCGGCGGGGCGGCCGGGGGCGACACCCGGGAGGTCAGCCGGACCTTCACCGTACTCGACCACGCCAGCCGCGATGGGCTGGACAACATGTTCAGCATCGTCGGCGGCAAGCTGACCACCTGCCGGCAGATGGCCGAGGCGGTGGTCGACCGGCTGGCCGAGCGGATGGGGGTCACCGAGCCGTGCCGCACCGCCACCGAGGTCCTCCCCGGCGCCGACCACGGCCACCACCAGGTGGCCGCGCCGCTGGCCCGGGTGGAGCGGGACCAGGCCTACGGTGAGCTGATCTGCGAGTGCGAGCTGGTCACCCGGGGCCAGGTCCGCGAGGCGGTCGCCTCCGGGCTGACCGAGCTCGAGGACCTGCGCCGCAAGGTCCGGCTCGGCTACGGCCCCTGCCAGGCCGCCTTCTGCGCCTGGCGGGCGGCCGGGATGCTGGCCGAGGGGTCCGAGGAGGGTGACCCCGTTGCCGGGCTGGAACGGTTCCTGGAGGAGCGCTGGCGCGGGCAGCAGTCGACCATCTGGGGCGACCAGGCCCGCCAGGCCCTTCTCAACCACGCCATCTACCGGGGCATCTTCGACCTCCGGGGCGACGGTGTCCCCGACGAGGCGGCGGCCGTGAGCCCGGAGGAGGGCGCCTGATGCGGGCCGACGTCGTCGTGGTCGGGGCTGGCCCGGCCGGGCTGGCCACCGCCACCCGCCTGGCCGAGGCGGGCCGCCAGGTACTGCTGCTGGCCCGCGGCAACGGCTTCACCCACTGGGGCGCCGGGTCGGTGGACGTGCTCGGCCGGGTCGGCGGCGAGCCGGTCGAGCGGCCCCTGGAGGCGCTCGACCGCCTCCCCGAGGGCCACCCGTACCACCTGATCGGTCAGGCCGCGGTCCGCGACGGCCTCGACTGGTTCTCCCGCTTCACCGCCGCCGCCGGCCTCGCCCACCGCGGCGACCTGGAGCGCAACCGCGGCCAGGTCACCGCCCTCGGCACCCTGCGCCCGACCTGCCTGGTCCAGGAGCCGGCGGCGGGCGAGCTCAGCGGCCGGGTGGCGGTGGTCAACTTCGCCGGGTTCCGCGACTTCTCGTCGGCCCTGTGCGCCCAGCGGCTGCGCCGGGCCGGCATCGACGCCACCCCGGCGAGCGCCCCCCTGCCGGCCTGGGACCACGACCGCTACTTCACCGGGGTCGAGCTGGCCAGGGCCATCGACGACGCCGGCTTCCGCCGCCGCCTCGCCCCCGGCCTGGCCAGGGCGGCCGCCGGGGCCGACGTGGCGGTGGTCCCGGCGGTGCTCGGGGTCGGGCGCGGCCACGAGCCCTGGGCCGACCTCCAGTCCCTGGTCGGGACGCCGCTGGTCGAGGCGGCGATTGCCCCGCCCTCGATCCCCGGCCTGCGCCTGTTCGCCGCCTACCGGGCCCGGCTGGAGCAGCTCGGCGTGCGCTGGCAGTTCGGCTTCCCGGCGGTCGGGGTGGAGCGCGACGGCGACCGGGTCACCGCCGTCCGCAGCGAGGGCGCCTCCCGGGTGCTGGCCACCCGCTGCCAGGAGCTGGTCCTGGCCACCGGCGGGGTCGCCGGCAACGGCATCGAGGCCAACCGCGACGGCACCCTCACCGAGCGGGTCGCCGGGCTGCCCGTGGACGGGTTCGGCGACCGCCTGGGCTTCCTGGGGACCCGCTTCCTCGGCGACCAGCCGTTGGCCGCGGCCGGGGTCCGGGTCGACGGCGAGCTGCGGCCGATGGACGCCTCGGGCGCGCCGCTGCTGGCCAACGTCCGCTGCGTCGGGGGCCTGCTCGCCGGCCACGACCCGACCGTCGAGGGCTCCCGCGAGGGGGTCGCCCTGGCCACCGCCGCCCGGGTCGCCGCCCTGCTCACCGCCACCCCTGCCCGCTGATCCGGAGGCTGCCGTGCTGCACGTGGAACAGACCGCCGACCACTGCATCAAGTGCAACGTGTGCAACACGGTCTGCCCGGTCTCGGCGGTGACCGACCTGTTCCCCGGCCCCAAGTACGAGGGCCCGCAGGGCCAGCGGTTCCGGGCCGGCATCGACACCGGTGACTCGCCCGACAAGTCCCTCGACTACTGCTCGGCCTGCGGGCTCTGCACCCAGGCCTGCCCCGAGGGCGTGATGGTGGCCGAGATCAACCAGATCGCCCGCAGCCGCCTGGTCGGCGACCGTGGCGGCCTCAGGCTGCGCGACCAGATCATCAGCCGGCCGTCGCTGATGGGCCTGATGGCCAGGCCGGTGGCGCCCGTGGCCAACGCCGTGATGGCCGCCAAGCCGGTCCGGGTGCTGGTGGAGAAGGCCATGGGCGTCCACCGGGGGGCGGCCATGCCGAAGTTCTCGGCCATGACCCTGCGCTCCTGGGCCCGCTCCCACCGCGACCCGGCCGGCACCACCCGCACCGTCGCCTACTTCCACGGCTGCGCCGCCCAGGAGTTCGAGCCCGAGGTCGGGGCGGCCGTGGTCCGGGTCCTGGAGCGCAACGGCGCCCGGGTGACCTTCCCCAAGCAGGGCTGCTGCGGGCTGCCGCTGGTGTCCAACGGCGACTTCGACGCCGGCCGCAGCTACGCCACCCGGCTGGTCAGGGCGCTGCGCGGCTCGGCCGACGACCCCGGGGTGATCGTGGCCAGCTCGACCTCGTGCGGCATGACCCTCAAGGCCAAGTACCGCGAGCTGCTCGGGCTCGACGACGCCGACACCAGGGCGGTCTCCCAGGCCGTCTACGACATCTGCGAGTACCTGGTCGGACTGGACGACGACGGGTCGCTCAACCGCTCCTTCGCCCCCATCCGGGCCCGGGCCCTGTACCACCCGCCCTGCCAGCTGATGGCCCACGGTGTCGGCCTGCCCGCACTCGACCTGCTCGCCCTGGTGCCGGGGCTGGAGGTGGAGCGGTCGCGGGCCGGGTGCTGCGGCACCGCCGGCACCTACGGCGTCAAGGTGGAGAAGTACCAGATCGCCATGGACGTCGGCCAGACCCTGTTCGACCAGGTCGCGGCGTCACGCCCCGACTTCATCGTCTGCGACTCCGAGACCTGCCGCTGGCACATCGCCAAGTCGACCGGCCTGCCCGTCTACCATCCGGTCCAGGTGCTCGACCGGGCCTACGCCACCGCCTGAGGTGTCGGCGCCCGCCTGCGCGGGAACCACACCGGCATGGAATTCTCGCTGGCCCTGACCCTGCCACGGGACGAGCAGACGGTCCCGCTGGCCCGACACATCATCCGCAACGCCATGGAGCAGGTCGGTGTGGAGGAGACCTGCGTCGATGACCTCGAGCTGGCCCTGAGCGAGGCCTGCACCAACGTGCTCGTCCACTCCGGGCCCGGCGACCGGTACGTCGTCCGCCTCGACCTGGAGGACCGCCTCGGCCTGATCCGGGTGATCGACGTCGGCCGCGGCTTCGACTCGGCCAGGCTGCAGGCCGGGGGCACCCTGCCCGAGGACGAGCGGGGACGGGGCCTGGGGGTGATGCAGGCCCTGGTCGACCGGGTCGACTTCACCGCCCGCCCCGAAGCGGGCACGATCGTCACCCTCGAGAAGGTCGTGACCTACCGTGACGAGGCGCTCATGGTGGGGCGCCGACCGGAGGTTTGAACCGGGGTCGTGTCGCTCATCCAGTGCTGTCAGGACGGCCACCGGCCGTCGAAGCGACGAAAGGACGTGGCATGGGCATCATCGGTTGGATCGTCCTCGGCCTGCTCGCGGGGGCCATCGCCAAGGCGATCCTGCCCGGCGACGACCCGGGCGGCATCATCGTGACAATGATCATCGGGATCGTCGGCGCC
>Ga0075420_100004880_pt1 | contig 11751 bp, 27 predicted proteins | sample SoiMetdeltSBSDD4_FD_75296 | JGI IMG/M metagenome (GOLD analysis project Ga0075420, IMG submission 75296) | Bulk soil microbial communities from a Populus tree surrounding site in Tennessee, USA - Soil MetaG P. deltoides SBSDD4 | ecosystem: Environmental > Terrestrial > Soil > Tree plantation... | reverse complement strand
CACGCCACATGGAAGGAAAGCTCCTCCGGCGCCGGGCGAGCCGCGATTTTCATTGGCTCTAACCAGGTCAAACGCGCCGCCACCGGTGCAGCGCCCGTAGTCCTTGAGACGGCCCCGGCGGTGACGAACATCTACCGACCGCTCGTCTCTGATCCGCGCTACGGGTTGGTTCCGCTTGACAGTGCGACCGGATACTCGGGTGACGTCTCGACTGGCCAGTTGATCGGCGGTCAGAGTAATGCCGATCAGGAAGGCGGAGCCACTACGCTTTCATACGGGGGCGTAGCCGAGTTCTTCGTCGTGACGGGCGGCACCTACGATGTCAGCGTCCAGTTCAAGGCGAGCGCCGGGTCGGTGTCGGTGAAGGACCGTCGGCTCTACGTCAGCGTCCTGCCGTTCTAGAGGAGCCCGTGGCGCTTGAGGAACGGGCGACCACGGTTCAGGCAGCGCCGGTCGACGCCGTTCCAACGGACGACCGTACGCCCGGCGATATGGGCGGTGGTCTTGATGACGACGTGCTCCGGGTACATGACCGAGCGCGGGTCGGCCGAGTGGCCCATCCCGGCGACGTGCCCGGCCTCGTGCAGGATGATCGTGCAGAGCTCCTCGAATTCGTAGTGGCTGCCGTTCGGGATGCGGATCACGCAGTCGCCCTTCCACGCCCACCCGCCAGCGCCGTCCCCCGCGCCCTCCCGGATCGGGTCGCCGTAGCGTAGGGTCAGGGCGCCGCATGTCGGGTGCCAGACGACCTGGGCGATACTGAGCGACCGGGCGGTCCGCCACCCGAACCTGACCGCCGGGGCTTCGGGAGCCGCGGCGACCGGCGGCGGGGATGGTTCGAGCGCCGCGCACGCGGGTGGCACCGCGCCCGTGCCCATCACTCCGGCCGGGTCGGCGGGGAGCCCCGCGTGCCACGCGTGGTCCGCGCCCCAGCCGAGCAGGTGCCCCCAGCCATGAGTGATCGTCTGGCACTTCGCTGCGGGCGACTCGGCGCCGTAGTTGTCGCCGATCCAGATTCTGCAGCCGCCGGCGCGCTCGTTGACGTCCGGACCGACGAACGCCGGGTCGTAGATCACGGCGACCCCGCTCGGGCAGTTGGGGCTCGCGCCCCAGTACGCGGCGGCCCGGTCCAGGTTGGCCTGCGTGTCGCTCTGAGCGTGCGCGGTTGTCGTGATCGTCAGGGCGAGCACGACAGCGGCGAAAAGTCTCATGGTCCTGGTGAGCATCCCTGTTCGGTATCGGCAGGTCAAGCAGTGAACTGGACATGAAGCCCCATGCGCCCCCGGCGCCGAGCACGAACTCGACGCCGGGGACTTGACACCCACGCCACAGGAGGGCGCGCGTGCCCGCACGTATTCCTAATGCCCGAACGTGGGAGGAACCTTGCCATCTTCTTGGCATGTGACCGGGGGAGCCGATGAACGATCGCAATCTCACCCCGAAGTCCGCGTCGGAATGGGGAGCAGCGCTCCTGGTCTGGTTCGCCATGCTGGGGCTGGTGGCGTGCTTCCTGGTCTGGGTGCTGACAGGCCGAGTCGAGGCCTTGTTCGTGACGACGTTCGGCGGCCTCCTCGGAGTGGGCTACGGCAGCCGAGCCCTGGCAACACTCCGCGACCCTCCGGCCCCGCCGATCCCGCCCGCCGATCCGCTCGAGGAGTCGCCTTGATCGCCGTGTACCTGATCACCGTCTCGATCGTCTACGGGCTTCTGCGCTGGTGGGCGCCGGCGGTCGCTGACTCGCTCGTCGGGCTCGTCGTGCTGCTGCTGCTCGTCCCCGCCGTGTTCATGGAGCACCACTGGCTCAGGCGGCGCCACGATGCCTGACCGCGAACGCCGCGACAAGGACACGCGCGACCGGATCGACGAGATCGCCGCTTCCATCGAAGCGTGGCGCGAACGCGTCGACCACCGGCTACGCCGCGTCGTGGTCCTGATCATCGCAGCGATCGCCGCTGGCGTGGTCGCGGTGCTCGTCGGGTTCCTGATCCTGCAGGGGCAGCGGTGGCAGCAGACCCGTGACGGGTGCGAGCGGTCAAACAGGATCACCGAGGCGACGATCGGCCTGCTGGAGGACCTGAAAGTCAACCAGCCGATGATCGATCTCGCGAAGCGCCGCTACCCGCACGTGCCGCCGTTGGTGACGCCGCCGCACGGGTATTCGGGGCCGCGGTCGTGCGCCGGGTTCGCGGATGACCGCGTGAAGGGCCCGAAGCTCTAAATCCTCTAAGCGCCCGGGAGGGCTACATGGCAGCACTGACGGTGCGCGGCAAGGCGCTGCGCTGGTGGACGACCCACCGCGGAATCAAGGAAGATCCCCCCGGCTCCAACCGCGACACCCGTCCCGACGGGATCTCGGCTGCCCAGCGGCGCCTCGGCGCCTGGCTCGTCGGGCTCCCGTGGTGCGGCGTGTGGCTCGCGAATGCGCTCCTCGCCGCCGGCGTCAAGGGCGTCAACTACCGGCAAGCGAGCGTCGCGCTCTGCGAGGACGACGCTCGCGCCGGCCGAGCTCCGTTCCGAGACTTCCTCGCCCCGACCCTCCGCAACGCGCGCCGGTGCGTCCGCGGCGACGGCGTGATCTTGTTCGGCCGCGGCGTCCACATCGGCGGGTTCCGCGCCCTGAAGTACGTCCGCGGCGTCGGCTGGTGCCTACGAACCGAGGAAGGCAACACTTCTAGCGGCAGCGTCGGCAGCCAGAGCGACGGCGGCATGAGCACCCCCAGGTTGCGGCCCTTGTCGTCGGTGTACGGGTTCGTGCGCGTCGACTACCCCGGAGGCCCTGGCCGCGTGTCCGCGCGTGTTCGCGCGGTGGCGTCGATGGCGGTCCCGGCGCGCGGCCGGGTCGACACCGCCGCGCCGCCGTCGAGCGACGTCGAACTGCTGCGCGCGCTCGAGGCGGCTGACGCCCCCGCCCGCTCGGAGGGGATGCTCGAGGTCAGGCAGGCGCTGAGGAACGCGGGCCTGTGACCGTCCGGGCGCGGTGCCCGTCGTGCGGCCGTGTCCGCACAGCCTACGTCGACTTCACGCACCGCACAGTCACCTACGGAGGATGCACATGAGCAACGAGCCTGTCGTTTCCCTGGTTGTCGGCCTGATCGCGACTGGCGCGGCTTTGCTGGCCGCGTTCGGCGTGCCCGTGACGGGCGAGCAGATCGCTGCGCTGAGCGCGTTCGCGACGGCGGCGGTGGGCGTCGCGGTGTACGTGCGGTCGAAGGTCTCACCCGTCAACCGCAAGTAGCCGCCGGGCCGCGCGCAACAATCCATGCAGACCCTCAACAGGCGTCCCTCCGGGGGCGCCTGTTGTCGTTCTACGCCGCGACCGGGTGCTCGAGCCCGCACGGCGCGCACACCGGGTACACGACCGCGGTCCCATCGATCAAGCCAGCGAACTGCTCAGCGACAGGCATGCCGTGGTGGAAGGGCCGGCGGCATTGGCTGCAGGTGAGGCCGTGCGGCCAGTCCTCATCCCGGTAGGCGCAGCACATCGATTACGACCTCGTACGCGTAGTCTCCTGAGAAGTCGTGCCGCTTGTCCAATCCGCGCTCGCTTTGAGCTGAGGACTGCTCAGTCATCCGAGGAGCCCTTCGCCTGCCTCCCGGCGCAGCATTTCAGCGACGGCACGCGGCTCGTCATTGCCGCGCGTCTCCAACTTCTCGGCGCACTGGAGCATCGTCGCTCGCAGCGACGCAATCCTCGCGTTGCGCACGATCCGGTCTTCGGCGAGTCCCTCGACCTGCGCGATCAACCTGCGAACGTCTTCCGTCATGGTCTGGTGTCCTTGTCAGGGTCGTCGTGCTCGATCAGAGCGCATGTTTCTCTCGCCCGCTCGGCGAGAGCCAAGGCATCACTCGACACGCTCTCGTTTCGGTTCGGCTCCTCGCTGATCCAGAACAACGCATCGAATGCGAGGTTGAGCAATTCGTTGAGCGCATCGGCGCGAGATTGGCGCTCGCTTTGAGCTGGATCGGCGCGCTCAGGCATCGAACGCCCGCCCCTCGTCCGCGCGCTCGCCCAGCCAGTCGAGCGACTCGCGCCACTGGTCCTCCGGCGTCGGCGGACGGTCTTCGACGCGGGCACCGCGCATCAGCACGGGCACTCGCATGATCTCACTGTCCTTCTCGCCTGAGACCTCGATCGTGAGGAGCCCCTGGTGGATCTCGCCGATGTTGCCGAGGATCTCCCGGCTGACCGCTTCAGCGTCCCCGGGGTCGACGTCGACTGTCTTCAGCCAGTCCTGCCAGTCGGGGTTGTCCGGCCGGATGTCATCGGCGTAGAAGCGCGGCAGTTCGATCTCCAGGATGAGCGTGGAACGGCGCTCGCTTTGACTAGGCACGAGGCGCCCCGCCCTCGGCAGGCGTCGGCTCGGAGCCCTCGTGCGCGTAGACCGTCCAGCCGCGCACCGCGTACTCCGACTCGCCGCTCTCGCCCTCGTACTCCCACAGCCCGGGGTGGACCGCGCCGCTGGGCTCGACCCACTGCGGGCTGACCTCGATCAGCTTGTTGATGATGAACGCCGACAGGTCCGCCTTCGGGACGTTGGGGCCCGTCTCGCGGACGACGTCGACCTCGATCGTGTAGGTCAGCTTCATGCGTCGAATCCTCCTCTAGTCACCACGGAATCTCTGCGCTTCCCAACTCCAGGCGAACTCCTGCTCGAACTCGCGCAGCATCAGCAGCCACTCCAACACCGGGCGGTCGCTCTTGCACGTGTTGCAGAACCGGCATGCCGACGCGTAGTTCCACCACCGGTCGGGACCGCCGCTAGCCCGAGCTTGGATGTGATCGACCTCGCGCCATGAACCGAAACGATATGGAGCGCCGCAGTACACGCACGGATCAAGACGAAGCATTCGCCTGTAAGCGCTCGCATCAATACCCGGCCGCTTGACACCGAGTCGTTGCGCCATCTCGCTGTGCGACCACTCGCCTATCACACGCATCAGGCGAAGGCTATCAGCAGTGGATGCTTTCCGCACCGGTCCTCGGCAGGACCGGTAGCATTCGCACCTATGACCGAGAAGCTGCGCCGCGCGATCGGCATCGTCCGCGTAAGCCAATCCGCCGGACGAGAGGGCGACAGCTTCGCATCGCCGCCAGTCCAGCGTGAACGCATCACCGCCGAATGCGACCGGCGGGGCCTCACGCTCACAACCATACGCGACGAGGTCGACATCAGTGGCGGCGCCGACCTGGACAAGCGCCCGGGCCTCGGGCCCGCAGTAGAAGCCATCGAAGCCGGCCAGGCCGACGTGCTCGTCGCTGCCTACTTCGACCGGTTCTTCCGTGACCTGACGGTCCAGTCCCAGGTCATCAAGCGCATCGAAGCGGCCGGCGGGCAAGTACTCGCTGTCGACTTCGGCAGGGTCTCGCACGGCTCCGCGGCCGAGTGGCTCAGCTCGTCCCAGATGGGGTTGATGAGCGAGTACTACCGGCGCGCAGCCGCCGAGCGAACAGGAGAAGCCATCCAGCGCGCTATCAACCGAGGTGTCCCACCGTGGCCTCGCATCACGCCCGGCTACCGAAAGGGTTCCGACGGCACCTATTCGCCCTGCCCTGTGATGGCGTCGGTCGTCAGGGAGTTGTTCGAGATGCGCGCGAATGGAGCGACCGTGCGCGAGGTCCGCGCCTACCTGCTGAGGCACGACCACAAGATCAGCTACGCGGGCACCGTGCGATTGCTCCAGTCCCCGGTCGTGCTCGGCGAGATCCACTTCGGCAAGTTCACCCCCAACCTCGCAGCGCATGAGCCGATCGTCGACCGCGGAACGTGGGAGGCCGTCCAGCGCGCCCGCGTCCCCTCCGGGCGCAACACCAAGAGCCCGCGGCTCCTTGCCCGCCTGGGGGTGCTGCTGTGCGGCACGTGCGACTCCAGGCTCGTCGCCAACACCGTCATCGGCGCCAGCGGGAAGACCTACGAGATCTACCGGTGCCAGAACACCGACTGCCAGCGGCGCGTCACGATTGCCGCGCACGCCGCCGAGACCGCCGTCGTCGAAGCTGCGAAGCGTGAACTGTCCGACCTCAAGGGCCGGGCGTCCGCTGCTGCTCGAGCCCGCGAGCTCGTCGCCGAACGCGACCGCGCGCAGGCCGAGCTCGACTCCGCGATCCGTGTCCTCGCGGTCGTCGGTGACGAGCCGGCAGCCGTGGAACGTCTGGACGGGTTGCGCGCGGCACGTGACCGCGCGCAGGCGGAGGTGGACGATGTCGGGGACGCCGCGGAGATCGTGGTGTCGGTCGACGACTGGGACTCGTTGTCGTTCGACGAGCATCGCGCCCTAGTTCGCAGCGCGATCCGGCGGGCGGTCGTTCTGCCCGGGCGGGGCGCTGACCGTGTTCGCGTTGAGCCGTTCGGCTAGGAGCCGTTCCGCGGCACGGTCGAGGATGCGCTGCGCGGTCGCGCGCGCGTGCGGCGGGAGCGTCATCGCTTGATCTCCGGGAGGTCGCGAATAGCTTCGAGCTGCGCCACCCAACGCTTCGGGGCGAGGCCGTAGTTCCCCGCGGTCTTCTGCTCGATCAGCCGCCGGCTCTGGTCGCTCACGCCTGCCCGCCTTCCGGTTGAGCGTGCCCCCAGCCGTCGCAGCGGGCCGGGTGCCGCCACGTCCAGTACGCGTGGTAGACGCGGTCCTCAGCAACCCCGAGCATGTGCACGACCACGACGGCGATAGCGATGCCCCAGAGCCCCGGAAGGTCGTCGAAGAACACCCTGAGGACTCCGAACAGGACCGCGAAACTGGCGAGGTTGTGGGTCCATCGTGAGCCGATGCCGTACATGTCGGCGGGCATCCGCCCGCACGTGGTCGCCGCGGCCTTCACGCCGAGGTGGTTCTCCTCGCGCCACTCGCGCAGCGTCTCGCCCGGGCAGATGCACCAATCGGGATCGAAGTCGCTCATCGATCGGCCTCCGTGGACTTGCGGTTCAGCAGGTAGTTGCGGGCGATCTGGCGGGCGTTGGCACCGACGATCGCGCCGCCTGCCACCCGCCAGATGAACTCCCACGCGTCGACGAGATCCTTCGCGAGTCGACCGTTCGTCTTCTCGCAACTGGCAATGACGCCCTGAGCGCCGCGCACTTGGCGGCGCAGGCGGGTGATCTCCTCACCCTGGACCTTCAACATTCCCTTCTGCGACCGAACCGTCTGTCGGAGGCGCAGGGCTTCGGCTCTCGCCTCACTGAGCGGCAGGAGGCCGTAGCGCGGCTCGTGCGGGCAGTCCAGCACGCACCGTTCCTTGGCCTCCGCGATGGGGACGCGCGCGATTGTGGCGCCCTCGGACTTCCAGCGCGCAACGGTTGCCTGCCCGGTCTCGCCGTCCTCGCACTCGATCCCGTAGCCGCAGCCACACGGACCGATCGCCAAGGACACGAGACCGGATTCTGACTTCCTGAGAAGCACGTCAGCCGGTTCAGGCCTCGACATATGCGCCTCCTCGACATATGCGCCTCCCCTGATCGTGCGGCACTTGCAGCGCGGGCACTCGGCCTGTGCGCAGCGGTCGACAACGGTGTGCCCGAGCGTCCTTTCGCGTGGATCGGTCACAGCGCCATCCTCAGCGTAGATTCGGGTGCCGGGTTGGCGCGACGGACCTCGAGCAAGGCGCCCATCTCGCACTCCTCGCAGTAGTCGTCGCCCTGGTCGAGCGGGTATGCCCAGCCGCACGCCGGGCACTCGAGGTACTCGTCTTGGATGACGACCTCTCCGGGGTAGCCGCCGTGCGGCGGCCGGTCAGTGAACATCTTCCGCGCACTCCCAGCACAGCGGTGAGTCCACCGTGCCGCCGCAGATACGTCCGTCGCATCGTCGACCGCAGGTCACACATCGGACTCGTGATCCGGACACACAGAGGCCGACAGCGACCACAAAGAGGAACGCGCAGAGGTAGACCAATCCGGCAGTCATCGCCGCTCCCTTCTCCTGCCGTCGTAGAGCGATGTCTGCTCGACGAATCGCGAGGCTCTTTTCCTGTAGATGGGTCACACGCACCCTCCAGCATCGATCCAGTCCTGCCGCGCGCGGCGGCGTGCCTTCTCGAACGTCCAGAACCCACCGTCGCCTAGAGCGCTGTGTCGATCGATGGAGACCCACCAGCGACCGTTGTGCTGGTAGAGGTGAGGCTTGGGGATGTCGGGGTCGAGCAGTTCCATGCGCTCCTCGAACGTGGCGAACCGTTCGTAGGTCGGCCGCGGATGCGTTGGCCGGGCGCTAGCCATGTTGGCCGCCCTCGGCGTCCCGGCGCATCAACTCAGCGACGAACGCCAGCGGAAGCGCATCAAGGCGCTCCTGCATCGCCTGGCGTTCACGGTCGCCGGCTTCGGCCCATGCTGCGGCGAACGCCTCAAAGGCCAGTCGAGCCCGTTCGGCGCCTTCGGCGAGTCGGTCGAAGCTCTCCTCGAAATCGCTCATGGCCGAGATGCTCGCTTCCTTAGCGTTGTCATGACGCGAGTGCCTCCCATCCAACCGGCGTCAGCCGGAGCAGAATGTCCTTCCACGTCTCCTTGCGCTCAAGGAGACCTCGGTCGTGGAGCGGCTTGTAGTCCTGGAAGTCCCACGGCGCATCTTCGGGCACGCCCCAGCGGCACCAGCCATCGCGTGCGTCGGTGTCCTCCATCGACCCGCGAGCAACGTACTGGAGGATCAGGCGGTCGATCTCGGTGAGCGTCACGGTTGCACCTCATGCTCGCTCACGCTGTCGTCGTCGAACTCGGCCTCTCGCCGCTCGCACTCGGACTCGGCCCGATCACGCGCAGCGAAGACGCCCAGCAGGACCGTCTCGTCCGACGTGTCGCCGTGCTTGACGCCCCACGCGATCCAGACCATGCTCGGGGCGACCACCTGCGGCGATCGCTCGTCAAGCACCGGATCGCCGCCAACCCACCACCAGTCGAACGAGTCCAGGCCGGCGCGCTTGAACAGCCATTCGCAGTAGCCCTGCACGATCGCTTCGCTTAGTGATAGTGCCGCGCGCTCAGAGGGCGGCATGGTCGAAGCACTCCTCGCAGACCGGCACCCGGCCCTTGCTGTCGTCAGTGGGCAAGTAGCAGTACGCGTCGACCGGCTCGTCATGCTCGTACGCGCACACGATGCCCGGGCTGCCCGAGCCCATGGGGTCCCCTGGTTCGAACATTTCGCGGTGCGCGGCATCCAGCGCCGCCCCCAACCAGTCGAATGGCCCCGGCTGGCGCTCGCTGCGCGAAGGCCGAGTCACAGGTCGCTCCACGGGTGCTTGTCCAGGTACTCCGTCAGCGCGGCAGCGAGAGGGCTGACCTCGCCATGCACGAGGGACGCGCTGACGGCCCGGGCGAGCGCTTCAGCGTCGCTCTGCGGGATCATGGGGATCGAGAGTTCGGCCAGGTACACGTCGTACTCCGCGACCGCTTCACTCGGCGATGGGCACGGCTGGTCGATGCACCGGCTGTCCCGGAAACACCCAGCGCACTCCGCTCGATCAGTCATCGGATCCTCGTCAAAGGCACCTGAGAGTTCATGCCGCCCTCGCGATATCCGAGAGCGGCCACATCGACCAGCCGTGTAGTTCGGCCGTGCCGCGGTCCACGAGCGTTCGGCGCCGGTAGTCCTCCGTGCTGAGTCCGTCCGCGCAACGAGCACACCAGCGGTAGTCGTGCGGATGGTGACCGGACGCCGTGACGAACCGGCCGCAACCCTCACAGCGTGGGGACCCGCCTCGTCGAAGAAAAAGCGAGCGAGAATCTGGGGCGCTCACGATGTCTCTCCGGCGGCGCGGAGGATCTCTTTGGCGACGTACTCGTTCCAGTCGCCGTGTTCGAGCGCAGCCGCGATCTCGGCGTCGTCTGCGTAGCTCAATTCGCGCGAACGCGCTGCCGCTCGTTCGATGGCTGCGTCGTCACACGGCACTACGGGCATTGCCTCGGCCAGCGGACCGATCACCTCGTCTTCCCATTCCCCGGGCGCGTGACTGATCGTCCAGCGTCCCTCCATCACGCCACCTCCAGTAGTTTCGACGTAGTCCTCGTGCGTGGGCACGCCCTGTTCCCACGCAGAGCGCTCCTCGTCAGCGCCCGGTCGATCTCGTCGGCCAGCTCGCGGGAGATCACCACGATCTGGCTGCTGCTTTGTGATGCCATCAGACGGCGCTTCCTGTGACGATGAGCCTGAACGTTAGGTCGGCCGGGTAGCCCATCCTGTCGGTGTGATGCAGCCGGATGCCCTGCCGGGTCGCGAGCGTGCACTGGTCGCCGCTGCCGGGAGTCAACCCCAATTTCCGGGCGGCTTCGGCTGCGATCGCTCCGACATGGTCGCTGGCATACGCGGCCACGTCGCAGCGGCCACGACGGCCGTGTTCGACCGTCGCCGTGAAATCCCGGTCGCTTCGATTGGCCCTCAAGGTTTCGCGGGCCGCATCCATTGACCGCTCCCATTGCAGATAGTCGGGTTCGTACATCGTGCCGGTCAGCGCGGCGAGCCCCAGGCCGGCCTCGTAGAGGTGAAGCAGGCCTTTACGGAGCCGAGCGTTCTGCCCTTGCGCTCTGACCAACTGGACGTAGTAGTGGTCCTCCATCGTCATCGCGAACCCTCCTCCGGCGCTCTTTGTGATGGCTGGGTCGTCACGCCGCATTGTCGGCCTCCTCCAGTGCCAAACGGGCGATGTTCATCGGCACGATCGCGTCGTCGTCAAACGTGAACTCGTGCATCGTCCCGGCTCAGCCATGCTGTGCCTCTACGAACGCCTCTCCGATGGCCCGGCCCAGAGCTTCGCGCTCGATCGCGCGCTCGCGAAGTTCCTCGATCGAGGACGCGCCGAGCAGCTCCAGCACGACGTGTTCATCGACCTCGCGATCGGCGACGATCGAGAAGCCGTCCTCGTCGAGGACGTCGACCATCCACGAGAAGTCGTCGACCGCGCGATCGGCTGTCTCTGACGCGGGGATGGCGTCGAACGCTGCGTCGCGCTCGGCCTTGGTGTCCCAGGTCGCACCGCCGAGGCAGCGGAACTCGTTGGCCTCGTGGTCGGCCTCGGTGATCTGCAAGGACCACCCGGATTCTGAGGTCTTATGGCTAGGCAAACGCTGATCACGATCAGCGCTCATCGAGCACCTCCTGCATCTGGATCTCGGACTCGTTGAGCGCGATCTCCAACGTCTGGACCTTGGCCCGGAGCCGGTCAACCTCACGCAGCGTCGAACCGTGGGCGCACTGCTCGTCGTGGAGTTCCGCGAGCAGGTCCCGCCCGCCTTGAGTTGCCTCATCGTCGGACGAGTCCGCTTCGGAGAGGGCTTGGGAGGCTTCCTCGCGCCACAGCGCACGCACGTGCGCCGGTTGCTCACCCCACTTTGGCGTCATGTGTGCGCCGCGAACGTAGTTCTCGTACAGCAGGCTCGCGAGACGGTCAGTGGTCACACGGTGATCGGCCTTCGGGGTCATCAGGTCTCCTTCGGCTGTTCGATGCCGAGCGCGAGCTCAGCGGTACGGATCGCGCGAGTCACCTCACGCGGGCAATTCGTCGACACCAACCGCAGATCCGCCAGGACCGACTCCAGCGCGTCACGCTCCGTCGGATCGTCGGCCCCTGAGCGGTTGATGAACGCCTCGGACCGCTTGCGGATGTCCACGATCCAATCAGGCAACGGGCCCTGCTCTGGCTTCTCGGTCGGGAGGAACTGCTGGAGTTCGCGGACAAGCGGTACGGCCTCGACCTCCTCGCGGGCGCCGGCGCGTACGACCTCGAACCGGTTGCCGTGCACGACAGGCTCGCCGGGGAACGCCCCGCACGTCTCGGCG
>Ga0075420_100004878_pt1 | contig 11754 bp, 10 predicted proteins | sample SoiMetdeltSBSDD4_FD_75296 | JGI IMG/M metagenome (GOLD analysis project Ga0075420, IMG submission 75296) | Bulk soil microbial communities from a Populus tree surrounding site in Tennessee, USA - Soil MetaG P. deltoides SBSDD4 | ecosystem: Environmental > Terrestrial > Soil > Tree plantation... | reverse complement strand
GCGCCTACTTCGACGTCAAGCCCGCCACCCCACGTCGGCCCACCCGTATCCACGAGCTCTGCACCACCTACGGCCTGGCTGCGGCTTGACCTGCACATACAGACTTCGCCAGCAGAATCATCATCTGGACTTTCGCAGTTTCGCGGCGTTGGGGGTGCGCGCGTCAGCGTTGGTTGCTGGGTCCGGCGTAGAGGATGAAGGTGTGATCGATGCCCTCTTCGGGGGTGCCGGTGCGGGGTCCAAAGGATGTAGGCAGTTCGGACTCGGTGTAGCGCTCGTCGCTGGCGAGGTAGATCCCGATGTCCCAGCGGTCGGCTGATCCCTGGTAGCGCAGCCGCAGGATCGGCGTCGGTTCCCGGGCTGCGGGCAGGATGGCGTCGACGTAGCAGAACTGGCCGCGGAAACGCACCAGGGGTGGGCCGAGTCGAGGCCAGCCGCGCTTGACGTGGGCGGTGATCCGGGCGGTGACGGCCGAGCGGGTGGCCTGGTCGATGGTGGCGGGCATGCGGTCCATGATGGTGCGCTCAACCATGACAGCCGAACGCGGGGTTGGGGTGGTTGATGCCCGCATCGATGCGATCGTCCGGTTCGGTACCGTCCGTCTATGATCTTGCCTGGGTCGTGGGCCGCTGTGTTGGAGCCACTGCGTCCGGCGTTTCGCCGCCGGGGCACGTTCGTGCTGTTCACGATGCTGGCCACCGGGATGGTCGCGCAGACCCGACGGCGCAGCGTGGTGGGGATGCTCGCCGGGGCGCGGATGGCCGGGGCGGTGTCGTCTCACGCCGCGTGTCGGTTCTTCTCGCAGGCCGTCTGGGATGTCGACCGGTTGGGGCTGCTGGTGGCGCGGACCATCGTCGACTGGCTGCTGGAGCCGGGCGCGCCGATCGTCGTGGTGGTCGACGACACGCTGTTCAAACGGTGGGGTCGCAAGGTCCATCACGCGTTCTGGACCCATGACGGAGCCGCGCAGGGCAAGCGGAAGATCGGCCGGGGCAACCGGTGGGTGATCGCCGGGATCGCCGTGCGGCTGCCGTGGTGTTCCTCCCCGGTGTGCCTGCCGGTGCTGTTTCGACTGTGGGCGGGCAAAGGCAGCGCCAGCCCGGTCGAGCTGGCCGGGCAGCTGCTGGGGCTGATCGCCGCCGAGTTCAGCGACCGCCAGGTGCATGGGGTCGGCGACGCTGCCTACCACGGCGAGGCGCTGCTGGTGCCCGCCACGACCTGGACCACACGGCTGCCCCGCAACGCGGCCCTGTTCGCCCCGGCCCCACCCCGCACCGGCCGGCGGGGCCGGCCCCGGCTCAAGGGGGCCAAGCTCGGCAGTCTCGAGGCTCTGGCCGCCACCGCGGCCTGGCGGACTGTCACGGTGCACCGCTACGGCCGGGTGGAGACCGTCATGGTGGCCGAGGTGGCCTGCATCTGGTACGGCAGCTTCGCCAACATCCCGGGACGGTGCGTGCTGGTCCGCGAGGCGGGCTCGACCAAACCGTACGATCTGGCGTTGTTCACCACCGATGTCGACTCCGGCATCATCGTCGTGGTCGAGCGGTACGCCACACGGTGGTCGGTCGAGCCATCCAACGCTACGAGCAAGCAACAGATGGGGGTCGGGCAGGCCCGCAACCGGCTACCGAAGGCCGTCGAACGGACCGTGCCGTTCGGGATGCTCACCCAGTCGCTTGTCATCGTCTGGTACACGGCGTTCGGCTACCACCCCGACGACATCGCCCTGCGCCGTCAAGCCGAACCTTGGTACGAGGCCAAGACCGAACCATCGTTCGAGGACATGCTCGGCAAGCTGCGCAGAACCCTGATCGCGACCCGATTTTCGGCCGTCAGCCCAGGCCAGACTGACCCCGAACTATTGCGCGACTACGCCCTGGCCTGCGCTGCAGCCGCCGCGTAGTCGCGAAACACGAGGCTGATGTACCTCAACAGCAAGCTGCCCCGCCCGGCTCGCCCGCGCCCCTGGCACTATGTCATTCTCGTCGCTAACGTCCTGTTCTTTGGGTTCTTCTTCATCAACTTCATCTCGGACTTCTTCGGCGACCCGCTGGTCACTTTCTGACCCGCTTGGCCGCAGCCGTGGGCCCACCGGTCGGCAGCTCGGCGTAGCCCGTACCCGCAGGTAGCAGCCCCGCCCAGCGTGGCCGTACCCGCAGGTCGCGCGGCCCGCGCCCGGCGCGGCCGGCAGCCCGCGCGACGTGCCGCAGCCGCTCGATGTGCCCCTACCCGGTCGACGTGAGCGCCGCCACTCCCTTCCGGCGGCGCTCACCTATGCCCGCCCTGGCGCGTCAGGTCCACCCGCGCTCAACCTGGCCCCTTCACCAGGCGGTTTGAGTATTGCGGCGGTCGGGCAACACGGTGCCAGGAAATCGCGAACTCTTTGGGAGGTACCCCATGACCGTCGGCGGTGTCATCTCCGCGATCATCGTGGGCGCGATCATCGGAGCGCTCGGCCGGCTGGTTCTCCCCGGCCGCCAGAACATTCCGGTGTGGCTCACGATCGTCATCGGCATCGTTGCCGCGCTGCTCGGCACGCTCGTCGCCCGGGGCTTCGGCTGGGCCAACACGGCAGGAGTTGACTGGATCGAGATCGTTATCCAGGTCATCCTGGCGGCCGTCGGTGTCGCCCTGGTCGCCGGCCTTTACGGTCGGCGAAGCGTGCCCTAGCCAAGCCGGCTGTAGCCAGCGGCGACCTGCCGAAAGGCGCAGCCTAACCAAAGAATGCGACCAGGAGGCGCCACCCTGGCCTTGGTCAGCAGGTCATCAGCCGAGCAGCACGATGGCCTGGGGACCGGCCAAGCCAGGGCTGGCGCCTCCCGCGTGTCGGCGGGGCTGGCGGCGAGCCGCTACGGCCGCGGCTGCGGCTGGCTGGTGGGACCGTGCACAGTGGGCCGACCGCCTTCCCAGGTGACCTCGTCCAGCCACAGCTGCCGGCCCGGGTCGGTGGAGCCCTCGGCCCCGGCCGGCCAGGCGTGGTGGAGCAGCCAGGTGCGGCCGTCCTTGACGACCATTGACGCGCGTGCCCCGGCCCGGACGCCGGCCCCTTCGAGGCAAGGATCGGGTTCTCCGGCGCCTTCACGCACGGGCCGAGCGGCGTCTCGCAGGTGGCGTACCCCTCGGCGTACCTGGTGCCCGGCGCGCCCTGGGTGATCAGGAACGCCTGGCCGAAGAGGTTGGCCGAGGCCAGGATCGTGGTGATGAGCACGAACAGGGTGACCGGCCGCAGGCCGGGCAGGGTGACGTGGCGGAACCGCTCCCAGGCGGTCGCGGGGTTCGACGGCATCGAGGACGGTCGCTTCTCGGTCCCGACGCTCACCACCGTGGCCCCGGACAAGGAGCAGATCGCACGGCTGGCGGTGGAGCTGCTCGCCGAGCTCATCGGCGGCCACCGGGGGGCGGTGGCCCGGGAGGTCTCCGCCGGCTACCGGCTCGAGCTACGGGAGAGCGCGTGAGCGCCACGACATACAGCCCGCAGGGACAACGGTCGTGTCATGCCTGACACCGCTAACACGCCGCTCCCTCCCCACGCTGTCAGGCGGGTGGCACGGGCTCGAAGGTGGCCGTGAAGTGGCGCAGCTGGCGCGGCTCGTAGGTGATGCGCATCCCGGGCACCGTGCCCGCGCGCCGGGCCACCCGCTCGGCCACCTCGATGACGTAGTCGATGTGGCTCTGCGTGTAGGTGCGGCGAGGGATCGCCAGGCGTACCAGGTCCATGGGTGCCAGCCGCTCGGAGCCGTCCGGCCGGCGGCCGAACATGACCGTGCCGATCTCGCAGGAGCGCACGCCGCCCTCGACGTACAGCGCGCAGGCCAGCGCCTGGCCGGGGTAGCGGTGCGGGGATAGGTGCGGCAGCATCTCCCGCGCGTCGATGAAGATGGCGTGGCCGCCGAACGGCACGACGACCGGCACGCCGAGGTCGGCCAGGGCCTGACCGAGGTACGCGGTGGACGCGATGCGGTAGCGCAGGTAGTCCTCGTCCACGGCCTCGCGCAGGCCGACCGCGATGGCGTCCAGGTCCCGGCCGGCCAGTCCGCCGTAGGTCACGAAGCCCTCGGTGAGGATCTCCAGGTTGCGGCACTGCTCCGCAAGGGCGTCGTCGTTGAGCGCGAGCCAGCCGCCGATGTTGGCCAGCGGGTCCTTCTTCGCCGACATCGTCATCCCGTCAGCGAGGGAGGCCACCTCGCGGACGATGTCGGGGACCGGGACGCCGGCGTAGCCCGGCTCTCTCGTCTTGATGAACCAGGCGTTCTCGGCAAACCGGCAGGCGTCCAGGTAGAGCGGCTTGCCGTGCCGGGTGCAGACCTCACGGACCTCGCGCAGGTTCGCCATGCTCACCGGCTGCCCGCCACCGGAGTTGTTCGTGATCGTCACCATGACCGCTGGTATGTCCTGCTCCCGCTCCTTGAGCAGGACCTCCAGCGCACCGATGTCCATGTTGCCCTTGAACGGATGGGCGTGGCGCGGCTGGTGGCCCTCAGGAATGACAAGGTCCACGGCCTCCGCGCCGGTCGCCTCGATATTGGCGCGGGTCGTGTCGAAGTGCGTGTTGTTGGGGATGACCACGCCGGGGCCGCCGATGACCGTGAACAGGATCTTCTCCGCCGCCCGGCCCTGGTGGGTGGGCAGCACGTGCTTGAACGGGAAGAGCTCCTTGACGGCAGCCTCGAACCGGAACCAGGACGGGGCTCCGGCGTACGCCTCATTGCCGCGCTGGACGGCCGCCCACTGCTCGTTGGACATGGCGCCCGTGCCCGAGTCGGTGAGCAGGTCGATCAGCACGTCGTCGGCGTGCAGGGCGAACAGGTTATAGCCTGCCGCGGCGAGCTTCTCCTCCCGCTCGGCGCGGGTGAGCATCCGCATCGGCTCGACCGAGTGGATCCGGAACGGCTCGATGATGGTGCGGAACTGGTCGACGCCCATAATGACCTCCGTCCATTGGCTTTGGCTGGGCCTGTCTGGTGCCCGAACCCAGTCCTACAGCCGACGTTTCGCACCCTGCGCCGTGAGTGGAAGTGCCGGATGCCCTATATATCTGACCCAGATCGTTGACGATCATGCATGGCCGCCGGACCTGGACCGCGAGCGGCGAGCGCTGGTGGTAGCTAACCGGCGGCCCGGCGCAGTACGGTCAGCCGCGGGTTGCGGCCGAGGACCGCCCGGCAGACCTCAAGCTCGACGTCGGTGTATGCCAGGAAGTAGATCACCCGTACGTTGCCGGGGCGCTTGACCGTCAGGTGGTCGACGGCCGCGCCCAGCAGCGCCTCCATCGTCGGCGCGGGCTCGGCACCGCCGGTGCCCGTGCCGAGGATAGGGAACAGGACGGTCCGGACCGGACCGTCGTCGGTCCGGAGCAGCTCGGCCTCTGCCAATGCGTTGGTCACGCACCTGGCCACGTCGGCGACCTGACGGAAGCCCTCACCGGGCTCGCCGTGGACCGCCGCGACGTGGATCACGTACCGCACGCCGTTGGTCCGCGCCAGCTGGCCGGAGCCTGTGGTGATGGCGGTTCCGGGAGCTACCGGGGTCCGCCCGGCAACCCGTCGGGCCAGCTCGTCCGCGATCGTGTCCGCAACCACCAGCCCGGTCTCGTCACGCCGGGCCCCTTCGTACCGGATGATCGCGGAGACCGAGTACTCCTCGAACCGGGGCATGCTCATGTTCGTGTTCTCGGAGTTCACCCACACCTCAGCACAGTGGACCCGGCGCAGGTCTCCGGTGACGACTCCGATGCGCGCGTCCGGGTCGGCTCCGGGCCCGGTCAGCCCGTAGAGGAGCTCCTCGGTATGCCGGAGCGGGCTCGCCCGGCGGACCGTTGGCTGGGTGGCTGCCCCGGGCTGGAAGGAGTCCGCGATCCGCTCCCAGGCGTCCAGCCATGGCCGTAACCGGTCGTTGCCGACGCCGAGCGCCCGCAGCATCTCCTCGTACGTGTCGACCGGGCATAGCCGCTCTCCCCGAAGGTACGGATCGAGGGTGCTGGGCGCCTTTCCGGTCCGCGCCGCAAGGTCTCGCACTGACAGCTGCCGCTGGCCCGGTCTGGCGGCGCGCCGACGGAGCTTGGCCAGCTCGGCGGCGAGTTCCCGTAGCGTGCTAATTCGGTACGGGTCCGGTTCGCTGCCGTGCCCGGTCACTGCTTCCTCCGTTACCGATGCTCTTGGAGCTGTCACTGTCGGAAATGCGTAAGCCCGACATCGCACACATTAGGCGACGTGTGCGATGTCCCACCGCAGATGCTTTCCTCACCCGACCGGACGGTCAAGCCGCCCCAGGAGTCACGGTGTCAGCTCCAGGAGACCCTGGGCCTGAGGCGGCGGTGGAGGTGAAGGAAGCATGGAACCGCATGGCTCGGCGCGCGAGAACTTCGATGTCGTGGACATCTTCGTCCTCGTACGGTGGCTCGCGGCACTGCTGGCACGATAAACCACATGACGGCAGGCGTGAGCGGCCGCGCCGCCGTTGTGTCCGGCCCTAACGACCGAACCCTCGCCGACCAGACCACGTGCGGCAGCCCGGAGGTCCAGCTCACGCACAGGTCTCCGTACCGGTTCCTGCCCGGCTAGCCGGAGCTTTGTGCGTCCTACCACTGCCCGAACGGCACCCCAGCATGGCTCCCAGAGAAGATCCTCGGCCCCTCGGGTAGTCTGGATCAACCATGGGCCGCTAGCTCAATGGCAGAGCTGCTGACTTTTAATCAGTAGGTTCGGGGTTCGAGTCCCCGGCGGCCCACCAGCGCAAAAGATCTTGCCGGGGAACACCGCCCGCCGTTGTGGGGACACAAGGGGACATTTGGAGTGATCGTCGGTTCCGGTACCTAGAAGCCCCGACCGCCGCCGGCAGTAACGAGAATCTTCGCCGGTTTGACGGGAGCTTGTAGGCCAGTGACATTTCATCGGCGAAGGGCGGCGCGGAGCGGGTCCGGCCCACGATCCCGACATATGCGCCCGTATTGGACTCCCTAGCCAGCGCCGCCACGTGTTCCACGATTTCCGGCGGGCAGGGTATGACGGCGTCGGCTGGGCGAGATCGAGCAGCAGCTGGGTAGGTTTATGCTCGGTGGACAGGGCATAGGTCTCGCCGATCGGTGGGTTGACCTGGTCGAAGGTCCGTTTGGTCAGTGGCATGCCCGCCTCCAGTGGGGTAATGCTAGGTGGCTATGCTGCCTGTCGATGCATCCGTCCCCAGATCGATCGATGGAACCGCCGCGATTGGCCCAGGCGTTGGGCCGCTTGGTGATCCGACCGTCTGGCCGCGTCGCCTTCATCGTGTGTGGCTCGGCGCTGGCGGGCGGGCTCGCCTTCGGCAGTGCGACGTTCATGCAAGCGAGCAACGGGGGCAGGGCCTTCTTCACGGTCGGGATGACGCTGCTGGCCGCTGGGTACTTCACGATCTTTCTTAAGCTGGCGATCCTAGGGTTCTTTCCCCGCAAAGCGGAGCGGGTATACGAACAACTGACCGGCCTCGTCAGTGCATTGCTGTTCGGCGTGGTCTCCCTGACCTCGGCACCAACAACATTGGCAACCTATTTGGTGGTCATAGTCGCCGTTGCCATGGCCATCCATCTCGGCGTGCGTGGGAGTAGGGATGTGAGGGCGCCACTGAGAACGGCCGTAAACTACCCGCGTAACACCGCCGACGCCCGCGTCATGCTGGAACTGGCCCGATCCACGAACCGCAACGGGTTGCCGCCGCGCGCGCGTTTCCTCGTCGATCTGAATGCCGCTATCGCGTTGGTTGGTCTGGCCGAGTCCGAGGACACCTATGACCGTCTTCACGAGGCGTACGACATCCTCATCGCCCTCACCGCTTCGCCGGTCTTCGCGCAGCGCCAGCTCCGGCTCAGCGTCGCCGACACGCTGGCGGAGACCTCCGCAGCCCTGCACCGCATGGGGGATGACCTGCGCCTTTACGAGCAAGCGTCGCTGCTGCTGGATCAGGTGCTGGCCGAGGACGAAGGGGTGCCGGACGGCCGGTTCCGGCGGCTGGTCAACCTCTCCACACTCGACCTGGCACGGGCGGGGATACCGCCGGGGACTTCCGGGCCGGAGCCCGCAGCCGTACATCTGCTGCGGCGGAGCCTCGAGAACCTTCGGGCTGCCGCGCAGTTGGCCCCGCGCCATCGCCAATCGGAGTTGCACAACCTATTGGCGATCTGCCTTGCAGCGCTGGCGGATTGGACAGGCGACCGGGGCCCTATGGTTGAGGCAATCGCCCACGCCCGGCAGGCGCTGCGGACCGTCCGGCGGGTGACCCGGGAACAAGGCCTGGTGGCGCAGGTCGTCCTCGCTGATCTGCTCCTGCGGCGTGCGGATGCTTTCGATGTACCGGTAGAGGTTTCTGATCTCGTTGAGGCCGAACGGCTGGCGGCTGCTGTCCGGTCCAACCGCGATCCGGAAGTGCGGGCGTTCGGCTGGTTTGTGCACATGGGTGTCGTGCGGCGCAGGCGCCAGATGGACCCCGGTTCTGTTGACGTCTCAAGGGAGATCGAGCGGATCCGCAACGGGATCCTGGCCACACCGTCGTACTCCCGCGCCCGGCTGCGTCTAGCGGCGTTGCTGGCGATATGGGCCTCGGACGAGGAGATCGCGGAGACGGCGGCATGGGGGTACAGCGAGGCCGTTGCGACGGCGCGACGGCTGTCGGCGACCGGGCTGATCCGGCGGCAACAGCAGGCGGCCCAGTATGAGGTTCGGGGCCTCGCCGCCGAAGCCGCGCATTGGCTTCTCGCCTGCGGCCGGCCGCACGAAGCGGTCCAGGTCCTGGAGTCGAGCCGGGCGCTAGTGCTCGGCTCGGCGGTGAACCGGGAGCGCCTGATACGGCGGCTCGAAAGGCATGATCCGGCCTTGGCCCGCCGGTGTGCGCAGTTGAGCGTGAGGCTGGCCGCCACCGACCGCGCCGGACCGGACGACTGGGGGCCCACCCAGCTGTGGGCCGGGCTGAGCGACCGGCGCGCCGCCCGCTTGGTACACGACGAGTGGCGCAAGCTCGCCGGATGGCTAGGACGGTGGCCGGAGTTCCGCTCGCTCCTCGATCAGTCGGCCTACGCCGCGATCAGAGAGGCGGCGCGACATCGCCCGCTGGTTTACCTCGCCGCCGCCAGCCGGCGAGGGTACGCCCTGATGGTCGAGGCGGGAGCAGGACGACCGACGGTGATCGAGTTGCCGGCCATCACCCGGGCGCTCGCCGCCGACCTGGCGTTCCAGATGAGGGATGGGTCCAGCCGCCTCGGCGGTCCGCGGCCCGACCCAAGGCATTGGCGTGCAACACTTTCCGCCGTCCTGGAGAAGCTACGCGAGACGGTGATGGAACCGGTGATCAGCGGTCTGGGGTTGACCGGGGCGGTCACCCTGATACCCGTGGGGGATCTAGCCTTGCTGCCATTGCATGTGGCGGCACCGGAGCGGACCGAGGCCGCCGCGGTCACCTGGTGCTACGCGCCCAGCGCTCAGGCACTCACCCGCGACGCCGGGATCATTGCCGCAGACGGGCCCGCAGCCGGATTGCCGCGCAGCCTGTTGCTGGTGTCGTCGCCGGGGCCGGTCGAGCGTCGGCTGCGCCACGCCACAGCGATCGCGCCCGCGCTTGCTCGGCATGGGATCGCGGTGACGGCCCTGGCCGGTACCCAGGCCCGCCGCGACGCCGTCCTGGCCGCAGCCGCGGAGCACCGCGTCTATCACTTCGCATGCCACGGCGCCGCCGACCCGGTCGATCCGCTGGATAGTTGCCTCGAACTCGACGACGGGCGGCTGACCATGCGCGACCTGCTTGATCGGCGTCTGCCGGCGCGGCTGGCGGTCCTAGCCGCGTGCGAGACCAGCGTCCCATATGCCCAGCTGCCCGATGAGGCCGTCAGTCTTCCCGCGGCATTGCTGGAAGCCGGTGTTCCAGGCGTCATCGGAGCCCTCTGGCCGGTCGAAGAGTTACCGACCCTGTTGCTGACTCTGCGGTTCTACGAACTGTGGCTTGGGGAACGGTCAGCGCCCGCCGTCGCCCTCAACAGGGCACAGCACTGGCTCCGCACGCGTACCGCCGCGGAGTTGGATGCCTACCTGCACGGCGCCACGGGTGGGTGCGTTCAATTGGGCTCTCCTGCTGTTCCCGTGGGTGCTTCGTGGTCGTCACGCTGGCTCGTTGACATAGGAAGGCACGCCGTACCCGGCTACCGTTCTGGCTGTCGAGGTCAGTTCGGTCGCGAAGGGGTACGGCGTGCGTGCTTCAAAGCTAGTGCGGGTCTGTCAGGGTGTCGAGAACACCGTGGTTGAGCGGGTGGACCTGGCCGGTGACGGTGGCCAGGAGGTGCTCACCGTGCGGGTGCGGCCGGTGGCGCGGTGGCGCTCACGGTGCTCGCGGTGCGCGCGGCGGTGTCCCGGCTACGACCGCGGTGACGGGCTGCGGATGTGGCGGGGCCTGGACGTGGGTGTGGTCAAGGTGTTCCTCGTGGCGGCGGCGCCGCGGGTGCGCTGCCCCACGCACGGGGTGGTGGTCGCGGGCGTGCCGTGGGCCAGGCCGGCCTCGCGGTTTACCCGCTGGTTCGAGGACCAGACCGCGTGGCTGGCTGCGCATACCGACTCCTCCACCGTGGCCGGGCTGGCCCGTATCACGTGGCGTTCGGTGGTGGGCATCGTGGGTCGGGTCACCGCGGAGCTGGCGGGCAGGACCGACCGGCTGGCAGGGCTACGCCGGATTGGTATCGACGAGGTGGCCTACCGCAAGGGGCAGCGCTACATCCTGCGGGTGGTCGACCACGACACCGGCCGTCAGGTGTGGGCCGGTGTCGGTGCCAACGCCGACACGCTGCGCTCGTTCTTCCATGCCCTGGGGCCGGCGCGGGCGGCGGCGCTGACCCACGTGTCGGCCGACGGGGCGGCGTGGGTCCACGACGTGGTACGCGAGCGTGCCCCCCAGGCCAGGATCTGCCTGGACCCGTTTCACATCGTCTCCTGGGCCACCAAGGCCCTGGACCAGCTACGCCGCCGGTTGCAGGGCCAGCTCCGCCACGCCGGGCGGCCCGAGCAGGCCGCATCGCTGAAAGGCAGCCGCTGGGCGCTGCTGAAGAACCCCCGCGAGCTCAGCCCCGACCAGAAGGCCACCCTGGCCGGCATCCAACACGACAACAGACAGCTCTACCGCGGCTACCTGCTCAAGGAGCAGCTGCGCTACGTGTTCCGCGCCGAGACCACCAGCTTCGCCAAGAGCCTGCTCGGCGGCTGGCTGGCCTGGGCCCGCCGCTGCCGCATCCCCGAGCTGACCCACCTGGCCGGCACCATCGAGCGCCTGCGCCCCCTGATCTGGAACACCATCGACGCCGGCGGGCTGTCCAACGCCGTGCTGGAGGCCACCAACAACCACCTACGGCTGCTCACCCGCCGCGCTTATGGCTTCCACAGCGCCCAGGCGCTCATCGCCATGAGCGAGCTGACCCTCGGCGGCCTGTGCCCACCACTGCCCGGCCGAGCCTGACCAGCACCACAACACACCAGCTCCCCAGCCGGCAAGACCATCGGGGCTCTGCCCCGAACCCCGACCCTCCCTCGGAGATGCCCGGACCTCCCCGACCGGGCGCCGAAGGCATACGCCGAACCTCGCCCACCGGCAAGGGGCAAGCCTCGCTACCGCTCGGTCGCTACGCGACCCCTTGCCACCGGCCGAGAACCCGCGTCTGGTCACAGACCACCCGACCGAGGAGATCCTCACCCGGCAGTCCACACGTCGACACACGACGCTGACGGCCCTACCCACGGAAACGGCAGTAGGTCC
>Ga0075420_100004877_pt1 | contig 11755 bp, 14 predicted proteins | sample SoiMetdeltSBSDD4_FD_75296 | JGI IMG/M metagenome (GOLD analysis project Ga0075420, IMG submission 75296) | Bulk soil microbial communities from a Populus tree surrounding site in Tennessee, USA - Soil MetaG P. deltoides SBSDD4 | ecosystem: Environmental > Terrestrial > Soil > Tree plantation... | reverse complement strand
GGAAACCAAACTCCGCATTCGCCTACACAACATGGGCTGTGCATCCTAACTTTGCTAAACGTGTTCGTCCGATTGATATGGCCAACTCGCTCCAACAATATGGAGGTTCAGAGATGGTCTTCAAGTACGATCAGTCTGCTTGGCAAAGAGGGACAGCACATCTCAAAGTTGTGAGGTCTGCGTTGACTGGAACGGGTGGTGCCACTTTCGCTCGATTCTGTGATTGGGAAGGATTTGCCATGATTGATTACGTCGATGTCAAGTATGGTTCCAACTTGCTCTATCACTTGACTGGTCAGGAAATGATGCTCCGTGCTCGTCTCTGGGAAGGCATCAAACCCATTGAAGAATTGCGTGGTTTGGTCAATGGAGATCGTTCGGTCGCTGAAAGAAACACACTCGCCGCGGCTGCTGCTACTCTTTACATTCCTCTCAAAGGACTCCCATATATCTCTGGTGGACCTAAACTTCATCTTCTCGGTACTATCCCCTCATCCGCCGTCGAACTTCACGTCAAATTTAAGGCCCTCTCTGCTATTACTCAAACGGATGGTTCTACTCAACCCACTGCCACTATTACCTCCTGCCAACTCATTTCACACGACTTCCACGTTGCTGCCGATGAAAGAAAGATGCAAGGTATGCGCGCTCACTCTGGATACGGTGTCCAATATCGTGTCTTGGAGATGGAAACCCAACAAAAAATCATTGCATCTGGAAGCACCTCATACACTATCCCTCTCGATTCGTTGAGAGGAGCTGCGGCCGAAATTCTCTTCACATTGCGAACAAGAAGTGCTGTAGAAGCCTCATTGCCCACTACGGCCCAATCTCCTATGACTTACAACCAAATCACCTCATGGGAAGTCAAAACAGGAGGCAACCAACTGGTCGATTTGATTGATGACAACTACTCAAGAAACGTAGTCACTGCCCAATCTCACTCAGGTCTCGCTGGAGACTTTATCTACACTTGGCCCTTCTCCCTTGACCCAGAAAACTACTTCATGTCGTTGGGTCACAAGACTTTCGCCTCCATGTCCACCCCTCAATTGATCATCAACGTACCCACACTTGCGGCTGAATCGATCGTAGACATTTATCTTCTCAACAACAACTTATGGTCTCTGGCCGGAGGAGAACTCAAGAGAGTGTTTGCTTAAAGATAATACATTTATTGGTTTAAATCATATAACCAAGCACCATGAACTGGATGCACATAAGGCTCCTTTGTACCGTTTAACCTATATCGCTTGTCCTCATTATCGGTTGCCGTTCGATACTCATTGTTCCGGTATGCTCTATTGATCTTTGTGAATTCTTCGTCGCCCAGGTAATGCACATCCACTTCCCTATTGACCTTTTTACCATCAATTCTCACTTGCTCGATTTCGACACGAACACAAGGTCGTTGCCATTCCCCGCATGGTTTGTAATCAAATGGCCGCGCTTCATTAGAAGGCAAACAAACATGTCCATCCCGGTTACATCCACCTTCAACCTTGGGGGCAAATCCACGGTGGCAATCAGGGCAGATCTTGTGGGGCTGGTCAATGGAGTAGGGAAAGGGACGCGGGGGGGCTTGGCTGAGCTTCATGTTTAACAGAAATCTAAAAAAAAGTGGTTCGCCTTTTAACATCTGGGAAGTTCGAAATTTCCTGCTCTCTTCTGGTTGGTCGAAGGGAAATTACCTCATATGAAATTTCAATATCCAAATTTCCATCCAAATTTCGATGGAGCTAATAATACCAACCACTCATATGCCTCCACAACCTGTTCGCCCAACTACAAGAGCCACCGTAACTCTTTCCTCTCAACAAACAAAGCAACAACATGCTTGAAGACGCCCGCGGTAACAACATTCCCCTGACTCCTGATGACGTTTCAAACTACTTGAAGATCTGCTCGGAGGAGAAGTGTATGAATCATGAGACGACCATCCACTTCAACGTCAAGCAATGTGAGATCTGCTTCCATTGGTTTTGCCCCGAACATCTGGATGGCTTTTGTGGCATTCGTAGGACAAGGAATACCGTGGCTCCTGCTCAAAGATTCCACCTCACTCTGGACATGTGCAGCAAGTGTGTGAACTCTATCAAGGACAACCTGCATCAACTCAGCGTAGATGGTGAGCGCAAATACAAGAAGGAAGCCACCAAGTTCTTACACGTGAGCTACATGGCGAAGAAGGCCAAGTATTGGAAGAAGCCTTTCACTATGCCCCTGAAGAAGCGTGAGATCAAAGTTCGTGTATCTTCTAACTCGCAATAAACATTTACTTGAACTAAAATGGCATTAATTCTTGGAGGCCTTGCAACCGAGCTCGACCCAAACTTCAACAAGAACTACGATCGGGACCACGCTTCAAGTTGGCAACGATTCGAACATGATGCTTTTGGATTCGCTAAAGGGTTTGATCCTGTACATTGGTTCGATTGGCTTAAACAAAATTGGTCAAGTCTTATTGTGGTTGGTGGAGTAGCCGTGGTAGTCGTTGTGATTTTCTTAGTTGCAATAAAATTTTGAAGGCAATGAACAAGTATTTACTCGCCTGTTTGATTGTGTTGATAGTGGGAGGGGTGGGAGTGGCGGGCTATCTTTTGTACCAGATGCTCACGGACCCTGATGGACCTACTTCAGTTGTTTCGGCCGGAATAGCTCTCGGTAAAGATGTGGCATCCGAAGCGGTAGATGGGTTTCAAAAGGGAATACAAACCGGCAAAGAGTCTGCTAACTTAATGGTGGGACAAGCAGAGTTGGCATACAATATCACCTCGAAATCCGTACAAAACGAAGTGTCCACCGGAATTCATCAAATTAAAGATGTGGGTGGGGACTTAGCTTCTACATCCACCAATGCAATTCACCAAATCTCCAAAGCACCCGTGGCCGTTAAAAATGTTGCGAAGGACGAATACGACGCACTCAAAAAGAACTTAGAGAAAGGACAATCCCAATTTGTTGAAAGTTTAAAAAAGCCATCAGAAGGAACGGTCCACGGAATAGAGCAAGCAGGTAAAGAGATTGGAAAGATTGGGAAAGATTCAGGAAAGGCTGTAGGAACCGCGTTTGTTAAGGGGGGTAAAGCAGCCACGTCAGAAGCCAAGAAGATTGGACATGCATTGACAGATTGGTTGTAGAATCTAACTTAAAAATAAATAGATGAAGCCCAAAATGAGCAAGGCCCAAGTAGAGATTAGGCCACAACACCTCAATAAGTTCGTGGTCCCTGCAACTACCAAACATGTTCCACCGAAAATTGCCTCTGTGCCTCGCAATTCAGTGAAACTCAATGCTATCAACAAACATGACCCACCTCAACCTCAACCGAACCCCCCGGCGCAGGATATGACTAAAATACACCATGACGATGATCATGTCTCTGATGTCTCATACACGGAAAAGGAGAAACACGGACTAGATTTGACCCAACATCTTCCTACGAATTCCAATGTAACTCCCGACCCACACGCCACGACTTCTCCTCCCCTTATCCACCCTGATATTCAAGCGGCTCTCAATGATCATCCCCAGGCTCAAATCTCAGTCACATCAGCCACTACCACTTCGGCTGCTTTAGTTCAAGGCCACATACAACCTGCCACTACCAATATCCCTGGACATGTGGATACAGGAGCATTTAATAAATGGGTCAAACCTGCGAATCCTGTACCTATACCTGGTGAGGATTCAGAGCACTACCAAAACAACTACGCAACCCACACGAGAGATATGTATAGACGAGAACATGGAAATAGAGGCGCTGATACAAACGCTGATCCTCAAGCCCATGATCCCATCCATTCCGTAGGTGCGGGATATGCAGACGGTCAGATTAAGGTAGATACACAACCAGCAAAACCGGATACATTAAGCGATATGATACTTCTTTACGTGTTGGGAGGGGCAGCCGTTGCTTTGTTGTTGATTTTCTTACTTATAAAATACCTCGGATAATGCTTCAGCGTAATTGGCAGTCGTTTCCCCTAAAGTATGCGAAACCCGATGTGGGTCATCCGAAAAATGTGGAGGAGGAGGAGAAAGCCAAGATCTACTCTATCGACACCCTTAGTAAAGGCACTATCCGTACCCAAGAGTCCAATCAAAACTTAAGCAAACCCATCTCCTTCATCAAAACGGTTCAAGTGATAGTTCCCGATAACGTTACTGAGGACAACTTGAAGGATATCCGCGTAAACAACATTGACCGGATCGAAATAGCCAACATGTTCTTTAGGAGTACAGGAGAAGGAGGAACAGCGGACAATCTACCCATCTTAGTTCAAATTCAAGGGATTCACGATACCAACTGTTTCGCCTCTGTTTTCCCACCCACACTCAATGCGGCAGGTATGGCAGGTAACATTGCTCACGTCTCGGGTCAGCAGCTCATGGAAAAGATTACCCTCAAAAGTTACCAATATGGGGAAGGCAAAATAGAAAACATCAATGTAAAGGTGTTTAGTTTAGCAGGTGTGAGGATACAAATGCAGGGATTTATAACCCTTTTGATTTACCTGAGTAGACCAAGCTAGTATCGACAAGAAACTCCACGAACTCCAATAAATCGACTTCATTTTTCTTCTTCGCAATCAAAAAAGCAGTAATCGCAGTTCTGATCTTTCTACTTCTATCCGCGAGATTTCTGAGAGTAAGAGCCTCCATAACCATGCAAATAGTAACATCATTCTCCAGGTCTCTACGTTCGTGTCTAGCCTTTTCCCCTGCATCTACCCCCATAGCCCTATCAAGGCCTCTTAAGATGTCTTCCAAAGCCTCCTTGTTTGTCACATTATGATCCTCACCACAATCAGGGCAGGGTGGGTTATCGGGCTGTGTGGTTGTGAGCGACATTTGTTGAAGTTCTAATAGCGTCTAGTTTCAATCATCTCCTTTAATGACTTCAAAGGGTTTTGCTGGAAGAATAAAGGGTGCAACAGCTAGGCCAGGATTTCGATACAGGGGCAAGGCAAGAAAGGAAGCAGGAGCATTAAACCCCGATGGAACCCCTAAAGTGCCTGAAAATCCATTAGACCCTTCTCAAATTTCAAAGAACACCCTAGACGATAAATGGTTGCAGCAAGAGACTATCAAACAACTCCTTATCACTGAAACCAAAAGAGTGAGAGCGAAATTTGAGGGGGCTAGGCAAGAAGCTGAGCAACGAACATCCCGAGATAGACTACAGGGGGTTTTAGATGCATTAAAAGTAGAAGAAGAAGCTGCTCTCAAACAAATTGGGGACTACTCATCTTTGATCGAGGTTGGAGATGTCAAGTCCGATGTCAAGTCTCGATACATCAAAAACTTCTTGGCATGGTTGACTGGAAACGGGACACCTCTAGAAGTGGCCGTTACACCTTGGGGCCGAAAATACGCAGGAAATGACTCGGTATCTGATTTGTTGGCAATGTACCCGGAACGAAGAGCACAGTTCCTCGTGTACTTAGCCAAATTGGACCTCCACAAACCTCGGACCATGCAGGAATGGATGATTTACTACAAATACTTTATCAACCCCATCAATAGAGAGGATGTGAGGAAGAGAATAGCAAAGGACCTCAAAATCAAAGACCATAGTCAATTCCCAGATAACGCGGATAGAGTGACAGATTGGGTCAAGAAACATATGGATGAGTTTATAGAAGACGACTTTTTGAAGGATTGGGAAGTGTTCTTTATCAACGACCAGCAAAAGGTGGATGATAAGAAAGCAAACCAAGATAGACGTACACAACAATTTTACGGAGCACATGAGATGTCATTGCCTCAAGAAGACAAACATATGCCTTTTGATGTCAGTAACGAAATCAGAGGATATAGACTACCACCCCAAGGAAGACCCTCTCCCGAAGAATATGTACCCGGTGATGTGGGACCTGAATATGTGGCACCGGAAGCTCCAGAACGTGCTCGTGTTGAAATGGGAATGGTGGAAAAATCCAGTGAAGAAGACAGGAAAAAGGAAGAGGACACGGCCAAGAAGCTGCCAGAGGAAGGTAGTACAAAGGGTAAAGAAAAGGAAGTTACCGATGAGGAGAAGGATGAATTGGATGACTTGAGAAACGCATTGATAGCGGAGGGATTGAAAGTAAATAGCAAAGCAACCAGAAAAGAAATGGAGGAAATGAGAGAAGGATTAACGAAACGGGAACAGGAAGAAGTCTTGAAAACAATGGCAAGCACCAAAAAAGCCAGAAGCAATGAAGAACCGAACGTCCATTATACACTCTACCAAAACGACTTCATTAAGGCGAAATCCAGAGATGACAAAGAGGGAGAAAAAGAAGCACTCAACAATATACTGAGAGCGAGAGGACATAGACAAACTCCAAGTAACCGCAAAGCACTAGAACGACAATTGATGAGAACAGAAGAAATACCCGAACGTATAAGAGAGAAGCAATATGAAAGAGCCAGAAAGGAAACAAAGGCCGGAAAGAAGCTCATGTCACTCCTCGATCGAATCAAAAAGGGCAAAGTGGGTAAATTGAGTCCGGAGAAGTTCGAGAGGAAAATAAGGAAGTTGGGAGTTACCGAAGCACAAATTGCGAAATATGTTGGAGCGGAAGCAGAAAGTGTTCCTATACCGGGTACATCAAAGAGAAGAACATTAACAAACATGGAGAAACTGTACAATGAGTATGGAAGAGAGCGAGAAACGGCGGTAACCCCGCTCAAACCCAAAGGAGCAGAGTATCTCAAAGAAGGAGAAGATATTGATACAGACTACTCCAACTTGGAAGCCGTACATAAAGAGGGTGGAAAGGGAGTATTCGCAAAGAAGGAGATTGCAGCTGGACGCACCATAGGAGTATATACGGGGAAAGTATTAACAGCAGAGGAAGCAGCTGCGTTACCGGACGAGAAGAAGAATGACTATATATTCGATATGGGTAATGGACTCGCTATCGACGGTAATCCCAGCCACATAGAAACAAGCGGTATGAAATGGGTGGGTATAATCAATTCACCATACAAGAACAAACTGAAACCCAATGTCACATTCTCTATTGATGAGATCAGTGGAGCAGTGACGGCAACTACACTACGGAAGATATATGAAGGGGAGGAGTTGTTGGCGAGATATGGTAGCGCCTATTGGAAGGGAACGGAATATGAAGTACCCGATGATATAGGAACACTAAACACAAACATTGACGAGAAAGTGAGGGAACGGTATGAATCAACCATAGCCAGTCCCGAATCCAATGCTTTCATCACTGCCTATGACGGTTCAGGAGATCCCGAAGTGAGGACCCTGAGAGACGAAATAGTGGATATCAACAACATACTCTACTATAGCAAATACGAGGACATTGGAGTAACAATGTACAGTCAACTCAACCATTTAAGAGGTCTTATGTTGAGAGACTTGGAGCGAAAACTGGGATTGCGGATAGGGGACCCTACAACCATAACACCTATCTTGGGCCCGGCTTGGCGATCTTCACGAATGTATGCAGAAGAATATCCCGGTAGGTTTGAAAAGAGGGTTGGTGTTGAGGAAATCATACCCGCTGATGTACCCAAAACTCCCGCCACTGTTCCTATGCCCGAAATGCAACCCGCAATCTCGGGAGATACAGTGGAAGCCACCAAATTTTGGAGACAAACACCAGAAGGAAGACAGAGAAGCTTTACAGACACGACGAAGATTATAGCATCGGCGTTCCATTCCCGGTCCCTGGAGTACAAGGATAAAAGCTCTATCAACGCAATTAAACAGAAATTGCGCGAAGAATATCCTATAAAAGACCTATCACCCGAGGATGTTTTGAAGACAATTGATAAGATGATTGGTGAAGCACGATTTTATCTGGACCGACAATTGGCGAAACGATCAGGCAAGTAAATGGAATGTGCTGAATGTAGATCCTCCTATTTTGTAGAAACAAGAGACGGGGATCAGGTGTGTGAAAGTTGTGGAAATGTCGCAGGAAGGAGTGACGAAGGATTTAATACATGCATCGATAGCATTGACTTTAATCGGTGTGGTGACGTTAATTTTAGTAAAATCAAACTTATTCAAGTCTGGGGGCCTAAAAAGTATCGTAAGCAAGAGAACCCCAAAGGATGGACTTATAAAGCTCTGTTCCATGGCGCTGAACGTATTGCCCAACTCGATTGCTCAGACCCTGAGATTCCGGCTACTGTCATGGCAAGCATCCGGGCAGTGTACCGCCAAAATTACAAACCCGGACAGTACATTGGACGAAAAGAAGTTGGGGACATTCTTGAACACGTGTCCTGGCCTGAAGACCAACTCAAAAACAAAAAAGGAAAAGAACGAACCAAATCAGTCCGAAAAGTGTACCTCGAAAGATGGATCAGGATACGTTATGAGTTGACAGGGTTGCGACCAGAACCGGTACCTGAGGAATTTAAGGAAGCCTTCAAGCAACTGTTTTGCGCAGTCGTTCGAGGTTGGTGTATAGTACGACATGGATTGAATTGTCCTGCAAGAAGAAGTAGTATGTGCTATGCCCCAAGACAAAACGGATGCCGACACAACCTACCTAATTACAATTTCATCTTCCAACAACTAATATCTCACCTTATAGATCAGGACCCTATCAAGAACGGCTTCGCTGACATGTACCTAGACTATTTTCCCACACTAACTACTCCTAAGCGCAGGTCGGCACTAGAGCGGTACTGGAAAGAGCTCTTCCAATATACTAAAATCCCGTTGTATAAGGTAAGAGATCTAACGGTAATATAATTTTTTTTCAGGTAAACCATGGGTGACTTCGAAGCACAGTCGTTTACTCCTCCTGGATTTCCTATCTTTCCGACCCCTACTTCTATCGACAAAGAAATCTCTCGAAACCCTCCTTCTGTTGGACTTTACGATCAATTGACCGAATTCTTCTCTCGACCGACTACGAAAATGATAGCGATGATTGCGGTTATTCTTTTAGTCTCCTGGTTTCTAAGTATGCCAGGAATTGGATTGTAAGATGAACTCTACCTTCGAATATAAACTGCTGGACTGGGTCCTGATGGGCGTTTTGGCGGGGGCCATTGGATACTTTATGCTCAAGTTGAATGTGTCCGAGGCGGTTTCTGTGGCTGTCGTTGCTACTGCGGCACGGGCTATAGTTGCTGTTTTGTGTGAATACTGGAGACTCGAGATAGGGAATAGTGGGCTCACTAATGGGGTACTTAGGCATGCAGAAAATGTAACAGATGGATTCGTTCCTTCAGTTTATGGCTAATAAATCAAATTAACATGTTAAGACCGTACCATATCAGCTACTTCGAGACGGACCTTATCGTAGAGGATGTAAAGGCGGGGATGTGTGAATTCTGTACTAACCCAAAGGCTACATGGACAGTGCACTTTTATTATATGGATTGGAGTCCCCGATGGAGTGCTAAAGAACAGCCTAAGACGGTGGTAGTACAAACGTGTGATAGATGCAAGAAGAAGAGATTCAGAGAAAGGGAGCGCAGAGTTTTAATAAAGGAATGGAAAATTTAATCGCTTCCAACCCATTCTACACTGAAGTAAGTACCCAGACCAGTGAACCCGTCCGTCGCGTTGATGGTGGAATTTGAACCTACATCATGTCTCACTGTCATGTTCAAAGTGTCTCCAGCGTCTAGATGAATATTTCCTGCGACCACATTTTCCGGATTCACAGTGGCATGTGTGGCTCTCAGATCTATTGCAGATGCGAGTTTTCCTTGCCCTCCGCCGTTGGACCTAAAGATCACCATCCATCTGAAAGTTCCCAAGTTACTTAATGCCCATACAGCTCTCGCGCCTACCGCATATGTACCGGTATATGGCGCCGTAAAAACTCCGGATGTTGTATTGAAATCTCCACCAACCGAGTATCCAACAGTGGTACTCCATGTTGTTACCACTGTGTTTGTAGCAGTTACGATTCCTGTTTGATTTCCATTTTTGTATGCTGCAAAACCTCTTCTTGTTCGTTTGATAGTTGGGTTTCCAGATACTCCGTCCCCATTGGTCACCGTGAGCCCAGATTCCGTAGTAGATAATGTTCTTGCAGCAACCGTTCCTGATCCTGTCCGCGCAATCAACCCATTGGAAGCTAATGCGCCTACTGCTTGGAGATCACTGTCTAAAGAAAATGTAGGATTCCCAGCTACACCGTCCCCATTTACAATGGTAATTCCTGTACCTGTTGTGGCGAATGTCCTTGGAATGGCAGAAAATGGAGCCGCAGTAATAATCGCGGGAAATCCGACCGCATCAACACCATCTTCAATAGCTCCAATAGCAGAATCGGGGTCAATAGATACGGTTACATCATCGGCATTCTGGGCAACTTCAAGGGGGGCAGTTGCTACAATACTCCTGAGACCCACCGTATCTCCTATCTTGGCTTTTGCTATTTCCGCTCCGGCGCCTACGTTGTCGATCTCATTGACAGGTTGTGGGTTAAGTGAAAGTACGAAAGTTGATCCGGCTCCATTATCCGTCACATCGATCTGCCCTGTAGTTCCCACCAATCTTCTAGACTGAGGTAGAGTAGGGGCCGCCGCAGTAGTGATTACGGGTTCAGTAGATATGGAAGTTCCACATCTGAGTTCATTGCATACGATGATGTTCCGCACCAAATTTCTGGCGTTCTCTTGTTCTGGTGTTACTGTTCCTCCTTCAATTACGCTCATTGTGTAGTAGTCATATCCATCCACTCTAGAAAATGTCTATCCCATTCGCTTGGTGTGCCCGATGTATGAAGACCGCTAAACCGGAACTCAAGTCACCTGATGAATCTGCTTGCTCGATGTGTTTGGGAAAGGAGAGTCATAGAGAAGTGTACTTTATTATGTACTGCGCGAACTGTAAGGCCAAGTGTCAGAAGAGGTGTTGGGATATAGAATGGATGACGAAAGTGGATTGGAAGCTGTACAAGTCTAGGTTTTATTGTTCCGAGTGCCGAATGTTTGATCATTGCTCTTAATAATATGTCTATCAATATAACCAGTAGCTGCATCAAACCAAAGTTCCCTGTCCTCCTTTTTCGTTGAGTTCCAACATTTCTTACACACCATCAATGAATCATCCCAATACACATTCACAAACAACTTCTTACACCGGAGTCGACAAAACATCTTCTCCCCACAGACAATACACGCACTCTTATGACAACTACAAGGCTTCTCCGGTGGACTCACATTTGGATTGGCCGGCGGATTCTCCTTTTTCGAATACCACGGATAAGCTGAGAAGAACTGAATTACAGCGGCGATTATGTTCCCCATCAGAAGAGGATATGCTTGTATGGTGTTTAATACGTTGGCTCGAAATAAATGGATAAGATAGGGTTTATTTACTTTTTGCCATTCCTGCAGCGACATCGTTGACTATAGTGTTTCCAATGCTTGTCACAGTGTATACAGTGCTCACCATCTCCACCAGCCACAGCACTCCAATAGCGATTAACAGCCACCAATACCACTCCATTGCAGAGTCTTCTGTCTGATCCTTCACACTTATGTTCTTCTAGTGGTTGAGAATTTTGAGATATGATTTTGGGCAGTGTGAACCATCTTCGTCTATAAATGTTCCCACCCCGATGAAATTTGCCTTGTTTGAAACGGACACGGCTAATGTCATAGAGTCTCCAGTTCTTCCGCAGTTTTCTTGTTGCCACCCTACTATTACGTATTTCCTTATCATATATTGTAGCACCTAGTTCATACAGCGATTGTAGTTTTCCTTCAAGTACACATATTCTCGTCAGTGCATTCTGGTCCAGTGTATCTCTAAGTC
>Ga0075420_100004874_pt1 | contig 11757 bp, 7 predicted proteins | sample SoiMetdeltSBSDD4_FD_75296 | JGI IMG/M metagenome (GOLD analysis project Ga0075420, IMG submission 75296) | Bulk soil microbial communities from a Populus tree surrounding site in Tennessee, USA - Soil MetaG P. deltoides SBSDD4 | ecosystem: Environmental > Terrestrial > Soil > Tree plantation... | reverse complement strand
TCGAGTCACACTGACCGGTTCGTCTGACGAACCTCCTCAGCCCGAACGAGCGGACAACGGGCGCACATGAAGGAGGCTCGTATGCCCGCCCGCCAGTTCCCTTTCCGTCCACATCTCGATCAGCTGCGCAACCAGGCGAAGGATCTGCTGCGCGACATCCGCGTAGGGGCGCCGTCGGCGCTCGATGACTTCCGCGAGTTCCATCCCGAGCGGATCGATCCCGCGATCGCGGCGCTCGCCGACGCGCAGCTCGTGCTCGCTCGCAGCTACGGAGCGTCGAGCTGGCCGAAGCTCGCCGCGGCCGCCAAGGCAATCGACGCCATTTCGCGCGACGACTTCGCGGCGCTGCGCGAGCTCGTCGCCGGGCACTCGGATCTCGCCCGCGATCGCGATCGGCCGCGCGACGGCTGGCACGCGCCGCTGGCGAATGCCGCCGACGCCGCGATCCGGCGGCTGATGCTGCAGCTGCGCGAGCGCGGCGTGCATTCCGCCGACGCTCTTCTCGCGAGGCCGGACTTGCAGCCGGTGCTCGACACGCTGCGGCTGCTCGGCCGTTTGGGCGGAAGTCCGGCGGGAGACTGGGTTGGCGGCTCGGTGGAAGTGCTCCGCGGATCCGACTTCGCGCTGTTCGTCGAGATCGGGGCAACGTGCGGGCCAAACTGGGATGGACCGCGCTGGCGCTTGAGACGTACGCGCGAGATCCGGCAGGAAAGCATCGCATCCTCGAGGTGATGGCGTCGGAGGGCGTCCCGCTGCCGGACTCGCCGTCGATGGCCGTGCACCGCGGGCGCCTCGATCTGCTCGAGCAGCATCTGCGCCGCGATCCGGCGCTGCTCGCGCGCACGTTTTCGCACGAGGACATCTATCCGCCCTCGCTCGCGTGCCACGACGAGCACAAGCTCGCGCTGCACGGCGCGCCGCTCGCCGGCGCGACGCTCCTGCAGATGGCAGTGGATTACGAGGACCTCGACGTCGCGCGATGGCTGCTGGACCACGGCGCCGACGTGAACGTGCGCGCCGATGTCGACGCGCATGGCTTCGGCGGCCACACCGCGCTCTTCAGCTGCGTGGTGACGTACAACGCCGGCCGGACGGACGAGCCGCTCGCGCGGCTGCTGCTCGAACGCGGCGCCGAGCCCAACGCGCGCGCATCGATCCGCAAGGAGTTGCCGTTCTCGCGCGACCCGTCCCCGCACGAGTACCGTGACGTCACGCCAATCGGCTGGGGGCGCCAGTTCCACGATCAAGGCATGGTGTCGCAAGGCGCGCTGCGACTGATCGCCGAGCAGGGCGGTCACGAGTGAAGTCGTAAAGAATGCCCCAGATCAGATCGGGATCAGCGTGGGCAACGCCTGACTGGACCACCCCGTCCAAGATGACCGAGAGGACTCCCGACTATCTCTGAGGTCACCATGCGCATCGGTCGTCATGTCGAGGCATTGGTTCAGGACGTGCGCTTCAGCGTCCGCGTGTTGCTGCGGGAGCGAGCGTTCACGGCTACCGTTCTCGTCACGCTCGCGATAAGCATCGGCTTGACGTCCGCGGTCTTCACGCTGGTCGACGTCCTGCTCCTTCGGCCTCTGCCGGTCAGATCCCCGGAAAATCTGTTCAACATCTCCGCACCAGGAAGAAACGTCGACCTCAATCCCTCGTACTACTCGCACGAGTTCTACGAGCGGCTGCGAACCTCGGGTCCTCTATTCCGCAACCTCCTGGCCTCCTCGACCACCGTTTCATCCGGCGTCAACCTGTCCGACGGTGCCGTCACGGATCGCGTCCGGTGCGAACTCGTATCGGGCAACTACTTCGACGTCCTCGGCGTTGGGGCGGCGGCTGGGCGGATCCTGAGTTCACAGGACGATCAGACGCCCGGGGCGCATCCCGTGCTCGTCTTGAGCTATGCGTTCTGGCAGCGTCGCTTTGCGGGAGCGCCGGATGTGGTCGGGCGTGCAGTATCAGTCAACGGCACTTCCTTTACTGTGGTGGGAGTAGCAAGACAGGGCTTCTTCGGAACCAAGCCAGGCTTCGGGCCGGACATCTGGGTGCCGCTGATGATGGTGCAACCGGTGAGCGGCGGTGGCATCAGCGCCCTGGGCCGCAACCAAAACTTTCTGGAGATCATCGTCCGTCTCGAACCTCACGTCGACGTGCGACAAGCCGAGATCATGGCGACGACCGTCTATACGAACTGGCTCAGTGAGGGCGCATCGTCACCGCCGCAAGGCGCTCAGGCGCTGCACCTGATGCCGGCCCGTGAGGGACATTCACTCCTACGCGCGCAGTACCGCCAGCCCCTCCAACTGCTGACCGCGGCGGTGCTGCTCCTGCTGTTGATCGCTTGCGCGAACATCGCGACGCTGCTCATGTCGCGGGCAACGGCGAGGGCACGAGAGATTGCGGTCCGTTCGGCCATAGGTGCCACGCGACATCGTCTCGCTCGTCAGCTCATGACCGAGAGCGTGTCCATCGCGGTGATAGGCGGAGCGTGCGGCTGGCTCGTCTGCGTGTACTTCGGGCGAGTCATGCTGTCGTTTCTTCCAGCGACAGCCGAGGCGTGGCAGTTTTCACCAAATCGCCGAATCTTCGCGTCCACGTTCCTGATCGCGTTCGGAAGCGGGCTTGTGTGTGGTCTCGCACCGGTCATTCAGCTCGGTCGTCATCAAGCGGCCACGTTGAGAAGCCGCGGACGCGCGCATACAACCCGGCGCTGGCTCGACTCGCGCGACGCACTCACCATCATCCAGATCGCGTTGACGATCTTGTTGGTCACGGGCGCCGGACTATTCGCGCGAACGCTGCAGAACCTTCGGGACGGGGATATGGGCTTCGACCGCGATCACGTTCTGCTGGCTTCGATAGATCCGGCAAAAAGTGGCTACACGAGACCGCGGACGACGGTCTTTTTCGCGGAGCTGCTCCAGCGCCTGCGATTCCAGGAGGCTATCAAGGCAGTAGGGCTGGCGAGTCACGGCACCTTGAGCGGCGTGCTTCCGGCGGGTACGCGATTCATGAGTACTCAGATGCACGCCGATCGCGCAACCGAGCCAGCGCCCAGGGATCTCACCGTCTATCAGAACGTCGTCAGCCCCGGATTTTTCGAAGCGTCCGGCATCTCGCTCGTGCGCGGCAGGGATTTCGCGGACGTCGATCGCGCAGCGGGTGTCGAGGTCGGCATCCTAAACGAGGCCGCCGCCCGGCTCTTGTTCGGCAACGACGACCCCATCGGCAAGGGAATCGGCCCGGGACGCCAGGGTCCCACCAACGTCGAGGTCGTCGGTGTGGTGGAGAACGCGAAGTACCTGAGCGTGCGAGAAGCGCCGCTGCCGACCGTGTACTTGCCGTTCCGGGACGGCAGCCCGATGACGTTGCACGTCAAGGCGCGTAGGGACGCACGTTCGGCATTGGGTGTGGTCGAGCAGGAACTACGGGCACTGGACTCGACGTTGCCGCTCTTTCACGTGCAGACCATCGAAGCCCGCGTAGACGATGCGCTACGTCAGGAACGGCTGGTGGCAACGTTGGCGACCACGTTGAGCGTGTCGGCCATGCTCATAGCCGCCGTCGGCCTCTACGGCCTGATCACTTTTTCGGTCGCTCAACGAACGCGTGAGATCGGAATACGAATCGCGGTCGGAGCAGCGCCACGTCAGATACTGTCGATGATCCTCGGGCGAGCCTGTGTGCTCGTGGCAGGGGGAATCGCTCTCGGTCTCCCGGTGGCGCTGGCCTCCCTTCGCGCCGTCGCCAGCTTTCTCTACGGCGTCACACCCTCGCAACCGACGATCCTGGCGGGTGTGCTCGCGATCGTCACCGTCGTCGCCCTCTCGGCCGCTCTCATTCCGGCGAGCCGTGCGGCGCGGACTGACGCGTGGAACGCGTTGCGCTCCGAATAAGCTGGCGACGCGAAGATTCGCCACCATCGTCGACGACCGGAAGCAGCGCTGTCGGACGAGAATCTCGCGCCGGGACCTCGCAGATACACCGGAGTTCTACACGGTGCTGGTGCAGTGGGAGGTTACGCTCAAGGATCTGCTGACGCACGTCTCGGGCCTTGGAGTCAACGACAGTGGAACAAAATCGCTTTCGTCGGTAAATGGTGTCGTCCTTTTCCTGAGTTCAAGGCGCATCAACAACGCTCTAACTCGTGTGAATCGGTGACCAGCATTCGCTCGCGCTTTTCGCCGAAGCGCGAGCGAAGCTGGTTTGCTGAGACGGACAGGAAGTTAGCGGAGTCGCCTCATGGAGTGTTTATTGACGTACTTGGCGATCGTTTCGCCCATGCCGTCGCTGATGTCGACAGTGCTCGGATAATGCATCCCGCCCCAGACGCGCGCGTGGTTTCCATCCGCCCGCGCCTGCGCGATGCTCGTGTACCTCCGATTGGGCAGATCGACGCCTGACAACCTCGTGGTCAGCGTAAACACTTGCGCATCGTCGAAATGTCTGAGCAGTACTGTTGCCGCTGCACCGTTAAGACTGGGATGTCCAGCAGGGTACTCGGGGTGCGACGGCGTCGTGACGAGCGGAAGCCAGGTCGGATCGGGAGCGGTCTCAGGATTGCCGTCGGTGTCGGCGAGCGGAATTGCGGTCGCGGGTCGCCAGGTCACCTCAACCGGACTCGCGCCGTAGTACCGCTTGGCGCTCCAGACGGTGATTGCCGTGTCGGCCATCGCGATGTTCAAAACAGCGAGCAGGCGATTGCAGTTGGCGACCGACAAATGGTTCGCGCGCGCCATTTGATTCGCCGCCTGATTCCAATGAACGCTGGCGTTCCCCTCCCAGAACGGCGCGAGCGCCGTCTGATCTTCAGTACGCGTGGATTCGGACTTCCGCCCCAAGGCCTTGACGGTCTTGAAATCGTCCGTGTACGTGCTGCTGCTGAGACCGCGAGGGGGTTCAGGCTAAAACTGGGTATTGCTGACAAGGACAAACGGATCAGTGAATGCCAACCTCTGCGCGCTCATCGCCGTCGCAGGCAATACGGGCCGCCACTGGCCAACGGCTGTTCCTCCTGCGAACGGTGGATAGCTCGCGGTGAACCCATCGTTGGCGCGCCAGCCGAGGACGGCGTGTGCGACTTCAGTTCCCCAGGCGATGCCGCGCTCGATACGTGTCGGGCACGAAGGAGGACTTCCGCGGGGTTGTCCGCTGTGCTCGCAATCGGCACTCAGGGCGGCGATCGACGCCGCGTAGCTCGCATCCAGCGCTGGCTGCTGGGTCGGGAAGAGGCCGACGAGCGCCGTGTACGCCGCAGCGATCACCGCCGCCCTGCCCGACGCACCCTTCGGGGCCGCAGTGTGGACGAAGATTGGCGTGTACCGTCCGTCGATCCCGTTGTACGCGTCGAACACTGCCGTGTGAACGATTGCGCCGAGCCGCTGACTGGACGAATTCGCCGTATTCGTCGCGATCAGCGTGTCGATGAAGATCTGATTCCACTCGAGGACCTGGTTGACGCGGTCGGACGACTCCGAAGGCTGTTGTGCGGTTTCGACACGAGCGGGACCAAGGAATGCCAACGTAGCGAGAACGACGAGCCCACTGACCTTGCAGCAGTTGCGGTTCATGAATCCCCTCGATCCTGAGGTGGAGACATTCCACCTGCCTGTCGTGAGATCGCCCGGTCCGGAGGAAAAACCCCTCACGGGACTAGCGAACGAGGAGGAATCGCGGGCAGGAGCCCGTTTTGGCCGACTCGGACGGGCTCCGAAGAGACGGGATCAGCCGGACAGCTCGTCCGGGAAGCCAGGGGCGAACATACGTGTCATCCGCGCAGGGTTCCGGACGCTGTGAGCGGTCATGAATAGGTCCGCCTGACGCACCAGGTCCTGACCGCGGTCACCGCCGAGGATCTGGCCCAGCCGGCGGCGGGCGACGGCGGCGTACAGGTTCATGTCTGCGAGATCGAACTCGTCGGCCGCGGCGGCGAGCCGATCGGCGGCCAGGTCGGGACGCCCCTCACCGGACGCGACGCCCGCGCTCAGCAGCTTTGCCAGCGGATCCGACCATCGCCTCCGTTCGCGGACGATCCGGTGCGCCTCGCCACGTGCCACCGCCAGGAAGGCGCGCCTCTCCCGCCCGCTGGCGGCGACGGCCAGCGCACATCGCCCTCGCAGATACGACGCTTCGACGCGAAGCAGTTGCGCGCGAAGCAGGAGACTGCCGCGAAGCGCTGCGCGGTTCTCCGTGACGCACCGCCATGCTGCGTCGCCACGGCACCGGTAGAGCGCGGTCATCGATCGAGCCACCATGTAGTTGAACTGCTGGTGGTCCCATTCCGAGTGAGACCAGCGGGCCATGACCTCGTCCGCCTGCCGTTCGGCTTCATCGGGGTCATCGGCGGCAAGTTCGACGATGGTCAGGGCCCGCGTGCGAGTCGACGTCTCGACGAAGAGGTTGCCCGAGTCGCGTGCAGCGGTCACGACTCCGGGAATCCGGTCGGCGACGTCCTGCAACTGCCCCTGGTACGACAATGCAGTAAGCCAACTGGCCTGGGCCATACCCAACTCCCAGGTGACGCCCGTACACCGATCGCGCAGGAGATGCACCGCCCGTTCGCTGAGAATGGAGGCCTGCTTCCATTCGCCAACCATGAGCGCCGCAAGCCCGGTGGCCACTGCGCACAGCGCGGTGGCACGGGGATTCGCCAAGTGCCCCGACATCTCCAGTGCCCGCTCGGCCATTTCCTCGGCCCGCTGACGGACGGGGCCGCCTCCGATCGCCGCGAACGCCGCTTCGGCAGCGAACGCGCGCGCGACCCGATAGGGCTCCCCTGCGTTCAGCGCGAGGATCAGGTGCCGGGTTTCGAAGTCCGCCGCCCGAACGTTGTTCACCATCGCGAGGCCGCTCATGGCGGACCAGCACGTATCTATCCGGAGCAGGTCTTCAACGGGGACTTGGCTTGCACTACGCTCCACGAACGTCAAGCCCCGCCAGCGGAGCTGGGCACGGCGAATCATCAGCGATGCCAGCGCCGCGTGCCCGTCTGGGGCCATCCGCATCCCCACCGCCTCGAGCACGGTGCGTAGCACCTTGACGCCGCGTTCCATGTGCCCGCCAATGAGGAGCTGCTCGGCCGCTCGGCGCTCGAGCTCGACACGTTGGAGTCGTCGGGAACCTGCGGCCGCGTCGAGGTAGGCGTCGGCCGCATCGGCTGGCCGCCCGGCGTTGGCGAGCGCGGTGGCGAGCGCTTCCTTCCATGCCGCGCGTGCCGCAGCCTGCGGCGCCAGCGCCAGCGCGTGGCCGTAGAACACGGCCGCGCGATCGAACGCCAGCGCGGCCTCCGCCTTCCGCGCCGCCAGGTCTGCGTGCATCGACGCGCCATCACGGTCGCCCGCGCCTCGGCAATGTTCGAACAGCGCCTCGGGGTCGTCGATGCGACGCGCCATGAGCGTCTGCACCATCCGCTGGTGGATTCGAAGGATGCCCTCGACAGACACCTGTTCCGCGAGCGCGTTGCGGATCTGATCATGGTAGATCTCCAGGCGCTCTGCGGACCCGCTGCTTCGGACTAGTTTCGCGGCGCGGAGCAGCGCCACGAAAGGCCGCTCGTCCCCGCCGAGCCCACAGGCCTCGCATACCAGGGACGGCGCCATGGGTCTCGCGCAGACGGCCAACGTCTCCAGAAAGTCCCGCGCCCCGGGCGGCAGCTCACGCACGCGGGCGTCGAGCACGTCCGTGAGTGTGCGCGCGCGCCCTCGCTCGCCCGGCGCGATCGCGAGGTGGCGCGCGAGCTGCTCGAGGAAGAAGGGGTTGCCGCCCGCTTCGCGCGTGATCTGGAGGCGCTCATCCTGGGTCACGGATGCTTCACCCGGAACCACCGACGCGATCAGTGCGCACGCCTCCTCATCTGCCATCGGGCCGAGCGAGAGCGGCAAGGCGGTGTCCACGCCGGTGCGTTCGAGCGGCGCCCGCAGAAACGGTTTCGCTTCGACTTCTTCGCTGCGAAAGCACACCACCATCAGGACCGCGGGCGAGGCCGGCGGTCTGAGCAGTTCTTCGAGCAGGACCGCGCTGTCCGCATCGGCCCAATGCAGATCGTCGATGTAGACGATCACGGGCTGGCGATCAGCGATCCGCGCCAGGAGCTCGCGCAACGCGGCGAATGCGCGCCGGCGGAGGACCGGTGGATCGGGAAGGTCACGGTCGCGCCACGGCGCCGCCGCGACGGCCTGCACGCGCATCAGCACCGGAAAGACCTGGGCTAGCGCCGGCACGTCGCGGGGCAGGAGCGCGTCGGCGTTGCCTCGTGGCAGTGCCGCCAAGTAGTGGCTCAGACTGTCGACCACGCCATCCAGCGCCTTGTAGGGCACTGATTCGTGCTCGTAGCAGCGGCCGGACAGGAGCACGACATGTTCGTGCGCGCGCACGTGACTGAGAAACTGGTGCACCAGCGCGCTCTTGCCGATTCCCGACGGTCCACTCACGTACACTGTGGCCGCCCGCCCCTCCCGGATCGTTCGGAACGCGTGGTCCAGGATGTCCAGCTGTGCCTGACGACCGACGAAGGCGGTGTCGCGAACCTGAGGGCGCTGCGTGGTGACCGTGGACGCGGGGAGCGTCCCGCGATCGAGCTTGAGCAGTGCGTCCGCCCCCGTCAGCCGCCGCGCCGGCTCGCGACGAAGCAGACCCTGACAGACCGCGCGCAAATCGTCCGGCACCTCGGCCAGGCCGGACGGCAGCGTCAAATCCGATTCGCCGCCGGCTGCGGAAGAGTCCAGCCCGGTCGTGTCAGAGGGGACGTGTCCCGCCAGCGCCTCGTACAAGGTCACGCCGACGCTGTACCAGTCGCTCGACTCGGAGGCGGTGGCGCCGAGCGCTTGCTCGGGCGACATATAGGCCGGCGTCCCCGCGATCCGCTCACCGCTGAGGGCATCCTGGAGCTGCAGATCCGCGATCAGTCCGAAGTCGAGGATGACGACGCGCCCGTCGGGGGTGACGAGCACGTTCGACGGTTTGATATCCCGGTGGAGCTTGCCCCGCCGATGCAGCTCCGAGACGCCGTGCACCAACTGGCGAAACCCCGATCGGGCTCGCTCCGCCCTCAGGGATTCCCCCGCGACCGCGCGCACGTAGTCCGCGAACCCGACGCCGTTGATCAGCTCCATGGTGAAGAAGCAGTGCGCATCCTCGACATGAAGCTCGTAGAGTGCCACGAGGTTGGCGTGCGCCACGTCGGCGAGGCTGCGGAACTCCCGTTTGAGCCGGTAGATCGCGGCGGCGCTGGTGCGCAACAGGGTCTTGAGCGCCACGATCTCATCGCGGGTGCGATCGTGCACTTCGTAGACGATGCCCATACCGCCGGCGCCGAGCAGGCGACGAACGGTGAACCGATCCGTGCCGAAAAAAGCGCTGGCGATCGGTGGCGCTTCGCCGGCGGCAGGGACCGTCACGGTACCGAGAGACTCGGTCAGCGGGCCGAGCGCGTTCGTCCGCTCGTGCGCGCGCACGAGCCGCGTGACCTCGTCGATCAACAGGACATCGTCGGCGCACACGCGTTCGAGCCAAGCCTGCCGTTCGCCAGCCGCGTGGCCCACCGCCGCGTGGAACAGGTCATTCAGCCTCTGCCAGCGCGCGGCGTCCATGGGCTCTGACTCTACGGGCGCGCGTCACCGCCGGCAAGCTCCTCGTGCAGCCACGCGCGTGCAAAGCTCCACTCCCGTTCGACGGTCGCGACTGACAGCTGCAGCCCTTCGGCAATTTCTCTCATCGTCGAGCCGCCAAAAAACTTGAGTTCCACTATCTGGCTCTTGCGAAGGTCCGTGACGGCCAGCTTCTCGAGCGCATCGTGGAGCGCCAGCACGTCGATGCCGACTCTGGGAAAGGTTCTGTCTGCGAACGTCAACGAGACCCGGCGCGCGCCGCCGGCGCGCTTCGCCGCCGCGCGATCTCGTGCATGGTTGACCAGAATGCGCCGCATCATCACCGCAGCGGCCCCGAAGAAGTGTGCCCGGTTGCGCCAATCCACATGTCGTTGATCGATCAACCGCAGGTAAGTCTCGTGGACGAGGGCCGTTGGCTGGAGCGAGTGACCGAGCCGTTCGCGCCGCATACGCGCGCCGGCAAGCCGGCGAAGCTGATCGTAGACCACGGGAAGGAGCCGGTCTCGAGCCTCTTCATCGCCTCTGCTCCAGTCGATGAGCAGCTGCGTCACGCCGGGTCGCGCTGACGCTCGTTCCATGGCACGTGCGCTGGTTGATTCGGAGCGGCGACATCGCTCCCCCAACACCTGGCTACTTCCCTGAGCAGAATTCAGATGCCGGCTTGAGATCCGATGTGATCCGCAAACAATTCCCTGAATTCCGCTTGACGCAAGACCCGTTATGGGTTCGGCGAGAGCGATCATGCAACCCGAACCTTGCGGTGTCAACGTGCGACCACACATTGTCGTTCGCCAAAAAGGAGTCTGTGTCTAGCGGCGACAAGCCGCCTCTAGTTGCTCCGACTCAGCCGAGCTAGGCCGATAGGGCTCGCAGAGCTCAGATGCGTTCCGCTTGGGTCGAACCTGCGGAACCGCACCTCGTCAGTCTGCCCGCCCATCGCCGCCAGGTCGCCACGCAACTCGACGCGATAACGTCTTACGTGGGTTGCCGGCCCTGTTGGGTCACGCATGGTGAGCGTCTGCTGACCCTGAAGAGAGTGGAACGGTGAACCACACCGTTGGCCGTCGCTCGATCGATGAGCTGAGGTGCCGACGTCACCGACACGGTTTCTCTGGCGTCCCCGATGTCCAGGTGGAAGTCTCGCACCAGCGTACGGCCGACCTCGAAGGTCAGCGCTTCGATGGCGGCTGACTTGAACCCGTTGGCTGAGACGGTGATCTCATACGAACCCACCGGGATTGCTGACATCTGATAGTGCCCATCGTCATCGGTGGGAACGGACCGGTCAAAGCCAGTCGAGTCGTCGCGCACACTGATCGTTGCGCCACGCAGCACGGCGCCGGACGCATCGTAGACCCGTCCCTGCAGTGTGGCGGCAGATTGCGCGTGGAGCGGAGTGGCGACGACTAGACCGATGACGAAAAATACGGCGACAGCAGCCATACAAATCGCGCGCGCACGGTCGCAGGCCCGTCATCCTTTCGCCTGGCCGCCAGTGAGGCAACGCGGCGGCGGATCATACACCGGACGTTCGACGTCCTTGTTAACGACAGTGCTCTCGGAAACGAGCGACGGTGGTCGTGTACGTCGTCTCCCAAATCGATCTGCACCCAGTTGATCTGGCCGGTAAACTTGTTCCAGCGCCTGTTCAGCCTAGTGCCGCCTGTTCAATCGCCGCCATTGCCCTTTGGTTCTATGCGGTGTTGGCTTGTTGAGAGGAGGGCCGCCGGGCTCTAAGGCCAAGCTCTACCGTACGCAACGGAATGCGAGGGCCTCTTCGTTTGTACGATGGGCCCCCGCCTGGATTCAGCGTTCCTGACCGCGGACACCGCCTACGTGCTCGAGGAGACGACTCGCTTCGATCTGCGTCGCCAGCACGTCGTCCTGCTCCTCGTACATCAGCCGGATCTCGATCTCGCCTTCCCAGTTTGGCCAGTGAACGCGGTGCAGCTCCGTGAATTTGCGGGCCTCCTCGAGCGCTTCCTCCTTCGACGCCAGGTTGAAGATCGAGAACCCCCCGATGACTTCCTTCGCCTCCGTAAACGGGCCGTCGGTCGTGACGATCTTCCCGTTCGTGATGCGCATGCGCACGCCCGACGACGTGGGGTGGAGACCGCCGAACGAGACCATCTTGCCCGCCTTGGCCGCTTCCTCG
>Ga0075420_100004873_pt1 | contig 11757 bp, 11 predicted proteins | sample SoiMetdeltSBSDD4_FD_75296 | JGI IMG/M metagenome (GOLD analysis project Ga0075420, IMG submission 75296) | Bulk soil microbial communities from a Populus tree surrounding site in Tennessee, USA - Soil MetaG P. deltoides SBSDD4 | ecosystem: Environmental > Terrestrial > Soil > Tree plantation... | reverse complement strand
TCGGCGCCGCGCTGCGCTCGGATCCGGACTTCGGCCCGCGCATCCTCGGCGACGTCGAGATCCTAGGCGTAGAGCGCTGGGAACTGTGGGGAATGACGCTTCGCTGCCGCGTCAAGGCGCTGCCGCACGATCGCGACTCGGTGCGCCGCCAATTCAGCGAGCGGCTCGTGCAGGAGTTCCAGAAGCGCGGCTTGAGGACCGCGTAAGAATCTCGTGAATCTGCCGCACGCCGTCGGTGAGCGCCGCCGGCCCTGGCTGCAGGATGTCCGCGGACTTGATTTCAAATAGTTGGTTTTCCCTGACCGCGGGGATCTCCTGCCAGCCGGGACGCGCGGCGACCCGCTCCGGCCTGAATTTTTTCCCGCACCAGGAGCCGATGATCACTTCGGGCTGCCTTTCAACGACCGCGTTGCCGTCGGCGATGACCCGTCCGCTCGCGGCCTGCGAGTGCGACTGCGCGGCGAACACATCCTCGCCGCCGGCGAACTCGATGAGCTCGCTCACCCAGCGGATGCCGCTGATCATCGGCTCGTCCCATTCCTCGAAGTAGACCTTCGGTCTCCTCGGAAATCGGCTCGCGGCCTGGCGAATTTGTGCAAGGCCGGCTTCCAGCTCCTGAATGAGGCGAGCGCCCTTGTCGGTCGCGCCGACCAGCGAGGACAGCGCGAGGATCGTGTCCAGGATCTGCTGCACCGAGCGCTGGTTGAAGATCAGCACGTTCAGCCCCGCCTTGGCGAGATCGCGCGCGATGTCCGCCTGCAGGTCCGAGAAGCCGATCACCAGATCGGGTCTCAGCTCCAGGATTTTCTCGTTCTTGGCGCTCAAAAAAGCAGAAACGCGCGGCTTCTCCTTGCGGGCGCGCGCCGGGCGCACCGTGTACCCGGAAATGCCGACGATGCGCCGCTCCTCGCCGAGCAGATAAAGCGTCTCGGTGCTTTCCTCGGTCAGGCAGACGATGCGCTCGGGAGTGCGCGCGGGCATGTGCCGGAGACTATAAACTAGCCGCCGGAGGAGGACGCCGTGCGACTAGCGCTTCTGCTTTCGATCCTGCTTGCGTTCCGCGCGTACGCATTTCCGATCGCCGGCAAGCCCGTGCGCATCGTCGTGCCATTCCCGCCGGGCGGCCAGACCGACATCCAGGCGCGCGCCATCGCGCAGAAGATGAGCGACGCATCCGGACTGAGCGTGATCGTGGAAAACAAGCCCGGCGGCTCGACGGTGATCGGCGCGCGCGACGTGCAGAAGGCGGCGCCGGACGGCCATACGTTGCTGTACACGATCGCGATCCACGTCCAGCTGCCGCACCTGCACCGCACTCCGCCGTGGGATGCGTTCCAGGACTTCACGCCCGTGACGACGGGCGCGCGCGCCGCGACCGTGCTGACCGCGCACGCCTCGATGCCGTTCAACACCGTGCAGGAGCTCGTGGCTTACGCAAAGGCGAACCCGGGCAAACTGAACTACGCCTCCTTCGGCGCGGGCACCACCTCGCACCTGAACGGCGAGCTCTTCAAGCGGCTCGCCGGGATCGACATCGTGCACGTCCCCTACAAAGGCAGCGGCGATGCGATGAAGGATCACCTCACCGGAACGGTGCAGCTTTTCTTCGACGGCCCCACCACCGCGATCGCCAACGCGAAGACCGGCCGGGTGAAGCTCGTCGCCACCGCGGCCGAGACGCGCAAGGCCGCGCTGCCCGAGGTGCCGACCATGCGCGAGGCGGGGTACGACGTGGGCATGTGGGGCTACCTCTGGTTCTGGGGCCCCGCGGGCATGACGCCCGCGACGCTGGAGAGCGTGTACCAGCAACTCGCGCGGGCAATCAACCATCCCGAAGTCAAGGAGCTCTTTGCGAAGGGCGGCTCCGAAGCCTCCGCGCTCGCGCCGGGCGAGATGATGCGCGTCGCGAAGGACCTGCACGAGCGCTGGGGCGCGGTGATCCGCACCCTCGGCGTGACGCTCGACTGATGAGCGGGCCGCTCGCCGGCATCCGCGTGCTCGAGTTCGAGTCGATCGGCCCCGCGCCGTTCGCCGGCATGCTGCTCGCCGACATGGGCGCCGACGTGCTGGTGATCGACCGCCCGGCCACCACCGACCTTGGCCTCAAGCGCGAGCGCTGGTACGACGTCATGATGCGCGGCAAGCGCTCGGTCACGCTTGATCTCAAGAAAAAAGAATCGACCGGGATCTCCCTTGAGCTTGCTTCACGGGCAGATGCCCTCATCGAAGGAATGCGGCCCGGCGTCATGGAACGGCTCGGCCTCGGACCCGACGAGGTGCTGAAGAGAAATCCGAGGCTGGTCTACGGCCGCATGACCGGCTGGGGCCAGGACGGGCCGCTCGCGCCGCGCGCCGGCCACGACATCAACTACATCGCGCTCGCCGGCGTGCTGCACGCGTTCGGGCGCAAGGGCGAGGCGCCGGTGCCGCCGCTCAACCTGATCGGCGACTTCGGCGGCGGCGGGATGCTGCTCGGCTTCGGGGTCGCCTGCGCGCTGGTCGAAGCGGCGCGCTCGGGCCGCGGCCAGGTGGTGGACGCGGCGATGGTGGAAGGCGCTTCGCTCCTCGCGGCGATGTTTGCCGGCTTTCTCAAGGCCGGCAGCTGGAGCGAAGCCCGCGGCGAGAACATCCTCGATACCGGGGCGCCCTGGTACAACGTCTACCAGACGAAGGACGGCAAGCACGTCTCGATCGGCTCGATCGAGACGCGCTTCTACGAGGAGCTGCTCCAGAAGCTCGGCGTGCCCGACCTGGGACAGCATGACCGCAAGCGCTGGCCCGAGATGCGCGCGCTGTTCGAAACGACCTTCCGATCGAAAAGCCGCGACGAGTGGTGCAAGGTATTCGAAGGCTCGGACGCCTGTTTTGCACCGGTGCTGTCGTGGTCGGAGGCTCGGGCCGACGCACACAACAGGGCCCGGAAAAGCTTCCTCGAAGTGAGCGGCGTGGAGCAGCCGGCGCCTGCGCCGCGCTTCTCGCGCACGCCGGGCGCGGTACGCCGCGCGCCGCCCGAGCGGGGCGAGGGCGGCGCCGCCGCGCTCGCGGAATGGGGTTTTGACAAGAAGCAGATCGAAAACCTGGCGAAACTGGGTCTCGGAATGGGGGGTTAGAAAAATGCTCGGCCGGCTGATGCCCCGCGAGGGCAAGTTTTTCGATTACTTCAACGCGCACGCCGCGCGCATCGTCGAGGGCAGCCGCGAACTCGCCGCGATGATCGGCACCTTCAGCGAGCTCGAGGCGCACGCGCAGCGCATTGATGCCGCCGAGCGCGCCGCCGACAAGGTGACGCACGAGACGATCGCGCTCCTGCACAAGACGTTCATCACGCCGTTCGACCGCGATCAGATCCACCAGCTGATCACCACCATGGACGACATCCTGGACCTGATCCAGGACGTGGCCGAGTCGATCGCGCTCTACGACCTGCGCAAGGTCACGCCCGAAGCGAAGCAGCTCGCCGACATCTGCCAGATGAGCTGCGACCGGGTGCAGGCGGTGGTGGCGCTGCTCACCAACGTCAAGCGCGCCGACGCGATCATGAAGATCTGCGAGGAGATCGACCGGCTCGAGTCGGACGCCGACCGCGTGATGCGCTCGGCGGTGTCGAAGCTGTTCCGCGAGGAGAACGACCTCAAGCAGGTGATGAAGCTGCGCGTGATCTACGACCTGCTCGAGTCGGTCACCGACCGCTGCGAGGACGTGGCGAACGTCGTCGAAGGCATCGTGCTCGAAAACTCGTAATGGACGGCGCCGGCGCCGGGCAGATCGGCCTGATGGTGGTGATCGCGCTGGTGCTGGTGGCGCTCGCCTTCGACTTCATGAACGGCTTCCACGACGCGGCGAATTCCATCGCCACCGTGGTCTCGACGCGCGTGCTCAAGCCCTACCAGGCAGTGATTCTGGCCGCGTTCTTCAATTTCGTCGCGGTCTTCATTTTCCACCTCAGCGTGGCCGCCACGGTGGGCAAGGGCATCGTCGACCAGGGCGTCGTCGATCACCATGTGGTGTTCGGCGCGCTCGTCGGCGCCATCGCCTGGAATCTCATCACCTGGTACTACGGCATTCCCTCCTCGTCCTCCCACGCGCTGATCGGCGGCATCGTCGGTGCCGGCGTGGCCAAGGCCGGCACCTGGGCGCTCATCCCCGCCGGCATCCTGAAGACGGTGGCATTCATCTTCATCTCGCCGCTGATCGGGCTCGTGCTCGGCGGGACGTTCCTGGTCATCATCTCGTGGCTGTTCGTGCGCTCCACGCCGAGCCGCGTCGATCGCTTGTTCCGGCGGCTGCAGCTGGTCTCCTCCTCGCTCTACAGCCTCGGCCACGGCGGCAACGACGCGCAAAAGACCATCGGCATCATCTGGATGCTGCTCATCGCCGCGGGCTACACCGGTGCCAACGACTCGGTGCCGGTATGGGTCGTGATCGCGTGCTACGTGACGATCGGCCTGGGCACGCTGTTCGGCGGCTGGCGCATCGTCAAGACCATGGGGCAGCGCATCACCAAGATCCGGCCGGTGGGCGGGTTTTGCGCCGAGCTCTCCGGCTCGATCGCCCTCTTCCTCGCCACCGCGCTCGGCATCCCGGTGTCGACCACCCACACCATCACCGGCTCGATTGTCGGCGTGGGAACGGCGCAGTCGGTATCGGCGGTGCGCTGGGGCGTGGCGGGCGACCTGCTGTGGGCGTGGCTGCTGACGATTCCGTGCTCGGCGTTCATCGCCGCGCTTGCCTGGGCGCTGGGGCGGTTCCTGTTCTGAGCTAGTGGTGCGGGCGGCGCGCGCCCTGCTCCTGCACCTCGAGCTCGACTTCGAGCTCGCCCGCGCGCTCGAAGACGAGCTTCATCGCGAAGCGCTCGCCCTTCTTGAGCGGGCGCGCGATGTCGACCAGCATGAGGTGGGCGCCGCCCGGGCGCAGCTCGTAGCGCTCGCGCGCCGGGACCTCGAAGGACTTCACCTGGCGCATCTTCACCACTTCGCCTTCCTGTCGCGTGATGTGCATCTCGACCCGCTGCGCGAGCGCGGTGGAGGCGGATAGCAGGCGGTCGGGCTGTGTGCCGTGGTTGCGGATCTCCATGTAGCCGACGGCGACCTTCGCCCCGGGCGGCGTGGCGCGCGACCAAGGATGGCGCACCTGGATCTCCCCCTTTTCGTGCGAATGGGGCATGGCAACCAGTGGCAGCACGAAAAACAGCACCGCGGCAAGAAACTTCACTTCCGGTACTCCTCTTCCTGCAGCTTGCGCCAGAGGATCTTGCCGGTGGAGGTCTTGGGCAGCTCGTCGACGAATTGCACTACCCTCGGCACCTTGAACGCGGCCATGCGCTCGCGCGCCCAGTCGATGATGTCGCGCGAAGAGGTGCTCTTCGAATTGTTCTTCAGGACCACCACCGCCTTGACGCTCTCGCCGCGGTACTCGTCGCGCGCCGCGATCACGCAAGCCTCCTGGATCGCGGGGTGCGCGTAGAGCATGGACTCGACCTCCGCGGGCCACACCTTGTAGCCCGAGCAGTTGATCATGCGCTTCAGGCGGTCGGTGATGAAGAAGTAGCCGTCCTCGTCGTAGTAGCCCAGGTCGCCGGTGCGGAAGAAGCGCTTGCCGTCGTGCTCGACGAAGGCCTGCGCGCTTGCTTCGGGCTGCTTCCAGTAGCCGCCGAACACCTGCGGGCCGTGGACGATGATCTCGCCCACCTGGTGGGGTCCCAGCTCCTGGAACGACTCGATGTCGACCACGCGGGCGTCGGTGTTGAAGAACGGAATCCCGGCGCACTGGCGCTTCGGCCGGTGCGGCGGGTTGATGTGCGTCGGCGCCATGGTCTCCGACAGGCCGTAGCCCTCGACGAAAGGCAGCCCGATCACGTCCTCGAGCCGCCGCGCCAGCGCCTCCGGCATCGCCGCGCCGCCGCCGCCCAGCACCCGCAGCGAGGAAAGATCGAACTTGGCCAGGGTGGGGTTGGCGAGGAAATCCACCAGCATGGTCGTGATGGCCGACCAGTTGGTGATGCGCGCGCGTTCGATCTGCATCGCCGCGCATTCGCGATCCCAGCGCGACAGCACCACCAGGGTGGCGGCGATGTGGATCGGCGCGTTCATCCCCGCCTGCATGCCGGTGACGTGGAACATGGGCATCGCGCACAGCACCACGCTCTCGTCCTGCGCGCCGCGCCAGTGAAGATAAGGCACGGTGGTCGCCTGCACGCTCGCGTGCGTATGGATGCAGCCCTTCGGCTTGCCGGTGGTGCCCGACGTATACGGCATCACTGCGAGGTCATCGGCAACGGCAAGGTGAGGGCCGGGTGCGAGATTCGCCGCCAGCGCATCCTGCCAGGCGCGCGAGCCCGGAGCGCGCACGAAGTCCGGGACCGGCAAGTCGGTCGGTTGTGACACGTAATCCGAATACACGACGGGTAGCACGCGCTCGACGCCAAGCGGCTCGATCTGCCGCAAGACGTCGTTGCCGGCGATCGCCACGCGCGCGTCGGAGTCCTCGACATAGTGGCGCAGCTCTTCCGTGCGGTTCATCGGGTTGACCGGCACCACGACCGCATCGGCGCGCAGGATCGCGTAGTAGGCGATCACGAACTGCGGGCTGTTCTGCGCATAGAGCAGCACGCGGTCGCCGCGCCGGACGCCGTAGCGGCCCTGGAGGAAACCGGCGAGCGCGTCGACCTGGCGCCTGAGCTCGGCGTAGCTCAGGTGGCTGCCGTAATAGTCGATCGCGGTGCGCCGCGGATGCTTTTGCGCGCTTGCCACGAGGTTGGCGTACACGCTCGCCTTCGGCAACTCCAATGCGCGCGGCTGGCCGGGCGGCCAATGAGCAAAGTGACGCGTAAACATCAAATGCGGTAGCGCTCGACTGCCTTCTCGTTCCACCGGATGCCGCTGCCGGGCTCGCCCGGCACCACCACGTGGCCGTTTTTCAGCTCGACCGGCCGCTCGAGAATCGCGTCGGCCCAGTCGACATACTCGAGCCAGTGGCTGGTCGGCGTCGCCGCGAGCAGGTGGCAGCTCACCTCGGGGAAAAGGTGGCTCGACATCTCGGCGCCGGCGCCCTGCGCGAGCGCGGCGGCGCGCATCCAGCCGGTGACGCCGCCGATGCGCTCGGCGTCCGGCATCACGAAGTCGCACGCCCCCGCGGCGAGCGCCTGCGCCATCTGCTCGGGGCCCATGAAGTTCTCGCCGATCTGAATCGGCGTCTTCACCTCGCGCGCCACCCGCGCGCAGCCGGCAAAATCATCCGCGCGCACCGGCTCCTCGATCCAGTACACGCCGCCTTCGTCGTCGATCATGCGCCCGCGCAGGCAGGCCTCGGCCACGCTCAGCGCCTGGTTGAAGTCCACCATCAGCGTGACGTCCGGGCCGATCTGCTTCTTTACCGCGCGCAACGCCTGGAGGTCCTGCTTTGCGTCCGGCCTGCCCAGCCGCAGCTTCACGGCGCGGAAACCCTCGTCGACGAGCTCGAATGCTTCCTTCACCAGCTCGCGCTCGGCGAGGATGCCGAGCCCCTTGGAGTTGTAGGCCGGGATCGGCCGCGGCTTGGCGCCCAGCAGGCGCACCAGCGGCTGGCCGAGTGACTGGCCGAGCGCATCCCAGGCCGCCATGTCGATGCCGGCCATCGCGAAGAGCACGATGTTGTGGACGCCGAGCAGCGTGTAGCGCGCGCGCAGCTTGCGCTCGAGGTCGAACGGCGCGACCTCGTCGCCCTTCACCATCTCGGCCATCGCCTCGACCAGCTTGGCGAGCGGCGCGAGGTTGTGCCTGCCGATGGCGAAAAGATAGGAGCGGCCGACGACGCCGGCGTCGGTTTCGAGGTCGATGAGCAGCAGCGGCGCGAGGGTCAGCGTGCCGGTGCTGGTGGCGAGCGGCCGCTTCATCGGCGCCGCCACCGCGCGGACCCTGATTTCGCGGATGTTCATAGCCTGGCTCATTTTCCCTGGAACCGCGGCTTGCGCTTCTCCATGAAAGCGCGCCGCCCTTCCTTATAGTCTTCGCTGCGCGCGCAGCGCTCCATCGCCGCGCGCATGCGCCTGGCGTCGGGCGCGCCGGACGATTTCGCGTATTCCTCGAGGATGGTCTTGGTGTTGGCGATCGCGAGCGGCGCATTGTCGGAGAGCGTCTGAAGGACTTCGGCGACGAAGCTCTCCAATCCCTCGTCGGGCAGGATGCGGTGCACCAGGCCCATCGCGAGCGCTTCCTCGGACTTGTAGCGCCGGCCAAGAAACATGATCTCTCTCGCGCGCGCGTGGCCCACGGTCTCGAGCAGGCGCTTGTGGCCTTCGACGTTGTAGGCGAGGCCGAGCTTCGCCGCCGGGATGCCGAACTGGGCCGAGGCCGCGCAGTAGCGCAGGTCGCAAGCGAGCGCGATCTCGAGGCCGCCGCCGAGGCAGTAGCCGTAGATCATCGCTACCGAGGGCTTGAGCGAGTCCTGGATCGAATGCAGGACTTGATCGAGCAGACTGTCGTAGTGCCCTACGGACTCTTCACTGGCGCGCCGCCCTTCGAATTCCGAGATGTCGGCCCCCGCCGAGAACGCTTCGCTCCCGGCGCCGCGAAAGGCGACGCAGCGCACTGCCGGATCGGCATCGAACTTCTTCATGGCGGGCGCGATCCCGCGCCACATGTCGTCGTTGATGGCGTTGCGGCGAGCGGGCTGGTCGAAAACGATCCAGCCGATGGCGCCCTGCTTCTCGATAACCAGTTTCCCTTTCAGGGCTTTCCTCCTGGTCCATAAATCGACGGAATCGTGGAGCGCGCATCGCGGCGTCCCCAGCGCCCGGCCTCGACCTGGCGAAAGAAGTCCTCGAGCAGCCGGTTGAAAAGCGCCGGCTCCTCGAGGTTGATGGCGTGGCCGCTACGCGGCAGGACCGCGAGCGCCGCGGTCGGGATGCAGCGCTTCATGAGGAGGTTGACCTCGAGGCACGGCTCCTCTTCGTCGCCCGACATGATGAGCGTGGGCACGTCGATGCGGCCCATCTCGGCGGTGAGGTCGTAGAACGAGGGTCGCCGGCACTGCACGCCGAGGAGCGTGTTCATCGCGCCGAGCGCCGAGTGCTCCTTGAACTGGCGCACGTACTCCTCGAAGCCGCGCGGGTCCTTGATCTCGAGCTGCACGCGCTGCGGCCCGCGCCCGTAGGCTTCGACGAACTGCGCCATGCCTTCGCGCTTGAGAATCTCGGCGTTCTTCCGGGACTCCTCCTGGAACTTGCGGTACTGCGCGGGGTGCGAGCCGTACCCGCCGCCCGCCACCGTGATCGAGCTGGCGCGGTGGCCGTAGGTCATGCCGAAGTGCAGCGTGGCGAAGCCGCCCATCGAGAGGCCGACGATGTGCGCGCGCTGCAGGCCCAGCGCGTCGAGCACGCAGCGGATGTCGTCGCGGGCGCGCGCCTGCGAGTAGCGCTCGAAGTCCTCCGGCACGTCCGAGGGCGGGTAGCCGCGCGCGTTGTAGGCGATGCAGCGGTAGCGGCGCGAGAAGTGGCGCACCTGTGGCTCCCAGCTGCGCTGGTCGCCGCCAAACTCGTGCACGAACACGATCGGCGCGCCGCTGCCCGCTTCCTCGTAATAGAGCTTGATGCCGTCGTCGGTGGCGAGGGTTGGCATAAAGGCTATACGTTTGTCAAGGCTAAGTTCTTGAAATAACTCATTTCTTCCTTAGTCCGTCGGTTGGATATGGTCGCGGGTATGGTCATCTGCTTAGACGTTAGCTTAGCCGCCCTTGGCTGGCGACCGGCCAGAAAGACTGAGGTTGCCCCAAGGTGTGCCGGATCTCGCTGGAGCCTTCGCTGCGCTCCGGGTCGCTCAGGTGCTTTGCGTTCTCTACGGATACTTGCACGGAAAGGTCCGCCGTTTTCCAAACTGGTCCATGTACCGCCGTTGCCAAAGTTCAGGCATTTCCGAGGTTAGTGGGCCGCACAACAAACAAAGAAGAATAGGGCAATGAGAAGTAGACGCACCGCTCATTTGGCGCGTTTTCGCGTCCAAAGCGACGCTTAGCCTTCCGCGCTTGGACGGGGCGGCGAGGAGGCAATGCGCGATGCCAAGCTACCTCCCCTCGCGACTTCTTGACCAAGGTCGCCGATTTGCGGCGGCACTAACGCTAACGGCTAAGATGACGCCGTACGTCTTTCACCATTGGCCCCGCCGCTTTGTACTGCCCCGCGATTCCGCCGTTCGCGCAGGACCGCAAGATCGCGTGGGAATGAGATCGCATCGGGTAAGTCACTCCGCCGATTGAGTTTACGCCGGACAGGATTTCTTCGATGTAGGCCGCCAAGGCTGGACTGCGTGAAGCGACCAGATCTGCTTCGTCGTTGCTTAGAAGCTCGGAAGAAGAGGTGGCTTCGTGCCTACTCCTACCGCTCGAGCGTTGCGGATTGATGAGCCTGAGTTGCTCGAAGCGGGGAGCGCCTACTAGGCACGCTTGCGCGCCTCGTCCTGCCGCCTTTCTTCAAGCGCAGAGTGCAGCGCGATGTATTCCTGCGTGAGCTTGTGCTTGGGCGTCAGATAGATCAGTGGCTTCGCGCGTTCATGCGATTCGCGGACTTTGATTGAGGAGGAGAGATACGGCTGAAGCACGGGCAGACCCTCGTCGATTAGTTCCTGCACCATCTTCTGCGGCAGACGCGCGCGCGGCAGAAACTGGTTCACCACGATGCCCTCGACCACCAGCCCGGCGTTATGGTCGGCGCGGATCTCGGCGATGTCTTCGAGCAGCGCATGGAGCGCCCGGCGCGAGAAATCGTCGCAATCGAAAGGGATGAGGCAGCAGTCGGTTGCGATTAGCGCCGAGCGAGTGAAGAAGTTAAGCGCAGGCGGGGTGTCGACGTAGATGAAATCGTACTCCTTGTCGAGTTCGGCGAGCGCCTCGCGCAGCTTGAAGATCTTGTATCGCGATTCCAGCTTGCCCTGCTGCTCGGCAAGCATGGGATGCGAGGGCAGCACGTCGAGACGGTCGAAGCGCGTGCCATGGACGAACTCGGCCGGTTTCTTCGGTCGCAGGGGGAAGCCGAGTACTTGCTCGAAGAAACCGGCGAGCGTCGGTTCGAGCTCCCGGCCGTGTTTGCCGAGCAGATACTGCGTAGAGTTACCCTGCGGATCGAGATCAATGACGAGGACGCGGGCGCCGGCCTCGGCGCTCACCGCGGCCAGGTTGCAAGCGATCGTGGATTTGCCGACACCGCCCTTGTGATTGAACACGACCCGTCGCATGGCTTCTCCTTTTTTACATGCGTCGCTTCACTGTATCTATGTAGCGCATCATAACGGACAGTGGGGGGATGTGCCAAATCGCAGGCGGCGATCCGACACCGGCGCCATACTGTTTCTAGCAGAAGCGACCCGAGACATACTAGATCTAGTAGGATCTGCCGACGGACGGTACGCGCCTACAGTGAGCCTCTGCAACTGGCCGGATAGAAGAGGCGGCGGAGTTGCGCGCGGCGGCAATCAGGTCGATTGATTAGCGTCGGCACTCCGAACAACGATGAGGACGTCGTATTCGTTGTTGGCTAAGCGTTTGAAGTGTGGTCAGTCCACTTGAGATCTTGTCGTCCTGAAATCCGCTACTCCAGGCGTCGTCGCCGCCTCATTGGGCAGGGGCAAAGTAAGAACAAATTCCGAACCTTGCCCGGGGCGCTTCCGGGGCCTCTTGAAGCGAACCTGTTAGGCGCGGAGCATCCAGACAGGATGCGGTCTTCTAATCGACTTTTGATCGGAGCAGCGCGAGATCCCTTTTCGTTAGGGAAGTGCCGGCGCGGAGCTTGCC
>Ga0075420_100004872_pt1 | contig 11758 bp, 8 predicted proteins | sample SoiMetdeltSBSDD4_FD_75296 | JGI IMG/M metagenome (GOLD analysis project Ga0075420, IMG submission 75296) | Bulk soil microbial communities from a Populus tree surrounding site in Tennessee, USA - Soil MetaG P. deltoides SBSDD4 | ecosystem: Environmental > Terrestrial > Soil > Tree plantation... | reverse complement strand
GGCACGATGATCAGGATCCTGTTGCCGTTCTGGCCCCCGATCGTCACCGCGCTGCCGAAGACCACGCCGAACCCGAGCCAGACCAGCAGCGCCACCTCGTGGTAGCGGCCGAACCGACCCAGCACCGCGCCGAGCCCCAGCCAGATCAGCATGGCCGTGACCGCGTCGAACGCCGGCGGGCCGCTCGGGTAGTAGCCGCTGAGGTCGGCCTGCCGGATGAAGAGGCCCAGCGTCCGCCGGAGCTGCTCGAACATGAGGGCGGGCAGGTCGCGCGGCAGCGACGCCCCGGGACCGAGCAGCTCCTGCGCGTACGAGCTCCGCAGCGCGCTGATCTCGCGCAGCCCGATGAAGAAGTCCCCCGGGCTCTCCAGGTACGTCACGCCGAGCGGCGCGTACGCCACCAGGAACGCGAAGCCCAGCGCCTCCAGGTGCCAGCGGCCGACCCGGCGCTTCATCAGCAGCACGATCAGCAGCACCCCGACGATCATCGGGACGATCCTCGTCGCGTGGTAGACGTGCTGCGAGATGCCGGCGACGGCCCCGGCCAGGATCGTGAAGGTCCAGAACCCCGTCCCCGTCCGGCGAGGCATCACGCCTCGATCGTCTGCCTCATGCTCCGCGCCCCGCTTCGCCCGGTCGGCCGCCAGCGCCAGCAGCATCATCGTCAGCGCCGCCAGCAGCGTCGCCACCATGAACCCCTGGGCCAGTCGGCTGTAGTGGATGTGCAGGTGGCTGACGGCGAGCAGCCAGGCCGCCATCGCGCCGGCGATCGGCCCCCAACCGAGCCGGCCGATGACGTAGACCACGGGTACGCAGAGCACCCCGGCCAGCGCCGAGGCTGTCCGGGCACTCGCCGAGGTCGAGCCGAACAGCCAGATCCAGAACGCCTGGAGGTAGTTGAACGGGTAGGACGGCCCCCACTCGGCGGCCGTCTTGAAGAACGGCACCCGGGTCCCGTTCACGACGTTCAGCGCGATCCGGGCCATCTCGCCCTCGTCCTCGTGGAAGCTCGCCGGAATCGCTTCGAGATCGTAAAAGCGCAGGGCCAGCGCCACGCCGGCGATCACCAGAACTGCGCCGACCTCCGTGCGGTGCTCGCCGGCGACCAGCGAGCGTGCGGCCCCGAGCGCGGCACGAGCCGAGAGCCGGTCGAGCGTCAGCCCCAGCCCGACCAGGGCACAGATCGAGAGGAGCCAGGTCACGATCGCGAGCCAGACCGGCGTCTCGGCCGACCCGAGCGCGATCGTCACGGCGCTCAGGCCCAGGGCGACCGCGATCATCGTCAGCGCGCGCGGCAGGACGTTATCTCGGCTGCACGTCTCGCGCCCGCCGTCGTTCGGCGCCGGACATCCCGCCCGGCTCGCGCTCGGAAGCGGCGCTCGCTCGGCCGGGCCCAGACGCGTCAGCGCGACCGCGACCAGCGCCGTCCCCGCCACCACGAGCGCCAGGCTTGCCCGACAGATCCCGAGAGCAAGAATGGCCGCTCCCGCGACGAGGCAGATCAAGCGCGCGATCACATTGGTACTCCCGCGAGCGTCCGCGGACGGGTCGCCACGATGCGGTCGGCAACGCCGCCGGGTCGCGTCTCGTGACGGGGCGTCTCGGGAATGTAGCAAACCACCCGCCGTCGGCCTCGCCGCACGCCACGTCTCTGCGGGAAGTGGGCTTTTTCTCGTCAAGCCGCCGATAATCTGGGGCCGCGCCCTGGAGACGATTGACGCGTGCCGATCCCTGTCCCGTCCTGGCTTCGTCCGCCCCCCGGCCTCTCCCGACTCCCGATCTCGCTGGTCGCGCTCGGGCTGGCGCTGGCGGGCCAGGTCGGATTAGGCAGCCGCTCGCTGCCGTGGGCCGGCGCGCTGCTGCTCGGCGGCGGCGGTCTGTTGATGGCCGTGGCCGCCCTGCGCGCCGGCCCCGCCCCATCTCTGACGCCCCCGGCCGACGCCACCGCCGAGTCGGACGCGCCCGGCGGCCACTGCACGGCGTCCACGTCCGGCCGTGAGCCGCCTGACGCCTGGGCCGATCGCTCGCGGGACAGCCTGGTCGGCGGACGGGTCGGGCTCGGTGCGATGGCCCTGGTCACGCTGGCAGCGGCGGCGTTCCGCCTGCCGTGGCCGGGGCAGGTCCCGCCCGGCCTGGCCGCCGACGAGGCCCGGATCGGCCTCGACGCCCTCGACCTGCTGACGGTCGGCTTGGCCTCGCACGCCTGGAGCGGCTGGCCCGTCTTCCACGTCGCGACGGTCGGCTCGGTCGCGGCGCTCGGCCAGACGCCGCTCGCCGTCCGGCTGCCGTCCGTGGTCGCCGGGATCGCCTACGCGCCGGCGCTGTTCCTGCTCGGTCGGCAGATCGGCGGCACGCGGCTGGGACTCGCGGCCGGCCTTCTCGGCGCCCTCGCGTTCTGGCACGCCGACACGACCCGGGGCGCCTGGGGCTACGGTGCCTGGGGCCTCGCCTGCGAGACCGTCGCCGTCGCGCTGCTGCTGCGGGCGGTCCGCCGGCCCGACACCGGCCTGACCGTCCTCTCGGCCCTGGCGTTCGGGCTGGCCCTCCAGGTGTCGTGGGCCGCGCTCGCCGCCCTCGGGGCGGGCCTGCTCCTGGCGCTGGGCACGCTCGCCGCCGAGGGCGCGCTGTCGAGCCGCCGGCTGAGCCTGACGCTCGGCCCGTTCCTGGTCTACTTCGCGGTCGCGGCCGGCCCGGTCGTGATCGGCATGTGCGTCCCCGACCGCCCGCTCGACCCCTCCGCCTGGCCGGCCGACGACTTCGCGTCGCCGGGCGCGCTGGCGACCGGTCTGCTCCGCCTGCTGCTGATGTTCAACGTCGCCGGCGATTCGAGCCCCCTCCACGGCCTGCGTGGCGAACCGATGCTGGACGTGGTGACGGCCGCCCTGTTCGTCCTGGGCATCGGGGTCGCCCTGGCGCGGTGGCGGGGCGGCGGGTCCGTGCCGATCCTGGCCTGGCTGGGCCTGGCCCTGGTGGTCGCGGCACTGGTCGGCCGCGACGCCCAGCCGGACGGCCTCGCGGCGCTGCACGCGCTCACCCCGGCCCTCCTGCTGGCCGGGGGTGCCCTGGCGGCGACGGCAGGCGGCCCCCGGGCGCGCCACCTGGCCCACACCTCGCTGCCGCTCGACCTGGCGCTGCTGCTGGTCCTCGCGATCGTCGGCATCAACGGCCACGCCCTGTTCGTGCGGCGGCCGGCCGATCCGGCCACCTGGACGGCGTACGCGTCGGCCGAAGCCCTCGCCGCTCGCGAGATCGGCAAGCTCTCCGCCACCCACGCGATCTACCTGGCCGACGTCTGGCTCGACGATCCGACGATCCGCTTCCTCGCCCGGGGCATGGGTGAGCCGAGGCGGCTCGACCCGGCCGTCTCGCTCCCGTTGCCGCGCGACGAGTCGTTCGCCTACTTCGCGCCGGGCAGCCAGGAGGTGGTCGCCGAGGACCTGGAGCGCATCTACGAGGATGGCGAGATCGACCGGTACCGCTCGCCGCTCGACGAGAACGTGGTCGCCGTGCGGTCGTTCCGGGCGTCGGCCCGGGTCGTCGGCGAGGCCCGAGGTGTGACCCTCCGGGCGACGGCGAACGAGCGTTCGCGGACCAGCCGCTCCACGCTGCCGGCCTTCCGCGTGAACTGGCCGGTCGCCGGCGAGTCCGCCCGCCCGTCGTCGCTTGACCTGTTCGCGGCCGTCTCCGTCGACGTGCCGGGGGACTATCGCCTGCGGCTGGACGCTCCGGCCGGCTCGACCCTGGAGGTGAACGGCGTCCAGGTCGGCGGCCCCGGCCAGGAGGTCACGGTCAGCCTCGCGGCCGGCAGCCAGCGCCTCCACGTCCTGGCCCCCGTCGACGAGCCGACCCGGGTCGAGCTCCGCTGGGCGCCACCGGGCGTCACGACATTGGAGACGATCCCGCCCGGCCGCCTCTACCGCGAGCAGCGGGCGGCCGCCGGCCTGCTGGCGCTCTATCGATCCGGCACCGATCCGGCCGCGCCGACCGAGCTCGCGCAGGTCGAACGGCACCTCCAGCGACGTGACAACCCGACGGCGCTGGCCCGTCCGTACGTGGTCGACTGGATCGGCATCGTCGACGCGCCGAAGTCCGGCACCTACCGTTTCCTGATCGACGCCAACGGTCCCGCCAGCCTCTGGCTGGACGACCGGCCGATCCTGCTCGGCGTTCCACCTGGCTCCGGGGCCGCCAGCGTGGTCCTGCCGGACGGCGACCACCGCATCCAGGTCCGCCTGGTCGACGTCGACGGGCCGACCCGCTTCGACCTGTCCTGGGCGCCCCCAGGCGAGGAGTTCAGCGCGATCCCCACCGCACGGTTCGAGCCGCCGGATGCGCCCGTCAGCGCGATCCAGCCGCTCCCGGCCAGCCTCAATCCGCCGCTGGCCCCGCTCGGCGCACCCCGAGTCCGCTGGCTGGCCTCGACGGAGGGCGAGCCGCGGGCCGTGGCGGTCGGCCAGGACGGCACCGTCTACCTCACCAACAGCACCGCCCGCCAGGTCCAGCGCGTGATCGACGAGGGCCGCGCGGTGGTCGGGCTGCCGGCGACCCTGACCTCGCCATCGGACGTCGAGGTCGCCCCGGACGGCACGATCTGGGTGATCGACACGCTGAACGGCCAGATCGTCCGCCTCCACGAGCGGGGCGCCGTCGACCTGGCCATTGACAACCGCGACCTCGGGCTCTACCGGCCGCGCGGCCTCGCCATCGCGCCGGACGGCTCGATCCTCGTCGCCGACACCGGCGGGAACCGGATCGTGCGCGTCTCGCCGAGCGGCGCCCTACTCTGGGCCGTCGGGCCGGACGTCGGTGGCCCGGAGCGTATCCGCCAGCCAACGGACGTGGCGGTCGGACCGGACGACCAGGTCTTCGTGGTCAACGGCGAGGTCGGCGCGGTCCTGCGGCTGACCGCCGAGGGACAGTACGAGCGTCACTGGCCGGTGCTCGCGTCCAACACCGAGCGCGGCGCCCACCTGGCGATCGGCCCGGACCGCAGCGTCTGGGTCAGCGAGCCGGAGGGTCGGCGCGTCAGCCGCTTCACGATGGACGGCACGCCGTCCGGCGTCGTGGACCAGACCAGCGCCGGCCGCCTGCTCCGCGTCCCGGTCGGGGTCGCGGTCGGCCCGGACGGCACGCTCTACGTCGCAGACGCCTCGCTGCGGGGAGTGGTCGCGCTGGGCTTCGGCCGCTGACCGTTCCGTCGACTACGGCCGTAGCGCCGAGGGCGGCACCACGCTCCGCTCGCCGCCCGGCGGCTTCCAGACCAGCTCGATCGTGCCGGTGCCGCGCTCGTAGCGATACGCCAGCTCCAGCGCGTGGGCGCCGGCCGTCAGGTTGAGGCCCACGACGCGCTGGGTCAGCCGGCCCGGGTTCGCCTCGGTCCTCAAGATCGTGCGGCCGGCGAGGCGCAGCGTCGCCTCGCCGTCCGTCACCAGCTCCAGCTGGTACGAGCCGCTGGCCGGCGCCACCAGCTGCCCGCGCCAGCCCGCGCGGTACGGCTTGTCGACGACGGGCGCCCGACCGTTCATCAGCCGCGACGCGACCATCCGGTCGATGCCCCGCGCCGACACCCGGTCCGAGTCGGCCGGCCGAATCTCGAACGACAACCCCTGCCCGGCCGGCCACGGCTCGACGGCCCGCTCGGCCGGCACCACGACCTGGGTCAGCACCAGCTTCCCGGCCGGCCGCTCCACGGACGTCAGCGTGGCGCCGGGGTACAGCTCCTTTAGCATCGGCAGGTAGTGGCCCAGGCCGGGGTTCACGATCACCGCCAGCGGCCGGGCCAGCGGCGGGGCCGGCAGGTCGACGGCGCTCCCGAGGTCTTTCGGGGCGACGTCTTCGGCCAGGTACCGCGTGTTGCCGTGCGCCGCGAAGACGTACGGGCGCCCGGCGTTGAACACCTGATATCCCGGCCCGAGCGCGGCGATCGTCCGGGCCTGCGCCGTCACGTCGGCCCAGGGGTACGCCTTCGCCCATGGCCCGAAGTACCAGGTCGCGTCGATCGTACCCGCCGCCGCGATCCACAGCGACGCCAGCCCCACCAGGATCGGCCGCGCCAGCACGCTCGGGGCTCGGCTCCAGGTCTCGATCAGCCAGTCGAGCGCCAGCGCCGCGCCGATGATGCCGGCCGGCAGCGTCGGGTGGAGCCGGTGGAACTGCGGCGGGTCGACCGTGAGCGCCCCGCCCAGGATTACCAACGGCCAGAACCAGATCACCAGCAGCGCGTATCGCGGATCGTTCAGCCGGGCCAGCGCCAGCCCAAGCCCAAGGATCAGCAGCGGTGCGACGAGCCCCATCTCCATCGGCGCGCCGGTGTAGGTGAAGAACTCGCTGGCGTCCTGGCGGCTCACGAACGCGAGCAGGTTGATCTTGAGCTGCGTCCAGACGATCGCGACGGGGTCGGACGTCTGATGCTGCCCGACCACGCGATCCCACTGGTTCCAGATCAGCCGGCCGCCGACGTGCTCCGTGAGGCGGTACCACTGCCCGAGCGAGTGCACCACGATCGGCCCCATCGCCATCGCGGCGCCGAGCGCCACCAGCGCCGAGTCGCGAATCCAGGCCGCCGTGATCCGCCGCGACCGGACCAGGAGGTACAGCATGAACGCCCCGAGCATCGGCGCCACCAGCCGCCCGCTGAAGTGGAAGTAGAGGGCCGCGCCGGCGACCATCCCGGCCAGCAGGTACCAGGCCCCACGGCCCGTCTGGTATCCGCGCCAGAGCAGGGAGAAGCTTACCAGCGTCAACAGCGGGATCTGCGGCACGTTCAGCGCCAGCCGACTGAAGTGAATGTGGACGGCCGCGACGGTCAACAAAGCCGTCGCCATCAGCGCGACGCGCACGCCGAACAGCGCGCGGGTGAACAGGTAGCAGGCCAGCAGCGTCAGCGTCCCCGTGAGGGCGGCCACGATCCTCAGCGCCATGACGGTCTGGCCGAAGACGGCGACGAACGGCGCCTCGACGTAGGCAAACAGGGCCGGATCGCCCAGGAAAATCGTGCCAAACGGGTTGGGGCCGTTCCCGCGCAGGACCGCGAGCGCGTGCATCCCGAACTCGGACTCGTCGCCGTGCACGCCGCCCGGCAGGCTCTCGAGGGCGAGGCAGCGGAGCAGCCCGCCGAGCGCCACCAGACCGCCGACCGCGAACACCTCGGCCCGCCGAGCCGAAACCGGGAATGCCGCCCGCGCCCGGACGCCGGGAAGCGGCCGTTCGAGCGACGCCGTGGGCCAGGCGGCCACCACGAGCGCCAGGATCAGGCTCAGGGCGCCGAGCATCGCCGTGAGCAGCCAGAACGGCGCGTCGAGGAAGACCAGCGCCAGCGCGGCGACGTGCGCGCCCGCCGCCACCAGCGCGGTGGCCACGCGTGGCGAGATCCGCTTGCCGCCGACGCCGGCCCACACCTCGCGTTCGGCCGTCCTCGTCTGCGCGAACACGGTCAGGCCCAGCGCGGCGAGCGCCAGGCCGTAGAGCAGCCCGCCCCGAATCTCGTTCCGGCCTACCGCCAGCGCGTACTGCCCGCAGGCGGCCAGCACGCCGGCCAGGACGCTGGCTGGCAGCGGGAGCGCCGCCAGCACTTCGAGGCGCCGCTGGTCGGTCTCCGGCCGCTCGGCGCCCCGTCGATCTGTCTGCTGCCGAGCCGAGGCCGCTGCCGCCACTCAGTCGCCCCCGCACCTACCGCGCCCGCTCCCTCGCCCTGACCTGGACCATCGGTCACGTACTCGGCTTGCCTCGAGGCGAGCGGCGATGCCCACCCCTGATCACCCGGGCGGGCGCACGAGTACTCGACTGGCGCTCTAGACGCGCCGCTCTACGACGTAGTGCGTCAGCGCCTCCAGCGCGTCCCGCGCCTGGCCGGCCGGCACCTCTGCCAGCGCCTCCCGAGCCTCGGCGAGCAGCCGATCCGCCTCCGCCTGCGACCGTTCGACGGCCCCGGAGGTCCGCACCAGCTCGATTACCACGGCCCGGTCGTCCTCGGAGAACGCCGCCCGGAATTCCTCGGGCGGCACGATCTCGCGCAGGCAGATCACCGGGAGGGTGATCGTGCCCTGGCGCACGTCGCTGCCGACCGGCTTCCCCAGCTCCGCCTCGCTGCCGATGAAGTCCAGGATGTCGTCGACGACCTGGAACGCCAGCCCGAGCCGGTCGCCGTACCGGCGCATCGCGGCGATGCCCGCCTCCGGCAGGCCGGCCAGGATCGCGCTCCCCTCGCAGGCCAGCACGAACAGCGACGCCGTCTTCCCCCAGATCGTCTGGTAGTACTGCTCGCGCGTCAGCGTCAGCTCCGGCGCGCTCCCGCGCGAGGCCTCCTCGATCTGGCCCTGGCACATGCTCGCCAGCGTCTGCGCGAACAGGCCAATCACCCGGACGTCGCCGGTCGCGACGCAGCGCGTCGCCGACTGGGCGAACAGGTAGTCGCCCACCAGGACGGCCAGCGCGTTCCCCACGCGGGTGAACAGCGTCTGCGCGCCGCGCCTGAGGTCCGACTCGTCCACCACGTCGTCGTGGACCAGGCTCGCGGCGTGCAGCAGCTCGACGCCGACGGCCATGTCGAGGAGGCGCTCAGCGTCGTAGGTGCCGAGGCGGCCGGTCAGCGTCGCCAACGCCGGGCGCAGCCGCTTGCCGCTGCCAGGCAGCACCATCGACAGCATCGGTCCGAGCAGCGGGTGGTCAGGCTGAGCCGTGTCGGCCAGCGCGCGCTCGACCGCCGCCAGACCGTCCTGAACCAGGGCGAACGACGAGACAGTGCTGATCACTCCATTCCTCTCTCACTGGTGACGATGGGTTGCACGGGCACGGGCAGCGTCGGGAACAGTCGCTTCGCGTTCTCGGTGGTGGCCTGCTCGATGCGCGCGAGCGGCACGCCGTGCAGCTCCGCCAGGTGTGTCGCCGTCAGCCGGACGTGGGCCGGCTCGTTGCGCTGGCCGCGGTGCGGGTGCGGCGGCAGGTACGGGCAGTCGGTCTCGACGACGATCCGATCGAGCGGGACGCGCTGCGCCCGCTTCGGAAGCTCGCCGGCGTTCTTGTACGTCACCGGCCCGGCGAACGACACCGTGAAGCCGGCCTCCAGGCCGGCGGCCAGCATCGCGTCGTCGCCCGAGAAGCAGTGCAGCACCCCCCGGCCGCCGGTTTCGCGCGCCCACTCGCGCAGGATCGGCCCGACCTCGGCGTCCGCCTCGCGGTTGTGCACGATCACCGGCAGGTCGCGCCGAGCCGCCAGGTCCAGGTGGCGCCGGAACCAGTCGCGCTGGACTGCGGGCGGCGTGCGCTTCCGGTAATTGTCCAGCCCGGTCTCGCCGATCCCGACGACGCGCGGGTGCTGCGCCAGCTCCGCGATCCGCTCGAACGCTCCCGGCCGGGCAGCCCCGGACGAGTTGGGGTGGATCCCGACGGCGGCGACGATCTGCGGATACCGCTCGGCCAGGGCAACGGCGGCGACGCTGCTCGGCTCGTCATAGCCCACGCAGACCAGCGCGACCACGCCGGCCGACGCTGCTCGTTCGAGCACGGCCGGCAGGTCGTTCGCGAAGGCCGTGTCCATCAGGTGGGCATGCGTGTCGACCAGCATGATGTCGCCGCGACGATTCTACCATCCGGCGCACAACGATCGCCGTTACGCATCGGCATCGCCGCGCCGACCGCGCTGACGTTCCCGTGGGCCGATCAGCAGCGTGATCTCGCCCCTCGGCGCCTGGCGCTCGAAGCGCTCCAGCACCTCGCCCGCCGAGCCGCGCACGACTTCCTCGAACTTCTTGGTCAGCTCGCGCCCGACCGCCACCGGCCGGTCCGCCCCGAGCGCCTCGATGGCGTCCCTCAGCGCGGCGACCAGCCGGTGCGGCGACTCGAACACGACGTGCGTGTGCGGACTGTCGGCCATCGAGGCGAACAGCCGCTTCCGCTCGCCGGACTTGCGCGGCAAGAACCCGTGGAACGTGAAGGCGTGCATCGGCAGGCCGGATGCGACGAGCCCGGCCAGGATCGCGGACGGGCCCGGAATCGGCACGATCTCGTGTCCGGCGTCGAGCGCCGCCCGGATCAGCGGATAGCCCGGATCGCTCAGGCCGGGCATCCCGGCGTCCGAGATAAGCGCCACGTCGGCCGTCGCCAGGCGGTCCACCAGCCGGCGCACTTTCGTCGAGCCGCTGAACTCGTGGAAGCTCACCAGCGGCGTCGCGATCTGGTGGGCGTTCAGCAGCGTCCGGCTGGTGCGGGTATCCTCGGCCGCGATCACCTCCACCTCGCGCAGGACCCGGATCGCCCGCAGCGTGATGTCTTCCAGGTTTCCGATCGGCGTCCCGACGACGTAGAGCGTTCCCACGCCGAGATTATCGCCGCTGGCGCCGCCAGCGGCTCGACCGGATATCCGGTACCATCTTCCTTGTGTTCATGTACGACCCGTCGCTCCAGTCCGTCGTGCTCGCGAAGCTCGCGAAATGGGGCAAGCTGACCGAGAGCGACCTCGACGCCATGCTGCGGCCGGAGGAACGCCTGCGGCTGCGAGAAGACTTGCTCGCCGACATGGCGCACAGCGGGCTGATCACGATGCGGGTCGTCGGCGACGAGCCCGTGCTGACGATCACGGAGCAGGGACGCGACTGGTTGAGCCAGCACGAGTCGCGACGGTGAAGGCGGAGGCGTGATGAGCGATTCGACTCCCGAGGCCGCCACGCTCGACGGCAAGGCGCCGGCCGACGCTCAGGCCCGCGTCGACGCCCTGATTCGCGACCTCCAGCAGGGGCTCGACGTGGACCAGGCGATCTACGTGGTCGCCGTGCTCGCGAATCGGTCGGCCGCCGAGCTCCACCGGCTCGCGAATGCCCGGGCGAAGGCGACGAAGGGCGAGCCGACCTGGGGGAGCTGGGCGTCGCTGCAGAACGCGGCGCGCCGGCTGGTGCTCGACGCCACGTCGGCCCGCGACGGCGCCGCGAAGCTGGCAGGCCGCCAACGATGACCGCGAACGCCCTCACGTTGCCCGGAGAGCGGTACAATACCCCCACAGCGACGAGCGACACCCAGCGTCCAGGAGAGCAACGATGACCGGTCCAGACGACAAGCCCGCCGACGGGGAGATCGTGATCGTCACGGACGCCGCGCGCGAGAAGATCCGCGAGATCATGGAGATGCAGAACATCACCGGACGCGGCGCAATCCGCGTCGCGATCGCGGGTCGCGGGCCGGCCGGCTTCAACTACCAGATGTCGCTCGAAGAGGATGCCCAGCCGGCCGAGGGCGAGGTCGTCCAGGACGAGGGCGAGTTCAAGATCCTGCTCGACGGTGCCAGCCTGGAGAAGCTGCGCGGCGCGTCGGTCGACTTCGTCGGCCAGCTCGTCGGGGGCGGCTTCAAGATCGACAATCCCAACTCGGTCTGGGACGACCCGCTCGCGGCCGAGATCCAGGCGCTGATCGACTCCCAGATCAATCCCGGGGTCGCCAGCCACGGCGGCTACGTCGAGCTGCTGGACGTCAAGGACAGCCGGGTCTTCGTCAGGATGGGCGGCGGCTGCCAGGGCTGCGGCATGGCCAGTGTGACCCTGAAGCAGGGCGTCGAGGTCCTCATCAAGCAGCAGTTCCCCCAGATCGAGGCCGTCGTCGACACGACCGACCACGCCGGCGGCGAGAATCCGTACTACCAGCCGGCCAAGGGCGGCGGCGAAAGCCCGTTCCACGCCCCGGCTAAGAGCGCCTAACAGAAGACGTCGGAGCAGAAGCGCCAGCAGATGAGAGCGCAGGCGAGATGGAGGCAGGCGGCGTGGATGTCGTCGCG
>Ga0075420_100004868_pt1 | contig 11763 bp, 6 predicted proteins | sample SoiMetdeltSBSDD4_FD_75296 | JGI IMG/M metagenome (GOLD analysis project Ga0075420, IMG submission 75296) | Bulk soil microbial communities from a Populus tree surrounding site in Tennessee, USA - Soil MetaG P. deltoides SBSDD4 | ecosystem: Environmental > Terrestrial > Soil > Tree plantation... | reverse complement strand
CCTCACCTGGACCGCGACCGAGCACCAGGGGCGCAAGGCGATCTTCATGACGGTGGCCGACCTGGGCGCCCGCGCCCGCGCCGAGCGGTCGATCGCCGCGAGCGAAGCGCGGCTGCGCGCCGCCCTCGACGCGGCCGGGGATCCCCTGGCGCTCCTCCATGAGAAGGCCGGCGGCGGCTTCGTCGTGGCGCAGGCGAACCGGGCGTTCAAGGCGCTCCTTCCTCTGTCCGGCCCCGCGCCGGCGGGGACCAACGCGCTCGACCTGCTCGGCCGGCTCGCCTCCGATCCCGCGGGAGCGGAGGCGTTCGCCTCGCTCCTGGCCGAGGCGCGGCAGGGGAGCGAGGCGCGCCGCGAAGGAATCGACCTGCGCGGCGCCGGCCGTGCCCTCCTCGTGGACGCGGCCGCCTCCCCGGTGCGCGCCCCGGGGGGCGGCACCGAGCCGTTCGGGCTCGTGCTGACGCTGCGCGACGTCACGGTGCGCGCCGGTCAGGAGCGGGCGCTGCGCGGCAGCGTCGACGATCTGACCGCCACAACGCGGCGGCTCGAGGAGTCGCTGCGCGAGCTGGCCGAGGCGCGCGCCTCGCTCCAGGAGCGCAACGCCCAGCTGGAGCGGCTCAACGGCGAGCTACGCTCCCTCGACGAGATGAAGTCGAACCTGCTCGCCAACGTGTCGCACGAGCTGCACACGCCCCTCGTGTCGATCAAGGGGTACACCGAGATGATCCTGAAGCGGAAGCTCGGTCCCCTGACGCCGGAGCAGGAGCGCGGCCTGCTCGTCGCGCAGAAGAACATCGACCGCCTCATCGAGCTGATCGACAACCTGCTCTCCTTCGCCCGGCTCGAGACCGGCGAGACGCAGCTGCGCATCGAGGACGTGCCCCTCCACCAGCTGGTGGACGAGGCGATCGAGCTGGTCTCGGAGCGGGTGAAGCGGCGCAACCTCTCGGTGACCACCCAATACGAGGGGGACGATCTCGTGGTGCGCGGCGACCGGGTGAAGATCGGCCAGGTCTTCACGAACCTCCTCACCAACGCGGTGAAGTTCAACCGGGAAGGAGGACGCATCGCCGTGGCGGCGCGTCGCGGCCGCGGCGGCTTCGTCGAGGTGGAGGTGGCCGACACCGGCATCGGCATCCCGCCGGAGGAGCAGGAGAAGATTTTCGAGCGCTTCTACCAGGTGGAGGCGGGACCGCGGCGCCGCTACGAGGGGACCGGCATCGGCCTGGCGATCGTGCGCGACATCCTGCGCCTGCACGGCGGCAGCATCCGCGTGCAGAGCACTCCCGGCCAGGGATCGACCTTCCAGTTCACCCTGCCCCTCGGCCGCAAGCCGGAGGGGAACTCCGCCCGTCCCGCCGGTGGCCGCAACCGAACCGACGAACAGGCGCCAGGCTCCTAGGCTCCTCTAGCGCCCCGCCTCGTCGCGCTGTCGCCGCGCCTCGTAAAGAAGGATGGCGGCCGCAGCGTGCACGTTGAGGCTATCGACCCCCGGCTGCATGGGGATGCCGACTTTCGTCTCCGCTGCGTCGAGCAGCGGGCGCGGCAGGCCGGCCCCCTCCCGGCCGACGAGGATCACCGCGGGAGGACGCAGATCGACCGCCGCCGGGGGAGACCCTGCGGCCGCGTCGGCCGCCACGATCCGCAGCCCCGCCCCCCGCAGCGCCTCGAGGGCCGCGGCGCTCTCCGTCTCCACGATCGGCAGCCGGAACGCGGCTCCCATCGCGGCGCGCAGGGCGCGGCTCGACCAGGGATCGGCGCTCCCCTCGAACGTCAGGACGCCGTCCGCCCCGAGCGCATGTGCCGAGCGGATCATCGAGCCGAGGTTGCCGGGGTCCTGCACTCCGTGCGCCGCGAGGAGGAGTCCGGGCCGGCGCTGGAGCAACTCGGCGAGGGTCGGGGCGCGTCGGCGGAGCACCAGCACGACCCGCTGATCTCCTGCGCCCGCGGCGATGCCGTCGAGCAGGGCGGCCGCCACGCGCAGCGCGGGCACGCCCGCCTCTTCGATCGCCGCGGCGATCCGGCCCCCCTCCGCATCGTCCTCGAGATCGGGCGCGAGCAGGGCCCGCTCGATGGGGACGCCGGCGGCCAGCGCCTCGAGCGCCAGGTGCCGTCCCCACGCGATCGCCCGCCCCTCCTTCCTCCGCGCCCCGGCATCCGCCTCGAGCCGTCGCGCGTCCTTGAGAGCCGGATGCTGCGCCGAACGGATCACCACGGCGAAGGAAGAACCGCGCCCGCTCATGCGGAGGACTCCCGCGCGGGCCAGGGCTCCCCGATCGGAAGCGCGCCTGCGCTATAGTGGCCCGCCGCCCCGCCGGGTGGAGGATGCGAGCGATGACCTCGAGGATCGAGCCGGTCGATCCGCGGCGGCCCGAACCGGAACGCTTGGCCGCGGCGGTGGATCTCCTGAAGGGCGGCAGCCTGGTCGCCTTCCCCACGGAAACCTTCTACGCGCTCGGCGCCGACGCCCTGAATCCGGAGGCGGTCCAGCGAGTCTTCGCGGCCAAGGGACGGCCGCAGGGGATGCCCCTCCCGGTGATCCTGGGCCATCGGGAGGAGGTCGCTCGCGTCGCGGCGGCGCTTCCCGACGGGGCGGCCGCCCTGATGGACGTCTTCTGGCCCGGCCCCCTCACGCTCGTCCTGCGGGCGGCGGACGGCCTGCCGCCGCGCCTGCTCGGAGACGGATCGACGATCGGCGTGCGCGTCTCCCCGCACCCGGTCGCCTTGGCGCTGGCGCGAGCCTGCGGCCGGCCGCTCGTCGCCACGAGCGCCAACCGGAGCGGCCAGCCGCCCCCCGCCACCGCCGCCGAGATCGAGGAGCATCTCGGGGGGAGCGTCGCGGCGATCCTCGACGCCGGGCGCACGCACGGCGGCTCCCCCTCGACCATCGTCGATCTCACGGTCGAGCCGCCCCGCCTCGTGCGCGCGGGAGCGATCTCGTCGCTCGCGATCGAGTCGGCGCTCGGCCGCCGCCTCGCCTGACGCGACGACGCGCGCCCGCCACAGCGGCCGGAAGTCGGCCCCCGCGCCGAGCGCGAAGCCGCGCAGCCGCGGCCCGGAGGCGGCGCGCACCTGCCGGTGCCACAGCCAGACGCACGGGAGGTCGCGATCGAGGAGCCGCTGCAGTGCCGCGTAAGCCGCGAGACGCTCCGATCGATCGGAGAGCGTCGCTCCCGTCTCGATGAGCCGATCGGCCTCGGGACTCGCGTAGCCGCCGCGGTTGAGCCCGGCGGGAGGGCGGAAGGCCGAATGGAAGCGCAGCCGGTAGATGTCCGGATCGCCGACGTCGGTCCAGTTGGAGGTGAGGATCTCGAACCGACCGGAGCGCAGGTCGTCGTAGAACGTCGGCCACTCGAAGGTGAAGACATCGAGCGCGATCCCGACCTGGGCCAGCTGCTCCTGCAGGACCGACGCCTGCTGCGCCGCCTGCTCGCTCTGCGGGGCGCTGTAGCGGAGGCGCAGACGGGACTGCGGGCCGTCCCCGTCCGGGTCGGCGAAACCGGCGTCGTCGAGCAGGCGCCGCGCCTCGGCCGCGTCGGCGCCGCGGACCGGCACCCCGTCGTCGTGGGCCCAGTGTCCGGGCGGGAGGAGCGCCGTCGCCAGCCGCGCCCGGCCGGAGAGGAGGTGGGTCACGATCGCCTCACGATCGATCGCCAGGGCGATCGCCCGCCGCACACGCACGTCGTCGAGCGGGGGCCGGGTCAGGTTGAATCCGAGGTACACGGCGTTGCGCCCATCGTGCGCCGCGACCTCGAACCCTGCCGTCCGGCCGAGGCGATCGAAGTGCTCCGGCGCGAGGTCGTTCACCACGAGATCGCCGCTGCCGCGCAGCATCTCGAGCAGGCGGGCGCTCTCCGCAGGGAGGATCCGGATGCGGACGCTCGTGAGGGGGCTCGCCCCTTCGAAGTAGGCGTCGAACCGCGTGAGGAGCAGATCTTCGTCCTTGCGGTAGCGCTGCAGGCGGAACGGACCGGTCCCGATCGGGGCGCCCCCCTCGCCCGACGCGGGCGCGTCGCGCAGGATCGGAACGGTGAGGTTCGACAGGAGGGGCGCGAACGGCCGGCGCAGGCGGAAGACGACCGTCCGGGGGTCCGGCGCCTCCACCGACTCGACCGACTCGAAGTCGGCGCGCCGGAACGACACCACCTCGCCGTCGAGGATCGAGCGGTAGGTGCGCGCCACGTCCCGGGACGTGAGGAGCGCGCCGTCGTGGAAACGGACCCCCTCGCGCAGGCGCACCACCAGGGTGCGTTCGTCCGGGGACGCGGCCGACTCCGCCAGGTCGGGGACGACGTCGCCGTCGTCGGCGATGCGGAACAGGGAATTGAAGAGGAGATCGAACACCCTGCGGCTCGCTTCGTCCGATCCCAGCCGCGGATCGAGGCTGTTGGGTCCGCTGTCGACGATCACGGTGATGCCGTCCGGATCGGCGGGGCGCCGGCCGCACCCGGCGAAAGCGAGCACCCCAAGGGCGGCGATCAAAAGACCGCTCCGCGCGATCCGCCCCTCCATAGGGGGCGCATCATATTTGATGCGGCACCGATCCGGCGCCTGCGTCGGTTGTGAGGGCGTTCCGCTTCCCCTATACTTCCCGGCCGCATGATGAAGCCCTTGCATCTCAGGCACTTGGAGCCGGCCCCGGGAGGCCGGCGCAGGGCCCGCCGCGCCGCCCTCGCCGTCATCGTCCTGCTCTTGGCGGGCGGAATCGGCGCCGCCGCCGAGAACCGGTTCGAGCGGGTGATCGTCCTGGGATTCGACGGCGCCGACGCGCGCCTCGTGTCGCAATACATGGACGAAGGGAGGCTTCCGAACCTGGCGCGGCTGCGGGACCAGGGGACCTACGCCCCCCTCCGCAGCACCAATCCGCCGCAGACGCCGGTCTCCTGGGCGACCTTCGCGACCGGGCTCAACCCTGGCCGGACGGAAATCTTCGATTTCCTGCGGCGCGTCGAGGGGACCTACCTGCCGGACTTCGCCATGGTGCGGGAAGGAAAGCGCCCCTTCCTGTTGGGCCCGAAGAATCCGATGGTCGTGGCGCCGATCGCCTTCGCCGTCGTGGGATTGCTGGCGGCGGTCGGGCTGTGGCTCGCGGGTGCACGCGGGCTGCGCCTCGCGCTCGGCGCCCTGGTCGCCGGGGCGCTCGCCGGGGGAGGGGCCGCGTTCCTCGCGGCGCGCTGGCTCCCGGAGTCGGTTCCGGACGCGACGAACGGGCGGCGCGGCCTCCCGTTCTGGACCGCGGCGGCCGCGGCCGGGATTCCGAGTCGCGTCATCCACGTCCCCGCCAATTTTCCCGCCGAGAGCCACGATCATCTCGAGCTTTTGTCGGGACTCGGCGTTCCGGACATGCGGGGGCGGATCGGCTCCCCATCGCTGTTCACCTCGGACGCGGCGCTCGCGGTCCCGGACAACCAGTTCAGCGTCGAGATCGTGCATCTCTCCGGGCGGCGCGGCCGCATCGAGACCGCCCTCGCGGGTCCGCTGAACGATCCGTTCTGGAACTATCCCATCGCGAAAGCGACCGAGGGGCTCACGGGAGACGAGAAACAGGCGACACGCGCGCGCGTCGAGGAGACGCTGAAGGCGCGCGGGGTGCGCCGGCGGCTCGACGTCCCGTTCGTGATCGACGCGACCGGCTCCGACCTGACGATCGATCTCGGCGGCCGCCGCGAGACGCTGAAGCCCCTGGGGTGGAGCGACTGGTTCGTCGTCCCGGTGGCGGTCAATCCGCTGGTCGATCGAGTCGCGGGGCTGCGCGGCATGGTCCGGTTCAAGCTGCTGGCGCTCGAGCCGGAGATCCGGCTCTACATGAGCCCGCTGATGTTCCATCCGAAGTGCCAGCCGGTGCCGTTCGCGACGCCGGCCGGTTTCGCGGGCGATCTCCTCCACGAGGTCGGACTGTTCAAGACGCTCGGCTGGCCGATCGACACCTGGTCGCTCCCCTCCGGCATCGCCGACGAACAGCACTTCCTCGAGGACCTCGAGTTCACCGTCGCGACCGAGGTGAAGATGCTGGATCAGGCGCTCGAACGCGGCGACGCGCGCCTCTACGTGCAGGTGTTCGACTTCACCGACCGGATCGGGCACCTGTTCTGGCGCTACCACGACCCGGGACACCCGATTTACGACGCCGCCGCCGCGGGGCGGTACGAGCCGGAGATCCCGCGCGCCTACGAGCGGATGGACGCCATCGTCGGCCGCGCGATGGCGCGCCTCGACGGCAAGACCGCGCTCCTCGTCTGCTCCGACCACGGCTTCGCCTCGTTCCGCCGCGGCGTCAACTACAACACCTGGCTCGTGAGGAACGGCTTCATGACGCTCAAGGGGGCGATGGGCGGCGGCGGCAAGACGCTCGAGGATCTCTTCGACAAAGGGGAGATGGGGGGATTCTTCAAGAACGTGGACTGGTCGCGGACCAAGGCGTACGCCATGGGGCTCGGCAACATCTACCTGAACCTCCTGGGCCGCGAGCCGAAGGGAAGCATCGCCCCGGGCCGCGAGTACGAGGAGGTGCGGGACGCGATCATCGCCGGACTCGAGGCGCTCGTCGATCCGAAGACCGGCGAGAAGCCGGTGACGAAGGTGTACAAGCGGGAGGAGATCTATTCCGGCTTCGACCCGCGCGTCGTCCCCGACCTGCGCGTCGCCAACAGCGAGCACTACCGCATCGGCTGGCAGAGTACGCTCGGCGAGGTGCCGCTGGAGATCTTCGAGGACAACAAGAAGGCCTGGTCGGGGGACCACTGCTCCAACGACCCGGCCATCGTGCCCGGCATCCTGTTCTCGAGCGTCCGGCTGCAGAAGGAGCGGGAGCCGTTCATCGGCGACCTGTTCCCCACCACCCTTGCCCTCCTCGGTGTTCCCGCCGTCCCGGACATCGACGGCCGGAGCCTGCTGCCCTGATCGGGATGATCGCGCGGCGGCCCGTCCGGCCCGCGAGGCGAACGACCCCGAGCGCGGCGGCTCTCCTCGTCGGCGCCGCCCTCCTCGGCCCCGCTCTCCATGGCGCCGAACCGTCACCGGCCCCGGCGGAAAGCGGGACGGGGCGGCCCAAGGATGATTCGGACGCCCGGCGGCTCGCGGCGCTGCAGGCGCAGATCGAGGCGCTGCGCGCCCGCCTCGTGGCGGCGGAGGAGCAGGCCGGGACGATCCTCGACGATCTCGACGAGATGGGGCTGCGGCTCTCCCTGCTCGCGCGCGAGTCGGAGATGCTGCAGCGGGAAATCGACGCCGCGCGCGTGCAGGTGATGCGCTCGCGACGCGAGGAAGAGGCGGCACGGGAGCGGCTGACGAAGGCCGAGCAGGACCTGCGGGACTGGATTCTCGAGCTGTACAAGTCGGGGCCTCCTCCGGATCTGAGCCTGATGCTCCTGGCGGGGAGCCCGGCGGAAGTGGCCGGTGCGCAGCGCAGCGCCGAGGCGCTGGCGGTGGCGGAGGGGCGCCGCGTCGAGGCGGTCCGCTCCGAGCGGGAGCGGCTCGCGGCCGCGCTCGCCCAGAGGGAACGCCAGGAGGAGCGGCTGCTCGATCTGCAGAAGGAGTTGGAGCAGCGCCGGGCCGACCTCGGGACCGCGAAAGCGAAGAAGGGGAGGCTTCTCGACGACATCCGCACCCGCCAGGAGAGCGAGGAGGAGGCGCTCGAGGGGATGGTGCAGATGGAGCGGGACCTGACCGCCCTCCTGGGCCGGGTCCAGGACCCGGCGAGCCCCTCGCGTGGGCTGGCCCGGTTCCACGGCCTCCTCGCCTGGCCGGCCGCCGGATCGGTCGCCCTGCCCTTCGGGAACGTGCGGCATCCCCGCTTCCACACCCAGGTTCCCCATCCGGGGCTGGAAATCGCCTGCGACCCCGGGACGGAGGTGCGGGCCTTGTTCGTGGGGCGCGTGGTCTATTCGGATTGGCTCCGCGGATATGGAGAAATGATTGTCATCGACCACGGCGACGAGTATCTTTCCATCTACGGCCAGCTCGGCGAACGGCTGGTGGCCGTGGGGCAGGAGGTTCGGCAGAATCAGCCGATCGCCCGCTCCGGGACGGAAGGAACGTTCGGAGTCACAGGACTGTATCTGGAGATCCGGCATCGGGGGGAGCCCGAAGACCCGCTTCCGTGGCTCCGCCAGAGCGGCCGCCGGCCCGTCTCCAGGGAGAGGAAAAAATGACGTTGTCCCTCGATCGCAAAGTGCTCGTGGTGCTGTCGGCCCTGGTGGTCGTTCTGACCCTCGCCGGGGGATTCGCCGGCCGGACCGGCGCCGTCGAAGGGACGTACGACTACCTCAAGGTGTTCAACGAGGTGCTGTACCTGTCGGTGAACAACTACGTCGAGCCGGCGCAGATCGAAGCGCTGATGGACGGCGCCTACCGCGGCATGCTCGAGACGCTCGATCCCGGCAACGAGTACCTCACCCAGCGCGAGTACGACCGGGCCTCGCGCGGTGAGTCCGGCGGGCCGGCCGAGGTCGGCCTGAGGCTCTCCAAGCGTCACGGTTACATCGTCGTCATTTCTTCCCTGCCCGGGAGCCCGGCGGCGGCCGCCGGGCTGAAGACCGGCGATGCGATCCTCACCATCGACAGCCGTCCGACCCGGCTCATGGGGGTCTGGGAGGCGGAGCAGGCGTTGCGCGGGAAGACCGGATCGAAGGTGACCCTCGGCCTGAGCCCCTCGGAAGGGGGCGAACGGCGCGAGCAGGCGCTCGAGCGGCGCACCATCACCCCGCCCGCCCCCTCCGGCCGTCTCGCGGAGGAGGGGGTCGGCACGGTGCGCCTCCTCGGTCTGCGCGACGGCGACGCGAAGCGCGTGGATCAGGCGATCGCCTCGCTCAAGGAGCAGGGTATGAAGCGTCTCCTCCTCGACCTGCGCGGATGCGTTTCGACTTCGCTCGCCGAGGGCATTGGTGTCGCCAGCCTGTTCATGAAGGACGGCGTCGTCGTGACCGTCGTGGACCGGCACGATGGCGACAAGGCGTACCGCGCCGACGGGCGCAAGCGGTCCTGGAGTGGGCCGATGGTCGTCCTCGTCGACGAGGGGACGAGCCGCACCTGCGAGGTCGTGACCGCGGCCCTGCGCGACGGTCTCGGAACGCCGGTGGTGGGGGAGCGCACCTGGGGCGCCGGGACGGTCATGAGCCTCCTGCCGCTGCCGAACGGCGATGGGCTGTTCCTCGCGACCGGCCTGATGCAGTCCCCCGCGGGCAAGGAATGGAACGCCAAGGGGCTCGATCCCGACCTGGCGATCCCGAGCGACACCGAGGCGGGGAAGGACACCCAGCGCCAGAAGGCGATCGATTACCTGAAAGGGGTCACGCGACAGACCGCGTCCCTCTCGAGCTCCGTGCCCGGCACGCCGGTCGCCCGGAACCGGGCCGGCGCCACAGCGCGCCCTGCGCGCCCCGAGAACGACGTGACATACATCGCCCGCGGACTCCCCGGCGCTCACCGCGAAGCCGTCTGACAACGCGCACTCGGAAGGCATGGCTCCCGCCGCTTCAACCCTGATCGAGTTGCCGTAGTTTCCCCAGTACCGCCTCCCGTCTCAGCACCAAGCCGCTCGTGCCCCGCCCCGGTGCCGATGGGGGCGCTTTTCGTTGCGTCCGTCGGCACGAAACCTATATTGGAGCCTCGGCTCGAGGCGCGGAGCCCGGGGGGGCGGCCGATCGTGAGCATCCCGAAGAACATCGGCCGTTACGAAATCGTCGAAGAGGTCGGCCGCGGCTCGATGGGCGTCGTCTACCGCGCCCGCGACCCGCGCCTCGGCCGCATTGTCGCCCTCAAGTGCGTCGCCTTCTCCTTCCCGCTCGGTCCGGGGGAGGAGGAGGAGTTCCTGCGCCGCTTCTACCTGGAGGCGCAGATCGCCGGCCGCCTGAGCCACCCCAACATCGTCACCATCCACGACGTCGGCACCCGCGAGACCGAGGGGACCGCGTTCATCGCCATGGAGTACGTCACCGGGACGAACCTTCAGGAGCTCCTGGCGGGGGGTGGACGCCTGCCCATACCTCAAGTTGCAGACGTGGCGCGCCAGATGGCGGACGCACTCGACTACGCGCACGGCTGCGGGGTCGTGCACCGGGACATCAAGCCGGGGAACATCGTCCTCACCACCGGCGGCCAGGTGAAGGTGCTCGACTTCGGGATCGCGCGCGCCCCCTCCGGCGACAGCACGAAACCGGGGCGGATGCTCGGGACTCCGAACTACATGGCCCCCGAGCAGGTCACCGGCGCGACGGTGGACGGACGCGCCGACCAGTTCTCCCTCTCGGTGACGCTCTACCATCTCCTGACCGGCGAGCGCCCCTTCGTCGGCGAAAGCCTGACCGCCATCTCGTACCAGGTGGTGAACGTCACGCCGCCCCCACCGTCGCGCCTCAATCCGGCGCTGCCCGCCGAAGTCGATCGCATCCTGGCGCGCGGACTGTCGAAGAACGCCCCGGACCGCTACCCCGGCTGCGGTGATCTCGCCTCGGAGTTCGGCGCCGCCCTGGCCACATGGAAGGAGGCGGTCGATCGCGCCGTTCCCCGGACTCTGGTGGCGGCGACCGACGCGTCGCTGCGTGCCGGCGTCTCGACCGGGCCGTCGGCGGGGCGAGGCCTGGCCGGGGTCCTCTCCGGAGCCGGCCCCGGAGCGGTGGCCGGCTGGACGCTCTTTCTCGGGGCCCTCGGAGCGCTCGCCCTCTCTCCCTATCTCCTCAACGCGGTGACCCGCGAGGATCGCACCGGCGGTCCGGCGCAGCGCCCGCGCCCGGGCGCCTCGCAGGTCGCGCCGCCGTCGTGGCTTCGGCTGCCGCCGGCGCCGAGCCCCGCCCCTCCACGCGCGGCGAAGCCGGCACCGGTCGCGCGCGGCACCCTCCTCCTCACCTTCCAGCACCGTTTCGCGAGCGGGATGGTGACGGTGCGGGTCGACGGCGCCGAGGCGGTGCGCGAGCGAATCAGCGCCAGCGGCCGGACGACCTGGACGAAATCGATTCCGCTCGCCGCGGGCCGGCGCCGCGTCGAGGCGCGCATCGAAGCGAACCGGGGAGACGTCGACGAAATCGCCGGGATCGATCTCGAGATCCGGGAGCACCGGACGCGGACGATCGTGCTCTCCATGAATGCGCTGACGCGCCGGCTGAAGATCCGTCCCGAGGAGGACCAACCGCGATGAGGGCTCGTCGCCGAAGCGCACTCCTCGCCTCCTGTCTCGCGCTCCTCGCGGCAGGTGCCGCCGTCGCCGACGACCGCCCGCTCATCGGCCCGCGGGCCCGCACGTACGCGGTGTTCCTCGAAGCGCAGAACCTCCTCCTGGCGGGCCGGGCCGACGAGGCCGCGCGGCTTCTCGACGCCGCCGTCTCCGCCGACCCCGACCCGGGGCTCCTCCTGGAAGCGGCGCGCATGCACGAGCTCCTCGGCGAGCCGGACCAGGCGCTGCCGCTCGCCGACCGGGCGCTCCTGGCGCGTCCCGGCTGGCCGGAGGCGCTGGTGCTGCGCGCCGGGCTCCGACTCGATCGCGACGATGAGCCGGCGCCCGAGCATCGCCTGGCCTCTCTCGCCGATCTCCGCGTGGCGCTCGCCACCGATCCGTCGTCCGAAGAGGGGGCGCGCCGGCTGGCCGCGATCTGCGCAGGATCCGACTGCGCCGGAGAGGCGGCGCGGGTGCTCGAGGCGCAGCGGGCGAACCGCGTGCTGCCGGTCGATCTCGCGCTGGCGCTCGCGCGGCTCGATCTCGAGATCGGGAAGGTGGAGGAGTGCCGGGCGATCCTGACCGAGATTCTGCAGCGCGATCCGGGGAACCTCGAAGCG